>ERZ500978.4-NODE-4-length-318377-cov-6.799354_pt1 | contig 318377 bp, 264 predicted proteins | sample MGYA00248870_ERZ500978 | MGnify/ENA primary metagenome ERZ500978 (study PRJEB25958, sample SAMN03398513) | human skin metagenome | study: EMG produced TPA metagenomics assembly of the Human Skin Microbiome Metagenome (human skin metagenome) data set. | reverse complement strand
ACACTAACACTAACACTAACACTAACACTAACACTAACACTAACACTGACACTAACACTAAACACTAAACACTATATCTCTACCACTGTCTGCCATTGCTTTCACTTCGCACTTTCCCGTCTTCTATCTCCTATGTTTCTTCCTACGTTCTGTATTCTAATCCATCCGTTCGCCTCTATCTTATTTCACTAGCCTCATCCCCACACCTGTCCTCCGGGCCCCATTCCTATCGTTTCTCCTTCGAGCGCATTCTACCTTTTGTATTTTCCGACGTCCGAATTGGTCTCCTCTCTACTCTTCCCATGTATATAATATTGTCCTTCGCAATTTCTTTTGCTTCATCTAGCACCCGTCTTTTGCCTTTCCGTTCAAATTGGCGTTTTTACACATGCTATGTGGAGGTAGATATTTGCCCATATGCTGCATCTCGTACACCAACCTGGATGATTCTGTTTGCGCTGCCACTCTATGTACGGGTTTGTCGCGCACGTCCAACCCATGATTTATCTGTGCCTGTAATATCTTGGGTGCTGTGCTCTAAATTTTATGAATAAGCTTATTCACATACATCATATGGTTTGCATTACGGCATTCAGTCACGGTATGAAATACGATACGCATCCTTTACACATATATGGAATTAAACGAGCCTAGCGGTACGTTACGCGATTGTTCGAATTTCGTGACCATATTTATCGCATCTCAGGCTCCTCGCTAATCATTCCTGCGCTCATTGAACAAGGTTATAGTGCTCCTCGTATGCACAGTGCAGGGGCTGCATTTGTTGCCGAAAGTATGGGATGACTTTGTTTCCCCACTGCTCTTATCACATGTCTATAAGTAAAGCCTCATCAGTACTGGCAAAGGGACGAGCTGGCTGTCTAGTTTATATCATGGGTCATAAACCTTCTGTTAGCCAGAATGTATCTCAGGTTCCCGTCCATCACTATCAAGCTTGCCCGGGGTGGTGCAACACTGGCCTTCTGGGTCCACTGCCACTCTTGCCACACTGTCTTGCGAATACGGGTATGACACATTCCGCCATCTTCGCTATTTTTTAATGATCATGCATGAGGCACCATTCATTGCATTAACCGAAATGTGCCCCTGAGTGCATGTATTCAAGGCATTTCACGGCCTATGCCATTTGCCGGGCAATTCAGGACTAGTATAAGAACCTAGATGTTTACAAGTTCGAACGGTTGGCATACTGAGCATCGTGAGAAGGAAAAACCCATTCAATCGCTAATGTATTTCCTATTGCGAAGCAGGCGAGCTGAAATGCGCGATGATGCAGGATATGTTTCGCTTACATGCATTTTCAACCCGATCAGCAGGTGGATATTTAGACCATCGACAAAGCAAACTAGGTTCAAAGCCACTCTATAAGCTTCGTTAATGAGTATCATTATACAAATTTGTTCTACACGAAGTATATATCATTTTCTACTGACCAAATAGCGGCAATTTGACATCTTTTGACGAGAGGTTTTACAGTAGGAGCACAATCCATTATGCTAGGCTTACCGCACGAGTCTAAACCTGTATACTAAATTGACTACGCACTGTGAAGCCTTTGTTTGCTGGGGTATAACCAAAACCAGCGCACATTATTGGACACGGGCACGCGAGCCTGTGAAGTATGAGCGGATATCATTGGGCTAAACAGGGATAGATATGGAAGAATGTACTGGTACAAGTTTGTATGCACGAACAGGAGGATTGAAATAATAGAGTCCAATCAAAAAGGGATGGTGAGGAGAAGGGAGCCAATTAGGTTAGCGGCAAATAACTAAATATTGGGGTACAAAAAATTTCCCAGCGCGATTACTTTTGTCCGTCTATAAATTAGCTGCACCGTCCTAATTTTCCGCTCGGTAGAATTCCTTATTGTTAATCCGTCGTCAAACACTAAGCATTAAGATGCAAATCTCACTCAACATCGTTGCTATTGCGCTGGCCCTGGTCACGGCCGTGGCTGCCGCACCGGTGGACTTGAGGGCACGACCAACCTTTATGCCAGGTCCGATTGTACCAAATGAAGAATATAATGGCTACAACCCATTCAAAGCCGCTCTCTCGACGTCTGTTTCAGACAATTAAAAGTATGCAAAGAAAAAAATCAGACTACCCCGCTGGCGGGTTTGCTACAGTATTTGATCACCGCGGTGTCGGACGTTGACCAAGAGTGTCTTTCTCGCGGTTAACAAAAAGTGTAATATATACGATTCGCTTTTCATGAAAAAATGGTCATACGATCGCTTATACCCCTTTTAATATGTAAAGTAGTTGCATTACATTCATACTTTCAAGTACTTTTCACGTGTGAACCCCTTTCTCCATCTGCGCGGCATGGTGACTCGTTTGTCTGGTAGTTGTGGGTTGCTCGCCGCTGGTTCGCGTATGGCAATGAATGCTCCCAATGTTTTGCGTTAAATTTGACCTGTCCAATTACGATCGTAGTCCAGCGCTAACGTTATTTCCTGCAATAAACTGCACTGTTATTGCTCTGCGCCTGTTCAAGCAGTGACCGACTGTCTTGCAATGGAACGAACCATTTGTTTAGTAGAGGCGAGATAAGAGACCAGAAATTCGGTGTATGTTGTCACGCAAATGGCATAACAAAACTATGGAGATCGAAACTCTCGGATAGACATCTCAATCTCCCAATGCCTTCTCCGTAGTGACGATTGAACCAAGCTTCTGGTCATTGCGCTGACTTAACGGTATCCAACCATGTTAATTTTACATCTACCTATCCATCAATTGGCCAGCATAGAGTGAAAACTAGACAGGTCTTTTTTCAATGGCAAGGAGCCCGATTCGCATGGACCTCGGAATCTACTTAACCATCGACTATCAACTCCACACGTATAGTTTCCACGACGTCACAACAACCGTCCTTTCTATTCGTGCATCAGAGTCAAACAGTCACTAGATCTGCTTTCCTGGATTGGATGGTTTGTTCAGCTGTTCAAGCATTGGTATACTCAAATATGAGAAACTGACGCTCGATCGCTCATAGTCAGACAAGCGTACATCTCAGCTCAGCCCGTTAAATATTACACAATAGGCATGGATGTCTGCTCATATTTCAACGTGGCACAACCATGAACTCTTCAGGTTCAGACACACCGCCGCTTTGAGGCATTTCTCTCGTCAAGTATGGCTGCGATGAGACAGGTTCAATCTGTCCATACGGCAATTGCTCAACATAGCCTTGACGTTGGACTTCAGAAGGCATCTGGTGCACTTGTTGAGACGCAGGATCAAGTCCATGCGTCTGCGCTGTTGGCTGGGGTGGGACAGTATATATAGGCGATGCATTCGCTCCCAAATTGTTATGCGCATAAGGCAGCGCGCCTGAAAGCTCTTGCTGGCGAATTTCTTCACGTACTGAAGGCATGTGTCTTTCATGCTCAAAGAGCGGCAATGCTTCCGTATTCGATAGGAGAGTCACGAATGCCAAGTCAGGTCCCACGCCAAAAATGTAGTACAGCGGCGTTATGAAGAAAAGAGGTGCCAACACAAAGCAAACAGTGAGGAAAATTAACTTCAAAAAGGTAAAAGACAAGATCACGATCAGCAACACAAGCATATGATCTAGCTGCTGATGGCTTGTAGCGAGTGGTGCATAACCACGCTTCCTCTCCATCATACTCATGACAATGGGTCTTTCCCTCATACCTGGACTCATCCTTCGATGAATACCCAAAAATACAAGCGAAGCGAGCCAAAGCACAACGACAAGCGCCAGATACACAACCCAAATAGTAGAGGCGACCCACACACCGGCAATAATCAACGCAATCAAGATAAGAACAACGGCAGTAATGGATGCATAATTGCCAAAACCGCGATCAAATACACGTTTACCGTAATATTTGTCTGCAATCCATGTCCAGCGAACCATCATGCTGTATAGCACCCCAACAGAAAATGCAATCGCAGCAGAATACACCATCAGCGAGATAAAGGCATCTTGAATATCAGAATAAATCCGGAGAACAAACGCTCCTACTTCGACTATTGTGTGAGAAAGTTTCATTACGTGAATACATACGAGCACAAAAACCGAACATGAGGCCGTATTCGATCTTAGGGAATCGCGCCGAAACGTAAAACAGGAAAACAAGAGCAAAAATACCGAACACAATGCTCAAGAAAACATGAACGTTGGGATCATGGTACGCATTATAGACGTCTTCGGAGCACTCTGGGAAGAGTCCACTAACAAGAGGCGTGCCATACATAAGGTGTCTAACGTCGAACTTGCAGTGCACTTGTCAGATTGACGCGTTCGCGAAAAAAGTCGTAGATTCACAAATTTTGCTACCCGCCATCATGCATGCCCTACATCGAGCCACGTGAAAATCATGCAAAGTAAAGGTCCACCAGCACTGTCACGTCAGTCCAACCAATCATACGAGAATATTCGACATACTTGTTGCAACCCCAAGGAAAATCCTGGAATAGTGTTAGTTGCTCGGATTCTAACTCGCAAATCCCCATACACGTACTCTAGCACAATCAGGATAATGACAATAATCTCCAACCATTCTGAGTGACTAGACGTCACCTGGTCCTTCAATAGCTGAAGCATGTCTTGCAGAACTTCGACACGAATATTCAACAGGTCGATTCGTTGTTGAATTTCTAGATAGCTTCGCGCTGCGGCATATAACGGCTCTTCCTTTGTTAAAAAACACACACGTACCGAGATCAGGCTGCGACCAAAAAATTTCAGGAGAGTCGACAACCGAACCAACTAAATGAATGTTCATACGAAGAATAAACAAGTGCCCAATATTCTTCATTATATCAACGGGTGGCATGCCCACTTTTCCGCTCTCTGCAATGCTGCGAGGAATGTCCTTCGTCGTGTCAATCGTAGCTTCGATGACACTTTCAAAAAAGCTGATCTTTGCAGACTGAGCAAGAGCATGTGAGAGTGACAATCTAGTCATGTAGCTTGAACCACGTCTGAGTGTGATGACATCGTTATATATGCTGCAACATTAGTATTTTTGTGCGAACGAGCATACTCACCGACTGTAGTCTGCTAAGTACCAGCTCAAGTCTTCACACTCGACATCTTCAGGCGCAAGCCTCTCTACTTCAAATTTGCGAATTTCACGAAGTAACCGTTTCTCTTCTGTCAATGACATCCCCCAAATCACAATAGCTGCAATATTGTCAGATATTTCTTCCCAGGGAGGCATACATACTTCCGTACTCCATCAAGAACACTTCCGGAACGTAGTGAACTAGCTGTGTAGATTTACGTGGCGACTTTGGCGCTGCTTCGGGCTCTTCTTGCTTGCTGACATCCACACCGCCCTCATTCTCCTCTGAAATCGTCTGAAGCCCATGTTCAGGAGATGCAGATTCTTGTCGAAGTTCAGGAACACCAAGCAAATCACCAGTAGGTGTTCGACTACTGTCCAAGCGGAATGGTGGTCGTCCTTGTTGCAGCACCCATGGCGAGGTTGTGGGCAGTCCACGTGCCTCGTCCACATGGTGGTACGTATATGTCGTGTATACACATTCATCAAAACGGACAACATTTGTTTCATGCGATGATTTGCGAGCCTGAAGCCAGCGAATTAATTCTGGTAATTTATATGATCTGGTTTGTCAGTGATAGACTCGGACCTTTCATAGCACATACGTCGCAGTGCTATACGCTGTTACACGAGGAAGTCTTGAACGGGCTTTCCTCGTTAGACGCAATGCATCTCGTCGCATATTGCCTTCTGGAATATGATGCAAATGTGCCATATCTTCTGTATCCACATCGGCATCGTCATCCCAGTACAAGTCAGCATACGCGTCCTCAGCACCGGGTCCTCCATTAGTGTTTCGTTCAGGCTCCTCAGGTAGAATCTTGTGTTTCAATGCACTCTTTGTAGATCTTTCACACGTAAGAAAGAGTGCCTATCACAACGTACCTCTGAGGACCAGCTCTGCCGTACACTGATGGATGCATAGACATGATGATAAAATTGTGCGTTGCTAGGTTGGACGAAAGAAAATGAAACTGGCCCTTACATGTGCCCGAGAGCTCGCGTGCTTTCCCATGCAATCGGGATCGGGACGTTGTACATGCGCCGATTGTCAAATAAATTACAATGAAGTGTAGTCTATGAAAAACTCATTTGGCAACTGAATCACGACTTCGGCAAGAAGCTGTTCCTCAGTGGGGACACGTGGCGGTACTGAAACTCGACTGCATGATACATTCGATGTTGAAGGTTCAGAAGGATTTTTACCAGCACCCGTCATAATGGCAGCTTCAAAGCGACCAAGTCGTAAAACACGTCGTCGATGCAGTTTATTCTGTTGCGCTGGAGTCTTAGACTTGGATCCAGACAACGGCGTTTGTACTGATTGCGCATTGTAGGCAGATAATTTAGCGTATAGATTTTCCGAAGATCTCTCATGTTCATTCGCTGAGGTATCACCACAGTGTGGATTATGAGCATTCGGCTGCAGTCGAAACAAACCATCATTAAGAAGAGAATCGAGACGAATTTTCAATGAATCAGTGGGAATCGTGATGCCAGTCGTGGATTTTGTATCCGGTAACCCCTTATCTAGATCGAGGACTTTGAATGCTTCATCATTCTCCGAAAGCGCGTATAAAAAGGAGTCATTTTTGTGATCAGTACCAATGATCATTAGTCGACGAATTTCAGCCTCGGCTCCCAATAATTGAGCCATGGCACACAAGTTGGATAGACTCTTCCGCATATCTTCTAAGGGTATGCCTGCCAAAGTTCCATTGTCAAGCACACCTAGTTCGTAAACACATGTGCCGCCACCCTCTGTAAGACGCCAATTCAGTTGCGTCACAAGCCGGTCGAACCGATCCTTAGACGTAGGTAGAATTTGAAATTTGTACTCGACATTTCCAGTATCATCCTCTTCTGGATCAAGTTGCGACATAACCTTCACATCCGCATGATTTTTCATTAGATTGATTGATTTTGTTTTGAAAATGTCAGAGTGTCTAAAAGTGGGATTTTCGTTTCCAGCAACCTGCTGACTTTCCATATCAGCTATCGCGGTAGTGCTCCATGGTGACACACACATGGTATATTGAATATTACGTTTGCACGGAAGGGTGCCACTTTCTTGCCCTGCTTAGAGCCAAACATAAGGAATGACTCACGCCTCTAAGACGGGCTTGGGAATAAGAGTTACGCGCGTAACCTGATGAGCAGAGTGGATCCCATGCACGTGTTATCGGGCGCGATCGGGTATCATGAAACTGTTACCAGTACAACTTCATGTACTACCATGTGGGGTGTTCCTTCCTGTGCCAACATCAAAAGTTTATTCCATGCGCTCTTATTCACAGATGAAGGATATTATCCTATTCTGTTCCTGATGTGTGTCGGAGAATGTGTGCTGAATGTTCTCATCATAAGATACATTAGCTGTGAGTACCACAAAGGTGTTGACGAGGCAGACACAGAGATTGATTTTTTCACATATCTTCGACAGGCTCAAATGTTTTTAGGTGGGGAAAGAACGTACCAAAAAATTAACCCACCCGATGGTTCTGGACCATGTGTTTATCCTGCGGGTCATTTATACATTTTTGCTTTCTTTGACGTTTTAACCACGCATGGCTCTCGATTACTTCCTGCACAAGTTGCCTATGCTGCGTTGTATATATGCACTCTCATACTGGTTGCGCAGCTCTATCGCTTTGCAAGTGTACCACCTATTGTATTGCCGTTTCTCGGGTTATCCAAAAGACTCCATTCCATTTACGTTTTGCGCCTCTTTAATGACCCCGTCAGCATGTTCTTCGTTTACATGTGCGTATATCTGTTATGTCGACAACGTTGGAAAGTTGCGTGTATTTTTTACTCGTAAGTGTTGCAGTAAAATAACGAAATAATGGCTTATGCAAAATCTCAGCATTGCTCTATCTATCAAGATGAATGTGCTACTATTTTTGCCAGGACTATTAGTTATATTGTTCAGAGCAGTGGGCGCCTTTTCTACAATTATGTATATGTTTACTATTGTCGGAGGTCTGCAATGTCTATTGGGACTTCCCTTCCTAATTCACGACCCCAAATCCTACGTCTATGCTGCATTTGACTTTTCCCGCTCCTTTTTGTACGAATGGACGGTAAACTGGCGCTTTTTAGATGAGAAGATTTTCTTACATCCATCTATGTCGAAATTTCTTCTTTTCTTGCACCTCAATGTATTGTGCTTGTTTGGAATATATCGCTGGACGGGCTTATCTTCGATGGGATGGCGATGGATTGCAGCTTGTTGGCATGGCGACCCTGTTCCTATGTCGTCGTCTTTCATGATTCTGACATTGTTCACGAGCAATCTTATTGGGATAACATTTGCACGCAGTCTTCACTATCAATTTTTCAGTTGGTATTTCCATCAGATTCCGTTGCTAGCCTGGGCATCATCGTGGCCTCTTCCCATCCGTCTTGCTCTTCCTTTGGCTGTTGAATTGGCATGGAACGTGTTTCCCTCTACAAACCTATCATCTGTGATTTTGCTTATAGCGCATATTATGCTGTTGGTCGGGCTATGGACAAGGCGCGCCCGTACGCCCATACATCAAATTAAGATTAGCTGATTTTTAGACAATCTTTTTACCGTCAGGTAGATACTCCGCCTGAATGAACTTGCCCCCATTCTGCTTCAAAATAGCTTGTGCACCACGACCCAATCCAGTGGATGCGCGAGCATCCCACGGAAGCCATCCAGGATACAGCCCTTGCAAACGAGAATTAATAGCAGGACACCAGTCTAAAAGTCCTGCGAGTTCAGGAGCTGTACTTGTGTACGGTTGAATTCGTCGACTCCAATTTCGTTTCCGCCGCTTGTCTAAAAGGCGTCCATAACACCCATACATGTCCAACTCAAAAAGGTCGTACGCAGTGTCATGTAACTTCGCTGAAGAACTGCCTTCATCGTCGATGCCCACGTAGGTGAAGCGACGTGAGCCACCAGGTAAATACTTATTCGTGGGCCACCGAATAGCATGTGCGTGCAGGTCGGTAAAGCGGTCCTTTTTAAATTCATAACTCACAACCGTGATCCTTTGAGGATATGTGCCAGTAAACTCATAGAAACGCGCAATGCTGAATAACAAGTTTTGAAAACTGTCAAGCGCATAGTTCTCTGTTGTCATGCGTAATTGTGCAAGATTCAGAAACCGGTGCATGGCTATTGAGCTTGAGGACAAAACATCTCGTGTGTATTTCATACCCGTGTCAAGAGGCTCAAAAGGCGGTTGGGACTCTGGAAACTCGCTATCCGAATCAGCAAAGTAAGGCAAATCTTTCGACAATGTAAGTGCAAGATGCATGTAAGTCTCTGCTTCGGTTGTCCAGGACTGCTCTCGTGTTTGACCGCCACTGAACACAAGTAAGCTCGAGCTATCTTGCGCAGCAATTTGGATCCCCGTTTCAATGTGTTTCAAGAAAGTCTTGACACTTCCACCTCGCTGATAGTCTTCAAGGAACCAACTAGAATCGTTAAGTACCGTATTTGGGTCGTTGCCATTCCAAATAGCATGGCCTGCGACAATAACCAAATGCGTCAGTGGTGACTTATCGGCACCTGGGTATTTAGGCACGGCATCGCGCATATGAATATTGTATGGTATTGGATCACAATTAGATTGTTCTGAAGTAGGAGCTGTTACATATATCTTCCGGCTTCTAGTATTAAACAGCAGGGAAACAAAAAATGCGCACGCAAGCAGGATGACACCCAGGTTCGTGACACGCGAGCGGGCAGACATTCGCGCGTGAACATTAGCCCAGACCCCGCGGTCCATTATGCGTCTTTGCACATCTTTCCATGAATATGGCAGCGACATAGCCGGCAGCACTCCCGCCTAAGATCGGCACAATGTCCACTTTGTTCAATTGCTTGCAAGGTACGCCCTGAATGCTCTTCGCGAGCGCATCCGAGTAGGAGGATCCACGGGTTAAAACATCGGCCGATGAATTAGTCATCATATTCTACCAAGCCCGACAAATGTGACCGGCACTTGACTATCGACACGTTGACCCAGGTGAAATGGTATGTCGAATGCGCAGGATGAATAGACTCACGTCTAGCTGAAAGCTAGTGCACCGCATCTTGTTTGGGCCTCTGGTCACTTTCTCACCTTCGTCGCCGGTATGCGCTACTGGCTGGCGACTGCTACGTTGGCATGGTCTGGCTACGATTTGTGGTACCGTTTAGCCTACATTGGCGCGATTGTAAGCTACGGTGTTGTGATCTATAAGAGCTTCGGTGTATGTTAGAAGCATTTTTTTCTCAGCTGACTTATTTTTCAGGTTCCTCGCACTGATAAATCATACGTTCAACGCGCTCTTATGGATGAGAATGTTCAATACCTTGTTATCGCAATGTATTGGTGCTGGATCAAACCCATTTCTTGTATGTACACCATACACGCATTCAGGAGAGCTATTAACACTATTAGTAACACTCATTCCTTACATCACATTCTCCCTTTTCCATCTCCTTACTTTCACCCGAACAACCATTTTGCCATCCATCAAGCCAGCATCCCAGAATGCGGACGGCACCTCGACACCTGCGGGTGGCGAGATGTCCAAATCTATTCAAAAGTGGGTAAAGCAAAACTACGACGTTGCAATGCGCTTTGTCTCGTATGCTGAAGTGGTGATTTTCGTGCGAGTTCTTATTGGTGCAATGTTGCTTCGTAATTCGCTTCTCGCGCCACTTTTCTATGCTCACTTTTTACGGCTGAGGTTCTATATGAGCAGCTTTACCCGTGCTGCACTACAGCATGTGCGAGCAGAATTGGATCAAATTACGCAATGTTCATCTTGCCCGCCAAGCGTTCGGAAAGGCTATTTGATGCTCACTGATCTTGTCACTCGTTACGCGAGCACGGTTCTTAGTATCAACCGTAACCAACCTGAGGCCAGCAGCGCTGCCTCATCGCGTCCTTATGCTTCAACTTCATCCCCGGCAGATCCCACAAAGTTGAAAACTCGCTAGACACTCCCTTGGTTACACATATCACTGCATACGATTTTGCCACGTACGTAGGTCGGGTACATCAGCATGTTCGTTCTAGCCTTGCGCATTACGGGTTACGTCGATGAAATGTTCTGGATTATATCAAAGAACTTCAATCCCTTTACGCGTTATGGTAAACAGAACTTCCGGCGGTGCCGGTTGCGCGCACGTAGGCGAAAATACAACTCGGAAACGACGTGCTGGTAGTTGGATCTTGTTTGGACATCGAACATGTGCGAGCAAAAAACGCGCGTTGATGCAGTTTGTCCAAACTAGACCCAACTGCGCCATTTTCAAGCAATTAATATCAGCTTCAATCGAATGGGAAGAAGATGCGTAGTGTTTTGCATATGGGACATACGCTAATAATCCCGAAAAATGGGCCGCTTGGGGGGTATAGGCTAATGGGAGTGAAGCTTTGTGTTGGATTACCGACTGCATCGCGTCATGATCCAAACAGCCGTACGGCAACTCACCACAAGCTCGTGCTCGTCGAATAAGAGCTGCGTCATGCAAGAAAGCATCATGAACATGATTCACAACGATCACAGCCATCGATGCCGCTTTACCCGCTCCAAACGCTAAACGCTTGAGGAAACATGCCAATGCATGCAGTCGAGATGCACGAACACTATGCTGCGAAGCGGGAGAATCAGAAAGAATATTCTCATGTACATCTTCTTGGAGAAGAGGTGGCACGCTATCCAGCACCAACAGCTCAAACGCGCTTAAAGAAAACATTTTTCTTGACACAAGCCCCGGAAGTATATAACATAGTACATGTTCTGCTGATTCAAACGTGTTTGTGCAGGCGAGAAATACATTTCCTAGCAGAAGTTTTATGCCTTTTTCCACTAGTTCGTCCACATGTGTATCTGGCACACTAGGTTGCTCAAACCAGAGTCGTAAAAGTTGTTGAGCTATTTCCACCATCCGCGATACCATATGCTGCGCTGCGGTTCTGCCTTTAGAGGTGATAAGTGCAACACTTTTTCCTTTCCCGCCACGTAAGTACGAAGATGGCTTGGGATGCTGATTTTCGGCAGGTAGCCCTAATGCAGTGCAAACGGTCACATAGAGACAGAATTGTGTTTTGCCTGTTGCACTTTCTCCAACGAGTTCCGATATCATTCCTTTTGCAAAGCCTCCATTCAAGCTATCATCGATTGAAGAACTTCCTGTAGACACAAAATTTTGTTTCCATCCAGATTCATGACCCCATGAGGGTAGATACGAATATTCATCATCTTCACCTGGCGTTCCTAAAACGACTGACTTACTCGAAGGGTCAAGTAAATCATAAATACTAGTTTGCGCTGGAGCTACAGCACGTTCAACAATGAACCGGATTTGACGTGCTAGAGTCTCTGAAATATTCATATTCTTGGCTAGCGTCGATACACTGTCGGCTAAAATGCGTTCTGCACCATCATAGCCAGCTTTTGTGAGCAACAGAATCTACCAACCTCTTCTGCAAAGTGCTTTCTCGCGAGCGCCGAGTGCATCTATGTCGGCCAAGATTACAGGATACATTGCATGGTTTTGATCAAAGCAGCGGCAAAACGAACTCCACAACAACATTGATTCACATGCACAATTCTGGCACTTCTATATAGTTAAAATTCTAGTTTCTGGCTCAGACTCAAGTCGATCTCAGCGTTGCCAAGTAGGCTTGCTGGTCATTCGACTACGACGAGGAGATGCAGCGCCGGAAGCAGCAGAAGCGCCAACATTTCCGCTGGGAGAATACTGAGGAGACGTCGGGGAGTATTGAGGTGATGTCGGAGAATATTGAGGGGAAGTAGGAGAGTATTGCGGCGATGTAGGAGAGTACTGCGGCGATGTCGGTGAGTATTGCGGAGACGTCGGCGAGTACTGTGGCGATGTAGGCGAGTATTGCGGAGAAGTGGGAGAGTATTGCGGAGACGTTGGCGAGTACTGTGGCGACGTCGGCGAATACTGTGGTGACGTGGGCGAGTATTGCGGTGACGTTGGCGAGTATTGTGGCGACGTCGGCGAATACTGTGGGGAGGTGGGAGAATACTTCGGCCCACTCGCTCCAAGACGACGACCTCTTGGTCCAGCCGGCGACGTTGGTGAATATTGAGGAGAAGTGGGTGAATACGCTGGAGACGTGGGCGAGTATACTGGACTTGTAGGTGAATAATTTGGGCTTGCTGGTGACATCCGAGACGTGTAAGTGCTTCGAGCATTGGAGGCATCAATCACGGGACTCGAAGGCGAGTAGCTCGGGCTCGTAGGACTGTATGAAGGCGAAGTTGCTCCTGCGAAAATCCTTGGCGATGTCGGACTATAGGCAGGAGATGTCGCTCCAGCGGCACCGACCCACGGACTCATCGCACCCAGAGCAGGGCTCGTTGCATTGTAAGCAGGACTGGTTGGAACGTATCCAGGAGACGTTGGAGCAAAGCCATAACCAGGGCTTTGGGCACCAAGAGGAGTGCGCATTGGGCTCTGTCCTGCACTAAGATATTCACCATAACCACCCTCGTCACCGCCAACCTGCACCAGTGGTGAGAAACTTGCTTGTTGTTGAACGCGGAAGTCGTCATCAATGTTTGGTGAGCCTGAGTCGTACGGTGTCATGCCTCCTGGCGTGCGCGCGCCCAAGTCGTCGCTATCCATGCCCAATTTCGATACCCAAAGGTTTGCGTAGGATTGATCTCTGTTCACGATCACGTCCTTGAGCATATCCACATCCAGATTCAAGTCAAATGAACCAGTGCCCATGGGTGCCATCTGTCCCAGAAGTACATTTTGTCCCACACCTTTACAATCATCCATGTCTCCCATCGAAGCAGCTTCCATCAAAATCTCAACAGTTTCTTCGAATGTGCAACGCATAAGTGCTCCTTGGTTCGTCCGATTGATACCATGGCGCGTAATTGCCATTAATGTACCTTGGCTTGTCATAATATCGACTAGCAACGCAAGGTGTCGATAGTTGACATACGATCCATCAAACTCGATGACATTGCGAATTTCCTTCAGCAAGGAACCACGAGCAGCCTCAATACCGAACACGCGGAATACTTCAACACAGTTGTTCGAAAGAGTGCGCGACACATCGACACCATCGACAGCTAGAACATCTTTTAAGTTGGTACCGTCTGTTTCCAGCACATACTCCTTCAAGCTGTCCCATTCACCCGTCTCAGGGTCAAAGCGCCGAGTAATTTTGTCTTGCTTTACAATAAAAACTTTCGAGATTCCAGGAACACCCTTCAACGCAATATCAGTGAGCATTTGTTGCGCCAGACTCTTCAAGAATACGTCTTCTTCACCCTGAACTTCCTTGTCTGGATCATTATCAACAATACGAATTCGCAACACGAGCTCTTCAGCATTGTCTTCAGAATGCATAACAAAAATATCGCGACCAAACATGGCACCAATTTTCGACGCTACCTCGGCCATCGTCAAATTTTTGTCGAGCATTTGTGCACGATCAAGAACGAGACGTAAGAGCCAAGGTGACTGTCGCTCTAGACTGGCTTCCACTTCTTCATCAGGGATAGCAAAGAATGCATCGACAAAGTCACGATCCTCTGGGATCACTGTGGAACTGGGATCGGGGTCGTAGAATACTTCGACTGCTGATGTTACTGTCTGTAACGTTGTGTACGCGAGTGCCGTCTGAATGATTTTTGCAGATTCAGACGATGCACTGTATTTAGGGTGCAAATACACTGTTACTGAAGGGGTCTTAATGTTTTCGGCGCAGTTGATGATCTCCTTCAATCGTGGCACACCCAGCGTCACATTCTTACTCGACACACCGGCGTAATGGAATGTGTTCAGAGTCATCTGCGTTGCTGGCTCACCAATGCTTTGAGCAGCAAGTGTTCCGCACATCTCACCCGGCTGAGCAACACTGCGAGCGAACTGACCTTCGATTTCTCCCAAAACCCATTCCCACGCTTCACGTGTGAGATGGTGAACCTCAATTACTTGTTTAGAGCATAGGAATGAGCGCAAGTGAATTTTGAACAAGAGAGTTGCATTCTCCTGCATGACGCGACTGATTTTGTCGTCACCACGAACAACCAGTAGATTGTTAAGCACACGCTTTAACCCGTCAACGATTTCAAATGGTGACAAGTCGCTCGGTTTGCGAGGATCAATGTGGAAAATTTGCTGCGCATTTAGGACGAGACGAGCGATATTTAATGGCAGGTATGTATCCACACGGTCAGTTTGGAACACTTCGGTTCTAAGGGTTTTTCGGTCAGCTTCAAGCTGTTCAAATTCTCCTTCAAGCAACTGCTCCAGTTCAGGTGACCAATCACCTAAGCCTGCCCGTAGAGTGCCCTTTTTAAATCCACCACGACTTAACTCGACCTTAAATCGGCGTCGGAATTCTTTGTCATTCAAGCCATGTGTGATCAGTTTCTGTCGTTCGACCATCGCACCATCAATGCCATCTTCACCGTAGGCAAACTCAATAACATTATTGGTAGAATTACGCACAGTGCCGTCGTAACAAATAGTCACGTCTTCTAGAGCTTTGACCAAACGACGCTGGATGTAACCGGTTTCTGCCGTCTTCACAGCAGTGTCAATCAAACCCTCTCGACCAGCCATGGCGTGAAAGAAAAATTCATGTGCTGTCAACCCACGAAGATATGAATTCTCAACGAATCCTCGGCTTTCTGGCGTGTAGTCATCTTTAGTGAAATGCGGCAAGCTGCGGTGTCTGAAGCCAAATGGGATCCGCTTGCCTTCAACCGACTGTTGACCCACACAGGCAGACATTTGTGAAATGTTGATGAATGATCCTTTTGAACCAGCAATTACCATCTGTTTCACATTATTCCAGTCAGGTAAATTCTGCTCTGCATGAGAACCAACGTCATCACGGGCTTTGTTGAGAATACGGTTAACATTTGCTTCAAATGACTCACGCAACGTCATACCGGGATCCGCCTTGAGCCAGTCATGGCGAGCTGCCTGAATGAGATTCATTACATCAGACTTGGCCTTAGCGATTGTCTCGTTGATGTTTACTGTCGTTGCTTTGTCAGGAACAGTATCGCCAATACCGATGGAGAATCCATTGTGCAGAAGCCAGTAGTTCACAACGCGCTGTACACCGCTGAAAAAGTCACGACAAACAACCGGCCCGCGCTCCCGAAAGATGATGTGAATTAAACCACCCGCAGTCGAGCCAACAACCTTTTTGTTGATGACACCATACATGATCTCACCATTTTCAATATGAACACCATCATCCTTCACAAAGTTATTGCTAGCTGCTTTGGCATCCCCTAAGAAAACATTAATGCCCTTCGGAATGCACAAAGACAGAAGTTGCTTGCCAGACCAGTATGGCTTTGGTTTCAGAATACATGGCTGAGGCACGATTCCATCCCAACCAGGCAACCACATCAAAATATTTTGGACTTGATCATAATCCATCAGACAGTCACGAAGGGTGAACTTTCGGACACCACAGAGCGTATCTTGTACGATGCCCATGACCGGCTTGTTCGCTTGGGGCGATACAATCTGACGCGGTACCCATGCGATCTGCGCTAACTCAGCACGAGCTTCTTCGCTTTGTGGAACGTGCAAGTTCATTTCATCACCATCAAAGTCAGCATTATAGGGGGGTGTCACGCTCAAATTAAGTCTGAACGTCGAGTAGTCCATAAGTTTCACACGGTGAGCCATCATACTCATTTTATGCAAACTAGGTTGGCGATTGAAAAGCACATAATCACCATCCCGAAGATGTCGCTCAACAATCCAGCCGGCTTGCAGTGCAATGTCGCCACGTCGGTTATACTTTAGATCAATACGTTCGCCAGTGTCTCGAATGACATAGCGAGCACCAGGGTATTCGTTCGGACCGTTTCGAACCAAATCGGATAAATAAGCACGGTTGTAGGGTGTCACTCGTTCAGGATAAGTTAAGTTGCGCGCTATACTCTTGGGGACGCCAACTTGATCGAGCTCAAGATTGGGATCACCGGTAATGACTGTGCGGGCCGAAAAGTCGACACGTTTTCCCATCAAGTTGCCACGCAGTCGCCCTTCCTTTCCTTTCAAACGTGCACGTATAGCCTTGACCGGACGGCCTGATGATTGCAGGGACTGCGGCAGTCCTGCAATGTCGTTATCCATGTATGTCGCCGTGTGATATTGCAACAAGTCAGCAAAATCATTCAAAATGTGTGCAGGTGCACCCTCTTGTTCCATACGACGAAGATTGCTGCTTGCTTTGATGATATCCGCCAGTTTATAAGTCAAGTCATCTTGCCCCATACCACTGCCGAACTCGGTCACACCGGGACGCACCTGGGGCGGCGGCACAGGTAAAACTGTTAGGACCATCCAGTCAGGCTGTGCAAAATCATCTGAGAGTCCAAGAGTGTTTACATCGTCAGCTGAAATTTTCTTCAAAATAGTGTGCACTTCTGAGGCGGGGAGAGGTCGCTTTTCTGTTTGTGCCATCTTACTAAATTCTTCAGCGTCGTCCTCTTTGCTCTGGCGCCAAACGGTAAACAATTTGAGCGCTTCTTTTCGGATAGCTGGCTGCAAACGACCACATCCACCATGGCCTATTTTGGGTTGTGTGACCTCACCAAATTCATCTTCTTCTTTACCCTCATCTGCCTCGCAAATGCTAATTTTTGAGCAGTATTCCCACACACGTTGGAATCGTCTTTTACGATTCACACGAGTAGATTGAAGAACATTTTTGAAGACAGGGTCAGAAACCTAAACTGGTTAGTAACGATACTGTGATGTGAAAAATGAATCCACTCACAGGGTCAGCCTTGAGTTTACCGCAGTGGACACAGACACACTCCAGCAGCTTTTTGACCTTACCAAGGAATCCGACGTGGAAAACTGGACGAGCAAGGTCAATGTGTCCAAAGTGACCCGGACACTCCGCCATTCCTTCGCCACAAGTCTGACACTTGTAATTCCTATCAATCGTGCCGAGCCTCGGATCAGACAGGCCTCCCACCTTATACTTCCCTGTTGCATCGTCTTTCACCTCAGGGAACTCAACTTTGCAAACAGAGAATGCACGCTGTAGATATCACATATGTTTTAGTATTCTGCTATTACGCGACCATAAATACCCACAATCTCCTCCGGACTTAGAATCCCAAACTGTACCTCCTTGACTGGACGAACCGGAGCTACAGACGGCGCAAACTGGTGGCCAATCATTCTCGGCAAACAGAATATACCGATCCCCTACGTCAGTAGAAGAGTTGGGACCAGAAGGATGGTTCGATCGTGATTCGACCGGAAGGATTCACGCACTGCAAAGAGTACGAATGTGGCCGACGACTTTCGAGTAGACAAACAGAGGTGAAACTGAATGTCCGGCGAAGACAATCACAAATACTTTTGTGTGTGCTTCGACCACGCGTCGTCGTCGTCGAAAGAGAGTCGATTCTTCCGCCACATTCGCTTTACCCGACAGTCAGCAAACACCGCACCACAAGCAGGGGGCAAGCCTTCAGAAAACACGTGTTCGTCATAATATGGACCAATCAACACACTACATTCGAAGTTATGCCACTTAACGCACGTGATTACCCACAACCATACGAGCCTACTCCGCCACATACGTATTACGCACGGCTCACCATCAGGATGGGGTCGGCAAAGAACTCGTTCCATGAGCTTGTGGAAAAAGCCACGTCGCCACTCATTCCTTCTGGACACGAGGATATATATCTATATTTCGAAATTAGTGATCACATCAGGGCCAAAGATGTGACCCCAGAATTCGCCATCAAGGAGCTGAAGCGTCGTCTTTCGCACACAAACCCCAACATACAACTTTTTGGCTTGAGTGTATGTTGTGTCGTTTTCGTTTGGGGTGAGATACTTACATAACAGCTCATTGACCATTGCTTCAAGAATGCGGGCATTCTTTTTATTAAACAGATTGCGACAGTTGAATTTATGAATACTATCACGTCGATTGTACGTGATCGACCAAATCTTGCGATACCTGTAAAGTCAAAGATTCTCCAATGCTTGCAAGATTGGAAATATATCTCTCGAAACAATGCGGATGAACTATTTGTCATAGCCGAGGCTGTTCATGGCCTGGAGAAGGATGGGTTTGAACTTCCACCACCTGACCCCGTAATCTCCAAAGCCGGGGAAGCTTTCACTGATACACCTATTGCACCTGAATGGTCGGATAATCCTGTTTGTACGAGATGTCGCTCCGAGTTTGGAACATTCTTGAGAAAGCATCACTGTCGGAATTGTGGTCGAATATTCTGCCACAAATGTTCCGCCAAGACCATGCCTTTACCCTGGTATTGTATCAACAGTGCTGTACGGGTGTGTGATGGATGTTTTCAGCGCAAAGGACCTGTTTCTAACCCTCTTTTACATAATACTACAACCCGATCTGCATCATCTCCATCAGTGGCTAAAGAAGAAGATGAATTAGCTCGTGTTATGGAATTGTCGTTGAAAGAATACAACGAGCGAAACACTTCTCTTGCCACACATTCGCTTATGGGCTCGCCAAGGAAAGGTGATGAGCAATCTGATGTTGATGATGATCCTGACTTGGCTGCAGCTATAGCAGCCAGTCTTCGTGAACAAGATGCCCGCCAGCAGAAAGACAAGGCAGTGTTAGGGACGTCATCGGCGTCGCGACAAGGCTACCAAAGAACTGAACTTGAGCCTTCATTGTCAAAAACATTGCAAACTGAACGTCCTCTGGACGTGCATACGAATGATTTAGATAATATACTCACATTTCATGATACCATCTTGCGCCATGATGCTCCATGGGCCAAGAATGTTGCGACTGATGGCATACCTCAACCTGTACAGAACATTCACGACAAAGCTGCAGTGTCTCGAGCTAAATTGGCGCGAAAATTAGACCTGGGTCATCGACGACTTCGTGAACTTTCCAGCTTACAAGAAAAGCTTTCAGAAGTCGTGAAAATGTACGATCGATTACTTGATTCACGCCTTGGCGAAAGAGACTCTTTACATGTGACTGAAAGTCGTCCGGACGGCGCGAATTTTACCTACAGAGATCCCTTTGGAACATCTTTTCCACTTACTAATAACCCTGACCCATCCGCCCCGCCTGCTCCGCTATCACCCTCTTTCGTTTCCTCAGCCCCTCTTATCTCAGACTCGAGAACAAGCACTTCGACGAAACAGCAACCATCCTCCGATTCGATGCACGGCGAATTTCTCATAAAGGCTTGTGAGAAGAATCCTCAGCATCTTGACGAATCTAATGTGCAAGAAGCCATGCTTATAGAATTGTAAAACCATGCAAGTCTATTGATCTCATTTTGGGTCGAAAATTTATTTATGCAATATTCATGCAGCGAAAATCTCTGTTTTCCATTTCTTGTGCGCAAACTTAAGAGGTATACGGCACTAAGGGGATGATTTGTCTCTAGAAGATTCAGCCGAGTCAGGAGACGAAGAGCTTTGGCTCCAGGAAAACGGGGTCTGTGATAAAAGACTGGAGGTTAATAAAGAAAAGGCATGAACCGCTTTGCTCACAGCTGATTCTGCTGGCTGCTCGACATGGATTTCAAAAAGATGCGTGTGCGTTTCATACCATATAGCGAACGGAGTAACACCTACTGCATATATCAAACCCCATACATAGCTTTGGAACCAAACGGAGTTTTGGTCTGTCCATTCAAGAGAGCAGGCCTGAGGCTCTGGGGCTGACGGGATTACCTCCGAGAGCGGCTGATCGCGAAGGAATGCCAGCACTTGCTCGTGTGCGGCAGCACTATTCATCACTGGCGGACTAGCGCAAAATTCATTCATTCGAGGGACAAGATAAGCAAGCATAGGCTTAAGAACATCAAAGGAGAGTTTTGATAGCCACGTGTTGACCCACTCTTGAGTTGGGACAAATCCATGCTTTCCAACGGTGGATGCAATTTGATCTAGCTGCTCACGGGAATATGATTCTGTTGCTTTGGGAGGAACAGGTGGTGGGTTTTCTTGCCTTGTTTTTAAGCCTACTTCCTCTTCCGAAAATAGTGACTCTTCCTGTTGGTTTTCTTCTTTCGAGATTTCTTCTGACTTCTGCTCCAAACTGGTAGACTCCGAGCAGTCAGAAGCCTGGGCATCAACATCTTTCATCTCAGAAAGCGCAGGTTTAGTTATATCAGTAGCACGCATGTTCTTCGAATTGTTATTGTTGATTGAATTCAAATCAGCTTTAGTCGGTTCGGATTCAAATGTGAATGAATCCAGATCTTGCAACTCATTAGTCTCGCATTGTAGTGTAGCAGATCCATTAAGAGGATGTTTCTCTGTTTTGCTGCCAAATTCTTGCTCTGTTGAGTGCTCTCGATTTTGTTTTGCTTCACCTGCATTTTCGCTGAGATGTTCTCGTTCGGCTATTTTTTCCCCATCGGTAGGGTTCTCGTCAGGCGAAATTGGTGGTAAAGGCCGATTCAAATCGACTTGATGTTGGAGACCCACGGGCCCCGGTTTCTCAACCGCCTCGGGCGTTTCGTTCGTATTTGAAATTGAATTGTTGCCGTAGTGGTCGCGAGCGAATTGAATCGTCACAAGAGCTGAATCTAAATCAAAAGTGCGAGTCCTCTCGATGATGTGCGCGGATCGCACAAGCACATATATCAAATGACCATTTGAATTAGCATTAAATTGAATAGCCCTTGAACACGAATCAAAAAGCAGTCGAAGCAAGTAAGGGTGGTTTGCATCACTGAGCAAAAACCTAAAAGATGCGAAGTGATGTAATAGCTGCTCAAGACGAGACGCAGAGGCCACCGACATCCTTTGCCAATATGGTGAAGTATTGTACAAAATTAGTAATAAGCTAGGGTAGACATTCGAAAGCTGTCCCGAACTAGTGGTGATGAGCAAGTAGATGCTTTCAATCAAGACGTCGAGCGCCAACGTTCCTTGTCGTCGAAGCAACCGAACAGGAACGGTTATGTTTTCCGCACTGTTTGGCTTTGATAAACACTTGGCAAAGTCTTTGTGAATCGAGAGATCTTGCAACAAGAAAATAGCCAATTGAGCTTGACCCAGCGTTGCCGGATTACTTTTGTTGGCAAGAGACACATATAACAGCCATGACAAGAAGTCAAAAGAAATCCCTGGACTTTGAGTGATAACTTCGCGGAGCTTTTTGTTTGAACGAAGCAACGTCCAAAAAACTACGAGCATCTCAGATACGTGCTCTTGTGCAGGCTTGATGAACGTAGCGCGTGAGCTTCCCATCTCAAAAGGACCATTGGTCACTGCCATACTCGATCGGAACATTTTTCGAGAGCCATTAATTAGGAACAAGAAATCACTTTCACGATACAGTTTCTTGGCATAAAACTCGAAAAGATTTTCATTCGAATCTGGCCGATGTGAGAGCAAGGCACATAACATTTCAAGACACAAGGACGTATATGTATCCCGAGTTACGTCAGTGCCGAAAAGCTTCCACGCATCAGCCTGCCGGTAATTTGCAACTGTGTTGAGAAGACTGCACAAGAATGAAAGTACCACAGGGCGTTCCAATTCACAAGTGACGAAGTCAAGAGCTTGCATGGGCGTTGTGCTCAACATATGAGCCGGAACATACATTGGCTTCGAGAGCAAGACCAATAAAAGCCGCATAATCTCAGTGCGGCATTGAATATGTTCTTGCGTAGTGTGTTCTAAATCCATTGGTGATCCAATACCGGCTTCCCATATAGTAAAATGAACACGACTAATATCCGAACTGCCAGCAGCAACAAATTGCTCTTCTGTCCATGGCATGGTGAAACCAGAGTGAAATAAGAGTTCCATGAGTGTCAAGATGAGTATGTAGCCTGTGCTGGGAATGGATTCAGCGTCAGTCATGGGGTCGGCTAGGGGATCCAGAGTAGATTCATCACCATCAGTTAGAATAAACTGTTCTTCATTAGGGTTTGCATCATTGGAATTTTTGGTATCAGGGCGAACCACACTTTGTCGCGTGTTACTACTCGCCCTCATTCGCATGCTTCGAGTTTTGTTTGACCACAGGGCGCTTTGTTCCAAATTTACGATGTCGGTGTCGCTTCTTTCAGCTGGTTCTGATTCATAGATGACAGGAATAACTCTAGACAATACCCGACAGCAGTTTAGCGCCTCCTGACCTCGGTTCCGTTGATCCACTGGCCTTTGAGGAGCTGTGCTGCTAAACAACGCCTCCCATCCTCCGAGGTTCTTTGGTGGCACCGGCGCAAAGTTTGGATCATTGACAAGACTTTCGAGATGCAAGGTAAGTACATCTACAAGAGTCACAAGATTTTCAGGAGCGTCTTTTGCAACCCTCCTCAAGTCTTGTACGCTAAGTGTCGAGAATACATCTTCAGTTGAGTTGAATATCGTTGTATACTGCACCCAGTACCGATTATCAGCGCCGGATATGTGGCGCTCTGTATACATTCGAGCAATACCACTCTCAGAAGAGTGTTTGAAAGACTCCCTAGCATCATTGGTACCAAAAATTAGATGCGATGAATACCTCAACATGGTGCTACGTGCCATGCGAGTAAAGCACCGACCAGCTATGACCACTACGCTCGTTGTTATATTACATAATCATTATCGGTACGCATCCTCAACCACGATGGATTTGAGAATCGATCACGACGAGGAACCTGGATAGTTGATTGAACACCATGCTTCCTCGGCGCGTAGATAAGTCGGAGCCTCGTAATGCTAGTGTCATGCGTCCGTTTAATGCCCCCGATGTATGGCTCATGGAAAACCGAAGTTCGGTTTATGATGCGATACTTAGTTCTATTGCGTGCGTTAAGTATGCTGGTTTCTGAGCTTACGTCCTCAGTCTGATATCGTCGACCGCAGTGATGTCGCCCCTTCCTGATGTCGCAACCATGAGCTTAATGTGCTCGATTGCTCTAATCATGAACATTAAACCATACGCCCCAAGAAAGGAAGGGACAGACATGTCTTCAAATGCATACGCCAGTTTATGGTGCGTAAGCAATATTATGCTCACTCGTCATCAGTTTTTCTCTTTTTATGACTATGTTCTTGGTGGCCCGAAAAGTTCGTTGGTATAATCTCCTCAAACTCACATCAGCTTATTGTGACCAAGCCCAAATAGCTACATTAGTCAAGTCTCATTATCTTATGAGACATGCAATCCAGTTAAATGATTCTGTCTGCTCGATTCGGCAACGTGGTAATACTCGCATGCTTGTGTACACTATATGCACTATGATCCATGGTTCGCACTGTTCATAGGGTGTCATTTTGGGTTCAAAGTCTTGACCCCAGGCACGTGATGGGCTCGCTCAACTCTGGGACGTGCGTTTTTTACTCTCATCCCGTTACTCCACGCCAGCTCAATAAAATAACCGTGATGACAACCATTTCAGACGATCAAGCGTATCTTTTAACGCACCGTGGGGTTCAAGGTTTGTAAAATATTTTGCTTTGTTTTTCCCTCTAACGACTAGGTGCACAAATTTCCTCTGTTGCAGCAACACCAGTCTATTTGTTGAATGCTATTCGGAACCGCCGTTTCGCTCTCAAAGGTCTAGCTCGCTACAACTGGATTTTGCCTATCTTGGGTGCAGGCATTGGTGCGGGCGTTGGCTGGGCTGAATCTATACAGATCAGCGCACCACTTCTGGCTTATCGCACCTCTGCCGTTCGTGCTGATACAGAACGCATGCGCCGTGATGACTTCCACTTGATTGGGTCTGTTGTAGGTGCACTTACTCTACCTGCTCTCTTCTTACGTCATGTTGGCCTCTTCCATGGCATTCTTGGTGGTGCAGGTCTTGGCGGTGCTACTGGTGTCCTTACTTTCTATGGAAAACGATACTCTGAGGATTCCTTGCCTGACTTGCCAATCCCGGGTACTGAGCAGAAAGTCGAGCTTAAGTAGATAAGCAAATCAAATCTGAGTTTCGAGTGCATTCTCGTTCATCTCGAGGCGTCAATTTTTACTATCGTACATACATATATACTTTTATCAAGTATGTATTGAAACAGGAACAAAGTTCCGCCAACCATATTGTCGTCACCAAGTTGCGCACTGCTGAGCAACCAATCGCGGGACTTGATGGTTTTTCTAGCTCCCTACCTGTCTTTTTATGCCAGCGCTTTCACGGATTACTGTGAAGCTGATCTTTAGCTTGAGTATCTTCCTCACCATCCAGTTCCCAGGTCTCGGTGTCTTCGTCGCCCTCTGGGCCAAGGCCTTTTAGTGTTTGGTGATGCGATCCGTCCGGCTCACAATCCTCAGCCGGGCGCTGTGAAGCTTGTGGTGAGCCCGGGACAATTAATTGCTCTGCTCCGGCGCCAGTCATTTCCTGATCTAGCTGTTCACGCGTATCTTCTTCCACTACAGAAGCTTGTCGCTTCGGCCGTTTATCCAGGACAGTTCGCATGAAATGTCGCATACTCTGGAAAGCCTTTCGACTCGCTTCAAGAAACAGGAAGAACTGGAAGACATGAACACAGTCTTCATATATTTCATTGCGAATGGGAACTCCAGCAAGGGCACATTTATGAGCAAAAAGAACATTTTCGTCACGCAATCTCTCCGCATCACCTGTCTGGATCAGCATAGGTGGCAAACCATTCATCTCTCCAAACAGCGGGCTCACATAAGGATGCATCAAGTACATGTCGATGTTTGGGCCGAGATATGCATTGATAGGATTCATATGATTACCTCGCCCTGGACGGGGCAGATAGTCAAAGTCTTTATTCGTTTCCCATGAGTCACAGGATAGAGTGAGATCAACCCAAGGACTCATCAAAATAGCACCACAAGGAAGCGGATATTGGTTGTCGCGCAAATACATCATGAGGGCCAACGCCAAACCACCACCAGCACTATCAGCAGCCACGACGACATTATTCGGCGGAATGTGCAAATCATCCGTTAGACGGAAGTATGCATTTGCGACATCTAGGAGAGCACCAGGAAAAATCGTATCGGGCGCTAGGCGATAGTTTACACAAAACACACGGCACTCACAGTACTTGCTGATGGCAATAGTAAGCGGACGGTGTGTTGTAGCAGACATCACAAAATAGGCACCACCGTGAACGTACAAAATCACGCGTTCAGAGCGCCTTCGATTCCCGGTCTGCCACTCATTCTGGAGCCGTCGCCATGTCTGTTTACCGACAATCCACTCTCCTGTAAGCTCGCGCTTTCCTGTCTCTTCAGAGTCGCTTTCAGAAAGAAAACCTTTCAGGTTGCGTCGCTTGACGCGAAATGTAACGGGTGTAACAAGACCATCATCGGGAATAGGAAAAAAGCGCATCAGCTCAAACAGTTGCTGAAGCCCTGAAATTGAGGCAAGATCCGTATTTTCTTCTGCAATTTCTCGAATCATTCTTGTTAGAATTGACATTTCTACTCCCCATGATTTTTTAGGGGGTCCGTACATGAGATGCGACACAATGGCACTTCCAATTGAATAGCTTCTGTTCAAGATAGCTGGTACTGTTCTGATTGCCTTAGAAATCGACATACCCTCTTGTGGCCGCATTTCAGCCTTTGGATCTACACGAGAATAGGCTGGAAGCTTCGCTGTGCGATATTGCTCGAGCAATTTGTTCAATACTTGGATTGTATTGGTGGTATGAGCAAATTGCTGAGCCTGGTCTGACGACTCTCGAATGTAATGACGAGTAAAGTTCCCATCATTCACAGGAATAGACTTGGACCGCTCGGCATTCTGACAATCTTTTTTATTTAGCGACTCAGTGGTAACGCACCATGTTTCGCTGTTCAACGACGTTCTAATTGGGGCAGTGTCTTTCTTCATCTCCAATTGAGCCTTGAAGCGTTTGACAAATTTTTCAACGCATACTAATTCATGATCCGAAACTGTGAAATAACGCTTCCGCAATCTCTGCAACACGGCCAAGTCGTTCAGTTGACTAGTCAAAGATTCGCATCTCGAGAGGGGATTGTTATACTCTGCCGGACTCACTCGTGTAAGAGTGGGACTTTCTTCTTTTCCTGGACTTAATTGAAGAAAGTGTGTCATCCAGGGATGTTGCAGTGCATCATACACCGTCATGCGCTGATTTTTTTCGCACAGACATCGATCAATAAAGTCCTTCGCCAACATGCTTTGTGTTGGCCAAAAGGCCGGATGAAATTCATACTCAATCTGAACAATATTCTGAAACATATGTTGCACACTTTCAGAATTGAATGGGGTATAGCCACACAGTAATGCATATGCAATCACACCACACGACCAAACATCGACATTTTCGTCGTAGCCTTGGCCAAGAAGAACTTCGGGTGCCACATATTGCGGAGAGCCACATGCGGTTAGGAGCAGCCCCTCTTCTGGCATCAGTTTGGCAAGGCCGAAATCTGAAATGACAATTCCCTTATAAATGTCATCTTCATCATACATGAGAATGTTTTCTGGCTTCAAGTCGCGGTGGACGATTCCATTAGAGTGTAAGTATTCGACACCCAACAGGAGCTGCCGCATGATGCACTGGGCGTCATACTCTTTAAAAGTTGTGCGTTTCACGATGTTATCAAACAATTCTCCTCCGGGACAAAGATCCATGACCAAGAACATTCCCTCATCTGTCTCATAAAAATCCCACAATCGTATCACATTCGGGTGCTGCACACGCATCATTATTTCAATTTCATCTCGTGCAATTCGCCCCGGCCGTACATCCATTTCGTTGCCGTCATGGTCGCTTTGAAGTGGTCGACGAGCAACAATCTTGACAGCCCGCTGCACACCAGTCTCATTTTCCTCACACACGCGTACGACTGCGAATGTTCCATGTCCAAGAACATAGTTTGTCATCGAGTATTTCGACTTGAACTCTGGGGGAATGTAGCTTTCGTCATCTTCCAAGAACTGTTCCTGAATTAGTATCCTGTCCTACTACATTACTCGGGCATCTTACCTTCACGAGCCATTGATCAATGTGCTTATTCTTGTCAGATCTATCTTTCCACCCGAACATACCTTTCGAGCTTCTTGCAATGTTTTCCACATGCGTTGAGACAACCACAAGTGACTTGCTCACAGCGTTACTACAGCTCGGGTGGGCTCTTGTTCAAATGGAAGGTCTCAGCGAATCAGTCACATGACCGCATATGTGATCCGGCCAGACGATCTTATGGCAGCACATCGACTAGTTCAGTGTACATTTTGGGTTTCAATTTCGAGCACATTTTCAACACTATCCACCTATTATATTTGTTATAAAATAGGTTCCCAACTGACACCGCATCCACATCCACTGCCTTTGGCTTGTGGGTTTTCTACAATAGCGAACTGACTTCCAATAAGCTCAGTGACATAGTCAACGGTGCTCCCTTTAATAAGTGACAATGTTATACTGTCAACAATAATCCGAGCATTAGACTCGACAAAGACACTGGCGCATTAGTTATTGGAAAAAAAAGGGTCACTTACAAATCATCACTCTCATATTCACTTGTGAGCTCCATCTTGTATACATAGCCGTGGCAGCCGCCAGGTTCCACAATCACACGCAGACCGAGCTTGGGGTCGCACTCTTTTTCAGCGATTGAGCGCAATTTCTGGATATTAGTTTCTAGACCAAGTTTTGGGTTACACATACATTAATAGCACGCTGAGTCAAGACAATGCCGAGCGAAGCTCCGTCTAGAGCATTAGGTTCTTCCGGATTATCTGGTTTCTTCGCAATGCTCATGAAACTGCGAAAGGGCGTCATTGTGACCCGAAAACGTGGGTGATATGGCGCATAATTAAGTAAGGTAGCTCTAACGCTACCTCGGACACTTGGCTGTCCAAGGGAGTAGAAACGGGGCCACATCTTCCCTACAGAATTCCAAAGATGTCGCTCATGTGGCGCTCGGCAAAGCACCCTTGAGTACATGGTAGTGGCTTGAGTGACGCGCTCATGTGCGGTCGAGCCACACACATACATATTATTGTGGCGTCGAACATCATTGCTGGTGGTAAACGCACGTGGTGCACGTGACGAGTCATATGGCTGCGGCGTGCAGTTTTCCTTGCGAAGAAGGTAAGCGTCGGTGCGAGCGTCACCTGCACCGGTACGTGATCGACTTCGTGTGTTCGACCGACCATCACCATGAGCGCCAGTGAAGTTGAAGCTATGAAGGATGTGAGTGTATTTTTCAAGTTTCTTCTTATTAGGGCGAGCGAATGCTAACATGCGCTTGATATTGTGTCGATTTCCAGCTGAATCTCGAAAACCAGGACGTGGACGTGAATGAAAACTCGGCGGATCTTCCCCAGTCGCGTGCTGAGCGTAGGAGCCGCAAACTCATGCAGGGCGTAGGCCTGAAGAAAGTGGAAGGCATTCAGCGCGTCACTCTCCGGCGTCCTCGTGGTGTACGTCATTCTATTTAGAAATTTAGTGACTCACACACATCCAGCATCTTTACGTGGTAGCAAAGCCCGAGGTGTTCAAGTCCTCTGTGTCTGACTGCTATGTCATCTTCGGTGAAGTGAAGAGTGAAGATATGAGCGCATTTGCTCAGGCCCAGGCTGCCCAGCTGGCACAGGCTCAGAAACAAGCCGGCGAAGACACAGCTGCGTCAACGAATGAACCAGGTTTCAACATTAACGATTTCACCTCCAGCAAGAAGGTTGACGATGACGAAGAAGATGATGACGCCCCTATCGATGAGTCGGGTGTCGATCAAAAGGACATTGACCTTGTCATGGAACAAGTGTCCTGCTCGCGTCGCAAGGCTGTTAAGGCGTTGAAGGACAACAATGGCGATTTGATCAATGCTATCATGAGCGTAAGCTAGATAAAAATTTTTGAACGTTAGGAGAGGAGCAATAGCAACATGTGCACATGTGACAGAAATGGCTATCGCTTATCAGCTCTATGACAATATTCATGTGTTGTTCCCTAGCCTTTTGACCCTGTGCAATTAGAACCTCGTAAATCGATGGGGTCTTTGGCGAGGACGTAAGTCATTGGATATAAGTAATTTTCATAAATCCCAGACTGATTGTGATCGGACGCACGCGCAACGCGTAAGCCTGGTGACAACTATCTTGCGAATCCATTCTTTGACCGACACTACGACCTTTCTCACTCCATGTCGCGCTCATACGACAGAGGTACGCCTTTGCACATTACCAAGTTATAGCTGACACGCATCAAAGCACTTACTGTGTTTTCACCTGATGGTACGTTTCACTAAGTTTGTATGATTTTCGCTAATTCAACCAGGCCATCTGTTTGTATCATCCATGTCTTTCTTCGTCTCATGATATGCTAACTTTTGTCCAGGTTTCAGGTCGATTATGCACTAGAAGCTGTAAGAAAAGGAACATGTGCCGTTGGACTACGCGGAAAAGATGTAGCTGTTCTTGGTGTGGAAAAGAAAAGTCTTCAACAATTGCAAGACCCACGAACCGTGCGCAAAACTGTCATGCTAGACGAGCATATTTGTCTTGCATTTGCAGGATTGAATGCGGACGCGCGAATTTTGGTTGATAAAGCACGCGTTGAGTGCCAGTCCCATCGACTTACCGTGGAAGATCCGGTGACTGTGGATTACATCACTCGACACATCGCTGGGATCCAGCAGAAATACACGCAGTCGGGTGGTATGCGGCCATTTGGCATTTCAACTCTTATTATCGGCTTCAACCAAAATGAGACACAACCTCGCTTGTATCAGACCGAGCCATCAGGTATGTTCTCGGCCTGGAAAGCCAACGCCATCGGTCGTTCGTCCAAAACAGTGCGTGAGTTCTTGGAAAAAAATTACAAAGATAATATGTCGCAAGATGAAACTATCAAGCTCGCCGTTAAGAGCTTGCTGGAAGTGGTTCAGGCAGGTGCTAAGAACATTGAGATTGTCGTTATGACTGGACACGGTGAATTGAAGGCGCTTGAGCAAGAGGAAATCGAGTCTATTGTTAAACAAATTGAGTCTGAACAAGAAGCCGAGGCTGAACGGCGCCGCACCCGTTTGGCAGCCACAGCTAGCGCTGAGGCATCCATGTATGGTGGTTCAAACTAATGCCACGATAACTCGTAGCGCATGTATATCTACTATGGCATATTTTCCCCTCAAAGAACGTCGACGACTTGAGCTGTTCGACCTTTCCACCACCACGTGTAATGATTTCGTTGCGGAGCTTTATTCAGATGAGTTTGTTTCGCATAATATGCAAACCCTTATTGATGACCTTGCCGTGTCTGGCATGGGTACAGGCTTTAAATATTTTGATTGTCGTAGAATCTGCCGATCGAAAAATGGTGGTCTTGATTAATGGGTGGCGCAGAAGACATCGTACGCAGTCCAGGCACAAACGCTTGTTCCTGCCAGGCCAAAAGGGACTCATCAGCAAAATCACGCCTCCCTGTTTCGTCCCTCTCATCATGGTCTTGCGACTCCTCTGAGCTTGCACGTAAAGCTGGATGTACAAGCGCCAGGAGCGACTGATAGAGATTGTGAATCCGACCGCTACAAGAAACATCTGTTGTTTGTCCCGTATTTGTTGGCAATCGAATAGAGCTCAATTGCACAGGATTGTCCTCTGGTGTCTGTACTCGTCCTTTTACCCAGGCAGGAAGAGCGCATGCCAGAGCCACAATTGTGATCAGAGTCACATTTCTCCATGTAAATATGCGCAAAGAATCGGAGGAAGTAATTTGTTCAATACCCTCACCAATGGCTGTGTGGATCAGCGACGAGCAAAACACCCCACACACAGTGGACATGAAGAAAATCCCCATCGGGATGCCTAGATGTGGTGATATAATGTTTACAAGGAAGTGTGGTGGCACGGGCATCATTCTTAGAATCGTAAGATATGAAAAAAGACTGCTTTCATACTGTTGAACGGTGTCCTTCCATGAGTCGATGCGTTGTTGCCACCTAGGTACGACTTGAATACATGCTCCGATCTGTTTGCTGAGTAGAAAACAAAACGATGCACCAATTCCAATACATATACAAACAATAGGAAGTGCCACAGGCACACCCCACATCGCACCAGCTAAGATGCAAAGGTACATAGATCCAGGAATACAAAATGTTTGGATACTGGCTGTCAATCGATGCGTCCGACGTACAAAAGAAAGGTCGTTACCCATACTATCATGACACGTGAATAATGCTCCTCATTATAATGCCCCAGAATAGTACTCAACAACTTGACATCCTCAAGGGAACGTGGTGCATGAAGATGCGCTCGATCTTCTTCACGTAAGGGTGGTAAAGACACCCACAAAATCAAAATTAATGTCACAGAGCTTGATACAAGTACAAATACAGAAATAAGGACAGTTTTTATAATGAGACGCTGCTTTTCAGGTTTTGTTAAAGGTAAGGGCGCATTCGAAGCATTATGCGCAGGTACAGACTGCCACGCAAGGGAGGTGTTTAGAAACGGGGATTCAAATCGAATTTCGTCATTTTCATCGCTGTATTCAGTATCCCTTAGTTCGATAGAGTTGCGCAAATCACTCATTGATCCACGCGTTAGTGGCGTACGTGTATGCATATCGGCATGCAGAGACGTCATAAAACATGGATTCGTTGGATTTGGGGATGTGTTCGAGAGTAATCCGAATGTTGGAGGGGTGAGTGTGGAGCTAATAAGCTTGCGCGTGCGTGGATCAAAGAAACAGAAATATTCCCACTGCCTCAGTGTTGGCCTGTGCGAGTCGGGATCTAACCGATGTCTACTAGTGTGATGATGCTTCTCTTCGTGGCGCGAAACTCTCATCAAGAGAGGACGGAGAGCTCCCGAAATTGTGCATATGCTCGATGAAAACAATAAAATCTGATTTTTTAAAAAAATACCATCGCAGCCTCGTCATGGAGCCCTGAGCATTTAAGCCGTGGTCTCAAGTAAGGACTATATATTGCTCCCAGAATAGCGGAATTGACCAAAGCAATTTCGAGCAAAGCGACAAAAAAATTCGAAAATCTGAACTACATGTCTGAAAACAGTTCAATCTGTTCAAGTGTTCTGTCTATCGACCGGCATATTGTTTGCTCATCAACACCTCCGCCTCAAACGCGCATGGAAAGTAAGTGCTTAAGACTCATTCTCAGACTACAGCATCAATTTTACATGCTATCCACCAAATGGATGAAAGATTTGGGGAACGAGAGCGCCAGATGCAGGAACGAATACGCACTCTGGAACTTCGTGTCATGCACATGGAACGGCAGTCTTGGAGGCATGCGCGCGGCTCAGGTTCCGCACCGATTACTCCTTGCAGCGACCCATCGCTTAGCACTCGTTCATCATCTTCAAGCGCATTATTAACTCCACCGGCACATCAACCTTTCAATAAAAGCACGAATACTCATTCACCCACACCCGAGCCACCATATTTAAATTCGATATCACCAGTTATCGAAGAGGAAGGTCAAGATTTGTTTTTGCCAGGTCAGTAAGCGCGAATATCTATATATCCTTACTCGTACTTCAGGTGCACATGTATTTGACCAATGCTTGTTATATTTACATCCTGATCCATGCCACATACTGCAAGACGTAGCAAAAATGACTACCGAGTTTAAGACCAGCGATGCTTATGTCGAAGGCATTTTGACGCACGAAGAACCATTTGATTCAGTTTCGATCGACTCTAATCGTCAACAGGACCAACCTGAAAATAGAGATATGGATATTTTGTCTATTTATGATGCCTTGCGTGAGATTCTCGTGGACCACAGCCAGAACGCAAGTGTGCAGCTTCAACATCAGTTGAAACGCGGCTCATTCTCGAGAAAACGACTAATATTTGAAGCAATGTCATCTTTGATGATCCCCCTTGCCATAAACCAATTCGGTCACTTTCTTGTCAACCGTGCCATTGAATATTGTGCGGACACGGCGCAACATCTGAGTGGTGCATTTGTACTGCTCGCCTTGTCTCCAGTCGGTGTTCATGTAGTTTCTCATGTTCTGGATGGTCCAGAGGTCTGGAAAATACAAGTGGTCAGAGAGCTATTGCAAGAATCTCTCTTGATAACACTTACAACACAACACTCTCAATGTCTGTGGCATAAGATCCTTCAAATGCGTTGGACAGACCCTTCTATGCCCTTAGAGATTCGTGAATCAATCCACGATGCCTTGCGCGGTCGATGGGCATCCTTTGCTAATACAGAGACAGGCAGCACCCTATGTCAACATCTTTATGACTCCAAAATTCTGTGTGACATGGACGATGGAATGCAAGAACTTCTCCAAGAACTTGTCGGTTGCGTTTGTGATCCATGGGGTGTATGGGTCATCCAACACTTACTGGAGCATGGAAGTGTGTCTATACGTGAGTGCATCGCACAATGCTTTATTGTTTCCGCTGCTACAGTCTCGCTTTCCTCATATGGATCAAAGGCTGTACAATGTGCGTTAAGGTACTGCGGCGAATCATTTCAGAACCAGTATGCAGATGTGCTGTGCCGAGTTGTACGAGCAGGTCACGATAATGTTAGATCCGGTGGCGCAAGGCGGCCACTACTAGTTGATGTGGCTGCCACACAGCACGGGCTTCCAATTCTGTCGCTTCTCTTGACGACGATTCTGCGTGCAAAGCGCACACACCTTGTTGATATTATTCGTGTAAATGCATCATATTTAAGACGAAACCGCTCTGGAACACGTGTGGTACAGCTTTGTGGTATGTATGCACCGCGCAAGATTAAGCGTTAAAAGTTTGGAGAATCGTAAATGGATATGATCTAACGTGCAGAACGAGCGCGAGCCTGTGCTGGTTACTAGGCACGTTTTTGGAGAGCATCCTTTATTAGTTTACGCAGTTTCTGAGCACGTTTTTGAGCTTTCTCTATGCACCATTCAATGAGTGCCTCGTTCTCTAATGGCTGCGGATGCTTTGTTGTGCAAGGACCAAGAACTTTGAGCCAAAATACATCATACTTTGCGATATCTGGATCATTTACTTCATTATTCACATCGACGAGACCCACCTGAATGCTTCCAGTGCAAAGAGATTCTTCAAATGCTGTCAAATCAGCTAGCACGTATGTAGATTCATACATGCCAAGCGTCATGAAAATCGGCAAATTCATGAGTGGCAAGCGCTCTTTCGTATCCGGGTCGAAAATGGCCTGACTCGAATTTACAAAACGATCGATGCGTGGGAGCTGACAATCGTGTAATGCAGCAACAGTTGCAAGCGCAGCGGCATCCAACACACTGCCTTCTGCACTCACGCATACCACGTCCACGTAAATGGCCCATACAGCCAATCCCTTTTCGATGCAAAGCGCAGAGCGTGGCAATATGCCAGAATTGTTGAGAAACATTTGTAAATCATGTGTCAGAACTTGGCCCTCTTCTTCAGGCGGGCCCGCGTTGTACAGTGGTGAGCATAATGATGAAAGATCCACGCTAGGGATGAGAAATCCTTCATTCGGTCTTTCAAGAGTCGGATGTGCAATTCTGGCGGTGACCGATGCCGTAACTAAAGTTCCCTCTCCCAAACGTACGAGTGCACTGCCGAATGGCTGGGAAAGTGTGCCGGTCGCTACAGAGACACTGCGTAACTGATCAAGAGTGCGTCCGTCCTCGCGAATACGCTCTTTCAAGTGTCTCTCCAGGTATTCGACGGGATGCAATTTTTTGAAAATGGTAACAGGAGCAGAGGCAACATCTATCTTCTCCATGTCCGAGGATGATGTGCCAGCCGATACAGACATAATGAATAGAATTGGCAGATGAGACAGGGACCTGAATGTGGACTGTAAGTGAGTGCTTTGAATCGCGTTGGCCAGCGGCTACTACCTGATCTTCATAGCGCGCACCTCTCAACGACCTCCACCGCCCCGACATGATGAATATTGGCCAGGTTTTGCTCGGTAAGCCAATCCTTTTCCATCGACCGGAACTTGGCCAGCCGTTGGAAGCCAAGTGCAATTTACTTTGGTCCATGCCCACTCGAGAAACGACCGTGTCTGCGCCAGGAAAGGTGCTTATTGCGGGTGGATACCTGGTTTTGGATCCTGCCTACACTGGATTAGTTTTAGCTACGAACGCCCGATTCTATACTAATGTCTCCTCATCGACTCGCATTGGTCATAAGCCTCTTATTCGTGTTCGGTCACCGCAGTTCAAAGAGGCTGAATGGATCTATGCTTGTGAGCTACCTGGAGTATATGAAACGAGCCCCGTAGAGGCGGCTAATGCATTCAAGCTAAGGCAGCTTGGAAATGACAACCTTTTTGTCGCGTTGTCTCTCTTATATGGAATTCACGTTGCTTTTGAGCAACTTGGCGCATCCAATGTTTGTACTACACTCTCCAATGGACTGGACATTGTAATTGCTGGTGATAATGATTATTACTCACATCGCGTAGATGGGCGCGCGCCTTCACACGCTCAACTCCAAGCGTTAGAACCCTTTGCTTCTCATGCATGCACCCTTGGAGAAGTCCATAAGACGGGTCTAGGGTCAAGTGCTGCTATGACAACTTCACTTGTGGCTGCTTTGCTCTTGCATTTGAACGCTATAACTGTTTCGGTCGAAGATGATGGGCAACTCACAACCCGTTCTCTTGGCCTTGTCCACAATGTGGCTCAGCTTGCTCACTGTGCTGCACAAGGCAAAGTTGGCTCTGGTTTCGACATATCTGCATCTGTCTGGGGCCATCAATTGTATCGCCGATTTGATCCTGCATTGATCAAAGATCTAATGTACCCTGAGGTTGGCTCGCGTATCGTAACGTCACAGGAGAATATTTCTCACGAAAAGCGTCCATTACTCGCTTTACTGCCTATCTTGGACCCTCGTAATCCGCTTTGGGTACCAGCGCCACCGCCCTCTGCTACAACTACAGCTATTGAAGGTCTTGCTATGTTGCGTACAGGAACAGAAGAAGCACGAAAAGCGCGACCCGCACCGCTTCCATTACCACCAGGTGTACGAATGTGTCTTGCAGATGTTGATACCGGCTCGAATACCCGTACAATGGTGGGAAGAGTGAGTGATTGGCGCCGTCAAAATCCAATTTGGGCGGATCAACTGTATAAGATTATTGCCTCGTCGAATCAGTCACTCGCTGATGGTCTGCTTCAACTGCATATGGCTTATGTGAATGATTCTTCCAATTATACACATGTGCTTGAAGGATTGTCGCATTTACCGTCGAAAGAGTGGGACTTGCATCTGAAATCTGATCTGTCTCCCGTTTACGAGATCTTTGTGTCTGTTCGGAACGCTATGCGATCTATTCGCGCAGGCATGAGGGAGCTGGGTCTTCGCTCAGGTGCGCCTGTTGAGCCGCCTGAGATGTCGCAATTGTTAGATACCACCATAAATGGTGCCCCAGGCATTCTGGGTGGCGGCATCCCAGGTGCTGGAGGTTACGATGCCATGTTTTTATTGTTCTTGGATCCAGCGAGCTTAACTGCGTCTGCTCCGTCACAACCCATGCATCTACCCGAAGACGTGTGTGACTTATGGCTGACTTACCGTGATTTGAGCGTTGGTCCTCTCCTGTGTGGTTCGGATGACATTACTTCGTCATATGTCGCGAGTCTGAAGGACCGACAAGAGGACGTTCTTTCATACATTTCAAGGGTGTGGGCCCATGCCCCTGTCGGGCTGCATGTTGTGTCTTCGTCCGAGGTCCCAGGTCTCGAGCGTGTGCTCAGATCAAATTCGTAGCTGACTAAACCCATAGGTAGTCCTCTACTGTACGCATGATGTCACTCAAATAGTGGAGAGTAGAGCTGTGAAAGCGAAGAGCAGAGCGTACGAGTAGGAAAGAGGGGGAGTGAGGGGCTAGTTGACCTACGTGTGGAGATTTTCTGTTTGCCATCAACCAAGACTTCTAGCAGAATGGCTGCTGCAGTGCTACTGAAAGAAGCGCTGCCGTCTTTGGATGAACCTATCGTGACATATCTTGATAGGTACATACAAGACGCAGGTGAAGATCCTAGCGTTGATGTTATGAGAGATGTTGTACATCCTATGCTTGAATCAGCTGTCATCTGTGAACCTCATGACTCAACGAACCGAAAGGCGCTGCCAGCATTGCTTGAGAAACTGGGCGCGATGGTGGCTGAACGTGTTCCGACTGTGCTTTCTCGAAATGATCGTGGACTTACACGACTAGACAAAGTTGTGGATATGGGTGCAGTCGAAATGAGTTCAACAATTACGTACGACGCAGGTAATGACAGCATGGACCTGGCTCTAGGCCGATCAAGTCGGAACCGCACAACTGTGGATGTAAAGAAGCTTGAAAAACAAGAAGCGAAGACGCGTGCCAAACTTGCTAAGCGTGCACAGCGTGATCTGTATGAATCAAGCAAGCTCGTCGAAAACGCCAAGAAAATGGCTTCCTATGAGGAGATGTACATGCAAGTCAATCCGCTCGAGTCCATTAGCTCTGGCGCTGCCAAAGGTAAAAATAAAGACATTCATCTTCCCAACATTGATGTGAGCTTTGGTAGCAACCGCATTCTTTCAAACGCTGAACTTACCATGGCGTATGGACGCCGTTATGGTTTGGTTGGCCGCAACGGTGTGGGTAAAAGTACGTTGCTTCGACATATGGCACTACGTGATGTACCGATTCCAACAAATGTTTCACTTTTGTACGTGGAACAAGAGATTGTCGGCGACGACACGCCGGCTGTTGACGCCGTGTTGAAAGCTGATGTCTGGCGCGAAAAACTTATCGCTGAGGAACGCCGTTTGAATGCACAGCTGCAATCTTTAGAAGAAGCTGCCAATGCGGCCGTTGTTGCTGCTGATGAGAAGGAGAGTGAAGAAGGACTCTCACGTGGCTCGGCTGTTGACTTACCAACACGCCAGCGTGAGAACCAACGCGACGAGCTCTCGTCTCGTCTGGGTGATGTTCAAGCGAAGCTGGTGGATATGGAAGCAGACACCGGTCCTAGCCGTGCGGCAACTCTTCTTAATGGCCTGGGCATTGTCGGGGCCGACCAGCGCAAGCCCACAAAAGCGTTCAGTGGTGGCTGGCGCATGCGTCTCGCCCTAGCGCGAGCTTTGTTCTGCAAACCTGACTTGTTGATGCTCGACGAACCTTCCAACATGCTTGACTTGAATGCTATTGCATGGCTAGAAGACTACCTTGTGAATGAATGGGAGGGTACCCTGTTTGTTGTATCTCACGACCGAGCGTTCCTCAATCAAGTTGCGACGGACATTGTACACATGCATTCAGAGCGACTCGACTATTACAAAGGCAACTTTGATCAATTCTATGAGACACGCGATGAGCGGCGCAGGAATCAACTCCGTGAATATGAAGCAAATCAGCAAAAGCGTGCGCATTTGCAAGCGTTCATTGATCGCTGGCGCTATAATGCAGCTCGAGCGGCCCAGGCACAGAGTCGGATCAAGGAACTGGAACGCCTTCCTGTGCTTGAGCCACCCGAGAAGGAATCTGGCGAACATTTCACGCTGCCTGAAGCCGAGAAAATCAGTCCACCGCTACTGCAGCTTGACAATGTCACATTCGGTTACACCAAGGACAAAATCTTATTACGTAACATCAACTTTGACGTCACAATGGACAGCCGCATTGCATTGATCGGTAGCAATGGAGCAGGAAAATCAACCCTTATTAAGCTTTTGATCAATCAATTGTCACCTCTGTCCGGCGATGCAAAGCGCAATTCTCGCTTGCGGATCGGCTACTTTTCTCAGCACCACATTGATCAGCTGGATCTCACACAAAACCCTGTGGCGTTCCTCGCGGCTCGGTTCCCAGGGCGTACAGAGCAAGAATATCGCCAACATCTTGGTTCGTTTGGTATTACCGGCACAACAGGGCTGCAAAAGATTGCTACTCTGTCTGGTGGACAGAAGAGTCGTGTCGCATTTGCCCAATTGAGCCTTCTAAAGCCCCATGTTTTGCTGCTTGACGAACCAACTAACCATTTGGACATTGAGGCACTCGATGCACTCATGGACGCTATCAACCGCTGGAATGGTGGTGTCATTGTCGTGAGTCACGATGAGCGGTTTATCAACAGCTGTCTTAAGGAAATGTGGGTATGCGACAACGGCACCGTGTACAAATTCGATGGCAATGTGTCTGAGTATAAGCGGGTTATCGTTGAATCGAACAAACGCAAGTTAGAAGAGGCGGCACGCACAGCACCCTAACTTGGTGATCCACAATGGCACGGACATGATTTGAAGACCGACAACCGTCTCATAGTTCACCTGCATATGTCAAGGCCATCTTGACAGCTTCTCGTGTAGTTCGAAATGCATCCATCACAATATCGTATCCCTCACCTGGCAAGGAAGAGTCTGCAGCCGTCGCAATATCCTCAATACGCGTATCTGTTCGACGCAAAATCTTGAGCATGTAGCGTGCTTTGTCGACGCGCTCCTCCATATCCACATGCTTATGATCCATGGACGGGAGCACTGCTTGCCAAAACTGCTGGAGAAATTCGCTCGTTGCAGCATGGCATGATACGATTCGTTTGTACACATCAGCTGAAAGCTCATCAAGTGCGCGGGATGTCCGCTGTTCTTTTTGTCGCTTCATATTTTCCAACATATGCCGCAATGTTTTATCCATAGTAGCGCCAGAGGGAACGTATTTGCGCAGATCCAGTCGCCACTGAGCCATGTCATCGCGAAAGCGTTGATAGTCAAATCGCGTTTGTTCAGCCTCCTCAGATTTCTCCTCATTGGTGTCCGGCGCGTGGTACATGTGAGGATCTTGGATGATTAAGCGACGTCCTGCTTTAGACTGTCGTTCAGTCAAGTCAGGAATCACGATGTCTTTCTCATAATGCGATTCCCATGGAATATCTGAACGATCGCGCGCCAGATTGCGATCTTTTCTTTTTTGTTCGCTGCCAGCCTCGTACTCTTCATCAACACCGCCAGTCTTTCGACGTACTCGCCGAGCATCTCTCTCATCGAGCGTTCCTAATGAAGATGTCAGCAAGGACTCTGCATGTTTGTTGAAGCGGCGCACTAGCGGTAGTGTGCGCCGATCAAATCCTGGACGCATTGTCCAATCTTGAATATTTCCCGTGGCAGTATGGTCTTCTTCAGTGGATGCAAGATTCAACAACGCATCATGTGGATTGCGAGGCTGGCGCGGCTCCAGCCCATCGTCTTCAGCCTCCAAGTACTTGTCAAAAATATCATCACTGGGGAGATGTTGTTCAGACGCAGCCGAGCGAAGCGACGTACGAAGTCGATGATACAACTTAGATTGGAAATATCGCATCCAAAATGTATTCTCGTCTAGCCGGCTTGGTACATTTTCATCATAAGCTCGCGTTAGCACAGGGTACTGCTCGAACAAATCTCGGATTAACTGGGGTGTAATGTTAATTTTTAATTCCCCCGCCTCGTTCTGGGTCGGATGTGGATCTGCAAGCTGTCCGCGACGCCCAGCTTGTTGTTCCATCTGGGCTCGCTCAGCTCGAAGAAGTGTTGCTCGCGTTGGGTGTGCCCAAAAGTCCGCATCGGACAACGTGCCTGAGCCAACAACTTCCTTATGGAGCGCAAGAAGCTGTGGGTTTGAACGAAGAACTCTTCCACGGAGTGTCACTTCATTGACCTCACGCCCAGCTTTTGTTCCATTTTGCATTCTAGCCGCAGTATGTGCAGTCGCTGTTCCTGTCTGCGTTGGTGGCTGTTGCGGATCGACACGCGTCTTTGCTATAGTCGCAGCGAGACGTTCCTTAAAAGTTTCACGGTGCTTTAAAGCTGTGTCCGCATCCGCGCTAAACACAAGAAGGGCCGACGAATCTCCATTTATTGTAGTTTGGTCGTTTGCAATAATTCGGAGGGCTACCTGCGCTGCTCCTGGCTTCGATACCTGGATTCCTTTCAGGCCAATGTCGGGCACACGAAATCCACGCACGCTTGACGTAGAGCTTGATGGATTCCATTCAAGTACACCATTCGGGTGCAAAATCAAAGTACCGGGCACTTTTTTAAACGACACCGAAGCATATAGTGCCTTAGCTATCGTTTCCATCGTGGAACGAACTTGCACTCCACCGTCCCCCAATGTAACTCGATCGGAGCTCAAGCCTCCAGTCACTTCACCTCGACTGGCAGTGTAACAGGTGGCTGCCTGGCCAAATTCTGTGGAGTAAGTGTCAAATCACACGTGTTTCACTCATGAATCTGTCCATTCGCGTGCGTCTGTGGGTCTTCATCTTGGATCTGTCACGCGACATTTTGGGGCGTAGTGCAAGCGTGTCGGCCAAGAGAGAACTTCTTGTGCGCGGCGTCCACGATTATGGGAAAGCTTAACTATTCGAAATGGGATAATCTCGAGCTTTCAGATGATTCAGACATTGAGGTACACCCCAATGTTGACAAAGGTTCATTCATTCGGTGGAAACAGCGTGATATCCATGAAAAACGAGAGATGCGCAAGATTCAGCGCTCACATTTGGAGGCTGAGCATCGCACGAACGTCGCAGTTGCCCCAATCCTAGAAAGCTTGTCCAAAGCAACAGAGAAAGAAGGCGCTGCCTATTACTCACGCGAGGTATCTCGTTTGACAGCAGGTCGACAAGAGCGCGGGAACAAGGACGGTCCCGAAGGACCCACGTTGGATGATATTATGCTCTCGCTTTTGCTTAAAATCAACGAGGAGGCTGATGTCAAGTCATCTCATGGCACAAAAGAACTCGATAGTGTTCTTGTTTCTGCGATTCAACGGCACATGCAAAAAATCGAGGCACGAACGAACGAGATCTCATCAGAACTAAAACGGATGGACGAAGAAGACAGAAAGAAAATCACAAGTGATAGTCTTCGCGAGGGATGGAACAGCAGTGTACGTCGTGTAAACTAACAAATGAGCATGTTACCAAGATAGAAGAGCCACCAACCACGAAAAATTCTCGGCCCCCGAACAAGGGCAAAGTGCATCAACAGCACATTGAAACTCTCAATCCTAGCTCCACACAATTGTCATCGAACCCAAGTTCGCATGGTCCTAGAAAGGCGGATGATTCTGATGACGAAGATGATATGCCTACTATCACGCCCGTAATGAAAGATTTCGCGAGTCTTCCAAGCGCTTTGGAGCCTATTCCATTATCTACTGATAAGTTTCCACCCGGATTCAATCCTGCGAAACAACTCAAGCTAGACGCATTCGACAAAATGTTTCAATACCTTGGCTCGCACAAGGAGCTTCTTCGTCCCGACTACGGGACGTCAGACGCGCTTTTGGTCCAGGCCTTTGAGGCCCAGATGGCCGGTCAGAAGTCCCTGGCTCGCATGTGCACTGAGAAAGCTTTGCTGATTCAGTACTGTAATCAGCTAGGTAAGGACGGCGTAAGTCTATTTTTCCAAAGGTACGTTCACTTAAATATGTGTTGTTTTCGCATCCGACGCTAACGTCTAGGATGACGAATACCGATGGTCGGGCGGCCGTTGTCTTCTTAAACGATGTCCTTTCGACATACGCACGCATTGCATCCCGTGCAAACGTCATGAAAGACAGGTACCAGGCTGAAGGCGAGGGCGAAGAACAAATTCAACTCATGGCAGAAGATCCCAACACGGTCATCACCTTCCAAATTCCTGATGGACCACCACCTAACGAGATCAAACTAGAGGGCGATGGAGCTGACGCTTTGGACCCTGCTCATGTACGAGAGTGGCTACAAAGGCGCTGGGATATTTTCAACAGTTTCGATGACGACTTCCGTCGTGCACTAGAAACTAAAGACTTGGACCAAGTTAATCAGGCATTGGGCCGTATGCCTGTTGCTCAAGCCGAGGTCGTAGTGCAGGACTTGGATCGTGCTGGCATTCTCAACTTTCGAAGCACCGAAATTCGTGATGAGACCGGTAGATCGTAAGTAGTCCAGCTCCAGTGGCGTTGTTGTTGTATCAGCCGCCTCCACGCAATGTCTTGCCGATTCTTCCAGGACTGTCTTCGCCGCCAATTGTCTGCGCTTTTCACGCACACACCGCTGAACCGAGTCATCGGCCGCCCACCAGGCCGGAATGCAGGCACGTGACTTTTTTCGTCACCACGGGTATACCGGCCACATCAATGGTTCCCTGTCTCCATGGCCAGCCCCGCAGCACCCTCCGCGGGTAGTAGTCAGGATGATTCGGCTGCGTCATTTATTGGCGCTCTGATATCCTTGACGTCGCATTCTAATATTCGATATCAAGGAATCCTGTCTAATATTGATGCTGCGCAGGCGACACTTTCGTTGGAAAAAGGTATGCATATCAGCCCACTTACCTTTGCACAGTGCACTCTTGGGGTACAGAAGGACGCTGTGCGGCTGTTGGGAACCCACAGGACGAAGTTCCTAAAAATGATCAGGTCTATGATTATATTGTGTTTCGTGCAGCAGACGTGGTAGACCTTCGGATTGATGACCCTTCGCCAAAAAGTGCGCCCTCACAGGATCCGTCCAGTCAGGTAAGTTTATTGTGCCTTGTATGGAGGATGAAAGCATACGGATGTAAATGTGGATCAACGATCCCAGCTATCCGAGAGCGCTTTTTTTTCATGTGGATAGTTCCGCTGCCTTCCTGCTGATTCAAATTCTTTTGCCCGCTTCTGATCAGTACTAACTATACCAGCCAACAATGGCACCGGCAGCATCTTCCATGGCTGGTGCACCTGGTCCCGCACATGCTGAACTGCAAGGCATGGTGCATAATCCATATGCTCCCGTGGGGCCGTATGGTCCAATGTATGCGAGCATGCCTCAGATGTACGGAATGATGCCCGATGCGTATCCATACAGTGGTTACATGCCCCACAGCTATGTTGGCGCTCCCATGTACGCTTCTGGCCAAGATATGAACTTTGGCCTACCCCCTCCCCATATGCATGGCATGCCACTTCATCAGCCGACCATGTATGATACTTCTACTGATTTGACTCAGCACTCGTCGCTATATCCACAGTCCACAAGTGCCTCCGTACCTTCAACTGTCTCTGTGCCCCCTTCAGTGCCGCCGACTTCGAATACATCGAAAGAGCCGGGCACTAATGCGGCCCAATCCCAATCCACTAATGACAATTCGACTAAGCCCAGTCAGCTTGATAAGCAGGCTCTTCCAAATGAGAAGTCCATCTTGTCTGAGCGCACCTCGACTCCGAGCTTATCTGCATCTTCAAAGCCGGAGTCAGGCTCTGCCCCGTCTAATACAACGACAGGTGCTACTACTACCTCTTCAGCTGCCCAGGATAACAAAAACCCCAAAGCATCCGGCAACTTATCGGACGATGCTACATCCATTCCTAACAAATCAGCTGGTGCCTCGGCTCCATCGCAAGACACATCTGATCCCCCTGCAGAATTTGATTTCGAAAAAGCAAATGCACTATTCCGAAAAGAGTCAGGTTCTGGCTCACTTGAAAGTGACGAAAGTGGGAGAATGTCATCAATTCCCCCGGCGTCCAAGAGCTCGTTTTATGACAAGAAGACGGGCTTTTTCGACAATATTAGCAGTGAAATCAAAGATCGGCTTCATGGCAATGACCGCACAGGTCGCTCTGCTTTGGCTGAAGAAAACGAGCGCAATATTCTTACTTTCGGAGATCAGGCTGCGAATTTCCGCGGCTCTAATTACAGAGGCCGGGGTCGTGGTCGCGGTCGTGGTCGCGGTCGTGGCCGTGGCGGCCGTGGTGGGAAAGGCACCGGTGGTGGGCATGGTCGCAGTGAAAATCTTCCCGCTTGGGCATAGAGTGAAAGTGCCCATCTCATTCAAAATTGGGGAAAGCATTTGTCTAGGCAGGTAATACAATGAGTTGTGTTTAGTCTCAAGCTACCTGGCCGTCCGGGAAAGCGATGTGCTTGTTGTAACCACACATAGTAAGGATTGCAAGAGTGACCATCGTGTGCTATTGTCTCATGCGCGTAATCTACAAGACTAAAAAAAAGTATTAGGAATACAACAATATTGTCATGTGTTTAGCTGTATAAAACTAGGCTTACCCATCATCTGCTTGTTGCTTGAGACAACAAGTACGAGCAAAGAACATACACATTTGAGCTGTCGAGTGCCTCTGATCCAGCCCATTTCTTCGATGGCAGGGCTGGCGTGTCCGACTCCGCAGTTACATGCGCCAAACATGGTGTTTTGAGTGCCCATTCTGTCAACTGATTCTGAAGCGAGACAGCCGCATTCTTTTGCTCCTGGCTTACTGGGGCATTCTCATGAAGTTTCATTTGAAGAGCACGGACAAAAATTTGACATAGCTCAATTTGCGAGTTAAATCGATTCATACACTCTGACGTTATCGCATCATCTGCCCGACCTTCCGGCGTGAAGATACCATGAAGATACACTGGCAACTCGATCGACAACGGGGCGTACGTCCACAGGCAGCGAGGAGACACTAGATAGCCCTCAATCCGGCTTGTTGCTTCTTGGATGTACAATACCCACATGCATCGTTTTGTCATTTCCCAACGCAGCATAGACTGAGTGAACAAAACATCACTTTGATTAATGTGCATGGTTTGACAAGCATGCTTCAATGCCATTCCACCATAAGCCAAGGGAGACCATGACGCCTCTCGGTCATTGCATCGTATCATATACATGTGTACAAGAATCATACATTGTATGAACTCCATTGTCATTTCCTCTGATTGTAACTTCAGCTGACGTGGACATAGCAAGCCACGCGCCAGTAAGAAACAGCGGTGCCCAAACTCCCAAGGCAAGGCAGTGCTATGATTGCGTTTCGAATCCATAGGCACAGATACACTTAACCTGAGTGAAGAACCCAGTGCACAAAGTAGAAGAAGCAGAGACGTTTTCTGCCGTACCTGAAGAGGTGACCAAGAAGAGGCCGAACGGGCCTTCACTAAATTAGTTACGCATTCTTCAATCTCATATGGTTGGATAAAAGGCAAAAACGTCTCCAGATCATTCATCGCAGTGTGAATAAGTGTATTTACCGCAGAAACTTTTAACAGTGATGTCGCTTCACAGCCCAGTTTAAAATAGTCAGAACCTTCCCAGCTTCGACTGTGTAAGGGGAACATATCCGGCATCTCCTTGGTTCCACTCTTGTTTGTGCTTGATGCTAACATATGTGAGCCTCCCGGTAATTCGATCTCATGTGTTTCGACATGGTACAGCGCCTCGAGCGTCGGATAATAGCTGTTTTTTGCCCGATATGCCACTGAGCCTGATGGATCCAGAATGCAAATGCATAAAATATCTTCACTATTACCCAATTCCACACCAGACACTGATGAGACCGATGCAGAGCGATGTGGAAGCAGACTGGACTTGTTCATGTCATGACTTAAACAAAAGTCAAGTAGTTGCCTTGTAGAAAAATCAGTTGTTATGGACGATGAACGTGTCTCTCGCACTGCTGCCTTGGCTTGAGTAAAACTTGGTGTAGAAGGACTAGCAGGCGAGGTAGGGGCAGATGATTCGTGCTTCATAGATGTCTCTTGGACATTTACTGGTTTTGTTAAAAGGGAGAGATCTTGACCCGGGCTAGAAAATGCAAATGTGCCGTTCAGATGAGCATTAGTAGGACCGACGGAGGTGACGTTGTGTACTGGCGTATCAAGTACTGCGCAATTGTTAATACTCATATCAGAAATACCAGGCGAGGCCTCATTGTCACCAGTATTGTTATTGCTTCTGTTGAACGGTATATTGACGCCAATGTTGTTTTTGAAAGGCATCTCCATAAATGGTTCTTGTGAGGTTTGAAATGAGTCCGGGGCGATCCACAATGGGTTGTTTGGCTGCACATTTGAAATACCCGCAAGACCCAGGCTCGGCTGTGAAGGCTCGGATGAAAGGACGGGTGTTGGCTTGGGAGCACTCATGTGCCAGAGATTGGGCGTCCATTCGCCTACGCTCATCGAATTGTCTGTCGTGTTTGGAATACCTGCAAAAGTCCTCGTACTTCCACCCGGGGACTGCTTTGGGAGTCCAGAGGCAAAAGCCCTAGTATCAGAAGAATCATTCTCGGCGACAATCCGGCGTCCAGTTTGCTTATCCAGACGCGAATTGCGTCCTCGAAACACAATTCCAACATTGTTCATCAACGCACGCTCGCGTTTGCTAGGTGGTCCTCGTTTGCGCAAAATGTCGTCACTTGTGCAAACACGCCCAGCTTGGGCACAATTACCACACGTTGGCTTCTTCCGATCACACTATTCGTAAGTACATGAAACGTTTCATAGACAACATACCTTGATCTTTCGTTTACGACAATAATCGCACGCTGCTTGTCGGTCACCTGATTCCGGCACACGGGCCCTAAATGCTTTTAGAAACTCGTGAGCATAGAGTGTATCACGACTATTGTGGCTCATGCTGAAATCACCCGGGCTGAAATCTCGTCGAGTCTTTGCTGGCTGTGAAGAAGAACGTTGAAGATCATTCGAAGTGAAAGATGGAGGCATCGCAGGAAAGTTGCCCGTCATAGGAAACATGGATTCCATAGGAAAACTAGAGGCAACCTCTGGCTGTACTTGCGTCATAAGATAAGACTCGGAAGGCGTAGCTTGCAATCCCGTGGCGAATGCCTTGGCATGTTCGCTCGTTTCGTCAACAGGCATATTGCTTAAACAAGACTTGGCCTCGTCAAATGGCGCTCCGACAAGACCATGCTGTATGCCTTGCCACTGCATCCTCCCCTCAATACCGACAGGAGGAGGATCTTTTGACTTTTCGAATTCAGATGGGTCTCTTAGTCACCAGAAAACCCTTCGATCTTACTGCGTGGTGAAAATGAACCAGGGCAAATACAATAAGCAAATTCGGTCGTCAGGTTCCATGGGAGTTCTTAATGCGTTGCTTGCTTGAGCCGCAGTATTATGCAGGCCCAAAGTTTGACTTTCGTGTGCCAGCGCTGCTTATTATTCGATATGAAGCCAAAATTTGGAATGCCCTGATTTGTCGAACGTTCGTGATTGGCTGAATTGAAACGGCCAAGCGACGTAAGGCATGGGGTGGGGATCGGCCGACAAACATGTGGAAAAGCTACCGTCAGGTCACTTATTCACGTGGCCTCAACATTTCTCTCCACAGTCACGGCACATTACTTTTGTTACACTATGCTAGTTCTGGTGATAGGTAGGATTCACGAACGCGTTCATATTGTCCGGGGCTGTCACTAACATGGTGATTCAACTCAGGTGACCTGCACGTTCCTTTCAAAGCGAGTAATTTGCCTGCTAAATTTCGGAAGCTTTTGGTATGAGTAATTTGAAACACCAGCATTCTCACATGGTATTAGGTCCCAGGGAGAATCCAGCAGGTTATTTGCACCGGTAATATTTGCGACAAGCAAACGTACGAATACCTTAGGAACCTTGTCAGCGAAATACACGTTGTAAAAGGAGATTATGATGATGTATGTCTATATCCCCCCAATGTTAGCTGACTCGAAATAGAATCGACACTTTCCATCCTCGCTGGTATTGCGATTTCCTCCCTTAAAAATTGGAATTGTCCATGGGCATCAAGTTATTCCTGCTGGCGATCCCCTCGCGCTCTCTCTTACTGCACAATCTATGGATGTGGATATTCTTCTCACAGGTGGCACGAGCAAATTCGAAGCCTACAAACTAGACGATCGATTCTTTCTAAACCCAGGAAGTGCTACTGGAGCCTGGACCGTTGATATGCCGATCATATCCGCGCGAAGCAACTGTGAGAAAAACCATCATACGGCTGATGTAAATAATTCCTTTGCTAGTGATGGGGCAAAGACTGGTTCGAGGCCAATGAGGTCTGACCTGACAAATGGGACCCCTGCTGAAACCATTCCTTCGTTCGCATGTACGTCTCTCTTTGCATTAACGTAAGTACTGGATATCCAAGGGCCTCTTGTTTTAATTTATATATATCGTTTGATTGATGATGAAGTCAAGGTTGAAAAGATGGAGTATAGAAAGTTGTTCAATAGCGACGCACAGAAACTTTGACTACATGTCAATAGTTTAGACTATATTACATTGGGGGCCCTTACTGGATTTAAATTTTCAGACGTGCAGCAGGACTGCTATAAAATCTCCTCACACGCGCTTGCGGATACCTAATTGGCGGTGTTATTCTCCCTCGGAGAATCGATCGAGACCTGTATCTTTCCACATCAAGTAAGAGTAGGTCAAGTTCCTGTGCGATCACACCTACAACGCCACAGCGCAAGTATGATACCGAAGGTTTGGGAAAAATCCGTATCTTCCCGCAAGCTATTAGCTTGGCGTTATTTAACATATGCTTCTCGCATCTATATTCGCGGCTTTGCAGTACCGATCAACTCTATGACTTCAGTCGATCCATATCTGGGAACTACCCCTCCTGCCCCGCCCTCTCTACACGACACAAACCGTGCGTCTAACACGTCCCAACATCGTGATGGTGATTCAGGCATTTTCAATCAAATGGTAAAACCCAAATTACCACAGAATCAATTTACTGCACGAAAAGTAGCTATCGAACGTGTGCAAGACTTCACAACGGGAGCTCCACGTCGCGGTGCAATACTACCAGATAGTTCTAGCAATGCAACAGAATCTCAGGATCAGGCTGAACAGAAATGGAAAGCTAAATCAAGCTTGTTAACATCACCAGCTAAGTGCGATGACCCAGAAAAACCTCATTCACCGCTACGCTCATCACCAGCTTTGGAGTCAATAGAGCGATGGGTCATTGCGATTGCTCTCAGACTGATCCACTATGATAACAGGCTTAGTTCAATCATTCCAAAACTTCGAGGCAACTTTAGTGAAAAGATGAATGCACAGCTCTCATTTGAGCTTCCTTACGAACCAAATCCCAAAATGGACAGAAGAGTTCGTCTGACCAACGCTGTTAGCACACAACAAGAGCTAGAGAGTGCCCAAGATGATGGCGTGTTGTTGCTATGTTACGTGGATGTTACAGCACCCGGCCATGAACGAGTTAGTCTTTGCTCTGGATTCTCGGTCCAAGGAGGCTCCTCACTGGACCCAACTGAAACGACAGGAAAAGGAGAACTTGTGGTCACATGCGCGCATACGGTACGTTTGCACTTCGCCTTAACAAGCATAGCTTTTAGATGCATTCTTGCAAAAGGATTGTTCCAACGCTTCAAGAGGCATTGCATTTGCAGTCACTCGTACTGGCCATGTTTATCCCATTCACATGCTCTTAAGCTATCTCCCGGCCGCAGACTTAGCTCTGCTCCAACTTGAAGACAAAGCGCTCTCTGTAAATCAGATTAACGGAGCCATTTGTCCAGCCAAAAATCACCAAGTTCGCACGTTACCCGTATCTCCTTACCCTGCTGTTGTAGATACGGAGCTTTCCGTTAGCTCATTTAGCGGTTGGGTTCCGTCCAAGGTAAGAAAAGTATCGGGATCTGTGCGCGACTTCAATGACGAGGACGTTGCGAGGAATCGGTGGGCGAGAGCAACTCTTGTTGGCTATCGCGATCCTATCGGTTGTCAAGCTGAGACAGGCACATATGACGAGTTGGCTCAGCTAGACTTTACTCTGAAATGGGATTCGCCAGCTACTCCTTTGCTGCTTCGGAGTGCAGCCGCGCAGTCCTCTGGCATGTTTCCTTTGCCTGGCTCTTCCGGAGGGCCTGTGGTTGATGTGGAAACGGGAAGCGTAGTTGGTGTGATTCGCGGGCAGCGATCAAGCAAATTGGGAGACAGTCGCGGTGATGCTGTCCCATCGGAGAAAGTGTTCGAATGTTCGTATTGTACATAATGAACTCACATGACAGTTTTTGCTCTTCCAGGACTTGGAAAACATCGTTAAATTCACGCCATACACACTTGCACGTATCACAAATCTCCTCTACATTTGTTCAATCTATGTATCTGCACTAGTTGCGTTATTCCATCAGCTTTATGTCTAACATCAGATCGCTTTCTTGTTCATCAAAGGGCCCGTCGTGGCGTTGGGAATATTTGATGCTGATGCAGAATCGGAGCGGCCAAACAGGCTACCGAAACGGTTGCGAAGGGCATCTTTCCAACCAGTTCCGATGTCATGACGCTCGATAGGTCTATCTGCTTCCGACGAAACAGGTGGTTGCGATAGTGATGAATCCGGTTTTGCATGTGTTTCATTCACGAGTGGCGTAACACGGAAATTTTCAAGATCCGAGAAATCGTCTTGCTCAACCTAACATTAGCATACTTTGATACATACCATCAAAATGGAGTAAGCATATACACCACCCGCGAATGTGCATATCGCCAGCATTGATAGCAAGTTCACAAGCCTGTATGGCTTACGCGCGCGACGGAATCCTGCAGAGTCGCCAGCCTTCTGACGAAAATAAGTCTTGTGAGCCTGCTCGACCTCTCGCACAGTTTCGTTCATGCGGGGAATACTAGTCCGGAGAGCGCCAGTATGCAGCCATCGTGCAGTAGAGAGAGCACGGCGAGCAAGGACTAGCATCGTCGTTGTGGCTAGAACGCCTTTGCTGACGTAGCTATGCGAAGTCCAGCCTGAAACCCACCTCCACAACCGACTTGGTTTAGGTGACCACTTTCAATTGAGGATAGATATGAAAACCAAGAACGACTTTATCGAATGTATGGATTCAATCTAAGCTATAGAAGCGATGGGAACGTGCTCGAGCAATACTTTTGATAGAACATGAGATCCATCAGATTTTTCAATGCTCTCATAATCAGCGAAATTTGTAGTATCAATGTGATAACCTAGTGACTTCACAAATTCGTCGGACACGATCTTGGCGACGTCCATAACCGATAGGTGCATGTTTGGTTGACCAAGCCAAGACAGTTGCTCATCTATGCAAGTAAGTTGTACATCAGGCAGTCCACAGGCTACCACTTTGCGGAAGCCTTCCAGCGCTTCCTCGTGCACATTGAGTGAAAATCCATGCGAGGTGACACGATGTTGCACTTGTACACCAATTGATGCAATCTTCCTATTCGGTTGCGTCCAAACTCCAGTATATTTTGAATCTTCAGATGGAGAATTAATAGTGGCGAGTTGAATCGCTTCATTTGCCAAACTGCGACGTAAAATGTCTTGTAGTGTTGCCACATAACAACGCGTGGAAAGCTAAAGCATGATCAGCTAATGCCACAGATGACGTACCTTTAAAAGTCCTAGATCCAATATAGGATATCCCACAAGCTGGCCGGGTCCATGATACGTCAGCAGCCCACCTCGCTTTGTCTGAAAAATATCCACATTCGGCGCCGACATAGCTGCACCAATAGCTGCACTATCGTCGCGACGACCAAGAGTATAAACTGGTGTGTGTTCAAGAAGCAGCAGATAATCTGTTCGAGCCGTCCTGACGTGTCCGTGTAAATCCATGGGAAGATCAGCTAGCGACGCGGTAGCATGTTGAACACCAGCTTTACGGAGAACAGACCGAGATTCAGCTCTTCGTTGCACGAGTGATTCCTGAATTCGGAGACCGAAATCATATGGTACACGATAAGGAATATAACATACACGAAGTAACCGACTGTGCGTTGCTTGGAGAAGACTGGAACAAGACGCCATGGACGTGTACTAACACGTGGTGATAGTTAACTAGCTGAGAAACTAAAAACGAATGGAATCTCCACCTCAAATGTTGGTTATACACGCATCAAGCTTATTCCAAAGGCAGTCGTTATGAGTAGTATCTAGCTATTCATCATACAAATGGAGGGAAAAGTGCTGGGAGATGAGCCACTTTAAATACGTAGATCGTGAGAACTGGGTCTCAGCGGCGAGAGATTTTACAATCAACCAAGTAGACCACCAAAGAGACCGCCATTGTGACTTTTACTCGAGGTCTGGGCACCTGAACCGCCTGCACGGTCGCTATTATTATCATTATTATCATTGTTGCTGTTATTATCGTTGTTGTTTTTGTTCCTGTTGGTGTTGGCATTCGTGTTCTTATTATTGTTGCCTGCGCCGGATGAGGGTCCCGACGTACTCGCTGCATTGCTTGGTGATGCTTGGGCTTTACTGCTTCTGCCAGGGTAAGAACCCGAGTTAGAACCATTTTGACTGCCAATAAATGTCTTGGAGACAGAACCCGAAGAGCTCGAAGAGCTTCTCGTAGAATTTTTCTTGCACCCAGCAAGATCCAAAAAGTCAAGAGGAAGAAATTCCTCAAGAATACAAACCATATCCTTGAAGCCATTCTCCACCAGTTTCCCAATCTGATCAAGATCGAGGCCTTTCATACCTTGAGCTACTTGTCCTTTTTGGCCTTTGTTCAGTTTTTTGAAAGCGTCACCAATATGATCGATCAACTCTGTAGCTGTCGTGATGTTAAACAATACTGTGTCACCAATCGACAATACAATTGTGATTGGCACATAGTATTCATTAAATTTGACTGCAGGGAGAGTAAAGCCATTCTTTCCACCGATCTGAGCCACTAGCTGGTTGAAGGTTTCAATTTTTTTGCCGATCACATCAAGTGAATTAAGAAGACCGCGCGCCAAAAGAGAATTACTGAAAAATCCGCAAATCTTTCTGCCCGGGTCAACTTTAGGAGCTTTTGCTGCAGGAATGTAACAATCTTTGAGATTTTTGGTGTCGAACATGATCAAAGGTAGCTGGTCATGAGATTCGTCTGCAATGTAAGACTCATCCAAAATGCTGTAAAATTGTAGCGGCATAGGAAGATCGTCCTTGAAGTGGAGCAGAAGGGGAACGAAAGGTCTAAACCCTGGACCAGCGAACAACTTAAGAATGTCAATGTAGCCATCGACGAGCTCCAACGCTCTGGTACCGATGCCGGGGACTGAAGTGTCTACTGTCAACTTCTCGAGGCCAGGGTTGAATGAAGCAAATGGAGAAAGTGGGGGATTTGCATTCGAGATGCCATGGATATTCACAGAAAAGTTGTAAGGAATTTCTTCAGGCTGATGCTCGACAGGCTCCAGGTACTTTTGAATAACTTCGAGCGCGACTGTGTCATTGGCAGTATTCGGTTGATACCGAGCAATGGCATCAATATTGCTCTCGCCAGGTATTAGAGTCTTATCATTGAGAAGAGCACGGCCGAAGTACGTTCCTTTGTAAAACAGTGGTAAAGAAAGGCCAGTGGTCTTGATAGTGATGTTGCTAGGATTGAATACCGTACAAAAAAGGCGGTTATCCAGATACTGAGGCGTCGATGATTCTGGATAAACCCTCTTTAGCTTCAAGAAACCTGTCAGATCATCGAAACCAGCCAAACTCGAGTGAATGTTTTTGAATGGAATTCCATTAATCGGAATGTCACCAATGACCATCTGCGCAACAATGTTGACAGATCCTTTGAATATAAAATCAATACGTGAAGTTAGAATAATAGCCGATAACATAGATGCAAATGCATCATGATCCTGTGCTTGTAGACGTCGATTATTGAAGGAAAGAGCCAGCGGTTGTATCTCTTGAGGTCCATGAGATGTTCCTGCACTAGCCCTCGTCAAAGACACTTGCAAAATCGCTGCGTCTTTGCTGTTGTACGTAAGAACGGAGGAGAACCCTGCTTTTAATGGTTTGAGCGTGAAATGGAATGGATTTGCAAATGTAGCAAGTGTGAGATTGGAGCCAGTGAGAGGAGCCCAAGTATCTCTTTGATTCATCATAGTAACGAACAAATCAATAATCTTGACAGACTTGACGATGTCATAAATCTTGCCGGGAAGAATAACTTTGAGTGTCAGAGTCTTGAAGGCATTGCTAAGCCATGTCACGGGCTTGTTACCGTTTTCCTTTGTAACAACTGAATCGCCTTGAATGCTAAGTGTCTGGTTTTTTGCCTGAAGGTAGCCTGAAAACAGTTCACCAGTCACATTGGTATCAGTGCTGCCGCTTTTATGAGTTATAAATCCATTCAGCTGAGCCGAGGTGGTCGCATGACCTTTCAAGAAAAGATTAGAAGCGTGGATCGGTCCCTGATAACGATTCATGAAGAAAATCTTAAAGTTAGCAGTCTCGAGATCGATTGAAAGACTGGCAGGAGATGGAATTGTTGTGCCAGTGACAATTTTGAGGGCATTGCTTGTCTCACCTGGGATGTCAAAAGACGTAATAGCCACCCCAGGAAGATTATTGAATGCATCAAAGGAGACGTCTTTCGAAATTTTTACATCACTGAACACAATATTCAGAGCACGTACACGCAGTTTGTTCGTGTGAATTGTCCACTTGAACTGCTTATTGTGCAGAATATACTTGGTAAATTCAGTAAACCCAGACTGATCGGTAATTTTCAATTCTCCTTGTGTTTTGTAGTTCGGGACACCTTCATTTGCATAGGCACAAACTGGTGGGAGGTACACTTTGGCTATGTCCTTGCCATTCCAATCCACAGAAACGCCTTCGGGGAATTCGATCACTGCATCGAAGGGCCCAGTGTTGACAAGTGAACCGTCTAGGGCCACATGGAAACCATCGTTTGTGAGCCTGCTTGCTGTCGCAGCCTTGAATGTGAGCTGCGCTTGATCGACAATGTTCTGCACGATTGGAGCACCTACAGGCCCAATCAAATACAAGGCTGTATCGTCCGTATCTGTTGGAACTGGCTCCTGCTTGAAGTTCAGATTTGTTTGATAATCATCAAGTTTTACCGTTGATTGAATGTCAAGCGTGACTTTGAGTCCTTTCAAAAGGCTGAATACAGCTCCGAAGACATCAAACTGACGACCGGAGTGACAGTTCGGTGGGTTCGAGTCAGGATAAGGCTGAATGGTCGTCTTGGTACTTCGCATCGCCATCACTTTGTTAAATTCGGAGGTCAGCGGACCTAAGTCGGTGCCGGTATCAGATGCGGCTTGTTCAATAAATCGAATCAAGTGTTTTGGCTCAAGGTCCATCTTAAGAGGAAGCATACGAGAAGTAATAGTTGTATGCCCAGGTGCTCGGATCGGATTCTTGTGCAGGTCGGCATCAATGACTCCCAAGTATATGCCTTTATACGAGGCTTTGGCTTTGACTTTGAGCAGATTAATACTAGCAGTAAACGGATTGGCCAACTGGAACTTCGCTCGTGCGATAGATGTCTGAGCAATGTTTTTTGGAATCACCAGTTGATCTTCGGTGATCAGGAGTTTCTTCAATGGCGGAATCGTTACTCTGAGCTCAATACCTGACAAAGCCTGTTTTAGGGAGGCAATATCCGTAGTGCCTTTAGAACCGCGAATGTAAGTGGTCGACGAAATTCCCTGCACATAGTTTTCTAGCATAGTTTGTCCCGCACGAGTATTTGCCGCACCCTGTGGCGAGTAATGTACATTTGTTGGCACTTTGTTCAAGCCTGGATGAATTACAAGATCATTGATGTTAGCCGAACCAATCAGATGGTCTTGGAAAAACAGGTTAAAGCTCACATCGCCTGTACCAACGGTAAGATGAGACGGGTTGTAAAGGAATGCATTGATCGTAACCAGCAAGTACTTAGGATACCCATGAGCCACATCAAGGTCCTCAACATATGCGGGGCGAGCATTCAGGTTCTGAAGACCTAAAAGAGACGTGGAGACATGAAATGGAATGTCTGACACAGTTACGTAGCCGGCAGCAGTTTCAGCCTTCGCATTGGCTGCGCCGTGCAGAACAAACTTGACGCAAGATTGCTTTGTGGCGTCTGCAATGAATTGAGAAAATTTACCGTGGCCGTTTGAAAAGGCTACGAATTTCACGTTCTTGAATTGTAGCGTCATGATTCGAGCTTGAACCTGGGTATATGCCGGGGAGTAAGGAACATTCAGTGCTGCGTTGTCGGCGCCTTGGTACTGCTCAATAAATCTACCGCCTGCACGGTTGATGTCGATGGGGAAACCGAAAGGCAAATAGAAGGGAGCCACTGTATTGTTTGTACTTGCTAAGGGGCCCCAAGCAGACTGCTTTGTAAACATTAGCGTCATTTGATTGATATCGATGCCTTTGATAACATTGAAATGCTTGGCTGGAAGCACTGCTGATACCTTGAGAGCCTTGATACCTGCGTTCAGCCAGGTTACATCAGAAGGGCCAGCATATTCGCCGTGAATCTCGACGGGTACTTCCTTGCCATGCACGACATCAGTAAAGATTTGTGATAACACCTTTAGATCCTTATCACTTGACTGATGCACCAAGCGACCCTCGAGCGGTAGATACGTTTCAGAAAGTGGCGCCAAAGTGAACTGGCGTTGAGCGTAAGCTGGACCTAAGTTTGTCCCATTGCTCCAAATACTAATTCCGAACCTGGACAGCTCAATACCCACTTGCGCAGGATTCACAACCTGCGACTGCGCCATCAGATGAATGCCACCAGCAGGATCGTTTGAAGGAAGATCATAGTCAAGTACTTTGACGTCATTTTTCAGACCATTCAGGCCAGTTAAAATGACATTTTTTGAAATTGATACACCCTTTACAGTGATACCAAGTGCTGAGATGGCGAGATTCTGGCCCTGAATCGTCCAAATAAAGCTGGGTTCCGTTACCAAAAATTTCGTAAACTCTGTTAAGGCATCAACATCAGCAACTGCGAAGTCAGCGGATAAATTCAGTTGAGCACCCTCGTCGGCTTCAAGCTTTATGTCAGGCATCTTGATCTGACCCAGAACTTTGTTATTCCATGACACCTGTAGTCCATCAGGAAACGAAATTGTTGCATCGAAAGGCCCTGAGTTTGTGATCGAGCCAATCAAACGCGTTATGAATGACTTCTGCTGTGGATTCAAAATCGTCACACGCTTAACCACAAGAACAGCTCCATCGACAATTTTTTGGACAATGGGCTTAGCAAGCACGGGAAGAAGAAGATGTAATGAGTCATCGGTCTCCAATTTGACATCCGACTGCACAAACGAGAGCTTAGTCTCATAGTCGCCAATACTTGCTGTCGAAACAATATCAAGATCAACAGCTGCTTTCGTGAAAGCCTTATCCACAAAGTTCGCAATGTTGAAGTTTGTGTACATGTTTTGTTTGCGCTTGACAAGGGTTTGCTCTCTCTCCTCAAGTGTTTCAGGCCCCGTTTCTTTGTCCTCGATATACCGGCGCTGGTTTCCTGAACTTCCTGTGGGCTGCGTATTTGCATCTGTAGTTTCAGAGTACGTATAACCGCCGATTTTCATGATCCCATCAAGTTGTTCAACGCTTTCGCCGGCATTCAACGCATAACGACGCACAAGAGCAAACAGGTCAGGCGGGAACAAGTTGATGTGCAGGTTCATCAGAGGCGACTTGGAAATGCCTTTCCCAGACGCGTCGTATTGCGTGTCCGTGTCGAGAGAAGCGAGGAAAAGACCATGAGAAGTTACATTCGACACAATATGAGTAATACTGATGGGAGAGGTAAATGGATTGTCCAAAGACACTTGCGTTTGTGCCACATCGTCTGTTATTCCGGTTGACTCAAGCACTTTGAGCGAGGCACTTTGAACCAGCTTCGTTTTCAGTCCAGGCAAAGTTGTATTGACGCGAACGGCCGAAAAAGCTGGCTTCAATGACGCAATGTGTGTTGAATCTTCATAGCCGCTGATATTGAGGTGTGTATCCAAGCCAGAAATGTAGCGATTCAACATGTCTAAACCTTGCGGACCAGCATTAGGATTGAACTTTGACATTGCCTGCAACGTATTGTTTCCGATGTTCAGCCTCATGTTTGGAATAGTCACAGAACCCACAACAATCTCATAGACCATAAGCAATGTAGTATCACCAACACCTAGGTTCACATTTGATGGATTATAGATCGACGTATTCACATTGAGATTGATGTTGGCACGAGTGCCTCCAACCACATCTACCCCAAGAATAAGCGTCGGGTATTGGTTCAAGCCTTGGAGACCAAGCAGACCGCTTTCCACGGAAAACTTGATTCCATTTAAAAGCACCGTTCCAACCGGCGTTTCTGAAAGCGACCTTGAAGAGCCGTTAAAAAGCTTTATATCTTCCTTCGTAAACGTGAACTCTTTCTGGAACATTTCAAACTCTCGACGAGCCTCATCACTTTGCTCTGGCAAGGACATTGAACTCGGATTGAGAGTGAGGTAAATAGTCCCTTCAGTCTGGTCCGTAGAAACCACGTTCAGCTCTGTCTCAGCTGGTGACTTGACTCCATTCACGGTAGTGATAGGTTTATTGTTTTTTTCGTCGACGATGGTGATTTCATTCGTTGTTGAAATAACACGCAGAGGGAAGCCAAACGGCAAAGCAAGCTCCGCGCTTAAAGCGTCGGAGGAAGCATCAGGGCCGTACGCATTTGAATGTGGACCATACGTAAGATTGAATCTCTTTATCAGGATGCTCTTGATTGGATGTATCGGCTCGGGCGCCTGGAACGGCACATTGATTCGAAGCACTTTGATGCCCTCTGCCAGCCATGATGCGCCATTTCCATCCGGTAAAGTCACATTTCTACCCACTGCAACAGTGGGCGTAATTTCGTAGTTGATATACTGGGTGAATATATTACCGAGAATACTCAGAGCAGATTGGTTGTTCGTTTGAGGAAGCAATCGACCACGTAGAGTGACGTAATTGACTCCAGGTGTGACATTTAACATGGAAGACATGCCAGGACCAAGCAACTGATCATACGCAAACAAATCAAGGTTCAAAATGCCAAGCTGGATACCAAATGGAGAAGGATTCTCCAATTGAGTAAGCGCTTCAAATGTAATGCCTCCTTGCGGATCTGCACCTGGCAGCTTGAAATCGATAATTTTGACATTCTCGAAATTGTCCATACCATTGAATATCACATCCTTTGTGAGTTTGAGGTTTTTGAACGTCGGCAGGAAATTAAAAGCCTCAATATGTACATTGTTACATGTCAACCGCCAGGTAAATTCCTTCGTTCCGATCATGTACTTGGTAAATTCAGTAAAGCCGGCCAAGTCCGTAATGTTGAACCTTGTGAGCTGTTTGAGACGTCCGTGACCAGCTGCCACACCAATTCTCTCAAGGGGAAAGTGACCCAAAGTCAGCTCACGCATCGGTTGATCCGTCGTGGGCACAGTATTCCACGTCACATATACCGGCTCACGGAAATAAAGCTGCGCCGGAAACACACCCGCCTTCTTCACTTGGCCCTCCATGGTAAGGACAAAGCCTTGGTCCGAGGGTTGTGTGATATTCGCTGCATATATGTGCATTACAGACACGGCCAATGTGTGGTTTGCAACGCCCCATAAGATCGGAATGCAAATCAAAAATAGGTTGAATATGATAACCAAGGGTAATCCGAAGAGTGTAAACAAGAGAAGCCGTTTCGATAAGACCTTTTTAGCATATGGCGTGTTGCGAGCCGCCAAGAACCCTATGGGCTTGCCTGGCTGATGCATATGTCCAGCCGGCGAAGATGCACCACCAACACCAGCATCATACGCAGGGAGGCGACGTCGAAAGCCGCCATCCCATGACTCTTTTTCCATGTCGATGGTAAAGCGAACTCCTACTTCGCCTAAGTTGACAAGATGGAACAGAGACTGATTCTTCGGCGTTGGGGTGTGCAATCCTGCTGCTTATGGGTTTGTAAAAAGGACGTGTGGGGGCGCACGGAAAGAACCAATCGCAGTTCTAACAGACTAGATTTTGGTGCTACTAGTCATATCAAGCTTTCGTTGACACACCAGACTCAGCCACCAAAGTTGATGGGCCGCGAAGGCAACTTTTTTCGGACACACACAAAATTTGGGGAGATCCTTCGGCCGACATCCACGTGGGTCTTGTGTAGATCTCCAGCCTATTCTGCACCACACGACGCTAGTCGTTCATTGAGGGCAGACCGAGCGCGACGTGAAGTGTCACGCGCGCATCGAGAACTGTTGGCACGAGCGAGACGATGACGTTTGAGCCTGCTTTAAGGGTAACAGACTGGCCTTTGGCTCGGCGAGTCGCGCCACCGAGCAAGTATCGTGAAACAAATCATTGGGCACAACATGCTCCTCTCCTCATTGACAACGGTAAGTACGGACAATGTCGTCCATTGTACTTGTCGATGACCAACATATTTTGATAGGCTCGTCAGAATTACGAGCTGGATTCTCTACGAGCGACTCAGACGATCCTGCATACATGTGTGAAAACATTGTATCGCGGTTCCGTGATCGGAAACGTGGGGCAAATGTAGTGCTGTGCGGTAATAACTGCTATGTCGATGCGCAGGCGCGTGCGAACATCAAAAGTCCCTTCGACGGAGATGTCGTATGTGGATTTGATACCATGGTATGTGTGTACATGTTTGAGTCGACCACAATACTTATGGCAGGAATACATGCTTGACAATACCTTCGCGAAGCTCGGCATTGACACAGAGTGCGTAGATCATCCAATCTTGATGACCGAAACACTTTGTAATCCAGACTACAGTCGATCTCGTGCGTACTTATGTCCGTGAGCTAACCTCTTAGAGATGAATGAGCTATTGTTTGAGGCATACCGCGTACAATCGGTGAATTATGGATTGGACGCCCTTTTCTCAGCCTATGCCAATCATATTCGTGACAACGGCCTCATCGTGTCCTCTGGCCGCACCACAACAACTGTCATCCCCTTAGTGAATGGCCGCGGCTTTTTAGACAATGCAAAGCGATTGTCTTGGGGCGGCATACCTGCGACCGACTTTTTGTTGCGCCTCATGCAACTGAAATATCCCAATTGCCCACAACGCATGACACCGTATGAGGTGCAGTGCATGCTGGAGGAGCTCTGCTACACATCTTCTGATTATGATGCAGACCTTCGAGCTATGCACGATCCCGATACACTTGCCAGGGTGGACCGAGTCGTGCAACTGCCATATTCAGGTCCGGAGCGGAAAGAAAAGACTCAGGAAGAACTCGATAAGATCGCAGAGCGGAAGCGAGCAGCTGGAAAACGCTTGCTAGAGCAAACAAAATTAATGAGGCAAGAGAAAGCACAACGAAACGAGAACGACCTCAGATATTATACCCTATTGAGTGAATGGAAAGAGAAAGAGTCCCCAGAAGCGTACCAAGCGCGTTTAGAAAGCGAAGGCTTTGAAACGGAGCATGAGTTTGAAAAACTTCTGAAACGACTCGATACGTCGGTCCGGAAACACCGAGCTGAAGAGCAAGGCGAAGAATTCGAGGAAGAGAAAAAAGAGCCCGAGTTTCCTCTTGTTGATGTGCCTGATGCTGAGCTCGATGAGGAAGGCATCAAGGAGAAGCGGCGTCAGCGTCTCCTCAAAGCAGGGCATGAAGCTCGTCTCCGCGCACGGGCAGAAAAAGAAGAAGAAAAGCGGCTTCAAGCTGAAGAAGAAGCTCGCGAAACGAAGGAGCGCACGGACGATCCGCAAGCGTGGCTGCACAAAATTCGCACGCAGCATCGCGATTCTATGGCACGTATCGACGAACGCAAGCGCCTTCGTGAGATGCTTCCGAACCGGAAGAGTGCAGCGGCACAACAACGCATGCGAAGCATAACTGCGCTAGCAAGCGAGCATGAGAGTGCATCGTCAGGCTCACAGCGCCGACGAAAGCGTGGAGATGATGAGGATACATTCGGCGCAGATGACAACGATTGGTCTGTGTATCGGGCGATCAACGATGCTACGAATGAAGAAGAAGAGGCACAAGATCAAGAGACGCTAGCCGAACTAGAGCGGAAGCTTTTGGAATTTGATGATGAATTCACCGAGGAAAGTACGTACGAGGCAATTCAGGCCCGAAAGACCCGCCTCACCTACACATTCCTTCGTGGACAAGAACCACGCTGGGATCCCGACGATCCCGTTCAGTTCCATCAAGTGCACATGAATGTGGAACGAATTCGTGTGCCAGAGATTTCTTGGCAGCCTATCATTGCAGGCGTGGACCAAGCAGGTGTGGGAGAATTAAGCCGCCATGTACTGTTCTCTGTCGACCAGAACATCCGTGATCGCATGATTCGCAACGTGCTTGTGACCGGACGATATTCGTCCCTGCCAGGCTTTGATGCACGTCTCTCCTCAACCCTGCAATCCTATTTACCGCCACATGCGCCATTATCTGTGCGTCGGGCGAAGAATGCGCGTTTCGATCCTTGGCGAGGAATGCGTCAATGGGTTACAGAGCAGAACGAGGACTTCCGCTCCTCTTCTGTAAGCAAGGCTGAATATGAAGAAAAAGGCAGTGGTTGGTTTAAGGAGCATGCCTTGTCCGCGTGCTGGCGGGCGTAGCTACAAAGACACGATCAAACCTTTTATTCTCGCAATCTAGTAGCTATGAGTTTTTTTAAAAAAAATTCAAAAGCTTTAATTCACACAAAGTGGTCCACATGCGAAAGAGCATCGCAGGGCCAACGAAATAAAAATGGCCGATTACTACGGACGAGAAAGGGAAGAGGCAAGAGCGGCGACATCAAAAGGTCGTAGTCATCCTGTTACATGAAGCCGCTGCTGCTCACGAGCATTCACCACAAGCGAGTCTCAAGAAGCATGTCACTCTCAGGCGCAAGTGCAAGGCAAGCACGAAGGAAGTTGGTCACAGCAGCGCGTTGCCGATTCAGACTGTTCACAACGTCTGTTCGTGGCTTGACGAGTGGCGCCTTTAGACTGTAGCTCAGCAGACTGAGAATCGAGTACATAGACTGCCAAGAAGATTCGTCCGCACCTGGGTCGCGGTACGAAATACGTGTCATGAGCTCGGCCAGGATAGCCAGGTCCAGAAGCAATGGACTAGCTAACAGTGAATCCTCACACAGGTTCGTCACATAGAGCCGGTTCCGACCTCCCATGCATAACTCGCTAGTGTAGTCATCCATAGCCACCTTCTGATCGCCCACAGCTGGCATATACTTTATGACAATACAGTGGTCGGGACGCTCCCCCTTTGCAGGCGCATTTCCGCTTGCATCTTTGCCAGTCGGAGCTGGACTGTACAACAGGGAATTGGCTTCGCAACAGTCATCAACGACACTGCTCTTGCTGATTTCCTTGCTGCGGAATTGACGCTGTGAACTGAGATTGTAGCCATCATTGTTGCCTAAATGGTTGTAGCTTGCAATCGACAGCGGCTTGATACCAGCGTTCACAAGATACTCGGCCAAGACACTCTTAACTTTCGTCTGGCCAGTCTTGAGATCATCGCCGCCGATAAATGCCTTGTGTCGCTCAGCCAGCTCAATTGCTCCCGGTACGAAAGTGTTTTGTGGTGCGCCATTAATGTAAGGCGTATTTTCAAGAATACAAGCGACCGCGAAGATCGTAGATGGCGAAACTTCCTCGTGACTCGACTGCACGGCACGAAGCAGGTTGTCGGCTGTGTCGTTCACGCCAGGGATAATGTCCGAGTAGCGCTCCGTGTTTGCAGTCCAAACCACAATAACTTGCTCCAGACCATGTTTTTGTTTAAAAGTACGAATGTCTTGGCGCAACTGCTCAACATGGGCCTGCTTGTCGTGGCCCGGAATAACATTGTCAGCACGGTCTTCTTGGTTGGACGCAATGAAGTCTGGGTAGTAAACGGACGGAAGTGGCTTGATCTCGGCCATGTGTGGGGCAAGTTGGCGCTGCAAGTCATAGTCGAGTACTTTAGCACGTTCCATAGCCTTGTCAAGAGGAGCACTGCTTATGTCCCAGCCACCAAGGACCAAGTCATTCGGATGCACCATAGGAAGCATCTGGCTGAAAGGCACCCAGACATCCTTTCCAGACTGAGCATCACTGCCGAGACGTACAGTTGACGCTCGCACAAGCGATCCGTAATAGTTGGGTGTCTGAAGACCTTCCTTGTTATGCCACTGAATTTGGTGGCGGTTTGCAAGCACAGTGGCGGAGATCGTAGTACCGTTGTTACCGCCCAATCCCACAAGCATAAGACCCGTGCGAGGAACAGAACGAGACGTGCGGAACTCAAATTCTTGCTTGAATGGCTTCGCAATGAGCTCTTCCTTACCATCGGCGCCACGCGTTCGCTCGACGTGCGTGTTCTGGTATTCGTACCGGGCATGAATGAACTCGGGCGTGTACGTCAAACGATCAGAAGCAACTTGAATGCTTTGCTGATTCTCATGACGGACAGCTGTCGGATCCACGGCCGAGATTGATTCGGTCAGTCCGTGATTCGCATTTCCGCTAGTTACCGGGGCCATATTAGAACAATTCAGGTGACAGAATGGTCGGCTCTTTACTTCGATAATAATGGTGGAGCACAGGTTCGCTTCGTGCCCCGGTACTGGTTGTGTCTAGAACGCAGCTGGTTCGAGAAAATGGTCTGTAACGCTTCTTTGCGATCCTCCTATCTATCTAGGAGGAGAGGTGCACGAAGTAGTTTGGTAAGGGAAGTTCGACCCCACTAACAATTCGGGGGCTTTTGAATAGATAACGCACCTATCTACGCAATCTTGCCCATGCCGTCCCCACCCTCTCCTGGTGGAGATAGACTCTCAACACACGTGACCGCGCATGTTATTTATGCACTACGTTGAAGACGTGCATCGGCCCACTGAATGACTGTTCCAATGGTGTGAGTGATCAGACGGACCTCCCCCCTCGAAAGCCGACTGTGTGCCGGATACTCATACGTACCTGCCCAGCGACCGTTGGTGCGCCATGAAGAATCGCATGCATCCAATTCCGTTGCTTGGCCTTCTTTCAGACCCACACACACCTCAGCTTTGCATGTGCGAAGTGCCAGAACATTCGTCGTGCCTGCCAACGGCCCTAAGGCTCGAATGAACGGCGTCGTCGGCGGCCATTGGGCGTCTTGAGTCAGTTTACGATAGTTCAGGTCACCTTTGAAGATCACTAAGTCAGACGCTTGGAGTTCACGATGCAGATTAGGCGCACGTTCCGGCAGTAGACCATAGCTATCGGGCCACGTCCAGTAGTCGCTCAAATCATTCACACTCGCACCAAGAGGTGCATCATGTGGCATAGCGAGACGGAATTGACCGGAAGAAAAATACATGTGCCATCGCTGGGCCATTGCACGAACAGGCTCCAGTGATGGAAATGAATGCGCGTCAGCAAAAAAGCTGGGTTGCGACAGTTGGTCAAGCATACGCCACACATCAGGCACACACGCATCCTGTAAAGTAGGTCAGTCAGTCATAGCTCAACTTATAATGCGCATACGTACGCTCACAAACCAAGGCATATTTTTCGTGTGGAATACGACCTCCTTGATCAGAGGAACGTCTGTGCATGCATCCAGCTCGGCCTCACGCACGGATGCTGCTTCACTATTCGTCGTGCGTGCACCGAAACTGTCACTTCCAATACGCACACAGGTGCTTCCCATAGCAATGGCCGACGACATATCTGCCGACATACCCATGCTGAGCTCCAAGTCATGTTCACGCAGTGTCCCATATACATTTTGGAGATTGCCTTGCGGTGCCCAAAACGACGTGTTCGATAGCTTGGCTTGGAACTCAGAGTCCTGTTCAAGTGCCTGCGCAAGGTATTTGCGAGACTTAACAAGTGCCAAGAAATCAGGATTCTCACGCTCTTCATGACCCTGCACAGACTGGCTATTGGTCAATGCGCCAATTGTCATAAGACCAGAGAAGCGCATATGGGGACAAGTTAGCATGATGGTCTGCGCCAACGAAAGAAGTGGTGGCTTATTGTTAGAATTTCCATCCCAGGGTGCGTCCATGGCAGGTACACCGCTCTTCCCTGCCTCACCACTGGTATTGACTTGGATATATACATAAAGAGGCGCTTTTCGAAGCGACGCATGTTCTGGCTTGGCTAGCGTTTTTTCCAACCCCAAAGCAAGCTTCTCCGAGTCGACTGATTGCACAGCATATAAGTTGGGCACGGCTGCTAGAAGCTTTGCTTTGTTGCTTTGAAGACCGCCGATAAAGTGCCACTGTATATCATCAGGAAGAACTCTAGCTTTTTCGATCAGCTCTTGCACATAGTTTTCGCCAAAATGACGCTGTCCGGTGCGATCATAAGCAGCCATAAGAGCAGATGGCGGCTGTAGCTTCGACACGACTAAAAGTCGTGGCTTTTTTGGCAAGTTCTGTTGTTGGCAAGTCTCAGTAATGCGTCGTTGTATACGGTAGATGCGTCCTTCAATGTCGTTAGCACGCTCTTCAGACGCAGACGGAATGGGACCTCGAAGTGTGAGTAAAAACTCGGCCAGCATAAAGTCTGTAACAAGCTCGAAGCCGGCATTGTCTAAGACCATATCAACACGGCCATGGCGGACACTGCGGAGCTTGCGCCATACAGCATCCACGTCATTTACAAGCACATGCTGGAGCTTACGGTTTCGTTCGTGCTCCGAATCTACTTGAAGCTTCTTAAGCTCCTCTTTGTCGACCTGGAGCAAAAGGCTCAGATCTGTTGCGTTGCCCCAGAGAGATGAATAGATGAGGTCATTGAACGTCGCTTGTGTTTCATGGCTGGAGGCGGCATGCGTTTGAGACTGCGAAAGAAGCTCATGCATCCACACCGCACACGCATATATACCCAGACCAGATGCACGAAATGCATTGTTCTTGAGCTCCAAAAATGGATCAAAGTCCCTCCATTTTGCTGACCTTTCAAAAAGATGCCTTAGCCGTCGATACAAGTAGCATTCAGTGAAAAGCCAATCTGATTTGTACCAGGTGGGCTTGGTACGCTCAATTAGATCATCGTATGGCTCCGTAGATGGAACAAAAAACGAGCCAATTCTGGAAGCATTGGATGCGGTCACGCCTAAAGGTGACAATGCTCGATCATGCGTCATCTCATACTTGAGTTTTGAGATGTTCCCTATGATGTCTTTGGCTTCAGCCTGTTGGGTCGCATCGAACAATCCTTGTTCCATGAGTTCATGGCACTTACGGTACAGGCCATCTACGACTTGTGTCAATATGATGGGCCAGCGCTTTAAAGCTGTTTCATATGCAAAGCTATGCTTGATGGCAGCACTGTATCGAGCTACTTCGGGTGTATACATAAGTCCAAAGAAAAATCTGTAGCTGGAGCGTTTTGATCATCCCTTGTGGGGCGTAAAATTCGGCCACAATTTCACGACGAGACCCCACGCCCGGCCAAATTTTCGACTGCTGACATTTTTCCCGAGACCTGATCGACTCAGCCTTACCTTTTGAACAACAATGCCGTACGTCTCGAACATGCTAGCTAACATTTCACAGGATCAATCTTCGTACGTAACGATCTCTCCTTCGAAACATTCATACTAACGTTTTTCTCACAGCATCGAATAATTTCAAGTATGTATGATGCCGCCTAACTGACATCGCGCGCAGACTCACGAATGTATCAGTAATTCGCCTTCGGCGAGGCGGCAAGCGCTTTGAAATTGCCTGCTATAAAAACAAAGTGCGTGAATGGCGGGAGGGAGTCGAAAAAGATCTAGATGAAGTCATCCAGATCGAGTCAGTGTTTCTGAACGTGTCGAAGGGCCAGGTGGCATCTAACGACGATCTTCAAAAGGCCTTTGGTACGACTGATGTGAACAAAGTGTTACTAGAGATCCTCAAAAAGGGTGAACTACAGGTGGGAGAAAAGGAGCGGAGTCATGAGTTTTCGAACTTGTGGATCGAGATTGCCACAATTGTTGCGCAAAAGTGTGTGGAACCCAAGAGCCAAAAACCCTACACGGTCGGTATGATTGAAAAGGCTATGAAGGATGCGCACTTCAGTGTGAAGCCACACAAAGCGGCCAAGATCCAGGCTCTTGAGGTCATTAAGTTACTACAGTCCAAATCCATTATTCCCTTGGAGCGTGCACACATGCGCATTAGTGCAACTATGTCGGCCAAAGAAGGCAAGCGCCTGAAAGACAAAGTGGTTTCACTGTTCGCCAAAGTGGAAGAAGAAGACTGGTCAGATGTCTGGGAAATTGTGGGAACCATTGAGCCGGGATCGCTTCGCCAAATCAACACTCTCTTCGAGAACGAAGTCAAGGGCGAAGGTGGCGTTGAAACGCTCGCCTTTTCAGCCGTGGACCAAGACGATGAGAATGAAGGCGATGACTGGTAGACTCGTATGGAAAGGAATGTCAGTTGAGCCGCGCGACAAGGTATGACATGAGGCAATCTTGTTCGTCGGCTGTGACACGGAGAAGCAGCTGAACCAGCTTGCTGTATGCTTGGGTATCTTTCTGTGCGATTTTGGTCATGGAATGCTCATCGAGGCGCCAGACTTTTGTGTCCATCTCAGCTGTCACCGTCGTGTTCCGTGGCTGCTTGGCCAGAAATGTGAGTTCACCAGCTATGGTGCCAGCAAGCATGGCCTCGTTGATTTCGTACTCGTTTTGCGAAAATACGTACCGCGCCACGAGGATGCCAGACTCGATAAAGTAAAGTGCATTAGGCCGTTCACCTGCGTCCCACACAATTGTATCTTTGGGAATGCTGACCTCTTCCAGTTCCTCACTGAGGAGCTGGAAAATTGAATCGTTGTCATCGTGCTCCATGTATGGCCCTAGCGTCGATGCAAGCACTGGCAACAAGGCGGTAAGCGGGGCATGGTCATCATGCGGTTCATCATGCATCAGTAACTTGTGTGCAGACCCGGTCTTGATGTGCGCTTGTATGTCCTTTGTGACACGTTTGGCCGCCTCGTGTAGATGTTGATAGCGTGGTGAATCCTGCACTGTGTCATCCAGCTCAATGGTCGGTTTGCGCTGTACGTTAGGGAGTCGAAGGGCGCTGGGGCCTGACATAGTGGCTTGCCTCAGGTGTGTCGCCGCCGTCAAATTCGACGAATACAAGCCGCGCAAATACTCATTTTCTGTCCACTCGAGAGCCTCGTTCAAAGAGGCAAACACGTCCACCTGCTTCGCTTCGTCAGCCCATAGATCTACACTCTGCAAGGCAGATGCCACATCCCCCTCCAAACTCAAACCACAAAATACCAAATGCACACCGTGCATCATGAGCATGCGGTGAATTCTTGTCATGGCCTCAACCGCCGAAAAATCCATGGAATGCACCAGACCCAAGTCCATGATAAGAAAGCTTATCGGATAGTGTTGCCAATCGGCCAAGTCAAGCATCTTGCGAACTAGTGTCTCGATAGAATTGATTGTGCCAAAAAACAACGATCCTTGCAGTTTTAAAACCTGTGTCTGATTGCTGACATCGTCTAGAAACCGCCGCTGCGTGAGCTGCCGACGAACCGTGCTTCGGGCTGCACGTCCAGAGAACACGGTCCGTACCGCATTTCGTCGCGACGTTTGCATCACAAAGAAAACACATGCCAGGCAAATACCGGCCAAGCAGCCAACCACAAAGTCCGAGAGTGTCATCACCACAATGATGACCAGAATCGTGAGGTACTCGAGTCGACTCGCACGATTCCACGTGTCCCATACAGCCTCACGGATCAAGTCGAGTCCCAGCACGAAAATCAGTGCACCAACAACCATGATCGGGAGGTAGCCAATGAGACTTGGGCCCATAAGCAGAATCACCAGGGTTGCTCCAGCGAGCATCAAGCCACTGAGTCGCGAGCCTCCCCCGACACGGTAGAACAGGACAGAGTTTACGTAGCAAAGGTAGTTCGGAACCGTCCCGAGAAAGCCGGCGGTCATATTCGAAATGCCATGTGCCACGAGTTCGCGGTCTGTATCGACGTTGTCCTCACCCACACTCACACCGAGCGCCGGTACGTTCAACGGCACATGCAAAATACCGAAAAAAACGAGGGCCATTTGTGTCGGCATTGATGCCCAAATAGCTTTCCAGCTCGTCTGTCCAAAGTCAAAGTACGTGTAAAAACGGTAGAAGGGCGCATGCGCTGCTTCTTGAATATCGAAGACCCATCCACGGCTCCATAAGTCAGACATGTCCATACGCAAGACTACAAGCGTCGTGAAATAAAACAGAACAAAGACCGACAAAAAGTATGCTGGAATGAGTAATGGATGTTTGCATCGTGATGCAATCACGTTCAACAGCACGGCCTGGCCAAGGGGAAATAGCCATTGCAGAATCGTTTCAATGTTGACTGTCAGCTGTCGGATTGTATCCCAGTTGTACTTGAAGCCACCCTCCGATTCAATGCGCGCCGAGACAGAAAAACCTGTCTCCATCAAAAAGACACCAACACCACCAATGCAACCCACTAGGATGTGGCGAGGGAAATAACTAATTAGCACTCCAAGACGGAAGACACCCAGAAGTAAGAACAGCAAACCAGTGAGAATGGATGAGAGTGCGAAGGCAACCATCGTGGTCGGAACTATTGCCGCGCCATTATCTTCGCCCACCACACGCACAATATCTTTCACAAGAATATGGTAAAACGGCACCACCTCAATCATCATGCTGCCATTACCTCCTTTGAAAATCGAGCCACCCAGAGTATAGATTAGTTGAGATATAATACAAGTTACAAAAAACATCGAAACACCATCGCCACCGAAATTCGCAAAGATTGGCATGGTGGTAGGAAATGTGATCATTCCGTACGATACACCATCTAGGATATTGAGAAACAGTCCCAAGATCGCAGCAGGAATGAGGCGCACTGGCTCAGTAAGAGCCTTCTCCCAGTCTTTCGGCGTCATGCTGCCAAGCGTTTGGAGCCACTTCCATGGCCTATCCCAGGCTGACACGGTCTTGTCTTTGAGCACGTTCATGCGCGACCGCAAAACGCTCCACCGGTGGTTCACAGACTCGATAGCTTCTTGGCCTGTCGCAACTTCCTTGCGCGGCTCTGTGATTGTGTCGTAAGAATGCGTCCGATCTGGCCACAGTGGCGTATGCTCATCTGCAGTGTCTTCCATTTCCGACACCAGCCTATGCGGGTCATTCCAACGAAAGGCTGAAGAATTGGTTTGGCGCCCGATGGTTCGTTCAGATATTGCACTTGTATCACTGTCTTCGTTCATAGCACAATCAGCAAGCTCTGCCGTATCGCCACGGATGTTGTGCTCTGTGGCAGTGTACGAAGAAGGTCCCGAGTCCTCATACTTATGGCGCACATCACCACCGACATCTTTGAAACGGCTAGATAAAACATTAATATGTGTCAGTTCTTTGTTTGTAGGCTTATACGCACTAGCTTCGGCCCTCAAATGCACTGAAAGATGAGTCGGCCGGCTGAGCAAAGAATGAGCTCCCGGTATTCGACCTCTTGATGCCATGTTCGATATCGTCCATCTCTCCTTGTTCACCCAGCGACCGATGCGGTATTCTTTGGCGCCGACTCATTGTATCAATGTCGCCCCACTAGGTGAGCACACACTGTTGTTCACAGGATACCCTCCCTCTATGTGAATGCAGTGTCTCTTATCGTAATGCAGCGCGACATGCTTCTAACATGTTGGCCATCGCTATTAGTAAGCATCTGTTCTGCCAGGTCTGTTGCACAATGCTGCGACACATCATTCACCACGGTTTCTGCCAAGAAACACGCCGTCTTCGCCGTTTGACCTCCAGATGCAGGACGAACATATGGATGTAATAGCATCAGGCGATAGACATGCAGATGCCGAACACATCAATAGGCGCATACTTTATAATATTCCTGACGAGTTGCAGGAATCAAACGGCCCAAAAGAGTCGGAAGAGCTTCCAGAGGCTCCTACCAAACAAGCGCCGGAGCCAGGCGCCGCACCGGCGATGCCGACCTTGGAACATGGTGATTCAATTCGCTTCGATGCCTTGCACCTAGAGGGTGGGCCCATCACGCAACTCTCTACGTCGCGGCTGATGGCGTTTGTTGCTTACTCAGGCGCACATGCGAAAGGGATCGAATGGATCAATGACACTCGCTGTGTCATTGTCTTCAATTCATACGAACGTGCGGTGGAAGGGCTACGACATTTGTGCTATGAGGCCGTCGAGGATGCTCTTATACCATCTGAGTCCGGCTCACTTGACTCAGAATCTATGCTGTTGCGCCCGCGACTTGTCATGGCCTTTCCCCACAAACTTTACAACACCATGGAGCAGCAGGCTGCTCAGGAAATCCCTCATCTAATCTCGAAGCTTGAGGAAGAGCGGGCACGGCTAGACGATGCAGCTGAGCCTGTGCCCGAGATTTATCGTGATATGGAGCTTGAAGAGGCCGAACGACGGATCTTTTCCCAAGATCACCTACGAGTAAGGCAGCTTCGACAAAGTCTCTGGCTTCGATTTGCTCTGCAAAATCATGATACAAAGTCGCCCCGATCAGCATCTCGCAGTAACTGGTACAAGCAACACGGCCGTGGGGCTGGCAAGGACATCGTCACACGACTATTAGACGTAGGCGATGCCTCATCGTCTCAGCCGCGTGGCCGAAGCTCAAGACGCGAGCGGCGCGAACTATTCGGCAAAGGGACGACTGCAGAGTCGTTGAAGGAAGAGGAAGACTATACACCACTGTCGTTGCGCGATCGAATTAGCGGCCGGTATGATCGTGACTGGAATACAGATCACGATCCGAATCCATATGAAGGACAGCAAAGTCGCGAACGTTCGGCATCACCGGAGTCACATGGGGGGCTACGAATCCGTGGTCGTGGATCTCGGCGTGCGCATCATTCGCGCATGCATGGCTGGAACGATGATGAATAGGAATTCACACTTTCTGTTTACATCCCTATTGTATATGTTCGTTAATGTTGCCGCCACCCGATTGTCTTATAGATGGTCTGACACGACTCTGGCATCAACTCACCAGCTCTGCTCCTCATTGAATAACTCAAAGTGCAACACCATACTAAATGTGAGGTGCACAACTCGATCACGTGATAACCCATTAGTATGCGTGGGTTGGTGGGTTGTGGAGGTAGTTCGTTGGTCATTTCTAGTTTCGCCGATCCAACGGGCCAAGGAATTGCATAATCGAGGTGAAAATTGAGATTTTTTTTTTTGTACAGTAGACAGAAGTTTTCACTTAAGTGGCCGTAACCAAGTCATAATCTTCTCTCATCTCACACATTCCTTGTGTCGAGGTGCATTTAGAAGAAAAAAGCACCTTCCTCTCTGAATTCAGTAACTTGCGTCCCCTGTTCGAAAGAACAAACCAAAACGTTTTCTACTCCTGAAAATGTCTATGTACGTGTGTGACAGGAGCGACGTCGAGCTAACCTGGCATGCAGGCCTGAGGACACTCCTGCCGCCACCGACATGCAACTCACCGATGGTGAAATCCAGTCAAACTGGGAAGAGGTGTACGACAACTTCGACAACATGGGTCTTTCGCCAGAGCTCCTGCGTGGTGTCTTCGCTTACGGGTAGGTGCTTGTCCTTTGGAAGGACGTATTAGAAGAATTATTTTACTGACATTCAAGTTTCGAACGCCCCTCTGCTATTCAGGCCCGTGCTATCGTTCCAGTGATCAAAGGTCACGATGTTATTGCGCAGGCCCAATCTGGTACGGGTAAGACCGCCACGTTCTCGGTTGCCATTTTGCAGCGTATCGACCCGAACTTGAAGGCTGTTCAAGCGCTTGTTCTGGCCCCCACTCGTGAACTTGCTCAGCAGATTCAGAATGTCGTTGTTGCCCTGGGTGACTACATGAACATCCAATGCCATGCCTGTATTGGTGGTACGAATGTCCGTGAAGACATGGCACGCCTCAGCGATGGTGCTCAGGTCGTTGTCGGTACACCAGGTCGTGTGTACGATATGATCAATCGTCGTGCCTTCCGGACCGATCACCTCAAGATGTTCTGTCTTGATGAAGCAGATGAAATGCTCTCGCGTGGCTTCAAGGACCAGATGTACGAGGTGTTCCAGCTCCTGCCCCAGGACACCCAGGTTGTCTTGCTGTCCGCTACGATGCCAGAGGACGTGTTGGCCGTCACGAAGAAGTTTATGCGTGATCCTGTCCGTATTCTCGTCAAGCGTGATGAGCTCACGCTCGAAGGTATTAAGCAGTTCTACATTGCTGTTGAGAAAGAAGAGTGGAAGTTTGAGACTTTGACAGACTTGTATGAAACTGTCACGATCACACAGGCTGTGATTTTCTGCAACACACGTCGTAAGGTCGACTGGCTGACAGAGCAGCTCCATGCTATGGAGTTCACTGTGTCGGCAATGCACGGTGATATGGATCAGCAACAGCGTGAGGTAATTATGCGCGAGTTCCGCTCTGGCTCGTCGCGTGTTCTGATCACTACGGATCTGTTGGCTCGTGGTATCGATGTCCAGCAAGTTTCTCTTGTTATCAACTACGATCTCCCGACCAACCGAGAGAACTACATCCACCGTATTGGTCGTGGTGGTCGTTTCGGTCGTAAGGGTGTTGCGATCAACTTTGTGACGCATGACGATGTCCGCATGATGCGCGACATTGAGCAATTCTACAACACCCAGGTGGAGGAGATGCCAATGAATGTGGCTGACCTCATTTGATTGCCCAATGCCTTACCTCTTAGCAGCAGCTGCCCCTCATGGTTATGGTTCTGTATGTTAGGGAAAGATTTTTTCAACCTCATTTCTCCATTATCATTTTAGACTGGTCATTTGACTCAGCTTTTTCTGCCTGACATGCTTAGGATTTGCAGCTAGAACACAGCTGCTGTCTGCTGGTACATTGGGACATTGTATGAATTCATATACCAGCTGTAGGTCGAAATTCCTAGATATGCCCGCGAACGTCCGAAATCTTTGTGTAAATGATGTCGTAGTGTTGGTGTTACAGAGAAACGTTCAAGTGTGCGTGGTCCCGACGTGAAAGAAGTTGGCTACGGTCGTTACATATAGCTTATGGCTCGATCAGTCCATTCGTCCAAAATTTGGTCTTCATTTTCAGCTGCTTATTTTGTGTCATATTTCATTCACTAATGATACGGGTTATGACACATAAATCACAAAAATACCTGCAACTCAAACCATGCAATTATGCAAGTCACCCGCACGCATGCATGGCTTATATGGTTGAAAAGATGATCTTATTTTAAGCATATCCCTAAACAAAGTTGCGCGATATCCTTGAACCCTAACCCCAAAAAGAAAACGGTGAAACCTAAATAATTCCATGGTAAAGTACTCTGATAATACAGGCGTACAGCGACACAGACGAAGCACTCCTTCGCCATTGCATGTGGGTATAACCATACCTGATGAACCTATCACATACTCTCGACCGGCGCGCTCAGCCGGTCTACCTCTTCCTCCTTCGCACAGCTCCGCCCCCACTACTCCAACGCCAGCGCGAAGTACGCATCGCAGCTCAGCAAGTCCGAGCCCAAGGCGCCGGGCTCATGTCGCATGTCAGCGCTGTCGCTCGTTGAAATCCCGCTGCGACGAAAGCTGGCCTCAATGCACGAGCTGTCGAAAAGCCAGGGTCGAGTGTGTGAGACTTTTATCGGCAGATGATGCGACCAAAAATTATATCGAAGCGTTAGAGCGACGATGCTCTGGGCTGCAAAAACGTTTAGATCAAATCTTGGATGAACATTCAGTCACATCTAAGAAGCACACACCCGGTCAGCCAAGTGGATTCCCTCAGATGTATGTGGACACCACAAAACGACACGCATATCCGTGTGCTGACGATACAGTGTCATGAACAACCAAGACAAAACTCATGCGGGACTTTCGCCCTCAATTGAACTTGATTCGGAGGCACCGGAGGCATCCACCAATTGGCCAGCGTCCAAAGAGATGCAGCTGTCATCGAGTCGTGCGATCGAGCTTGGCCCCGACGACAGTTGTGGCACGCCTACACTTCTCCCTTACTCCCAGTCAGAGCTGATAGACGCTCCATCCATGTGGAAAGAGGACGATGATTCGTTCACGATATCCATGTTTGCGACGGACAAAACCGTGTCGAAGCATGGCGCAACGCGCAATAAAGTTTGCTCAGTCATTGCACAGCCAAACTGCTACACATCATGAGAATTCTGTTCCGACTTCGAGTTGAAAGCCGGGCTAATCCAACGCCATAGACGTGGTGCTTTCCTTCGCGGCACAAAGTCGTATCGGCGCTTGAGTTCGACCTTGTCAGGAGGATCTGTGACTTGCCCTAGGGTTGGGCAATAGAATCTGTTTTGTGGGTTAGTTGGAACGGATCAACCGGCCATTTTGCAAACGTACACTTTTCCACGTGCAACATTGTACAACGTCAAAGATGCCATCAACAGCCAAACTAAAATTGCGCACAAGCCAAATACGATGCTCAACTTCTTAAAAGCGCCAGAGTCGAATGCTGTCCCCATTTCAATCGTTGACAGTGCATAAATGCCCAGAGGAAAAACAGCGCCCCACCATCCAGGATTGAATTTGAGCTTAGTGACAATCCATGTATCGATCCAAATGCTCAGGCCCAATGAAAGCCAGAAAAAACTAAGGCCCCAAAATCCAACAGCCATCAGAATGGAACAACCTTGGATCCCAAGATTCATGATCCTAGTATCCTCTGGCGACAAAAGACGACTCCCGATCAGCGGCTGACCAAAATCAGAATACAGCTCAGAGATAGCTGTCGAAAGGCGAAGAAAGGCAAATGCTGTTTGGGCGCATGGACCTAGAGGAATAAAGACGGTGATGATGAGGCTTGCGGCAGGGACCTTGTGGAAAGCGAGACGGGCATAGTATAGAGTCATCCCAAAAAAAGTCACGCACAAACCGCCGCCTAAAAGCATGTAGGAAAGAACAATTGTTATTTTGGCGTGCTTTGCGGGTAAAGATTCTGAGATAATTGAGCCGGATCCGCCCACCACAATGACAGCAATGATCGGTAACAACCAAATGCCTGTGATAGTTCCTAGTGACTGAGAATGCCTGGTTGACTTGAGAAACATGATGCCGCAACAAAAGAGAACAGATACTGCCACATTTACCCACCACAGCGCCCACACGAAGAATCGGAAACTGCCTGATCTGCCGGACACAAAATGCAGTGCACAAAAATTCAGTAGAGTGCTTAAGCCCATCGGTAGAGCGCCAAAGAACTCCGACTGAGGCGAATGTAGCAGAATCGACAGAACCTGCGGCCATACCAAAAAGCGTACCACACTGAGCGTGAGAAAAAGTAAGAATGAAAACAAAGCAATGCCAAAAAAAACAATGCCTATAATGTCCGACCCATTAAACTTGTATGGTAACGCCTTCATAAACAGGGCGATTTCTCCTGTACCCATGGTCATAGTAAACCAGACCGGATTTAGATGTAGCGTAAACATACGTGCATATCTGAAAATAGATTTCATTGCAGATACTTGCTTTTGCTCAGGTTCGCGATGGTCATCCGGGCAGGATGGTGGCTCAGATTGGCGCACATTATGGTCAACTTGGTTAGATAGATGAAATTCAACAGCCTGCTCTCTCATGTGGTGAGCACTCGTGCAAATCAGACTCGACACAGCCCGGCGCCTGCTCGAATGCGTGAATTATGTTGTTCTCAAGTGGCGAAAACGTACTAGTAGCCGTCTCTCACAGAAAAAAAAAGTAAATGTACACTTCTTTGATACGGCAGTATGACTAGCAAAATTTGCCGATGCGCTCGAACGCTCACACACGAAGATGCTGCTGGTGCGACTTGCTAGGTTCTTCGCTCTGGAGAAGAAAATTTTAAGGTGGCACAAGCTGCAGTAACTACGGTCGTGTGCATAAATGTGGAGGCTGATGCTAGCCACGTGCTTTGATCACCCCATGTGGACATGGGACCCGGTAGATGCAGAAATGGGATGTAGGCGTGTATGTGCATGTGTGTGTGTGCGTGTGTGTGCGACGAATAGAGACAGAATCGGCTTTCGTTTCCGTAACAGATTCCTTTTTAAGGGACGACAACAAAGTAGGATCTGAGACACTGGCGGTGTTTCATGTCTACTGGTGGTGCCACTTCGTATCGACCAGGGCACATTGAACCACCTCTACTGACATCTAGAAACTCTTGGTATCCTGTTTCTAGTCAAGCAACGACAACAATAGACAGTCCCGACGGCGACAGTTCAAGCGACGTTGACTTGAGCACGCAGCAGTCTGGCTCGATTCTCCCGGTTCACACAAACACAAGCAAGTTTGTTGATATGGCAACGCACTTTGATGAGGATAGTCCTCGTGCACGGCTCTTGTCGCCGGGCACAGTGCCTCCGAAGGAGCGAGACACACGCAGCTCGAAGTTGTCTAAGTACGCACAGGCCATGCCTCTTTACTCTCCGCCTATGCCTTTTTTTGAGCGCGTGAAGTTGGCTTTCCAAAATGATACGTACATGATCATTATGTATACGATTCTCTCGTTCATTACGCGCCTTTACCGCATCGGCAGTAATCCGCGCGTGGTGTGGGATGAGGCACACTTCGGCAAATTCGCCTCGTATTACATTCGGCATCTGTTCTACTTTGATGTGCACCCACCGATTGGAAAGATACTTGTCGCAGTAGCGGGCTGGATTAGTGGATTCGATGGCAACTTTGAGTTCGACTCTGGCGGCGATTATCCCGCAGAAGTGCCGTTCGTGAAGATGCGCATTATCATGGCACTGTATGGCATTGCCATGGTGCCTATTGCTTATATGACGGCTCAGTCGCTGAATTGGAACTGGCGCAGCAAGCATCTGTTCACAATCATGATATTGCTCGATAACGGCTTGCTCACGATTTCACGTTTCATTCTGCTTGACTCGATGCTTTTGGGCTTTACAGTGAGCACCGTCTTGGGTCTTGTACGTTTTCATCGTATGCAGAAGCAACCATTCACGCCTATGTGGTGGTTTTGGCTCCTGTTCACGGGTGTATCGCTGGGTCTCGTCACTGGTGTCAAGCTGGTTGGTCTATTCGTCACCGCACTTGTCGGTCTATACACGGTGGAAGATCTTTGGAATAAGTTGGGCGATCTCAGGATGCCTGTGCGCGCATACTTGCGTCACTGGTGTGCTCGGATCCTGGCGCTTATTATTGTGCCTATCTTATTGTACATGATTGGGTTCAAACTGCATTTCTTGATTCTGTACAAGAGTGGATCGGGCGACGCACAAATGAGCAGTCTGTTCCAGTCGAATCTCGAAGGTAGCGACCTGTCGAACTTCCCTCTCGAAGTAGCGTATGGCAGCAAGCTTACGCTAAAGAACATGGCCTACGGTGGCGGTCTTTTGCACTCGCACATTCAGACGTATCCAGAAGGCTCACATGATCACCAGGTAACTTGCTATCACCACAAGGACGAGAACAACCACTTCATCATCTCGCCGACGTACGAAGATCCACCACTTCCTGCCGCCGACGAGAACATCGACGAACCGCCTCGCATGCTGAAGAGCGGAGATGTGCTGCGTCTTGTTCACCAGCAGCTACAGACGAATCTGCGTTCTGAAGCGATTCCCGCTCCCATCACGAAAGAGGCACACGAAGTCGGCTGCCGGGCGTCAGAAAAAGGGGCAGACTCGTCTGAGTATTGGATTGTCGAGGTTCTACGCGATGTGCACTTGGGTCCTGGTCGTCCTGGAATGCCAATTCGCACATTGTCATCGACCCTTCGTTTGCGCCACAAAGAGCTCGGTTGCTACCTGCGCTCTGGAAGCGCTGTGCTTCCCGACTGGGGTTGGAAGCAGATGGAAGTGACGTGCGATCCTCGGAACAATCCCAAGGACATTGGCACTCACTGGAATGTCGAGAGTCACTGGAATGACCGTCTCCCCAATGTTGAGACACGTCAGCGTACCCGCTCGCCATTCCTAAAGGACTTTGTGCATCTGAATGTGGCTATGATGATCAGTAACAACGCTCTTGTTCCTGACCAGGACAAATTTGACCATCTCGCGTCAGCTCCGAGCGAGTGGCCGTTCCTGTACCGTGGTATGCGTATGAACGGCTGGGGCGCTGACAACTACAAATACTACCTGGTGGGCAATCCAGTCATTTGGTGGGGTAGCTCTTTGTCACTGATTGTCGCATTGCCAGTGCTGGCGTGGTACATCATGCGTCGCCAACGCCGGATCCACGACATGCCGCCAAAGGTTTGGGACGACTTTCTCTTTGGTCTCAAGGTCGGCTGGATCGGCTGGTTCCTGCAGTACTTCCCGTTCCTAATGATGGGTCGAGTGACATACTTGCACCACTACCTGCCGACGTTGTACTTTGCCGTGATTGTGCTTGTGCATCTGCTTGACCATTACCTGTGGAATGATGCCACGGCGAGGACTTCGATCGATTGGCCAACACTTCTTCGATCCGGCCGCATCGCCAGCACCAAGCTGAATCCTTTCGTGCATGATACGGCTGCTGCCGTGCCAGGCAGGCCACTTTCTCAGCACTTTAAGAATATGTCATTTGCGGCTGTTACGGGCCTTGTGGTCGGCGTGTTCTTCTGGTTCTGCGGCGTGTCATTTGGTATGTACGGTGATATTAGCAAATGGCCGTACCTCAAGTGGCGCAAGAACTGGGATATCTATTAATGGTAGCACTACCGCAGCTCGCCTCAACATACTTTGTCACACCCATGCAACCTCAAAGTCCCATACGCCTTTCCGGTCGTTCGTCTCGTCACGTACAGCCCGCTTCCCTCTCCATCTCTCACCTGAAATGTTTTTTCCCTGTCGCCTTGCCCGTTCTAAGCGGCCCACCCACTCACTCTGAACTCGTGTCGTTCAAGGCGACACACACAGCGGCACGGTGATGGCCATTGTACTGGCGCATAGTCTTGCCACTCGATAATTCCCATAGGCGTGCGACATGATCTGATGAGGCTGACACAAGATACGCACTATCGGCGCTGAAGGCCACATCCCATACCCAGCGCTGGTGCCCCTGTAGCACGCGATTCAAAGAAAACTGGAATTGTGACGTTGACCAAAGCTTGACGGTGGTATCGGCGGAACAAGTGGCCAAGAAGCGCGCATCAGGGCTTAGTGCACACCGAGTAATGTAGGTATCATGCGCTTGGAACTTGGTCACAGGCTGTAGTTCTGTCCGCTCCATTTGCTCATCATCCGTAATACCACTCTGCATTTTCCATACAAAGACGCGGCCCTTGTTGTTCGCAGCGACCAGACAGGAGCCATCTGATGCGATTGACACGGATCGCATTGGCACCTCCTCCTCCGGCACCAACTCGTGACTACATCCATTCTCACCCAGATCCCATATCTTAACACTCCCGTTCTGATCACAAGATGCAAGCTCGCCTTGGTTCGGATGGATAACTACATCATTCACCGGTGCTTTGTGATCGTACACTCGCTGTGCCCTTGACGTGCGTGTGTCCCAAATTTTGAGTGTGCCATCTTCACCGCCACTCACAAGCCACTTCCCATCACAATGCCATGCAATCGATGTCACATTACCTGTGTGCCCCTCAAACGTGCTTAGTGGTGCGACATTTATGCCGCGCCCTGCAGCGTCATGGTGCGAAATCGACGTCCCCGATGCATTGCAATCATACAATCGCACGACGCCATGACCAGCGACTGCTAAGAGCCTCTTGTTCGGCGAAATGGCGAGTCGATTCACCTGGGAGTCTGAGTACTGAATCGTATGAGAGCATAAACCGGACCATGCCTCCCAGAACCGAATCGTATGGTCGTATCCTGCTGTCACAAGCACGACGGAGAGAGCGTCGTGGTCCAAAGGTGCCGTCGAGCTTGATGTTAGGTTCTTCATCGGCTCTTGAGCGCTTGACGTGGATCGTGCATGCGAAACTGTCTTACCACTCGTTGTGGTCGTCATGCTTGTTCTCGTTAGGTCTGTCGTTGGACTTCACGAGCGTGCTCTCACTACCCACACTCCTCTCTCCCGCTACTTGCTGCCAGAACGAATGGAGTGGCTGGTGGAGGAACAGACCATCAGCGCATACACTGCGATCTCGCCTCCCACGACAGCACGACTCCACCACAGGTCTTGCCAATTGGCGCCGACGCGCAGCGACCTTGCCTTGTCTCGCTTCGAGCACACCTCGTAGGTGAATCGCTCAGTCCACGTGTATATCACGTGATACAACGAAGGATTGTCCTTCGTCGTCCTGGCTTCCTTCGCATAGAGATCTCTTGTGGGTCCTCACAGCCTGTTCCACTCTTGCTTTCTTGCTTGTGCACCATGCGAGCTTTCGCTAGTGTGGTGCCTCATGTCACGCGTCGTACATTCAGCTCAGCGAATATCACACGGAATGCCACACCCGTGTCGGATCTAGTCCTGGAGCGCGATGCGCCACATGGCCATCTTCCCAGCTTTGTGCGGTCTCACCCGGCCCTTTGGGCATCAATGAAGACTCAAATGCCATCCGCCATTGCTACGCTAGGTGCTAGGTTTCATCTGATTTCACCTCAGATCACAGATGAAGAATATGCTCGCCGCTCTGCTCTTTTGCGGGTTGCGTGTACGCATCCTAGTGTGCTGTCTGTTCAGCAGACAGCATCTTCACTGCCCATGTCGTTGCAGGAACGGCAACAAGTGCGCGAGCTTCAGGAAAACATTCAGCACAATGCCCAGCTTTCAACAATAGGTAACAGTCTCTTGGGGCTGTTGACTAGTGAGTACTTCCACCTAAAATATCCTCATTTGCCGACGCGTGTGCTGAAAGCGTTCGTCAGCGCATATGCTGGGCCTAGCACACTTGCAGATGTGGGTGCTGAGCTAGGCGTGCTCGCACAGGGCGTTCAGCGATGGGACCGCACTGGTGCGTCTTCCATCACGCGCCGTACGCCTCGTGGTGGTACGACATCCGTGCCGCTCCTCAGCAAGGATGTCGCTGCGCAGTCTGTGCGTGCTATTGTGGCCGTTCTGTTCCAGGAGCTTGGTATGCCTGCTGTGCGTGGCTTCGTGCATAGTCATTTACTGAGCCGTCGGCTAGATCTAGCCAGCCTACTCAAGTTCCGCGATCCCAAGCGCGTTTTGTCGTCGACTTGCAAGAAATATGGTAAGCCTGCTCCTCAGAGTCGCATGCTTGCCGAGACTGGTCGTCTCAGTATTCATCCTGTATTTGTCGTTGGTGTCTACAGTGGTGCAATCCAGTTGGGCGAAGGAACCGGTAGCAGCATTCGGATGGCTGAATTCCGCGCAGCTGAGGATGCTCTTCGACGTTTATACCTGTCAGAGCTTCCCGACGGATCATTTACACTCCCATCCACAACACTGGATGCATCTTTCCCTGGTCTTGGTACTTTGCCTCACTCTCTTCAGAGGGCTGTAGCGAGCACATCGTCATCATCCTATGTGCCTCAGCCGTTGGGTCGCAGTGAAGTTCTTCACGAGTCGCGTGGGTAATTTTCTAGATCCACAAAGCCACTACATGCAGTGGCCCGCTTCATGAAGGATGTAAGAAAATGAAAAAAAGAAACATCATCATGGACATGCTCAGGCGCCCCCCCGACGTTTCCCTTGCCTCCATGTCCCGACAATCCTACCAGACACATCTATGTATAATCTCTACTCACGCAGCAAGGCATTGACGACGTGCGCCACGCGCAGTTGGCGCAGATCTGTATATGTCTGACCTGTGCCGATGAAAAATATCGGCAAGCCTGTTGCCCATGTCGATGTGAGGGCTGAGCCGACCTTGTCCTAGAGTGTATGTGTGAGTAGTATATTCTCCAACGCATTTGGTTGCCTTCATATGTACGTACATCGACCGTGTCCCATTTTGTTAAAAGGCATCCATCAAGTCCACGCGGACTTGATATGCCACTGTAGTCTTTAAGCGCACGATTAAACTTCGTCAGCTGATCAACAGCTTCATTCCCAACAAGAGCCTCTCCAACAAACAGCACTTTATCAGGTTGATTCACAGCAATTAGCTTGGCCAGCGCGCGCATCAGTGGCTCATTATCCTGCATGCGCCCGGCCGTGTCAATCAAGACGACATCAAAACCTTCGTTCCGGGCATACGCAAGGGCATCCTTCGCTATTCCCGCCGCATCTTTTCCGTAGCCGCGCTCGTACAGCTCCAGCATGGCAGCACCCGTTCCCGGAGCACCATCGGCAACTCGATGACCATCTACCTCCAGTTCGCCAAGATTCCGCACATGTGTACGGAGCTGTTCAACAGCGCCACTGCGAAATGTATCGCATGCAGCAATCAGCACGCGATACCTATTCTGCAGGAGCCAGAAGCACACTTTGGCCAAGTTTGTCGATTTGCCCACGCCATTAACACCAACAAAGCCAATGGAATAAGGATTTAACGACGGTGAAACATTCCCACGCACTGCATGTGCTGGAAGCGTTGCCAGAAGCTCAGAACGCCGTTGCTTCTTACTCGCAATGTCAAGCAGAATATCTGTGCTTGTACTAGGAGTCAAAATTCGGGTGATAGAATCGTTTAGCGAGGCCCGCACTTCCGCCTTGACACTTCCAAAGTTGCTAATTTTTTTGCCGATCAGCCGCTTTTCCACCCCTTCACAGATGAGTGCCGCTACGTCACTTGCCACATTCTTTGATTGCAAGTGTGTCTGCATCGCTTGGAGAATTGGGTCTAGGTCTTGTTTGCCCAATGAGCTTTTGGCGCCAGTAAGTCTGGACAACAGCGAAGATGCCCGACCGGAGCCAAGCATGGCGAAAAGACCAGGCCCTGATGTGCTTGTCTCAGCTAAATCGTCTTCGGCAAGCTCGTAGATTCCATCACTCCGTTTTGTTCCAAGCTTCGTCTCATCAATCCAAGGAGACAAGTCGACCTTGCTCTGTGACGTATCCTGACTAAAATCCAATGACGCTATCTCGCCTTGTGACACGGCCGCCTTACTCGTGTCCCATTTGCGCTGCGTCTTGCCAGGAACTGACTTTTTCGCCTGCGGCTCTGGCACTGGGTCTGCTTGCGCAACAGTTGCGCCTTTTGATTTTTTCATTTTGCCAGATACGACCCGGCGTCCACCAGCACTCATCGCTGCCTTTGTGCCTTTAAGTGGCTCGGTTTTCGATCGCTCAGACGTCGAGTTCTCCAATGTTACTGTTGTTGGTGAAGTTGCAGATCCAGAAACATCAGAGACATCTTTTTGTGGTGTTTCGGAAGGCAATACACCTGCAAGCCGATCTCTCTTCATCTTTGCATTGTTACTTTCGTGCTGTCGGACAAGCTGAAGGAACTCAGCGTCCCAAGATGCAATGCTTGACGCGAAACTCGAAAGCGTCTCACGAGGAGCCGAGAAAGACGGAAGCGTCTTTAGAACATCTTTGAAGCGCGCAGTAAACCTTTCTTTGACTGACTGGAGAAGTGCATCAACATATGTTAGTTGCAAAATACGCTGGTGGATCGCAAGAAAAGTGAGCTCGAGTTCATTCGACATGATCCATCGCACCGTAGAACCGTCGATGTCTGCTCGGGATGAAGCTGTGCGTTCTTCCAAAAATGTATGCTTTACGATGCGCTGAAGCACGTTCGATCCATGAGCTAGCGTCGTGAAGTCTTTGGACCACAGAATGGCCCCCGCTGAACTGGTGAGCATGTTGCAAGAAAAACGACCGGGTACATACTCTTCGACAAAATCACAAACTGATCCAGCATACGTCACTACTAACGCACACGGACCAAGCAAGCTTGTAAAATGAACCGCTGCTTTGATGAAGCAGGGCTTTATTAGGCTTGGGGTGGGAGACGTCGGTATGGAATGCTATCTAGATTTCTCTCCACTTGATTCATTTCACCCATGGATGCGTCATAATTTTCCTGTGATTCCACGTTTTCGTCGTCCATTGACAAGACCAATTCAGAGAGGATCTCATCTTGCCACCAGGGTATCTTGCACTCTTTTGCCGCATGCTGCATAAGTAGTACATAAACATACCATAACCACGCCTTTCAGTAGATTGAGTTTGTAAGGTGGAACTTCGCTTGCGTGCCTAGGACTGTGTGTTCGCTGAGCGAGAGGCTGAGCCTCGTGTCGCGCTTGATTGATGTGCGCTAAACATGTCATATTGTCTTCGCGCACTTGATCCAACTGTCCGAGAGTGCGAAGTAATTGGATAGCGAGTTCATCTCGTTCACGCAGTAGCGCACGCACACCTGTCACATCACCAGACCGATGCAATTCTTGAATCACCATGAGCGAACTTTGAATACTGAATAAAAAAAGCTGTCAGGAAAAGCACAGATCATATCCTACGCACCAAGACAAAATCGCTCGGCGCACAGTGCATGCTCGCTCAAGCGCTCGTAGTTTGTGCTGTAGATCATCGTCCTGGCCTGCCGGCATTCGACAAAGCTACAGAAGTCTAGGGCGCGCTCCGCGTCATTTTTGCTTACGTGACCTCCATTACCTTAGCAGGCAGCTGATGGAGCTGAGTTAGCAGGCTCAAATTTGATGCCCTAAATGCAGCGGTGGGACGAGTGCCTCTCACACCTTAGTGCACGATACCACTCGCTCCACACCGGCTGGAATGGCTGTTTCGGTAACGCTCCCAGCCGATGAAAGTGAGCGCTTTTCCTCTCTTGCATTATCCCTTGTTTTGTTTCTTCTTATTACAAGCTTTCTAACGAGCTATTATTTGAAAGTCAAGCGGATTACTGCGGTTCATGAGACCATTGTCGGCCTGTTTGCCGGCATGTTTGTCGGGGTCATGTTGCGCCTCGGACCGCTTCAGCCGGTGCGCGAGATGCTCAGTTTTAGCAACACCATTATGCTTAATGTGCTTCTTCCTCCTATTATCCTGTCAAGTGGCTATGATTTGAGTCAGGTTCGTACGTCCTTTGGGCAAACGCGTACACACATACGTTTACGGCAAGGTCAACTAACGTCTGTGACAGGCCAAATTTTTCCGGAACTTTGGCACTATCATCGTGTTTGCCTTTTTTGGTACCTTCATCAGTGCGCTCGTTATTGGGTATGTGTGTGTTCGACAACATAGCTTACGGACGCCAGCGTCATTGTATGGACAGCCTCATTCTTGCGTCTTGTAAGGCCTCATCTATCGCTCATCGAGTGTCTGATTTTCGGCAGCACGCTAAGTGCGACTGATCCTGTTACGATCCTGGCGATTTTCAACACATACAAAGTGGATCCACAGCTGTACAGCATAATTTTTGGCGAAAGTATGTTGAATGATGCCGTCTCTATTGTCATGTTTGAGACGCTGAATCAGCTCCGTGGATCAAAACTGTCGTTCTTGTCGATTTTCTATGGGTTTGGGATTTTTGCCGTGGTGTTCTCGTTCAGCATGGTGCTGGGTGTCGTATTCGGCTTGGCTTGTTCTCTCCTGCTCAAGCATACACAACTTGGTGCTTTTCCCGAGCTCGAGAGCTGCGTCGTCATGCTTGTTGCCTATACGAGTTACTTTTTCAGCAATACGGTCGAGATGAGTGGCATTGTCAGCCTGTTGTTTTGCGGCATCACTCTCAAGCATTATGCCTATCACAACATGTCACTCAAGACGCAGCGGACGACCAAGTCATCGTTCCAAACTCTGTCAAGCATATCAGAAAACTTTATATTTATCTATCTGGGGCTGAGTCTGTTCACAGGTGAACACCTTGTGTATCGACCAACACTGATTTTGTTTACGATTGTGGCAGTGGTTGCTTCCCGATACTGCTCTGTATTTTCTATTGCATGGGTGCTGAATCAAATACGCGGATTTCGTGCGGAACAGCGACGCCAGTTCAGCGCAGGATTTCCAGACAACTCATCGCATTATATTCCTCGACACTACCAGCTCATGCTGTTTTGGGCAGGTCTTCGAGGTGCTGTGGGCTTTGCGCTCAGCGAAGGTATTCGCGGATCCAATGCGTACCCATTGCAAACCAGTGTTCTTGTGGCCGTGGTTATTACCGTCATTGTGTTTGGTGGCACAACAGCACAGATGCTAGAGATTTTGCGCATTGACACAGGCGTCGAGGACCAAGAAGATCCCTCATCAGACCATGATGAAGAAGCGCTTTCTTCTGATGTATGGGATTCATCTAACAGGACGTTGCCTGCATCGGGGTGGTACCGAGACAGCTCTGTTGAGCCAGGCGACATGTCAACCACGCCAGATGCAAATGAAGTACTTCCAGGGCCAGACACAGATACGGCTCCTGATGCAAGCACAAGCGCGTCACGCCCGGGTGCACACAACAGTGCAGATGGCGCATCAAGTGCACTGACAAAGGCATTTGTTGCGGGCCCTGGCGGACTACGAAGCTGCACATCAGATGAGTTGGACGAGACAGGTGATATGAGTGCGACAGAGCCGCCTTTGTCGGCTCGAGATGTGCTGGATCGCGCTAATCTAATATTCCGTGATGGTCAATGGTTCCAGCGTATTGACGAACGCTATCTTCTTCCCATGTTCAGCAACACTGTCGCGAACCGTAAGCATGAGCAGCGTAAAGAGCAGGTCCAAGCTCGCCGACACTTCTCGCGAGAATTTGCCCAAGCCCAAGCCCAACCATCCCCCTCAGTCCTCGCTGTGCCTTATGAGCAAGCCTCACACGAGGCGCTGGAAGAAGGACGCGTTTCTCCAGGTAAAAATAAAATGCATTAATAGTGCATCGTTGTAGATAGTCACAAAATGTATTTCATAGGTGGTCAAGAATGTCAGTGAGTGCATAACAATTTTCTCGCTCTACCATGCTGTGACCTGCAGGGGTGCGACGGTAAGTGACGCACTTGTGTCCGGCTTGTTTGAGCGCATGCACGAGCTCATCAGCTTGATACATTGGGCATACATTGTCAAAGCGACCATGAACAATAGAAATGGGAATGTCGACTAGTTGACGAGCATGCTCAAGGATGTAATTTTGGGCTCGATTCGCGTGGCCTTCCCCCCCGAGAAACGCGCCGTTGACAAAGTAATGGTTTTCGATGCGAGCAAAAGCTTTGGCGAAACTCAGCTCCTCATATGAATTGGGCTTGCTTAGATCCGGTGAGAGATAGCTCGTACTGCCTTCCCAACCAGACCATGCACGGACGGCATCCTCTTGAACCGCCACTTCTTCCGGAGAAGACAACGCGCGAGAAAACAGTCGGTCATATGCTGCGATCATGTCACCACGCTCCGAGGGGGGAATTACTTCCACATACTTTTTCCACGCCTCTGGGTACTGCATATAGGCACCTGGGAGAGACGTGTCGAATGCATCTTTCGCATACACAGCCGCATTGCCCTGATAAAAAAAGTCAAGGTCCTTTTTCCGACATAGAAAAATCCCACGCAATATAAGCGCTCGCACATTTTGCGGATGCGCAATGGCGTATGCTAGAGATAGCGTACTACCCCAGCTGCCGCCAAATACGTACATTGGTGTATCGATACGACGCGTTTGACGCAGTTGGTTTATATCATCGATCAAATGCGCGGTTGTATTGTTCGAAAGTGCCGCAGTTACATTGTCGGTTGAGGCAGATGGTGTGCTTTTCCCGCATCCTCGCTGGTCAAACATGAGTACACGGTACTTCTCAGGATGGAAAAAGCGCGCTACAAATGCCTCGCTACCACCACCTGGTCCACCATGAATGCACATAACAGGGATGCCATTCGGATTGCCGTATTCAGCCCAGAACACATGATGCATTCCATTCTCGACATCCAAGTATCCTGACGCATATGGATCGGTCTGGGAATATTTCCAGTCTTCGTTTGTGGCCTTGCTCAGATACATGGTGCGATGAGGCGATAATGGCGTGCCGACAATCAATGGCAGTTGTATATCTCGTTTAATTTACTGCAATCGCTGTAGCGGGCCGCGTGATTTTTTATTTCATTTTCGTTTTTTGTGCTCCAACCTGTGCTCCATGACATCGTAGCTGGCGCATCGCAGTTTGCACAATTTCCTCGGCATGCCACTGACAACTTGAAAACAGAGAAGAACCATTACTACATACTTGCCTCATCATTTCTGCTCATTCTACTCTGCCCACGTTACTATCACTGGGAACTTCCGATCCTGGCGCTTGGCGCACCACGGGCCCCTGTTGCGGCACGCCGTTAGCAGCACTACTTGCACGGGCCATTTCGTCAGGGCGTACGTTCTGCGGCACTGTACTAGCTTTCCTTAAAAGCTCATGAACAGTAGATAGCTGCCGCTGCACAGCCAGTCGATCTGCGTACAACTGTTTACGACCAGCTTCAATGGAACGACGCTCCGCCTCCAGCAGACTTTCAAGCTCCTCAAACTGGCTCATTTTGAGTTCCATTTTCTTCATCTGCAATTCAATGACTTGTTGAACAAGCCTCTGGCACTCTCGCTCTTCATGACTCGCTAGAACAAACGCTTTGCATGCAGAGGCGCCTAGCGCAATAGATGCGGCTCGTTCCACATCATTCTTCGGCACTGACTCATGTTGGTTGGGATCGGCGCTAGTGTGCCCGTCATGACTCGACGTAAGATCCTCTTTGCCCTTGGCCCCATCGTTTTGATCGTTATTACCATGAGAGGCAGCTTCAGCATCTGCACTTGAGTCAATATGCGTGTTTGTGGTAGCATCGGCATGCCTTGTCTCATTTGCTTCGGTGCCTGGATACACAGGAGAGTCAGTCTTTGTTTCTGCCGCTCCAGAACTGGCTACCGAAGATGGCGGCGCAGCATCGATATCCATAGGATCTTTGCGCGCTTCTGTTTCTGCTGATGCCGGTTGCCTGTCCTCGGATGATGATTTCGGGACAGAGGCTGGTGCTTCCGAAGCCGGTGGCTCGACAGAGTCACTGGCACTAGCACTGGCACTGGCACGCTGAATAGTATGACGCATAGACTCTGTAAGGGTTCCCAACGCGCTCTGTGCAGCAGCAGCAGCAACAGCTGGGCTCACGGCGCTCGCCAACAGAGCAACAATGCTCATGACAGGGTTTTCAGCTTCGGCAAATGGGACCAGTGGCACATGCTGGCCACTTGTTGGGTCTCTGGGTGCATACTGTAATGCGCCTAGATCCTTTTGCGCCGTACCCTCAAGGTAAGGATCTTGAATGGGAAGCTGGATAAATTTTGTGATGCACTGCTCCCTTGAACGAGTTCCCACATGCAGAGATATGAGTCCCCAATCTTCTTCATACATCTCGAGACCCTCAAGGAGCTTGAGAGTTTCTTCATCCGACCAATCATCGTCACCTCTGCCTGCGCCGCCGCCCGCACTACCAGAATGCTTGAATGTTGACTCGTCTAGACGCACAAAGTCACCTGAATACATCGATGTAGGGAACCGGCCCTCCAAATAGCATGGCGGACACAAAGCATAGTCTTTCACACGAATGCTTTGATAGCGAGACGGCGTGCAGTCTACGCCGCAGGTGTCACAAGCATAAGCAGGTTTCTTGCCCTTCTGTGTATCTAGTTCTTTTGAGGCTTGTGCTGCTAGAGAATCGGCCTGTGCATGATCAATTGGTCGGGATCCTTTGAGTGTCGACTGAAAGATAGATTTCCGCAGTTCAAGCGAGACTCCTTCCGTTGGCACATTGTGGGTGGTGGGCTCTGATTCCGACTTGACTGGCGCATCCGGTCGTGTTCCAGGGTGCATGAGTGTGAGACCACGCGGTGTGTCGACAGTGACTCGGAAGTGTCCCGTGAATGGTGGGCCAAGCGCCGCTGGTCGCGTTTCTGGGTCAATCTGGTAGTTGATCAGCCCCCACTGCTCTAGAAAAGCATGCACTCGCATAATGGCGCACACGTCACCCGCTAGATTCCGACGGCACGCGGTAAATGTCAGGTACTCGCTTGGGTTGAGACGATAGGTGTTGATCATAAAGTCCCGATATTCTTTGTAGACAGTAGGTGTCTTGCTGCGGTTCTTTTTGTTGAAAAACTCTGGTAACGAGCGCTTTTCTATAGCATTGATCGTTGACATGTCGAACCATGTGGAGTACGACGGGATTATCACCTCTTGGGTTTGTTCAGCAAGATACTTGCGCGCCGTTTGAACAGCTTCATCATGCACGCCTTCTGTGTTGGCATCGGATGTATTCGCTGCTCGAGCGGGTAAAGGCTCCACGTTTGTAGTTGTCGCATGCGACACTTCGTCAGAGGCAGGAAGGTTGCCCAATGTGCCCGTCAAGATAGGCTCGCTCTCATACTTCTTGCCAGGAATGGGCTGCGAGCCAGTAAGATCAACGGTTTGTGCACCCTCAGGATGACTCCCGACTAAAATTTTAATCCGCTTGGACGCAGAGTCATCAGTAATCGTGTCGGGTAAACTGTGTTTCTTGTTGCGCCGGGTCTCGCTGTCTTTGGCTTCAGTGCCCTGATGAACTGAATCTGCGGACGATGCCGTTGACTGCGTGACCTGTGCAGTAGGCGTTTCAGGCTCTTTCTTATCCTCCTCTTCTTCCATCTCATAGTCTTCTTCATTCATCATTTCATTATATAATTGAGAGTCGCGTAACCAGCGCGCATCAATGTACCATGCGGCTGTGCGTGGCGCAGGAGCTGGCTCAGGCTCGGAAAAGTCTTTGTCGGGAACCCAGGTGTCGTATGAATCAGGCCGGTACCACACGTGAATAAGCACCTTGTTTTGATGGTGCGAGAGGGTGCGGAAGTACTCGGATTCGGGTGGTGGGCCATCCTGAGCCGCTAACGTGACTCCATCCGCAGTCGATGGGCGCAATACATGCGTTGCTCTCGATACTGAGTCAACCCATTCGCATCTCAGGTTTTCCGCAATGGTTTTCAGGTGCGAGGCCTCTGCTTGAGTCATATCTGAAGATACCGCAATACGGACTGGCTGAATCAAGTTCCTCGCACACAAATCAGCACGCACATGTGCAATCATACTGACATAAAGGCTTCGTTTTCCCTTATCCTTCATGTCCCATGAGGTTTGTTGATGCTCAGCAAGAAACGTCATACACGATAGTAGCACCACGAATACCGGTGCATTCGTCGATAACGGCGAGAAGTCCGAGTACGAGGGATACGTTTGCAATAACAAAGCAGGTAGGCGCAACGGGTGCCGCTCATTTTCATCTGCAGCATCTGGATATGCTGGGCGCGCGGCACTATATCCCAACACTTGTTCCTGAAAAGTATCTAGATCATATAAAAACTCAGCCAATTGCTGACCTGTAAGAGGCGCGATTTTACAAGGCACTGGTAAAGATTTCTCCTGTAGAGATGAGGTAAGTGGCTGTACAAGAGGATCTAAGCGAGCAAACGTGTTTGCATCATGCAAGAGCCCCTGATCTGGGTACCCATTGACGTTCAGACTCATGCCGCACAGTCGCGGTCGTCCTACGCGAACGACGCCAATGTAGTGAAACCTGCGACGGGTCTAGGAGGACAGTGGAAATTTCTCGGCCGAAACAGCACGTGGCCTTGCTAGTCTTTCTCGGCCCGGGTGATATGGGCGATTGTCGACGAATCCAGTGTCGCTCGCTCGTCAACGCTTTCGCTCCCTGAACTGCGAAACAGATCCTCGTACGTGTCCACACTTCTATTTAGCAACAACATGAAGCGTACTAATTCTAGCTCAGAATCATGGCAAGCAATGGCTGGTTCCGCCCTATGTTTGGCTTTCATCCTCACCGCCCCATGTTCCGTCATCGTGCTGCCGCTACGCTACTGGGTGGCATGATGTGGTTCTGGATTCTTGTGCGAGCGAAAGAAGACGGTCCAGTGCTATTGGTGCGTAGCGTATGAGAGAGGGGGGATGAAGAGTCTAACCTCGATTTCCGAGATGGTATGCTAACATGACGCTTCTTCAACCTGTGTACACATTTGTTCATGTTGCTCATTTGGCTAATGATTGGACTTTGTCACGTTGCATTTTCTATGTAGGGATGGCGTCACCCTTGGGATCACCATGGAGATCACCACGATGAGCATCATTAGCTGTGCTTTGACTCTGCGTGGCAAGCTCATCAGTGAATGCATGTGCCATTTGTCGGATACTTGTTTATGACCATGTTACGCCCACGCGTTTGTTGTGCACGCACAATATCACGAGTGTGAACTGAGCAGCACTTAGCCTTCTATGCTGATACCAGTCATTTCTGTGCATAGGACTCTGTTCATAGGCACGTCTTCTCATTCTCTTTATGGACATCATGGCCTATCGCTTATTTCTTGAACCTTTTCCATCGGCGTGCTTACACATAGATCCTCGAATGGTCATCCTTGTATGCAGGGGGAGTGGGCTCGAGAGTCGAATGGCTAGAAATAATTTTCAGACTTGACCACGTAAAATTGCCAAGTGGCGTGTGCCGACGGCTCTATGTATTTGTATCGCTGTCTGATCCTAACCAGGGACGAGCTAATCTTCATTTGACATGTTGTCGTCCAGAGACAACATCGCGACACAACTTGTATGCATAGTATCTTGCATTGATGCATGCCAATATGCTACGCCATAATTCAATAACTAATCGCTAGGAGGTTCATTTAAATGGCGCATATTGGGGGCACATGTCACTTGGCTCTCCGCCCGTGATTGAATGACACCACTGCGTCTTGCAAGCGGATCACCATCAACGACAGATTTAGCTAAACGCAGATCAACGGAAAGCTCCAGCAAGATACTACAGCGCGACACCACGAAACAATCGGTTTATTCTGCCCTTCAAATTTTGCATATGCACGACGGTCCTGACATCGCGGCGAGTCATTCTCCGCTTCCCACCGTTTTGACGGGTGGTGCTCTGCAGAGGACTACGAGCAGAGGTCTAGGATCCATATCAACGTCATCGAGCAGTAACAAGAGCGTGTCGCACTTCAGTGGTTCTATTATCTCCCGCTGGCGTCGTGGTAAGATGCGCTTTACAAACACGGCATCGCATGAAAATGAAGTTGAACAGGATGAAGTTGTAATGGTTGGTTTTGTTAAGCGTAGTGCAGGTTTGTTTAGTATGGCATGGCTTACGGATGCCATGAGCAATCAAAGTAACAAGGACCCAGGGCATGGGTGGCGTCCCTTCAAGGCCATGCTCGTTCATGAGACCTTAATGTTCTTCAAAGTTCCTGCGACTATGGTCCCAGAAGTTCGTCGTACATTCCAAATCCGTTCTACTCAGTGGCCTGCATCAATTACGGCCTCAGATGAGGTCAGTGTGTTGTCGCCCGATTCAGACAAGGAAGAAACAGAAAGTCATGCAACTACTTTGCCTGACTCAAGCACAGTGATTACAGTTGAAGAAAGCGACAATGAAACAATGTGGAAAAGTTTTCAGACCCATCCCGAGCTATTGCTCGTACCAGACAGCGGATGTCCAGGTTCTTGGGCTGCCCGCATTGATCGTGGCACGCCAGCGGCTCTTGCTCATGAGCTTGTTTTTGGAACACAGCAACCTGCGTGCGGGCCAGAGCGTTGCGAATCCGATACCAAAACGTTTCTTCATCTGGTGTTTTATTCTCTTGGCACGACACATGTTCCATGGCACTTGTTTCTGCTAGCTCTGCGAGAATACTTGGGCATGTGCACGCGAGCGAACGCGGGTATTCAACGCGTGGCTCTATTTGTTGACTTATTGCTTTGGAAGCGCCCACTTTTGCATGCTGGTCATGAGTACCGCTTTTTTCACGAGCTTGATGCGCTTATTACACAGCTTGCACAAATCGAGACTTCATCGTACGCCCCAATGAGGCAGCAGTTGTGTGAGTGGCAGATGCAAGTCCAGCAACACGATCCGTGTATGCCAACAGATTGGCTGAACAGTACACGTCTTGCTTCAAATCCTGGTCGAATTGACTTGGCCCCACTATCACAATGTTGGAATGCTGCGGTCCTCGTCCGTCAAGATCCGAGTGAAGTGGCACGCCAGATCCAAAGTTTTCACGTGGATAGGCTCATGGCTTTTCTCCGTGTGCCTGTGACAGCATACCGGCTTTCCAGCAGTGTGACTGAGACAATTCTGCGCTCATTCCGGTTCGATGCCACTCGCCCACACTGGATCACACATGTGATATTGCGCCAGCTGCTGGTAGACGAGGCCCCTGAGCGTCAGGGAGAGGCCGTTGAACTCGATCGAGCCCTTGTTCTTCAACATTGGATCAGCATAGCTGCAAGTCTGCTTCATAATGGTGACTTGGCCGGATGGGTGGCTGTGTGTGCGGCATTGTGCTCACGAGCTGTCGCATCACTCGACATGCTTTGGCGCGGACTTCCCACGATGAAACGTGATTTGGTCACTTTGCACTGGTCGCCCAAATTAACGCAGTTTGGCTGGATAGAAGGTGTGCATGCGCCTGTCGAGCCGATCTTGGCAATCGACGGCGCAGGTCATGTCGCGATGACACCCGGCGGTGTGCCGTATTTTGGCAATGCCGGTATCCTTGATGCATCATCCTCGAATGAAGCAGCGCCCGCACGAGTCCAAGTACCGGTAGCATCTCAGGAGCCAGAGTTTAATCGAGTCCGCTCTTTGGCTTTGCAAATCGGCTCGCTATTTGAACGAGGTATGCCAATGCCCATGGGGCCAGCACCGATTCCCGAGTATCAGGCCTTATTTCAGCGACTGTCAACGTATGAGTTTGTGCTGCAGACTGGCTTGACGGACTACGTCGGCAGCGCCGTCATCGCTGATGGCTGTGTCATGGAACACACATACGTCGACAAGCCGACTGATTGGTTGACGACGCCTGTGCCGGATGCGGACACCTTGTTCACGTTTCCCACTCCATTTGCCGCTCTCATGCCGACCAGATTGATTGCTGACTCGATCATGGAACGCAACGACGTCTTCATTGGCGATAAAACGGATATGGCGTATGCGTCGCTACCTCGATGCGCAGCTCGTGCAGTGACGCACAAGGAAGAAATCTTGATGAACGATGAGCTGGTGTTGTATCCGATGCACCCGCAGTTGTGGGGCTCAAAGTCGCTGTCGAAGCCGTCCATCGGTCCGGCAAGCCCTAACGATGTGCCGCCTACGGAGCTGCCAAAACGACGGTTTTCAGTAGAAGTGCGTGCAGCTTCGAGCAGACGACTCTTGGATATCTTGGTACTAGGTACGGCGCATCTCATCGTTCGCGCACCAATTGAGCCTCGCTCAAATCCAGTTCGATACCAAGTGCTGGGTGTCGACTTGGACTTTAAGGCCTTCCTCGACGCATGCCTGTTGTCTTACCGAGGCTGGATCTCACCTGCTGGTCTTTTGGAAGCTTTGATGCATCGCTGGCATGCCGCTGAGAGTGCTTGTCGAGAAATGGCGCTTCACGCTCGTATGCATGTGCCGAACCAGTTCCCGTCATGGACGCGCCCCCCCAATGCCCAGTATGCTCGCGAGCCAATGGATGCGCAGCGGGTGATTCAGATTCGCTTGCATGTACTGGAGGTCCTGCAGCGTTGGCTCGAGCTATATCCGCGGGAATGGATTGCCGATCTTGTTCTCTTCGACACGCTATACAAATTTCTCCATGAGATTCTTGCTGAGTGTACTAACATTGCATCAGACTCGCCTGTGCTTGTTGAAGCAATTCACCAGCTTTTCTCCATTTTCCCAACGCTCACGACGAGCGCAATCTCTGCTATGGGACTTGACTGCTTCTCGACGACAGCGTCCACACCGATGCCCACTGTGGCACGCGCGTTTGATTGGTCTCTTTCTGCGGCGGATCTCGTGGTCTATTTAGAATCGATGATGGCATTGCCATACTCACTGCTCCAGGCACACGACTTGGCCCTTACCATGGTCGTATTTGAGCAAATGCATACCGCGCGCCACGCTTGGCTTGAGGCTGTGACGGAAGAGCCCAATGCGTCCCTGAGTATTTTTCGTCTTCTCCGACTCTTACCATCACCCGTTCTTCCCTACACGCGTGCTTCGAGAGATGCGTCGCTATTCGATGTTTTGCCGCCTTCGGTGCGAGAACTGTGTCGAATTCACGAAGTCATCCGCGATTGGACAGAGACCCAGGTAACTGAGCCGCGCATTGGCCTAGACCGACGTATGGAGAGGGTCCATCGCCTTATCGATGCCGTCCTACTTAGCCGTGCTTCAATGGCACATCGCATACGTCGCTCGAGCGCATCTGCGCCTGAAATCCGCTCCCCACTTCCACTGACGTTCGTTGAGAGCGCTGTGTTAGAGGGCCTCACCAGCGCTCGTTCTCAAGCACATCGAGCTGCTTGGGAGCATCTCGCAACGAGTCGCGGCGTTCGTGTATGGGCTGACTTGCTTGCCCACGCACCGGACACACTACCACCCGGGCTTCCGCCTTGCACGCCTGATATTGGCTGGACGATGACGGTGCTAGCAAATTGGGCTGCGCGTGCCAAAGCGCGGCAAACGCAAGCCTCTCACCTCTTAGAGTTTAGTCGTTACATGTCAGCGATGGACCTGATAACGGATTCGATCCATTTGCAAAGACAATGCTTGACAACAGATCTTTCGTTGGATGTCGCACGAGCTCGACTCGTATGGCTTCGAGATTTTGTCAGTAAAGCGACATGGTCCTGGACTGTTGTGATGGAAGATGCAGCTCTCGAAGCCTCGTTCCAAGGGTTCCCTTTTCCAGCCCCCGTCCAGCTATTCGCTGGCCTGGAGCTAGCCCGTGAGCAAAAACGCTTGTCAATCAAAGGTCTATCTGTGTTACCACCCCAGCACAAGGCAGCAGAGGCCACATCGTTAGATTCCGTCGAGCTACCTACGCCGGCAGCCCCCGTTGCGCCCAAGATGCCAGAGATTCCGCCAATTCCGAACATTCCACACCATCCAGACGACTCGCTTCTTCGCGCTGTGCCAACCATGCGTGTCTCTTATGCGTTTCGCTGCACGGGTGCATCGCTTTCGGTGTGGCCTTACCATCAACACCCTTTTGTGCTTCAGCTGTGCGCGCCAGGTGGACAAAAGTGCACACTGAAGCTACCAAACTACGACGAATTTTGCCGCTGGATTGCGTCTTTGCAGGCACTCTCCAACGTACGCATGGCCGAAGCGTTCGACGCTGGCACATATGCGGCTCAAGTCGCTGAGTATCTGGGTCGCGCCAGTGCAGGACGCGTTTTTGGTGTGCCGCTCCGTGAGCTTGCTTTGAGGACAGGCAACCTGCCGTTGCCACCTGTGATTGAGCGGGTGCTGGAGGAAATTGAATCTCGTGGATTGAATGAGCAAGGGATCTACCGCATCAGTGGCACACGCAACGCGATGGAGTCGCTACAGCGGATGCTTGATACACAACCTATCCACCAAATTTCACTAGCGCACATTGACATTCATGTGTTGACGAGTGCTGTGAAACTATGGCTTCGTGAGCTTCCCGAGCCCGTAGTGCCGTTCGCTTATTACGATGCCTTGATCGAAACGGAGCGTATCATCCAGCACGATGTTCGTGTTAAAGCCATGCGCGACATTGTACGGCTTTTCCCTCGATGTCACTACCTTGCACTGCAACGCGTGACGTATCATTTGACGCTAGTTGCCAAATGCAGCAAGATGAATCTCATGGCCGCCCACAATATTGGCCTTGTCTTTGGATCAACGCTGCTGAATCCGCCTTCAGGCACCGGCAGCGTCGCACGTGGATTAGAGAATTTGGGACGCGCCGCCCATGTGGTCAAAATTGCCGTGCTAATGCATCGCCAGATCTTTGGGTTGCGAACAGCTTAAGACGACCAAAACGTCTGTTGCTGTGTTGGGTGAGACACGCGGGCGCATCGATGTAACGCCACACGCAGTCCTCTTAGCGTGAGTGTGATTGGACATGTGCCTTGTTAAGGGTGGAGGTAGAGTTGCTTCATTTATCGTCGACGTGCGAGAGTGGATGTTGAAGTGCAATTTGGCGCGCTTGTGTGACAGGGCTGAAGTGAACAAAGAGTATATAGGATGTCAAAAAAATGATCCATTCTCACCCTCACTCTACCTCCCCTTTTCTTTCATTGTCACTGTCACCCTCTAATCTTTGCTCTTGTTGCGCTGGACGCACAGAGTTTAACCAAACCTATATATCCCCTTCTCCAGTTTCTTCTACCTGCCCCTTATCTCTTGGCTCTTGGCCTGGTGTCGAGAGCATCACCCTTTCTTCGCAAGAGAGATCAATCTTCCATTTTTGATCACGCTGGTCGTGGAAAATAGACGTATATCACCGCCGGTCGGGACTGCTGCATTTTGTTGCTTCTGTTGTTGCTGTTTTCCATTGTTGCATTCACCTCTGAATCAAGATGCAGGTCATCTCTTCAGTTTTGGACTTTACAAAAGTGGCATCTGCCTTGTCTCTGTCGATTGCCAACTACAAGCCCATCCCCATTGTGGATTCGAGTACGAGCGGGTCTTCATCCCATGGCCGCGTGAATACAGTGAACGATGGTGAGTCTTGGTCATCAAAGCACCCATCGGACTCTTGGGGCTTGCCATCGATCCTAAATATTTCATCCACACTATCAAACGATGATGGTCGGATCGCATCAAGCGATGGCGATTCGTCTGGCAAGACTGTGGGCAGCGGATGCAAGATTCTCGATGACTACAAGTCTAATAGCACACTGGAGGTGCAATTTCCTTCTTACAATTCTACTCGTGCTAACATGATGCGTTATCGAAAGCAGGTGGGTGTCAATGGCGGTGCTTGGTTCGTGCAAGAAAACTGGATGTCTCCCTCACTTTTCAGCTGTGCTTCGGGTTCCAAGGCAAGTGAATTGGATATTCTCAAAGGCTACGGCAAATCGAAGAAAGGAATTCAGAGTGCTCGGGCGCGCTTGGAAAAGCATTGGGATACATGGATTCAGGCCAAGGACTTTGAGGAAATGAAGGCTATGGGTATCAATACGTTGCGTCTTCCTATCGGCTACTGGAACTTTCCTGGTTCTAACTTCACGAAGGATACACCATTCGAGCCATACTCTGACGTGTACAAGAACTCATGGAAGTATATCCTCCGTGCCATCAAGTATGCTGATGAGAATGACATCGGTGTTTTGATTGATATGCATGGTGCGTATGGTTCTCAAAATGGCGAGCCACATTCAGGTGTTGCAGACGGGAAAGTGCATTTCTTCAAAAAAGAGAATCGGGAAAGGATGACCAAACTCCTGCTTTGGCTCATGAATGAAGTGCAGAACATCTCGAACGTCATTGGCATTGAGCTACTCAATGAGCCACACAATGACAAGCGCCTCTGGCCTTGGTATAGCTCTGCGATGGATGCCATGCGCAAGGTATCGAAGCAAGCTAGCTCCATGCCCCTGTACTTCCATGACGCTTTTAACCCATCGGAAGGAGCCAAATTCGTCAGCAAGCGCAGCGACTTCGTCGTCCAGGATACTCACTCTTACTTTGTGTACACAAAACAAGACCGAGATATGACGGCTTCAAAGCACACATCGCAGATCAAAGGACACGTTCAGGAGTCTATGTCAGACATGTCCAGTACGGCTCGTGGAAATATGATTGTCGGTGAATGGTCTTGTGCGCTCAACCCTAACTCGTTGCGCTCGTCGAAAAATCAGAAAAAGGCCATGTCGGAATTCTGTAAGGCCCAAACGGATACGTACCTAAATGCTACGGCAGGTGTGATATTCTGGAGCTGGAACATGGAAAACTGCGACAACAATGCTGGATGGTGTTTCAAGTCTGCGCGTTCCAAGTACCTGGACAAAACATACAACGTATGGGGTCTGGATGGGACGGTTTTGAGCAACTCATTGCCATCGATCGTTTCTGATATTATGAAACAGAGACTTCCGGCCGAATATTCGCTTAAAAAGTCGACGAACAACAGGGCAGCTGGGCTTTGTGGATCGAAAAGTGGCAACTCGGAGACCGCAAGCACGGCCATCTTACCTGCAACTTCTTCGACAGCTGAAGGACATTCGCACGGTCGAAACGCTGCTGTTCAAAAAGATTCGCACAACCGTTCGTCCAAACTCACGTCGTCTTCATCATCTACACACCATCATTCAACCAAGCATAAGCCAACGTCCAGTCACCATCACCATCACCACACTCATCACACCCATTCTTCTTCGTCTTCTCGCACCGCATCTTCCGGTCATCACTCAAAGAAGCACAAACACGTATTTCATCATCGTGGCTTGCACAAACCGCACGCCTCGGTGCTCGAACGCAGGGGCTCGAAGAACTCGGTTAGGGGTTATTCTGATGGGTTCCTCACTGCAAAGGCATTAGCAGGCTTAATGGCCCTGTCGCGCGTCGGATTCGAGCAGCAGTATCTGGCTGATACGACTGCGATGTACATCGAGAACAAGATCTTTTCCAAGAACGGTAAAAAGCCAAACTCGTATGACTCGGACTTTAAGAAAGGTCTAAAAAATCTTGAAAAAGAAGTCATCAAGCTTGCGCAAAAGTCGTAATGTGGTGATAAAGTTGCACGCTAACCTGGTCGGTGGGATTCAGCCATACGCGTGCTTTGAGTGAATATTGAAAGAACGACCTCCACCGACCGACCCTCGTGCAATTATGTATCCATTGCGCCAAAGCCGTCTGTCTTTATTTGTTGCTCTTGCCGATATTTGCAGGACATTGTTGATACCTTCAAGCATAAGTGTATATGTACGAGAGTTTTCGAGAATATGCCACTTTTGTTGTTCCTCTTATGCGACCATCCTTACAGTGTACATAGCAGCAATTCATTCAAGTGAAGGATGTGATCAGAGATGATAGACTTTGACCCCGTACCACGCATGACGCCGTGCTATTATATTTGGCATGTGAAATTTGATGCACTCGGCTGAAGTGCAGAAGCTTTTCTCAGTCAAAGTTGAAATAGCACGCGAACCATAACATAGCCGAAAGACCCCACGTACATCATCTTGCTAGCTACCACCCTTGCAGCATAATGTCGTAGGTGGAGGCCCGCACGTCTTGATACACGCTTGCACTTTCAGGCGTCGCCCAGCTGCTTATCTTTGAAAGTAGCAGCGTGAACAGTAGCTTCAATTGTGGCGCCAGCTTGATAGCGATCGCAGTGGTATTGTCGCGAGAGGGATTCATGACCGAGACTCCCCGACATAGTGTAGGCACAGAATGCCATCACTCGACAATTAGCTCCGATTATAAACGACGCAGCGAGATCCGCGAAGTCGAAGTTATGCGCCTGCTCGCCGAAGGTCGTTTGCACTCTACACCTCGCTCAACGAGTCCAAATATACGACGCCCGAAGGCATGGAAAGATCTTTCTGCATCAATTTCGTCGAAATCCTTGGACCAAAGCTTCGAACATCCTCACGAATCACCGTCAGTGGGAGCGAAAATGCGCAGAGATCGTTTTGACCGTCGCGAGGGTGAGGCTTCGAATATCCGCCCCGATCCCGCTGACTTGGGTGAAGAATATTTACATGGACAAAAAACCGTTCGGCGCTGGCCGCACAGCGTACCTTCTAAATCCAGCTCATTGATACCCAAGACGTCATTTCAAACACCCAGAAGCACCAGTCTCGACTCACTCGCCGCCCGCATGCAGGACGCTCATCTCGAGCCGCCCGTGGCCTTTACGTCGTTAGACCCAAGCCAGTCAAAAAGTACATCGAAGATTTACACACGTCCTATCGTGAACGCCCCTGCTTCAGGTATGCCTTCACGACATCGACAAAATATGCACTTGGCTCTTGCCCAATGCCGCCAACAACGAGAAAGCTGTACCGGTGGTCCAGGACTATCTACAGAGCTCATGGAGCAGTTAGAAACTGTCGCCAATCTCACAGACACCGTTAACCAAGGGCTGCGTCGCCTACTGATGCGTGTGTTAGACGCACGCATGGGCGAACAATGGATATCTGACCCCGAAGACGCTTCCGACTTGGGCTCTGCAGCCTATCTGGATGCTGAACTCGGCAAGCTCCTCAACTACAGTGACGATAATGTACGCAGCATGACTGACGCGCTTCTTCTGATCCTTCGAGAGAGGCGGTCTACTCAAGTCTCGAACACTGCTTTCGATAAACCCTCAGTCCCAAACACATCATCTATGTACTATTATACACCCCGGCAATACAGACAGCAAAAAGCAATGTCGATCGGACCAACAAGTGAGACGTTTCGGCGACCTCATGACGCATCCAAGTTCACTCGCAGACGTAGCCAGCCTATGGCAGAGTTATTGCACGAACCTTTATTTCCTCACGCGGCTCCACGCGGCACAACACGCACATTTTCTCCGACCAATCACTCTCATTCTTCACCACTTTCATCCCTGCCGATGAGCTCGCTTTGGTCCGCTGGCGGTCCTGCATCTCTTACAGACAGGCGACCAGATACGCACCTGCGCCATCTTGGTGGTTACGACGTAGATTAATATAGTACTTGCAACTTCATGGCAACATCATGTGTTCCATTGTCATCACGGACCCCACGTACTCGATTACATGTGGAGAAGCGTGACGTGAGGAGAGAAAGAATGCACGCAACACTTTATAGTCACCTCACATTTCAGGCCATCGAATTGTGTTGACTTAGAACCCACACACAACTCCCTGATCATGGTGGCACATGACTTGTCAAACACTTCTCTGGGTGGTGCTATTAACCTAGATGGGTGCCATTTTCGCGATGCATACGGACGTGTGCTTCTTCTTCGTGGTGTGAACGTGGGTGGCGCAAGCAAATTGTATGTGATCTTGGTTGTTCCTATCCAGTCTCTCACACAGCTAGGCCGAGTAAGCCGCTCGAATTGCAACAAACGTATGCAAATCCAGAGCATGTCTCGTTTGTAGACCGACCGTTTTCACTCGATGAGGTATGTCTGCATCACGATGCGTCAGCAGCAACTTATTTCAGGCTCCTGAGCATTGCGCTCGCTTGCGAAAGTGGGGCCTGACCTTGGTAAGACTCCTTGTAACTTGGGAGGCACTTTCGCACGATGGACCTTGTCCTGCATACCCTATTGACCAGGAATACGTGGCATACCTGCGCGAATTGTTAGCCGTCTTTTCCGCGTACGGTTTGAAGTGCATCATCAATGCACACCAAGACGTATGGAGCCGGCTGTGTGGTGGAAGCGGGGCTCCTGGCTGGGTTCGTACAAAGTTAGGCTGACCAAAGACTTTCCGTGCAGCTGGTATGCGTATAGATCACCTAGTCGCTACAGGAGCGGCTCTTGTGCCTGAGGCAGATGGTATTCCTATGAAAAGCGACTCTCGTGGCAAAGCCGAGCCCACTGGACCATTTAATTGGCCGTCAGGCTACCAGAAACTAGCCCCTTGTACCATGAATACGCTTTTCTGGGCTGGAAACGTATTTGCTCCACGGATGTGTCTACTTTGCGACACTGACGGGTCGGCATTGCGCAAAGATCAAGCCATCAACATCCAGTACTTTCTCCAAAACGCATATATCGAAGCATATGCTCAACTTGTCGAGGCACTGACTCCCTGCTCGGCATTGGTAGGTCTGGAAGTACGTATAAGTGGTGGAACTCGAGTGAGGGCGTTGGTCTCTTACACTAGCTTATGAACGAACCCCACCGTGGCTATGTAAACCTGTATTCATTTGATCGATGGAATTACAACACGGACTTGCATATCGGCCATTATCCGTCTGCATTGCAGAGCCTCGCATTGGGCGATGGACACGTACAAAACATTCCTTTCTACACAAAGACGTGGCCTTTGCCTTCACGGCTTTCACACTATTCGCGTGTCGATCCATGTGGTCGACTGGCGTGGCTTCAGCGCAATGATTCCATTGCTTTTCCCAACACTCGACAGCAGGATGGGTGTCTCTGGAGGGAACATGGCGTTTGGGACTGGGATGAAGCAAAGCAGAAGCCTGTTGTGTTGCAAGCCGACTACTTCCGCGTCGATCCTCGTCCTGGGCAACAGCGACGTCGAGTTGAGTGGTACAAAGATTTTTACGCACCCTTTGTGCAAAAATTTGATCAGCGGTATGTGATGCAGAAACGAGCGTACGAACTCTAAAATCAGTCTCCGCAAAGCAGCGCCTTCTCTATTGATACTCGTGGAACCTATACCAAATGAATTCATGCCTCGCTGGGATGACAGAGGTGGCTTGCCACATCGGGACACAACACAGACCATCATGCGCCCTCCGCGCCCTACAAACTTTGTCTATGCGCCGCACTTCTACGACTTGAATGTGCTTTTTTTCAAGTCATACAAAGGCATGAGTGTGAATGTCCAAGGACTGAGCCGCGGCATGTTTCTGCCATCTGCTCTGTACTTTGGTACTCGTGGTCTCTGCCGCAAGTACGTATGAAAGTACAATGGACTCGATCTAACCCAAAAGCTACTTACATCAAATTACAACGCTCTGCAGGCGCGGTCGCGAAGCTTTGGGCGATGTTCCGATCTTGATTGGTGAGGTTGGCATCCCTTTCGATGTCAATGATTCCCTGAACAAGACACCGGGTGATTACCGTGTTCAAATCGCGTTGCTTGATGCACTTGTGTCTGCTTTGGAGCGCAATTGGGCTGCATTTACACTATGGAATTATAATCCCTCGAATTCAGTTGCTCACGGAGATATATGGAACATGGAAGATTTTTCGATCGTCAATATGGAGCCTCATGCTCAAGATTCGCGCAACCGACGCGTGCATGAGCAAGAATACAGCGGTGGACGTGCACTAGAAGGTATTCTTCGTCCTTATGCGTGTAAAGTGGCAGGAATCCCTTTATCGACTTCGTGGGATCGGCACACACGCAAGTTTACCTTTTCATGGAAAAGCACAGAGCTTCCATCAAGCTCTAAAATGAGCCAAGTTACAGAAATCTTCGTCCCTGAATACATGTATGATGATGATTCGCGGCCTGTTATCACAGTTAAGAACGGCAAATATGATTTCCACCCCGCGGATCAAACTTTGTACGTCGAAAGTTTAAATTCGGGAATAAATTCGATTCATTCTGTGACCATCAGGGTGCCCAGTTCTGGTCCATTGCATTCTTCGATGATGATGTGCCTTGCATTGCTCATGCCTTTACTTGCTTTGCTAATAACTATGTGGTACAAGTGACGTCTATAGATGTGGCTAAAAGTACATATTTTTCCCCAAATCCCATTGACGCATCTTAGGTGGTGGTGGTGGCCCTGCCTCTGGTGATGCCTCTCGCGACCTCGTCGGTGAGCGGGAGTGATGACTCAGAGAACGGTGTAAGTGTCCAGTTGACTGCTCGCAAAGACGCTCATGAGCAGATGGTAAGGCAATTTTCCCTCCTTTCTCTTGATTTTCATTATGAAGAGCCTTGCGTACACGAAGACCTGGCTCCTTCACGTCCCAGCGACTCGGTTTGTATCTACGCCGCTCTGCATCGCGACGAGCCTCCTCAACAGTTTGACGTTGATTATGTGAGTCGGCGTTCCGGATCATTGAAGCAAGAAATCGCTTATTCGTTCGATTTCTTGGCTGATGAGATCTTAACGAACTGAATTCCGTTAGTGGGCGTGAACGTACGACCGGTATTCCCGTTGGTATGCAGGATCTTTCATTCGAGCCTCTTCGATAATAAGCTCAGTGACATAGTCATCGAGCGAATCATCAGCCACATGATCAGGCACTTGTACGCGGTAGACGCCGTCACGCCCCATGTTTAGTGGAACCAGAGGCAAAACTACGAGGGTCTAGTCAGATCTGCTACCGACTCAATGGTTTGAACGCTCCATATGTCAGACACAGAATATATCATCACACGCGTCGAGGTTCATCATGAACGATGTTGGTGGAGCAATGGTCATTTCGGCCGAAACGTACTGAGCGCGAGCGAAGTGGTGTCGTTTCTGCACACACCAGCGTAAGATTTGCGACAGGATCGCCGTCGTCGAAGAAGACAACGACGTGAACTCCGACCACGACGTTGATGGCACCTAGGGCGGTGGATGATAGAAGTGGGGCCGCGGAGCTTGAGCGTGTTTCAAGTCTTTTTCCGCTCACATACCCAGTGCCTTCGCCCATCACTCATAAAGGCCTCGTACCTACTGATGACATTGTTCTCGAGCAAGAACTATTGCGGAATCCTGATAACATACGTACATGGATGAGTTACATTTCGCATGTCGAAGAGACGAACTTCCGCAAACGACCTATGCCTGATCAAGGTCTCTCTTCCGCGAGCGTTCGAATGCTAGGCTTTCTATCTGACGAAACCCTTCGGCTAGCATTGCAGCGAATCGTGAGCTTATACGAGCGTGCATTAGCCGTCTTTCCCTCATCATACAAGCTATGGCATCGATATTTAAGTGCGCGTGCGCGATTCGTTCTAGGTGACCCAATCGATGGTGCTGAAGGCCGGCGCCATCGACTCTTGCAGTCTGCACAGCACGCCTTGGAAATGGGCCCGTCTATGCTGGAACTACGACGGAGTGAAGAGGCTCAAGAGAAGTGGGAATTTTCCCTGGATGGTACATTGGGTTGGAAAGAATGGCGCAGCCTAGCGGCAGCGTACGAGCGCGCTCTGCAGCAACTCCCAACAATGCCTCGACTTTGGCTGGATTATCTCACATTGTTTGTACACCCTGCTTGTCCTCCCACAATTTCAAAAACACATGCCCGGCGAACTTTTGATCGCGCATTACGCACACTGCCTCCCTCCCTGCATCTTCACATTTGGCGGTGGTACTTGCGGTGGGCAGAGATCTGTGGCAGCGAGGTGGCACAACGCGTTTGGTGTCGCTACTTACGAATTGATTCGAGCCTCTCTGAGCCATACGTCGCGATGCTTCTTGAGATGCCCGAGCAATTGCGCATAGCGGACGGCCACGCTAATAATATAGATGGGTCTATTGCGAGACATGATGAAGACGAAAAAGACGACGATGATGACGACTCTCTCACGCCTGTGCAAGAGCGCCGGGTTCTTGAAGCTGCCAAGCGGATGCTTGCTTTAGCAAGAAGTGCATGGACTGGTGAGTATACGAGTCCGAATGGCAAAAGTCCCTATCAGTTGTTGCTGGATTGGCTCGAGTTGGCCGAACGGTTTCCTGAATCCATCGGCTTGCCTCCTGACAAAGAAACACAATTGCCAATGCGCCATCCGGACGACAAATTGCCGGATTCCGAAACAAATGTCTTGGACCCCACGCTTCTTCCTGTACGCCAGATTGTGGAACGCGATGGACTCGCGCGGTTTCCTGACCAAGCAGGGCGCCTATGGACAGGCCTCGCCACATACTATATCAAGCGCGGTGACTTTGACACTGCCTGGGACACCTTTGAGCAAGGCATGAAAACAGTTCTGACAGTTCGAGACTTTACGCAGATCTTTGATGCATATGCTGAAACCAGCGAGAACGTAATCAGTCTTATGATGGAAGAACTCGAAGATGATGAAGATGATGAAGCTAATGACAACACCGACACTAAGGATCGAGCACAGCAGGAAGCAGAGATTGATCGGCGCATGCAAGATTTTGAAGCGCTCATGGAACGCCGGCCGTTCCTTGTGAATGATGTGCTTTTGCGTCGGAACCAAGATGACGTGCAAGAATGGGAAAAGCGTGTGACTCTGTGGGGCGACAATGATGAGATGGTGATCGCTACCTACAAAAATGCGCTCGAAACTATCAACCCACGTAAAGCCACGGCTAATTTGCATCAGTTTTACATTCATTTTGCTCAGTTTTACGAGGATGGTGGCAGCTTGGGTCGGGCAGATCCTAGTGCCGTGGAGCGTGATGTGGCCGCTGCTCGACAGATTTTTGAACGTGCCGTGAAAGTACCGTTCAAACGAGTGGATGATCTAGCAGAAGTATGGTGCAGCTGGGCCGAAATGGAAGTACGGAATGGCCATTATGACGAAGCTCTCCGGGTTATGTCACGAGCCACAAGCCCTCCATCCAGTCACACGAAAATACAGCAGATCTCTTATTATGATGATTCACTAGCTCCACAGTCCCGTTTGTTCAAGAGCCTAAAGTTGTGGGCGTTCTACACGGATCTTGAGGAAGCTCTGGGCACGCTTGAGAGCGCGAAACATGCGTTTGATCGTATTCTTGAGCTAAAAATTGCGAATGCGCAAACGATGATCAACTTCGCCATGTTCCTGGAAGAACAAGAATACTATGAGGATGCATTTAAAGTATATGAACGAGGTGTCGAACTGTTTACATACCCTGTGGCATTCGAACTGTGGAATGTGTACTTGAGCAAATTCGTCCATCGGTATGGCGGCAATAAACTAGAGCGAGCTCGCGACCTGTTCGAACAGGCGTTAGACAAGTGTCCAGCAAATCTGTGCAAACCGTTATTCCTGAAATATGGAGAGTTGGAAGAAAGATATGGCCTTGTGCGCAAAGCTATGAGTATTTATGAACGCGCAACAAGAGCTGTAGTGGATGAAGACCGCTATGAAATGTACTTGTACTATATTGCGAAGGCAGCAGCAAACTACGGACTTGTCGCGACTCGACCTATTTACGAAGCCGCCATTGAAGTGCTACCTGACCGTGATGCTGCATCCATGTGCTTGCGCTTCGCAACGCTGGAGCAAAAGCTTGGCGAGACCGAGCGCGCTCGTGCTATCTATGGCCACGCATCTCAGTTCTGTAATCCGAAGACGCAGCCTGAGTTTTGGAAGGTCTGGAATGCATTTGAAATTGAACACGGTACCGAAGACACCTTCCGTGATATGCTCCGTATTAAGCGGTCTGTCCAAGCTCAGTACAACACAGACATGGCTAATATGGCTACAACGGTGCTAGGATCGGCGAATAGAGCCCCTTCCACTGCCGTACCTTCCATTTCTGATCCTATGGCAATGATTGAGGCCCAGCAAACGGCTAAATCTGCCCGGACAGGCGCGCCATCGTTTGTGGCTGCATCTGCAACGTCGCGTCCAGCCACCGTTGCGTCGAGTCATCCGGAAAAACTTGGCACTGACAACGGCATTGACGATGACGATGACCTGTTATAGCAGATATCTCATCTTGTAATGATGGTTTGGCATATTACATATATATATCCTTGAGGATGAACATTCACATGATCGGAGGGACTTTTTGATAGAAGAGCAAGTACGCCTGGCCATTGTGTGTGGAGGACCTGTGGCCCGTGAACATTACTTCCTCTGCAGATATCTGCGATGCATGGGTATCGTCAATGTGAATCCAACCTGAATCGTCTTGGCGTCGCACTGCGACAGTGTAATGACCGCCGGAGGCGAGGCGTCCATGATGATACACAACGCCGAATAGCGCATACTTTGTCAATGAACACGCTCTTCGACAGGGTGTGCTTAAAATGTCAGGTGAGATTTCTAGTGACATGCCAAAATGGATTGGCTTCGTGCTCTTTTGAACACCATAAAATTCATCAAATACAAATCTCTTCAGATGCAGAACCAAGACGGGAGGCAGTGCCTCGATGCACACCTGTTTTGTTGCGTCAACATACGCATTCCGCTGTGGAGACCATACGCCAGATATCAACTCAGGCTCCGTAATATGACGTAACGCATCTTCAATAGTGTGCACATGAGAGGATTGGATGTCCAATGGCAATGAGCGATAAGGCTCAACCATAACACTTGTCTTCGCTCCTGGACAAGACAATGTGCTGCGCAGTTTGCCATCGAACATGCGTGTCACCGGTGAATGTGTGTCAGTATTACCACTGGTACGAGTAAGACTGGTCCTGCCTTTCTGACCAACCTCTAGCCATTCATCTTGCTCGGGACTAGGTGGCCGCTGAACTTCCATTGCAAGAATGTCTTCCTCATCGCTCGAATTGTCTGACTCCATAGGCGGCGGGTAAGCTGCGTATGGATCACCCATGGCGACTGATTTTTTCGGCGCTCGCTGCTGCAACGATGCCGATGACTTTTTTCGTTGCATTGCTCGTGCAAACACAAGGACAACTTCTTCGTGCAGGGTGCTGAGGATGAGACTAAGAAACTCTTCGGCATCTTCCTGGTGACCAAGTTGAAACAAATCAAAGCGTTTATGCAGTCGCATCGCATCATAGATGTAATCAGGCAAAATCGGATCAACGCTCTCTTCAACTAGACCATACAACTGTTTCGATACGACAGGTATTTCAGAATAAAAGCGAAAGATAGCCTCAAGAAGCGGCGTGGAATTACTTAGATCTTGGGGTACCATCATGCGCAATTGCGTTAAAAACATGTACAATGGTCGACAGAAAACAAGCATCTGAAGTACGGCACTGGCAAAACAAGAGTTTCCCTGATTCACTAGACCCACAGGAACGGTCAAAGGGGCATGCATACACTCGTGTGCATTTGAGTATAATTCCTCAATCGAAGCAGGCGGTTGAGTTGCATAACCCAAGTGCGACGTAGATGTATAAGAAGGACCTTTGATATGAGTTTGAGGTGATGTTGTCGCCTCCGTTCCCGTAGTGGATATAGATATAGCCGGCGAGTGGATCACCAATGCAGAATTATTCTTAGGGAATACGGATGCGGTCGCATGTTGCGACCAAATTCGAGGCTTCGACCATGCAGGTGTCACTGTTTCTGTTGCTGACGGTGGCGGCGTGACCAAAGGCCCAGAGAGAACAGATGATGGTGTGAAAAACGACAACAACCGCGCACGAGCATCTTCGGGGCTAGCATTTTGTAGCATAAAGACTCCAGACATTTGAGCATCTGTGAAAGCATGCTTGCTGAGAAATATGCACAATTCCCCTGAATCGACTGGCACAAGATATGGAATGGCGCCATCCCATGAAAGACCTTCGACACTGTCACGACTGCGTCGAAGATTTTTACTCTGACGACGTCTTATTGGCACAATACGGATCGAAGTGGGTTCAACTGGTACTTCTGAAAACCATCGACAAAATTGTGTAGAGAAAACGTGAGCGCCGTGCGTTGAAGGAGAGCTCACGCTGTCCATGGATCCCCAAGTCTAAAGGACCAAGCACCTTGATGAGGTGGAGGAGAGAGAAAGGTCTTAGAATAGAAAATTATCAACACATGTGACCGCTGCGACAGAATCCAGCAAGCCGCAGGAACTCGATTGCAGAGTGGGCAAGAGAAAAGTTGTTAAGAAAATAAAAATTCCAGCCAACTAGTAAGATGAGTACTATGTTATATAAACCTGGACTTAGCATAAAAAATAAACCATTTTTCTACGTGGTCAGTGAGAACATGTTTTGGCCCGGATAAGAAAAGACATGAGATATCAACACTTGTTGCAATGGTTTGCGTTAATAGGGTAAAAAATATAGAATCAATTATCATCACTGGAGCAACTTGTTGTAATGGTTGGAGTAACCAAATTCTTCACATTTTCAGTTTCTTTAGAGTAAGGGGCTTGGGATGAAGAAGAGGGCGTAAATGTTAAGTTGGCTGGATTGAGTTGATCTTCATTAGAAGGGGGTTTGAGATGTGGTGATGATGAGACACGCGAAATATCCAACAGCGACTCACTGGGTCCTACACTTGGCCTTGCCGGGAGCTCTAATTTGTTCGGAAGAATACCGAAGAGCGTAGATGGATGATCGAGTGGACCGGCATGAGTCCCAAGAGGAGTCACAGGTGTTGAATGCACGTTTGGACTTATTGGTGAATGCGTGCGATGCAATGGAGAACGTGAACGATGCAAACCCTGAAGGGTATTCGCGTGCAAACCTGCATATTCTAACGCATCCAAGTCTGTGCTGCGAGGACGTGTGATGTAAGGAACGGACGGAGTATCAACTGGGTACGCAAAAAGATTGTGTGAGCTGGGACTGCTTCCAAAATTGCTGAAACTGTCGAAGCGCGCGTCGCTGGGAGCCGATAAACCTTCACGCAAACTGCTGTTTGACTTGCGTGGAAGCAAGTTGCTAGATGGTAGGGCCAGACCATGGAAAGAAGACGGGCTGCCGGCTCCGAAACTCTCTGGTTGGAATGCATCACGACGCATGTCAGGAACTGATTTTTTCGATGACAGGTCCGAATCAGTTGTCATAAGACGATCCTTCAACAATGGCGATAGGTCCCGCGCGTCCATGGGAGCACTGTTGAGGCCCTGCGAAGACGTCTCTGATTTGGTTACCATCACGTAGCAGTCGTCGCCCGACCCGACAGTGAAGTGATTCAGCCCAAAACTTCGCGCCACCAAATGAACGACACGGCGTTCTGCTGGCGTCAGAGACTTGGAGAAAGCAAGTTCGTCGCGCATTCGATCGTCCTTAAATGCAAGGACACGTGAATACACTTCCATTGTGGATGCATCGTTCAAATCAAGTGATGTTTCTTGCGCCTCTCCAACAGGTAAGCGAGAGAAGTAAGGCGAAGTCTTGCCGCCATCAGGTGTGATTCGCTGCATGCCATCCTTGCCAGACAGGCCCGGTGTGCCGCCAATTCCAGGAGAAATGGCTACAGGTGAAATCGTGCTGAGTGAACCTAAGCTAGGAATTGTACTGGCCTCCGATGGGGATGCTCTGTCTCTTTTTCGCTCTTTGTCGTTGACATTGGGGAGTTGCATCCGTTTTAGCGCCTTCTCTTTTTCAATCCGCTCCTTCTCTCCAGCCTGAAGAACCTTCTTATACTCTACGCGCAGCTTACGGCCACTTACGTCCAAACCGTTCAAGGCAGCCACAACTTCATTCGCATCTGCTGGTGAGTGGAAATTCGCAAATGCAAGCCCGCGGAATATGCCTTGATCGAAATGATAGTTAAATGCATAAGGGACAGGAATTCCAAGGTCTCGAATGACATGAAGAAGTTGTTCGCGCTTGATATTAAACGGAATATTTTTGATCACAATTGCAGTAGGAATGATGTCCGCTTCCCCCGTGGGAGAAGCGGCTGGAGCTGTCATGTTGGTTCCAAAACGCAGAGGTGTGGGGTTCGGAGGCATCATAGCAGAAAGATTGCTAGTGTTACCGGGAGAGTTTGCTCGTTCAATAGGCACAGGGAAAGGGGCAGCCGAAGGTGGTGAGATGCTCCATGGACCAGGATAGAAAGGTGATTGCGCGCGTTGGATGCTAGATGGATTGAACATCGCTGGACTCCCGAACATATTAGATCGAGAAACACTTGACGATCCGACCAGCGGGGCGTTCGCTAACGCAGAATCATAAGGACGCTTATGCATAAAGTTAGACTCATCTGCAGCCGAAGGCCCACCATTGAATAATTGATGGAACCGAGAAGCGCCATTTTTACTAGTACTGTCGTTCACAGATGAGTAAGGAAAGGGAGAGAAAGCAGATGGACGTTCTAAAGGCGCAGGGAGTTGTGATGAGAATGCATCGCTTTCGCCCATGAAACGTGATTGTGGACTGCGGAAATCACTCCCTATGGAGAGTGCATCGAGTGAGTGCGTTAAAGATTCATCAGACATGTCGAGAATAGTTTCCAATACACTTGAGAGGATCAAACACTGCCCATGCACTTGCAGCCAGGGTTTGATGAGTAAGGAATGCGAGTAATGTTCCACAGCAAGGTGTTAGGTTTAAGCTGTATATACAAGCCCGCGTAAGTGTGGGAGAGGGGTTTCAGGTTTCTTTGGCGCGATCACTCTGGTATCGGCAAAAAAATATGTATATATATCCTAGGTCGATAGGGTAGAACGGAAGACGCTACTTGCTGGTGATTACTTCGCTTGAGGCCAAAAAAAAAAAAAACGACGTGCCACCATCCGAATCTCAGACCGCATCCAAACCACCGGCATGTATGACTAATCATGGTTCCGAACGGCCAAAAAAATAGTGGCATCATAAACGCGAAGTATCTGGACTAGTGTGACAATGGTCCATCAATATTCCACTGCACCTTCGGGTAGCATATCAAAAAATTGGAACGATACAGAGAAGATTAGCATGGTCCCTGCAGTAAGGATGACAATCATGATCAGAGAAGAGTGTCTCTTACGAGACAATTATGTTTTTGCTGCGCATTACCTCCGCTCGATTGTAATGGCACAAAATGCTCGAACTTGTAGGGTAGCACTGGCCCTATCCATAATCCCTATTTTATCTACCCTCCGGCCTTGTGGTCACAACTGAATCATTTTGGTATTCTATAATGTAACTGCGCTTATCCGTACATGTGAACAGTGCCGTCCGCTCCGGCAGTTGCAACAAATGGCATCGAAGGATGATATGTCACATTTAGTACGCCTTCATTCTGTTTCATCTGATGAGGGGAGAGTTCTTGGAAACAGACTGCTGTATACTCCTGATCAGAAGCAGCGGTGTTGGAAGTAGAGGCAGTCGCCGAGGTTGAGCCAGACTCACTTGACCTAAGCAAGTCCCAGAACCGAACCTTGCCATCATGGCTGCCACTTACCAGTGTGAGACCAGAAGGATCAATGTCTAAGCACGCGACACCTTGATCATGCGCTTGCAGAGAAAGAGTGCAAGAGCCTGTATGTATATCATACAGATGGATGTATTTGTCTTCGTACGCTGCAGCGACGAGAGGTAGAGTTGGATGACCCACCACAGCTCGGACCTGAGACGTTGGAAAAGACGGATTGAATCGCCTTACCTCACGACCAGATGACAGTTCGAAAAGCTTGACGATGCCATTCGAGAACGCCACGACGCATACTTTGAGGTCAGCCGAGCACTTCGTCACAGACTTAGGCACAGGTAAACATGTAAGAGACTGGCGTTCAGCATCAGCTTCTTTGCTGGGTTGAGTGCCAAAGTAGTCCCAACTGAGGAATAGGCGCGGCGATGCTTTCGCATCAGTTGACCACAGTCTAATCATACCATCCGCCGAAACGGAAGCAAGTATCGAGTCCTCTTGAGCGTTCATCGGAAAAAGTGCCAAATCCCAAACGATGCCCGAGTTCCCAGGCAATATTATCTGGTCCATTGCATCAAGTGCAGATGAATGTTTTGTCGGTGTGTCATTTGGCAGGATCCATTGACGAATAGTCGTATCTTGACTACCACTAAAGAGAACATTGAGTTTCCTTGAACATACCAGACAAGTAACGGGCGCTTCATGACCACGCATAGTTGTTAGCTGCTCGACCACAGGATCATCGGAGGTACCTTCCGATGACTCGGTCGACAAGAGATGCCAGTACTTGATTGTGCAGTCGTCAGAAGCTGTGAAAAGACCATGGCCAAATGAGTCATACGCCAGAGAGCGCACAGAATCAAAGTGGGCCATGATGGTACCCCGCGGATTCCATAGCTGTACGTCAGGAACAGTTGCGAGTTTTTCAGTCGAGGAGTCAATAGTTCGGTCGGGTGTTGGCGTTAAATTCGGCTTGCATTCTTGAACCGACTCTGGCAGTTTTTGCGCACAGTTGTCGACTGATGGGTTCAAAGAAATAGCAGACTTCACAGCGCTTGTGCTAGGCTGACCACCATGTGTTTGAGAGACATCGTAAGAATGCCTGTAGTCCTGAATTTGGTGGTTGCTGTTGCTATTGTTTTTATTTTCAGTTGACGACTCTGCACCAGGTATATGAAAAAGGGGCCGCGATGGGTGAGAAGCTTCGCCCTTCGCGTCAGTTGTGTCGGACTGATTCGCGATAGGATTAAGCGTGACATTGCTGGTAAGATACGCGATTTCCTGAAGACACTGTTGTAAGTACGCACGACTCTTAGCGCGACCTTTTGCATCCTTCACACCGAGCGGTACTTTCACATTGTTGGACGAAGAGAGCTGTTTAATCATGTCTTGTCCATCCTCGTACAAAGCCGAGTGAGGCCCACCACTTTGACTACGCTCGTTCTGTACCCGAGATGTGATTGTGGAAATTGAATTTCCCGGGACGGAAACACTATTTTGAGTCCCTTTCATCCGTTCTTGACGCAATGCGTACTCAAGCATTTTGATCCGGCGCAGCAAATCGGTCTTCAGATTTTCCACGCTTCTGCGTTCACCTTCAAGCAGAGCGATGCGCGCTCGAAGCTCAGCTCTTTCAATGCTCCATGCATTTCTTTCATGTTCGTAACGACGCCATTCACTCTGCAAAAAATGGAGCACACCCGACAAGTTATAATCTGGAACACCGCGACCTCCTGTCTCATTAGAGCCGCTGGACCCATGCCCTAGAGTTGCGCCAGTTGCAGAGTAGCTCGACATTGTTTCTGCCAAACTAGCCAAGCACTTGTCGTCTCGACGGATCGGCACGTGTTCCTAGCCAGGCGTGCTATAACGACGGCCGCGGTGAAAACCCTCCCACGATGTGAGTTCGTGTGGCCAAACAACATAAATCGCATGTGCTGCAGGCCGAACAGTATGACTGGTATGGAGGTGTGTACCAAGTGGAGTAACAATCTCAGACATACCCATCGGGTGTACTGCAAGGATTGTTGCGATTGTGGTATTCCACAAGATGGCAGCGGAAGATCCTGTACGTACTGTTGGTGCTGTAATTTTTCTAACAGCGACATAGGAACACGCTGATATTTTCGGGGCGGAGTCAGATGAGGAAGTGGGTATCTCAAAGGAGCATCAGGTGCCTGAGCAGACCAAACAGCCACGAGATGATAGCCACGACGATGCCGATGACCATCTCCCGAGCATTCCGCGGCGAGAGGTAACAGAAGACATGATCCAATCTGAGCCTAAGCGACTAAAAAAGAAGTATAATGAGCATAATCTGGAAAAAGATTCTGGCGTCGGAGAGCAAGAGATACAAGAAGAGGAAGAAGAAGCGCCGTTGACTGGCAAAGCGTTAATTCGCGCCCAAGTGGAAGCAAGAATTGAGGCAGCATTGAAGTCAAATAAGCGTCGAAACACACGTCGACGTAAGACAGGCGAAGATGACTTGGAGATGATGGCCGATGAGGAGGTATCTGCTTTGCGTTCTGAGATGATTGTAGCCGCGGACGAAGACGAAGAAGCGAACCGGTATAGACAACCAGCTACGTCCAAGTTACGTCTTCTCCCGCGTGTCGTAAGCACATTACAAAAGTAAGTGTATGTGTGTTTTGGGATTCTCACCACGCAGGACGCATCTCCAACAAGCAATCATGGACAACAATTTACTGGAAGGTGTGAAACGATGGCTGGAGCCTCTTCCCGATCGCAGTCTGCCGGCGTTGAATGTTCAAAAAGAGTTATTTGGCGTGTTGGAGACCATGACCATTGACACAATCAGTCTAAAAATGAGTGGCCTTGGTCGCGTGGTCGTATTCTATACACTTTGTAAGCGAGTCGAGCCATCCATTCGCCGCACAGCAGAGCATCTAGTGGAAGTGTGGACACGGCCAATCTTGAAACGTTCGGCATCATATCGCGATCGTCAAGTGGCACAGGCTGAGTGGCATCAGAATTCGCCTGTCAACCCATCAAATCACTTGCACGAATCGGCCTTTGTGGCGAACAAAAACCGACGTCATGTTGGCATTCCACAGTCTGTGACGACAGGATTCCAGGTTGCTCCCCGGAATCGCGTGGCTGGTAGCACCAACGATCAAGAACATCAAACGCGCCTGGCGAACTATCAAAGGTATGTGCGGCAAAGGCGTCATGCCGGTGCGTCATTCAAAACTGACTATATCTTCGAACAGGTTGAACCGCTTCAAGTCGCGGTTGAAAGACGCGAGACGCTAGAACATCCTCTACGAAACAGCTGGCTCAAATGCAAATTTGCACATACCCTTGCCTCTCTCTCTCTCTCTCCCTCCCCTACTTGCACCGCTAGTTGGTTTACTTAACAATTCGACAGCTCGTGAGTATATGAATCTAACGGAGTCGGGAAAGGAACGTATCTGACAATTCCTATCCCTCCCCCAATTTCATCCCGAGCGCACAAAGATAGGCAGGCTTCTCTCATTGATAGCATTTTTGGAGACTGTCGCTACTCTAGCAACAAAGAAGAGTGAACTAAGGAGTCCAATAAAGGATCCTAAGTTCCAATCATACACTATAACCGACGTAGGGCGGTGGGCGACAACACCAGAAGTTTGTGTAAGTGTGATGTATCTTTCGGGGTAAATAGGAACCGATAGAACGAGGAGGAATACGTCAATTGGCCTCTTACTCTTCTTCCTCGCCACCCTCTTCGTCACCGCCAGCGGCCTCCTCAGCAGCCTTCGTGCGCTTGCGCTTAACACGGCCTGGACGAGCACCAGCATAGGGCGAGTTGAGGGCGAAGTCAATGTGCTTCTGCGACTCGAGACGAACGATGAATGAGGGCGACGTCACGATCTGCTTGCCCACGCGGATGTGACGCTGGAAGATTAGCACACGCGCGTGGTGAATGCTGCGAGCAAGACCGCTCTTGTACACCTGCGTCTGTAGGCGGCGTTCAAGGAAGTCCTCAATTTTCAAAGCCAGCACGTAATCGAGCTTCATGCGCGACTCATCGAGCACACCAATGCGGATGAGACGGCGAATAATGGCATTGCCCTCAAAGAGACGCTTCGGGTCCTTCTCGTCGAGCTTAAGAAGCTCACGAGCAGCACGACGAATTTTGGAAAGAGTCAAGGCAATGCGCCAGATTTCCTTCTTGTTCTTGAGACCGTACTCACCGGCAAGCTTCAGCTCGGCATCCAGACGAGGCGACTCGAAAGGACGACGGGGAACCTTGTACGTCTTACTGTGGTTACGAGGGGCACCCTTGCAATGGTGAGTCGCAGTCGGCATCTTGGTGAGGCGTTACGATGGAAACGGATGTGGACGCGCCAGACTCTTCTTCGCCCTGCGGTGCCAGACGATCAGGTGTGTCTGTTGAAATTATCACGTGACTATTATAGTTTCAGGCGGAGGAGCGAGATCAAGTGGCTGCAGACTGCTACTGGTTGTGGATGCAAGAAAGTGAGTAAGTTCGTCCACACCCTTGTCCTCCCTAACACGAACTTGTCGTCAAGATGCCTCACAGCTATGGTTACAGGGCGCGCACTCGGCACATGTTTGCCAAGCAGTTCCGCAAGCATGGACAGGTGCAGCTGAGCCGTTACTTGCGTCCATTCCACTCGGGCGATATTGTGGATATTGTGGCCGACTCTGGTGAGCAGAAGGGTATGCCACACAAGTATTACCAGGGCCGCACGGGCGTGGTGTACAGTGTGTTCCCACGTGCTGTTGGTGTCATTGTGCACAAGACGGTCGGAAACCGCAAAATTGAGAAGCGTGTGAGTGTGCGTGTTGAGCACGTTCGCCACTCGAAGTGCCGTGACAACTTTGTGAACCGTGTCAAGGCCAACGCTGCCGCTAAGCATGCGGCGAAGGAGAAGGGCGAGCACGTTTTCTTGAAGCGCCAGCCAGCTCAGCCACGAGCTGAACACACCATCACAGTGGGTGAGAACAAGCCAGTGACGCTTGCCCCGCAGCCATACGACACGTACATTTAAAATCCCTGTTGCAAGAGTTGGAGCGTGGATTGTGGTTGATGAGTGTCTGGAGAGGATTGATGGTGGAGAGTACACATGCAGCTGCATGATCACGCATGTTGGATCTCTTGTCCTCATGATGCTTTTACTTTGTTTTTTGAGCTCACACACGCTCTCTCGCAAGTCTTCCGTGGCACATTTTCCCACAATGTACTGATTGTATTACCATTTGCTCGGCGTGGTTTCTATTTATATTTACGTAGAGCGTTGAGAATGGTATAAAAAATATCAACATGATATATTCTACAGCACAGATGGGATGTTTCTAAAATGGGTTAGCAGTATAGGCTTTGAATTAGTGGGAGGGACAGTGAAGCCTCGCAAAGTGCCGCGCAGGCAAAGAACACAAGATTGTTTACCTTGATGTAGTATCTAGGCGAATAGCTCGCATGAGCGAGCCGTGCCAATCGCAAGAACCTTGGCACCGTATGAAAAAGGATCACGCTGTGAGTAAGTATGACGCACATGGACATGTGTAGATGAAGACGTACATCGAATGCAACAAAGTCAGTGGTCTCAGATGTGTTGAGCCCTAGTATGTGTTCGATACTGTGTGGGATGGTCAGCTCGTCTGTACATATGTTTGGCTCACACGTACTTGGTTGTTACAAGGGCAAGTATGTCAGATGCGCTGCCCATGTGCGCTTCCTGGGCAGCCCACACGGTATCCCATAGTAAGTTTGCTGCTTCCCAAGCCTCTTGAATTCGAATGCCCACTTGGACGCCATGACGGAGCAAGACGCCGAGTTCCGTATCACGAGTGAGTGGAGGACCCATAAGCCGATGTCTTTGCTCCCAACTATACATCCAAACCTTGGCAGGCATCAAGACCGAGATGTTTGCTTCAGCGAGCTGAGCAGCCACTCCATGCAAAGCACCAGCCGAATCAATGACCAGACGCACCTGTGGGAATGCTCGCTTGAGTAAGATGAGCTTGGCAACGGTGCCATATGCATCTGCCTTGACGACCAATGGCCATTCACCGTTCGCGACGCGACGCCATTCCATGGTCGTGGGCTCCGATATCATGCTGCGCAAGAGAGCCAACTGCGTTGCCATCGAAGCTGTATAGCCTGTGTCGTCGCGGCCGTCACTTGAAAACGAGGATGATGGAGGCGTGAGCGAGACATGCAATGCCACATCGGATGCACGTACACTCAGCTTGTCCAGCACGGAATGTGCGCCAGTATCGAAATGAGCAGACACACCACCGAACATGCCGTGCACGGCCGGCGCACTGACAGCCGTCGTAACGCCGGAGGCATGCGCACGCAGGAGCGCATGGCCGTCGAACATAAGACTGTCTTCAGCCCGCGGAACAGGGCGCGCAAGATCAGGACGCAAGTGGTGTGTCAACATCGATACATCGTCGCCACTCGAGGCATCTGTTTCGCCGGGGATGTCTGACAGGCCGAGTGTGCTGCCGTACGCCGTCAGGCCAGGAAGAATCATACCACCATGCAGGTCGACCTGATGGGCGTGGGCAGGTACGTGAGTTGCGCAATCGCTGGGCCGAGCACCAATACAAGTGATCTTCCCATCATCGTACACGAGGGAGCCACGAGCAAGATCAAGTGTCTGAATAGTGCCATTCTTGCGCTGGAAAATGCGCGACACATTGGTCAGCACAACAGACGAGGTATGTGCAATCGGCTCGGGGAACGGTGGCGTCGCAGACTGGACAATGGCATCTGTCGCATTTAGCACACGCATGCGTTCGTATGAAAAGTCGGCAGAGGGCGGTGCTGATGCGGGCTTGCGACCATGAATATCAGCGCCTGATTCATGCTCGGTAGACGAATGCTGTGAGAGCTGCGACACACCATCCACATACACAACGACGGGCGTAGCACCAAGCTGCAGCGGGTGGCGATCCCACAAGACAACATCTGCATCCATGCGAGGGGCAATATAGCCTACGCGATAATCAAGACCCAATACGCGCGCTGGCTCAGACGTGACACCGCGAAGAGCATCGAGAGCATCGAGGCCATAGTGATGTGCTTGCGCGGCCTGATTTACAAGACGACGGGAATCAGTTACAGGGTGGTCGCTTTTGAAGATAGGCGTGATGTTGTGCGCCTTGAGCAGGTCAGCGAGGAATGGCGTTCCAAAGTACGACTCGTACTTGTAGTACGCGTTGGTCGAAAAGATCGCAACGGCTGGGGCACCACCAGGAGCTGCATGGAGCAAGGAAGGCACGAGATACGTTTCGTGCGCATGGTGAAATGCCGCAATAGGGAATCCAAACTCGTTCGCGTGACGTACAAACGAGTCAAGGTCATTCATTGTATAGCAGTGCGTATGAACTTTCGTTCGTCCACGCAAGACGTCGACAAGAATGTCGAGTTCAAGATCATTGGGAAAACGCAGCGCTTCCGGCGGCGCGTGGTCCAAAAGACCCAGATCGAGAGCGGTGCAAAAATCATCCTGCTTTTCGCGCAGCTGTTGTGCTTTCTCGAATGAGGCGCGGAAATTCCAAGCCTCATCCATACGTACGAGATTGTACTTTAATGCATTTTCACCGCATGCCATTTTCATGTGTCGAAACGACGTGCTTGCATCTGGACGATGCATGCCGGACGCGGCCTTGTACATGTCGTCGCGGTCATCCACATTCGCCTCGCCAGGCATGGTAAGTGCTCGTGGAGAGTCAATCACGCGTGACGATGGTGCTCGACCGGCAAGAGAGCCGAGCTTGATGGGCACGGCATGACCACCAATGTTGTTAAGGGAGCCAGGAAGCACAAGAGCTGTGGTGATCCCGCCGGCCAAGGTACTTTGCAGGGAGAGATCATGCTCGTTGAACCCATCAATACTGCGTACCATAGGACGAACAGGGCTCTGTCGCGAGTTGCCATCCATATGCGTGGGAAGAACAGGCATCCCAAACACGCCTAGATGCGTATGCAAATCGATGATGCCAGGTGTAAGCCAACGCCCAGCCGCATCGATGTGATCAGTCTCAGTATCACGGGGCACCGGGACTTGCAAATTGGTAGGTTCGACAAACTGGATCAGGCCGTCTGACAGAAACACATCATGATGCGGCAGGATACGCTCGCCATCAAACAAGGTTGCATTCCGAATCACCGTGCGCGGTGCCCCAGGGACGCGCCGATCGTTTACTGCACGTTTGTGAAAGTTTGGCGGGGCACCAGCACGTGCCCTCGCGTAGCGGCACTGCTGCTGTGCGTGGAGTTTGTATGAAGCTGGCACATTTTCGGCAGAAACTCCGCCTTGTACATAGGCGTGCAGCCGCTCTAAGTGACGCGACATACGCACGACGGGCAGGTTGACAAGCATGCACGCAACAGATACGAACACTAGAAAGAAGAACCATGACGCTCGCGATGACATAGACGATCTAGAGTGCCCTGGATGCGGCGATAAGGGAATCGGGCTCATCCATGCCTCCGGTTTCATCACCAATGTGCTGAGCAGCGCGAACAGGCAGAAATACGGTTTGTTGCAGACCTAAGAAAGTGTGTGGCTGCAAGCATATTTGTGGATCAGATTCCTGATTCGCCACAGCGTGATTATAGATATAGACTTGGGCTCGACCAGTGTCAGTAGCAACCAGCAGGCACATGGTGGAGGGGAACACAAACTTCCATGTAGACCAGGCTGTTCACCTAAGGCACGGTGCAACGAACGTGCGGGAAACCGTGCGCCCGAGAACAAAACCGCTGGTTGCTTTCCGGCATGAGACTATGCCCGTGCACTTATGGCGTTTATTTCAAGTCACTATACATTCTACGTATCAGACACGCTCAACTTCCCTGTGCGTGATTCAACGTCGACCGTTGGAGCTGACTCTGACGCGGATCCAGCGTCAGTGCTATTTTGGGTTCCTTTTTCACCGGACAAATGCCGGAGAAGCATCTGTACAACACCCTCCCGATCCGACATTTGTGCTTCAGACATGGGCCCGCGACCAGCCTTGTTCCGAACATCCCATAGTGCACGTTCGCTCTGCAATTCGTCATGATGCGCAAGCTCTGCTTTGCGTGCATCTTCCGACTCTCCCTCTGTATCTTTGTTCTTTTCAGCATGACGCTCATGCTCACGACGATCCTCTTGCTCGCGTAGTCGACGCGCTGACGGCTCGTCTTGCGTCTCAAGAGCCTCAATACGATCCACGAGACTTTCTGCCACTTCAAGATGTCCATTAAATGCTGCCCAATGTAAGGGTGTGTTTCCCGCCTCGTTCCGTGAAAGCAGCATGTCCAAATTGGTTTTCGGCAGCACTTGTTGCATCAAGTCAAGGTGACCATTCGCAGCAGCGTAGTGTAGCGCAGAGTTGCCCATATCATTTGATGCGGATAGCGCTACGTGTATATCGACTTGGTTTATGATCTCATTCCATGCCTCTACATCGCCAGTACGCGCACTCCAAAGGACGTCGTCGAGTTGAGTGTCCGTCAAGCTCATTCTTGGTTCGCGCAGCTAACGACAACGAGAGAAAAAAAATAGGTAATGCAAGACCGCCTTGCGTAAGCACATGAGCCGAACTTGACTGTGGCTGCTGCTGTCCGCCTACCAACAAGCGTCGCTTTGCACACCTCCACTCACTGGCCCCATCCCTTGATGACTATGCATGTGTAAGCACACCGCGTTTTGAGCATTGTATGTTGCTGCCTGGGCAACCGCAACAACGACACGCGGGTTTATAGCTGGATCTTGCTTGCGAACAGGTCGAAGTGGCTGTTGGCCGATCGTTGAGTGTTTGTCATACCGCGCGTGGTAGGCGGACGAGCCGAGCGATCCCACGCAACCTACATTGCGTGTCCTGTGCTTTCTTTGGCGTAATAGGAAACGCATGAGTCATGTCGAACGAGGGTAGAGACGAGTTCGAGCAGCGTGGACAGACAGACCAGCCACAACAGGAGCAGGAGCCGACAGAGCAGCAGAATACTTCGCCTTTGTCGTCGGATGCCGAGACAGAGCCATTGACGAACGATGATCCAAGTCTCGACGGATCGCTTACGCAACAGGAGGCAATGCATGTACGTGCAAGTCCAGCACCTGCTGCAGAAGGATCGCCAACGCTTCATGGTGCGGTCGTAGACGATGTCCACCAGGGAGATACAGGGGAAACCGTAACTCCCTCTTGCAATTTTGGGAGTGAAAGTGATCTGACGGATGAGTCAGAGCGAGCGACGCCACAACCGACAGAAACACAAGATCATGGCGCACACGAGGATGCGCCACCACTCGCCAGTTCCGCAGAGTCATGGGACTTGACGCAAAAGCCGGGCGCGACTGGTCTAAAACGCAGTGCGCTAGACGGACTTGCCGAACTAGCAGCTTCAGCAGGTGACATGGAACAGAATGATACCGCATACACACGCACGAATGATGCAGGTGCGCTCGAAACGCATGCCTCGCAGGACGAGGTAGTTGAGCAGGAAGAGAATACATATGCACGCCCAGTTACCTATGACGGTGCAGATGCAGATGCCATCGACAAGAATGTCGAGGCTGACGACGACGACAACAACAACGACAATGAGGATGACGATGGCCATGATGATACAGCGCCGAGAACGCCTTTTACACAAGTGCATGATCGCATCGATGACGTGGCAATGGACATGCACGCATCACCACAACGCAAGACTCAGTCGCTGCACCGCGCGGTGATCGCCGCTATGGGCAAGCGCCGCGCCGCGGCGACTGGTGGTGCACCCAGCTTGCTGGTGGACCAAGATGTGGACAGTTCCAATCCGCCTTCGGCAGCGACTAGTCGGCAGGGAAGTCCGACTGCAGATTCAGAGGATGCTGTGGATGCAACAAAGGCTCCTGAGCAGGAGGAGACAGCGTCCGGTAAGGAGGACGACAACGGTGCCGACGAAGACAGAAGCGAGGAAGCACTAGGACGGATGCAGGAGGAAACCGGAGAAGAGGATACCGAAAACATGGACGTCGATGAGCGACTGGAGCAACGCACGTCTCGGAAAGGACAAGACCAAACGAAGCAAGAACCTGGTGAAGACGACTCTAGAGCCGACACAGTGGGTGAGGGAGACAGCGAGCGGACGGAACAGAGAAGAAAGAAGGCAACAAGGACGTACGAGAAAGAGGACGCTGTAATGACGACGCCCTCAAAGGGAAGAGGCAGTACAAGTGCTCACTCTGTAGATGCTGCTGAGAACGAAGAAGAGACATCCCTGCATCGGCAAGAAGCCCTGGATCAGCTGACTCGTATCGAGTTGGGTTTCGTAATGCTTCGACAGCGGTTGTATACTGAGCGCTTAGAGGAGCTGGAGCGCGAAGCGGACATGATCCAGCAAGGGACGCATCCCGAGCTGCGCATCTTGCACACGCTTATCGACACACGCAAAGAAAAACGCCTGGCATGCTTAGATGTATGGCTGCGTCTGCAGGAACAAGAGTATGAACACTTGGAGAAAACAGAAGAGAAAATAGCGTGGGTCAATTGGCGTGATCGAGCCGCGTCGATTCGACGCGAAATGATGTCGCAGACCGACCGGAAGCGACGCAAGTTGGAGCGTGAGAAGCGCATGCTCGATGCACCACAGCCAGCACGACGGCATCAGCCATTTGAGGCTGAGTTTGCTTACAAGCCACCTGCCTATTCGCGGCGCACACGCCAGATGCCAGATTTGTATATGAAAAGCGAGGCATCCCTGCGTGACGTGCGCAACTTTGTCGCATACCCTGATGTGCGTGGGCTTGATGAATATGATGCCTGGCTTGATATGGAGCAAATGGGCATACGACCTGTACCCATGCCGCCGCCCGGTTACTTGCGTGCGGATGAAGTGCCACCAGCAGCAGCACACGAGCTGTATGTGCCAGCACCGCTGTCGTCGTCGTCGTATGCAACAGGAGGAAGTGAGGCAGCCATGCCTCCAGGGGCTGAACATATGGGCTATTATGGGCCTCTTCCTCCTCCTCCTGCAGGTGCCCACAGAGGCCATTTCGAGCACGGGCCTCTTCCTCCGCCTGCCGGCGCCTACGATGGCATGTACGTCGACACAATGGACATGTCACGGCGCGCGCCCCAGAACGCAGAGTACGAAGCACCGATTCCGGCACGCCCTTCAGCTGCCGGGGGAGCGGCTGGAGTTGGAGCGCCGGGTCATGCATCGGCAGCAGACTCTGGTGCTGGTGCGAGTGCTAGTACTGGCACGGGAGCGCCTCCTTTCGCATCGTCAAATATGCCGACACCCACCGGCAACTATTCCATGTCGTCTGAGCAGACTTCATTGAATGGCGTGCCCATGACGCATGTGGTTCGTGCATGATGTATATGATACACTACGGAAGTGGTTCACTGCTACTGGAGAGCCGGTTGAGATGCAGATAGACATCTGTGCCATAGCTGTACAGACAAAAAGCCTCTGTTAATACGTGTTCCATCAAACACGGGTAGCGCAAGCAAGGATGAACAAACACATGCAAGCACTGCCCACGTACATACGTACCCTTCCATCGAAATCAGTCGTAGATCGCCGCCAAAATAGCGTGCATACTAGGTAAATACGTGTTAGTAGGAGAGAGAGAGAGTAGGGCGTTGACAGCACAGCAACGTACCAAACGAGCCAGCGGAAGACCGTAACCAAAGCCAGCCATGGGCGCCTGGAAGTCGGACGAATGGAAATCTGGGTCCAAGTCTTCCGAACGCGCGGTGGTATACATGTACGTCCACGCTTGCGGGACTTCACTGCGGGGAATGCCACCACCTTCGTCGCTGATCTTGATCGTGATATCCTCTTTGCCCTCAACGACAATCACCTTGATCGGTGGGAAATGGTCCTCATTTTCAACGCCGTATCGTTCTACCACCGCACGCAGCGAATTCTTCAGCAGCTCAAACAGCATGTGGTTCAAGTGACTTGGCACGTACATGAATGTCAAGTTCTTTGGACATACAAGCTGGACGGGGGGTGCACGGAACAAGCCATAATGCTCTTCACACACGAAGCGCGAATTCTCAATAGCTTCATGCGCCACAGCCCCGACATTCGTGTTTGTGCAAATTACTCCGACATACTCCTCAGGCTCGCTCCCACTCACATCACTCAATGCGCCCTTTGTCGCTTGCGCAGAGAGATAATTGAGCGCACTTTTCTTGGGTGCCATACACGCACGGCCCAACGCAATGTGTTGTCCAATCAGCATGCGAATACCTATGCGAGACATGTAGAAACGGTCCAAGAACACTTGTAAATCTGCTTGATCCGCGCTATTCTTCTTTGCACGCTTGTACTCCAGCACACCTTGTGCAATCGTCGTGACTACGCCGTCGTGTCGGTGCTTGATACGCTCGAGACACCGCGTAAATCGGTTGTTGAACTCAATCACATCCGCTGGCCAGTCAATGCCATCCAGCCGGGTCTGTGTCCCATAGTTCAGTGTTGGCCGTCGCCGCATTGGCGAATGCTCCGCCCGTTTGCTATTCGCAATCAGATGAGTTTTCGATACACCGTCATCCAACAACGCGTTTTCCTCCAGACTTGGGTTGGGTGTCGCTGGCGCTGGCTCCAGCGTGTCCGACACAGGCGACTTGAGTAGCTTCCGTTGAAGCGAGTCAGGCAAGTGTGGCTGAGGGAACGACACGAGTTCATCAAATGACTGCGCGTACCAGTTCTTGACCTTGATGATGGATGGCATATCAGACAAATTTCCAGGCAGCTCCTGTAAATCCTTCACTCGATGCGCGAATCGCACAGGCAATTCCTCTTTTATGATGGTCAGTACCATCCCACGCTTTGTCAGACAAGCCCACACTTTTACGCACCCATCAAGAACGAGCTTGCGAGCAACAGGGTTCCAGGATTGGCATTCCGCCCGAAAATCACCATTTGCCGAAGCGACACACCTGTCGGTGGGAATGCTGCAAACCGATTAATTTGCGACCATAGCTTCGCTGATATGTGGTACGCCCTATGCATGTCAGTTTAGGTCCTCCTTTCTCTTTCTGTCTCTTTCTCTCTCTCTCTCTCTCTCACATACATGCCATACACTCACAACAATCGACACGCAGGTTGTAGTCTATACGAACTCGTCAAAAAGCACTCCCAGCCTGCGTGAAGATCAAGCAAGTTTCTAGTTTCCAATAAAAACCCTGCTCTCTCGCTACCCCAGATCCAATGTGGCAGACAGTCGACGTAGGGTTCTCCACCATATCTCGGCCAGGTCTCGCACGCCCATCCACTCACCCTCACACAACCGTTCGTTCTTGGCTCGCTTGCGCACATCTTTCTCGATCACGTGAGCATCACGTGTCGTGTGCCAGCGGGCCAGTGCCCGGCCTGCTCCGTGGCAACAGTCGGCGCGGCCGGTCGGAAAGCCTGTAGCTGCTGCTAGTGTCCACACTCGGGCCTCTCCGCCAAAGTTGGATTTTGTCTAGCTGCCAAAATCATGGTGTTCCGGATTGTTTCCCGCAGTGCGCAAGGTATGTCCTCAAGTCCCTGATTTACGTAGGGCAGATGCTGACATTCACAATCAGCCGCGACTCGCCACTCTCTTGCTGCGTCGGTTCCGCGCCCGGCAGCCGCGCTGCCTGCTGTGATGAAGACGCCGTACGTACTTGACAGATCGATCATTGATCTTGCGGCCAGATCAATATGCTAACACGAGAGGGTTGCATCGGTGCCACTTTTTTTTGGTTTCCTATCCCATCCATCCGTCTGCAGTGCACGTTTCTACTCTGACAGTACGTTTCGCCACCACACACACACACATGCACGGCCGATCGGTTTGGTCCGCACGCCATGTGCCTTTCCGCCCCAAAGGATATCGACTAACCACTCTCACTCTATTAGAGCCATCGCCCGAGGCCAAGGCATCCTCTATCATTGACTCTCTTCCAGGCAACAGCCTCATTTCCAAGACGACATGGGTCACCCTCGGTGCCGGTCTCACAGCGTTCGGCGTGTCAAACGAGTTGTATGTCGCTAACGACGAGACGGTCATTCTTGCCGGTTTCTTGATCTTTGCTACGCTTCTCGGACGCAGTGTGTCGACACCGTACAGGGACTGGGCTGACGCTACGATCGCTGTACGTACACGGCAGTTCGCGCATGAGCGTGTGTTCCAGACACACGTCTGCTTGTTTCGAATATCTAACCGCAGAAAATCTCGGGTATTCTGAACGAGGCCCGCTCCGGCCACACGAAGGCCATCCAGACTCGTATTGATGCTGTTGACGAGAAGAAGGACGTTGTTGATGCTACGAAGGGCCTCTACGCTCTTGCCAAAGAGACCGTCCAGGCCGAAAAGGAGGCTTTTGAGTTGAAGCAAAAGACACAACTCGCAGCCGAGGTCAAGACGGTCCTCGACAGCTGGGTCCGCTTCGAGGCGCAAGAGCGTGAGGCTGAGCAGCGTCTCCTGACTGAGACCGTGATCGAGAAGGTTGCTCAGACGATCCGTGATGATAAGACGCAGAAGCAGATCCTCGACAGCGCTGTTGCCGAGATTGAACGTATGTATATCTTGTTTCGTCGGATCTGTTCCGAGGCCTCGCCGCGTGCGTTGACTGACCTATATTACAGAGCTCGTCAAGAGCAAGAAGATCTAATCTGGTCTGCCGATGCCCGCATTTAGGAATGGCAGGGTAGTAGGAAATTGAGAGCGAGATGACCTGAACAAGAATAGAAAGCGGGGAGCACATGTCCGTAGATAGATGATGTTGCCGCTTTTTTTCCTTGCATCTCTCCCACGCTGACTCGACTCGCTGTCCCTCATGTTACGTGAATGCGACAAGATGCGCGAGGCGCCGTCGCTTGGCGATTTCTTCATTGTCCAGCACACGTTTTTTAGGGCCTTGCGCGTTCTGTGGACCGCTCGTGCTCGTTTGTGGGGGCAGTACAGCACCTCCATCCCCCGTGGTCGTGGGGGATCCTTTCTCAGACAAGTCAGGCATAGATGACGCTGCTGGTCTTGGAAGTTGGTCAGGCGGCGTAGGCAATGGACCTGTGCGGAAGTAGGCATGTTGTAGAGCATCGGTCGATCGCAGACGACGCAGAGGATCGTACCGCAGGCATTGCGCGAGAAAATCCAAGGATTCTGGTGACGCAGCAGTAAATAGCAAAGCCAAGTTCTGCTTTGGGAATTGTTCGAAAGGTGCATAATTGGGTAGTGACTGGTGATGCGGCCAATCTGCCTGTGAAGGTGTACCCAATGCACGAAATATCGTCGTAAGTTGAGATGCATCTGAATCACCTGGTAGATATGGTGTTCGGAGCATAAGTTCGGCGAAGATGCATCCTACCGCCCACATGTCGACACCGGCGGAGTAGGCGCGACTGCCAAGCAAAAGCTCTGGTGCTCTGTACCAGCGAGTTACGACTTGCGACGTCATCCGAGCGCCTGGGTCTCCGCACTCGCGCGCCAGGCCAAAGTCTGCGATTTTAAGTACGCCTCTTGGTGAAATAAGCAAGTTGCTGGGTTTCAAGTCCTGTGCCATAGTGTGAGATATGGAATTGTAGGAACACAAACACATACACGATGTAAGCACCAATTCCTGTGGCAGTATTCGATACCGCGACACAGCATGTTCATCCAGCTTTTGATGTCATGAGCGCGAAAAAGAAGCGAGCGATCTTTTATGATAGCCTCCAAGTCTGTATTTAAGTATTCAAGTACAAGGTTGATGGCCGGAGCCGAGGCGCCAGACGAAAATACATCGAGCAACTAAGTTTGTGGGTCAACATCTGTGCATACACGTACAGCCACAATGTTCGGATGCCGTAGTTCTTTTAAAAATTTGAATTCACGCATGGCTGTGATGTCAATGCCATCCCGTGTGCCTGCGGCGGCAATCTTCAGTTTCTTGATGGCTACTTTTGAGCCAGTCTCTACATTGCGCGCGAGAAACACTGATGCAAATGTACCCTCTCCGATCTTGTCGATTTTCTCATATTTGGTCCGGACCTGGTGATTCAATCGGCGTGTCTCTTCGCTCGCCATGCACCACGCGTTGGTGGGTCGAGCGTATCGTACTGACTGGGGGGAAAGTCAACGGTTTCATCATTCCGCGTAATTGGCCGTATTTGTCCAAATTTCGCTTGTGGAGATTCACAAGATCTGTCAGCGTCCACGCTTAGGTGGCACACAGACAAGAAAATTCTCTTCTAGTCCGTGGGTCCGTGGCGTCCAGTGAGAAAGTTGGGGCTGGGTGTTGGTGAAGCCTTGCGCCTTTTCAGCCCTTACTACATTCTTCCTCGGATGGTGCATGCACAAAGTGAACACAACGCACACGATCCGACAGAAGATAACAACGATGCAACAGATGCCACACTAAATGCAGAGCACAGAGAGGAGTCGTCGCGCCACAAGACAGATGGCAGACATGCACCCAGCACCGCTACGAGCGACATGACAGGTACGCTGCGACACAAAGCAGTACGACAGCCAGCTGAGACAGTGCCGATTGATCAACAAGCAGACCGTCAGGAAAATCATGCTGATGGGGAAAACGGACGAACCAATGATGATACTACTGAGGATTCACAGCACCAGGAAACCAAAGGTAAAGGCAAAGAGCGAGCTATAAGTGCAGAGAACGGTGTCAGTGATGACACTTCTGACATGCATGCAAAAAGCACACTGAGGCGACCGCAGCTTCCGGCTGAAAAGCCATTCGACTTTAATCGGTTCCTTGAACAGATGAAACATCGGAGCGCCGTGCCGGTAAACGAATACGTACGCAGTTTTTTCCGCGGATTCACCCGGCGGCCGTACAAACCTGATGAGCAAGTGAAGCTCATCTTTGACTTTCTCGACTTTATTGCGAAGCGTATGATGGAAGCGGCAGTATGGGCTGACTTGCCACCGAATGAATTCGATCAAGCGACGGAGGCGATGGAAAAGCTCGTCATGAACCGACTCTATACCTACACATTTTCGCCGGCCATTGCTATGGAAGGGCGTTGGTCCGTGCAGACGGATGATCTCGAACACGACCGCAAACTATCTGAGCGGATTCAACTCTTTGCGTGGGTGCGCGAAGAGCACCTGGACGTCAAGCGAGGCCAGCATTCAGAACGCTTCTACAACTTTGCCGCACAAGAGCTCAGCAAGATCAATCACTATAAGGCGCCTCGCGACAAAACCATCTGTATTCTCAACTGCTGCAAAGTCATATTTGGACTGATCCGCCATCTTGGTTCTGACGAGAGTGCCGACTCGTTTATGCCGCTTTTGATCCTCGTGGTGATCAGAGCGAATCCACCAAATCTGATTTCGAACCTCGAATATATCCAACGCTTCCGCAGTCCCCAGCGGCGGTCGAGTGAGTCCGAGTACTACTTGTCGAGCTTAGCGGGTGCCATCACCTTTATCGAGCGCATGGATCACACGACACTCTCACGTGTCACGCAGACGCAGCTTGATGCGAATATGCAACGAGAAGCTGCAAAAATGGAAGCCGAGGCCGCAGAAAAGAGCGAGTCGACAGCGCGACCCTTCTCACTTGCCGCATCTGTTGCAGCGGTCTCGCTGGCCGACGATACACGAGCGTTTTTCCAGCGCACAGGCGAAGCAGCTCGTCTAGGCTTCAATCGCCTATTTACAGAGCGGTCGGATATGGTGCAACGGGACGCACGTACATCGGAGCTGCGACCGCTACCATCAGCATCCTCTTCAGCTCGGCCTGTTGTACCGCCCGTAACGCCGGCTAGCACAGCGCCGCAGCCGCATCTAAAACCAGCGCGTGGCGTGGCACCCAATGCACCGCTGCGTGTGGCCGGTGCAGATCCGATGCATGACGACTCGCCCCGGTCCGTATCAACGCCCCATACCCAAGTCTCTTCATCGACTCGTGTGCCGCGCTGGCGCAGTGGACTCATGCCGCGCTTTGACGACGATGATGAACGTGATGTCGCTGGTGCCTATGACGATGACGATGGCAACGACGATGACGCTGATCGCACAGGTAGCGGTCTGCGTGACTCGCCGTCTCGTCATGTGGCTGCGGCTATTCGTTACGCGAATGGTGATGGCACATTGGACGATGTTGATGACGAGCGCGGCGATACAGAACGGCATGCGCAAGGCGACGATGCCGACATCGATGCCTCTGTGGACGTGGCTGCTGCGATCCAGACACTACAGTCGATCTTTCCGCAGGCCGATACATCGGTTCTGCAGCTCGTGCTGGAAGAATGCGGTTACAATGTAGAGACGTCAATAGACCGGCTCTTAGAAATGACTTAAACCTACGACCCACATCTTACACTCTCTCGTCTCTGTTAGGTGCGTGTGCTCTTGGCACGTGTGATTTTCTTTGCCGTGCCGCGCTTGGGCAGCGCAACTCGTTCTCGACCGCGGCCCATGGACGACGCAACTTTCTGCGCCTTTCGTTTGTCGAGTTTCTTCTGCGCGCGCCGGGCCTGACGGTCGGGATCACTCTTCTTCGCAAGGGCACGCTGCTCTTTCGATAATGATGACAGGAACCGAGCTTTCTCGGGCATGGCATGTACATGAGGCGAGGAGCCATTCGGTGTCGGAGCGCCACTTGCTCGAGCACGTGCTAAGCTTTCTGGTATAGGGCGCTTTGGCGGCGTCTGTGGTCTAGAAGCACTTGGATCTGATCCATGCTGGGATCGAGTCCGTTTTCGCTCATCACCCGTGATGCTCTTGCACCGCGATACGCGCAGAGCGCGCTTATTAAGCTTGACGCGACGACGGAACTCTTGACCCTCTTGCAGTGAGATCGACTTGACCCCCGCTGCCCCACTAGCCGCACCTTGTGCTCCGGTCCTTGTCGAGCGTGCACGTCCTTGAGGCCGACCAGCGGCAACGAACGCTTCTTCCGCCTCAGCCAATGCAATCACCTCGTCAACACACATGGAGTCAAGGAACTTGACGTACGCAAAGCCCTTGCCTAGCTGCGTTGCCCTGTCACGCACAATCCGTACACTTTGAACCCATTCGCCAGGCTTCATCAATGACGAGGGCGCCGTGGATGACGTGGAGGCCACTGTAGGCGTGCCATCCAGCCGAAGAGATGATATGGGTACAGCTGGCGGTGGACCGCGCTCCTCACGCACGAGTCTCTCGAAGAGCGCACGTACATCCTCTTCGTGTGCTTCAAAGTCCAGGTTGCCTACAAACACTGTGCGCTTAGGATCTGTCGCCCCCACAGCACTTGCGTGGCTCAGCGGCGTGCCATCAGCCGTGCGGATCTTGTCGAGACCTGCCTCAATGATTTCGTGCATCGCCAATGGACGCACAACATCTGCGCGGATATGGCGCTCGTGGAACGTCGTATTATCCAGAGCACGGGCAAGAAGCGTGCTCAAAATTGCACCAGTCAGCCGTGGATCCAGTGGCTCTGTCGCTTTTCGGTGTTGATGGACCAGAGCCGGATCGCCAATTCGCACATACGCATTCACGGCGTCTGCACGCTCATTTACATCCTGCTGGATATAGGCGATTTTTCGCTTCTGCTGTGACGTCAAAGGCGGCTGGGTGGTCTTGTCCCCATCTGTGCCGACACCTTTGAGCTCACGGAATTTCCGTGCGCGTTCGCGCCGCTTCGCTTTGCCCTGACTCGACGGTGCATCGCCTGTTGATTGCGACAGGTCCGTGGTTGGCGCCCGAAATGACACACTGCGGAAGCGAAGAGACATCACATGCGTGCACGTTGGGTATGGGGACATGTCGAGAATATGACGCAGCAGTTCTTTTCGCACAGCCCGGCTCGTCAGCGCCGCGATTGGCACATTGCCCAGGAAAATTGTGCGTTTACTTCTTGCCTCATCACTTTCGTACTCGTCTTCCAATATGACCTTGCTTTTGCGTTTCTTGTCGAAATGACCACGAAGTACCATGTCTGCTGCTTTTTCTTCATCCATATCTTCATCTGAGATATCTTCGTCCGCTTCTACATCATCGTCGACTTGTCCATTCTCTTCTTCTGCACCATCACTCGCGTCCATTTCCTCCTCTTCTTCGCTGGTTGAATTCAAATCAGATGTTGTAAGCTCCTCTTTTTCTTTCTCTGGCTGGCCGGGTATCTGGGGCTTGACGGGCCTGGCTGTTGTCGAGGGAATCGGCGCGGCGGCGAACATAGCATCCAGTTCTGTGTCAAACGAACCGTTTGTCCCGTGTGCCTCCGCGAATGGCACCGGCAAACTGGACGGCACCTTAGTCGGGGCATTCGATTTCGTGGTCATGTCCAGGCTCTCAACGTAGGGCCGAGCGTTGCTGGTTCAATCAAGTCCAACAAAAAATTTCTTTCATGACGACCGACCACACACATCACGAATCAAAAAAAAAATTCGTGCGCCACTACCTCATCGCATCACGTGCACACACGCCGTCTCGTCTCCGGCGTTGGACGTGCCATCATGCCTCAACATTACCAAAGCCTCGACGTCTAGGAGGCCACGCTATGCAATTGCTAAGCCTATCCCAGCCCCTTCGCACAAACTTATACATCCATGAGGGCTTCCTATACATTGCCTTTGTTTCAACCGGTCTACTAAAGGCTATGTGATGTCATCAAGAATATAGGCATGTAGGGCATAGCCATTTGGCCAAGCCGTCCTCATTATGCAGAGTGCCTCTTGTAAAAGCGACGGAACTTGGTATCCACATTGTTCAGATAATACGACTTGGGCCAAAGATCCTCCAAGCTGCCTTTCGGCTCGTACTCGACGGCATTGTGCGTTTTTTCGCGCGTTTGCAGAGCGTCGACATACACGGTGCATGGGACGACGTGCATGCTCTCGAGACGTGCCGACAGATCAAGAGCGCGGCGCATGTGTTCTGTCGATCCAACAACGCGGATCAAGTACACAGAAGCAGCAGAGCCGGAGCCAAACGAATACATCAAGAGACGCTTGCCCTTCAAGTCCGCATCATTCGTGTTGGCAATCACAGACGCAAGGCCTCCGTACAATGAACCCGAGTACATGTTACCACAACGACGGACCGTCGTCATACCGGGATCCAGCTTGCTTGCCATGGCTGTCTTCCCATGCGCCGTGAACGTCTTCTCAATGTCCTTGTTCATAATGCTCTGATGTCGATCCACATCCTTCAGCTCCGAGGGAATAGAGGCGAATTTCTCATTGGCAGGGTCCGCAAGGAAGTCATTAAAGAGGAAGCGTGCGAATCCCTTCTGTACAAGCTTGGCGTACGGACTGTGCAGCACCGCGTAGTCGACATGGTCGATCGAGAAGCATGCACGTGGGTCAGAAGACGTTTTGCTCGGTTGTAGGGGTAGGCCTTTCTTCTCAGCCAAATGACCATACTTGAGACGGAATGCGTCATAGGCGGCATCGATGGATCCAAGATATGCATACAGCGTTTCAGGGCCATCAACCTGCGGATACTCTGACGACAGGTCTGGCTTGTAGAAGTCCCACTTGTTCGACATGTGAGTGCCATGAATCGGCTCCAGCACAAGCGGCGCGTCTGGTCCAACCAGCATTGCAACAGCACCCGCACCACCCACAGGTCGTGCACTGCCTTCGGCGTATATAGCAATGTCGCCAGCAAAAACAATCGCATCGCGACCGTCCCAGCTGCTACTCTCCATCCAGTTGACAGCGTTGAACAATGCTGCTGTGCCTCCATAGCATGCATTCTTTGAGTCGATGCCCTCAATGTCAGTGTTGCCATGGCTTTCAAACAAGTCCATCAGCACCGTCTTGACACTCTTGGACTTGTCTATGATTGTCTCTGTGCCAACGTCGAGCCGACCAATCGACTTTGGATCAATCTTGTACTTCTCAAGCAAAGCTGACACAACTGTCAACGCAAATGAATTGATGTCCTCACGGTCATCGGTGAATGCCATGTACTGCTGACCGAAGCCGATCGTATACTTGCCCTTGGACGCTCCGTCAAAGTCCTCGAGCTCATCCTCAGAAATACACTATGATGGTGTTAATTCACGTGCCACGTACGCGCTTTGGGAAATACACTTCTATCGCCTTGATACCAATGTTTGTTGGCCTGTCCATACCGTCGAGCTCACACAGAGATGGGAATCAGCACTGTGCTGGTCGAAGTCCAAAAGTAGAAAATGGCCCACGGACGCTGCTTCTGCCAACGTCAGGTGTGCAAGAAGTCCTTCGATGGATTGCGTAAGCAAGCCTTTGGTTCCACCGTTTCCTAGAATGGCGTGGTTTTTGTTCATTAGGGGGGGGGGGGCATGTGGAACCAAAATCCACCTATGTGGTGCGCCGTGTTCTAATCAAAGTAGAATTGAGGCTTTATGCCCACTGCCCTCGCTCGACCTCGTTCGACAGTCATGACACAGGCTCACGTAATGAGCGGCTTTGGCCCCACACCCATCGACGCTCGTTAGGTGGCAGTTGTGCTGCCGCAGCTGTGGTGCGATCGGTCTGTGCATCCGGCGGTACTAATGAGCGGCGCTTGCGTCGACTTGGTTGGGAATGGATGGGTGACACAGAATTAGCTCGCTGTCGTTTCTGCCGCGTAAACGTATCGCGCTGGGCGATCACAGAAAGAATAGCATGACAGAATTCTTGCTGCTCAGCCATGTCAGATGATGTTGGTAGCGTAGAAGAAGATACACCTTGGCGGTTCCTCACACTTGGATACTGAGCCCCAAAATAGTCGTCATTGTGCGCATTTTTAGACATCTCGGACGCAGTCCATTCTTCCAGTTCACGTTCAAAGCTACGATCTTGGTCCACGACTTGTTCATCGACAGCCGTGCTCTGATCAATGAGAACGTCATGTTCCTCGGAATGAAGCCACTCATCATCTTGTACACTTGTCTTCAGTCCGAGCGAAGGCGGAATGCCTGATGGACGCGCTCGACGTCGCATGCCTGAGCTTGTTTGGGTATAAGGGTGCATCAACGACGACGGCAACGAATACGAGTCTGGACGCGTCCGAGGAACAAGCTCCTCGAGCGCTAGATCCGCCCATACACTGACGTCTGGGTGAAGGTCATTGTCGTGTGAACGAAACAATGCCGCGTACGATCGACCGCAAGGACCTGGTCCGTATCGCTTAAATGGCCATGTCGGCGTCGTTGTCGTTGTGTTGATTTGGGCGCGAAGCTGCAGATGCGGGGCAAGCTCGACATGCCCATCAGCCTCTATCGTATAGGGAAGATGTTCGTCGTCGTTGTCGTCGTCATCTTGCGGCTCTATTGCCGACTTGGCATGCACAGAGCCAGATGCCACGGCTGTGAGCGTGTTCTTTCGGGTGTATGCCATCGAATGCATTGCCAAGTGTGAGCAAATGCGGGGATCAAGTTTCGGTTGTGAGGATCCTGCTGGTTGGAGAGTATGTGGTGCATGGTGGATCCAGTACGGGTTTCCTAGAGGATACGAAGGATGCTGCTCCACGGGCAATGTATCTTGATGTAGGTCTTCTGTAGCAGGAATCAAATGCTCTGGCACCTGGATCACTGGGAAGTCAGAGGCACATGTGTCTTTATATGTTTACACATACCATCGTCCTGGACTGTTGTGGGTGGCTCGGGTTCACTGTCGATAAATGGGTGTTGTGAGAGGGGGTTGAAAAATCGAGGATCCAGCGATTGGACAAGCTGTGGAAACACAAGTTGCGATGCATTCGCGGTATGAATAGGTCTTCTTCGCGGTCGCAGGTAGGTTTCTAGCATGTATCAAGTTTCTGTTTGTTGGCTGTATGAGAATAAGAACCAATTCACATGCACCTCAAGGAGGGAGAGTGAATTCGATCAAGTCTTGTTACAGCTCAAGTGATTAAACTGGTGTTGAACCCTTCATCGGGCGCAAATCTGATCGGGTCATGCACACTCGCGTCTAAATGGATTGCATATGTAACACACGCCCCGACCCCTCCGCTGCGGCTTCGAACGCACACACGACGCACGCATAATTGTCGGACCCGGAAGTAGACGTACGATCTTTCTCTTGAGCCGTTGTCCTGATCTAGTTTTCTACGACACTGTGGATAACATTCGATGGCGCCATTGCTCATAGTGCAAGAGCATCGCAGGCGTGATGCGTCTTTGCATCGTACGTGCAGCTTCTTCAAAGTGGCGATGTGCTATTTTTGTGCATGCGACATCTTCTTTCATAGCACGAAGGCCAGCCTCCTGGCAAATAGCCACGACCTCAGCTCCGGAGCATCCTGCAGCTAGCTCGGCAATGGCTTGCAAGTCAACGCCCTCGTCTATTGCCATGCGCCTTGTACGCATTTGCAGGATACGTTCCCTCACAGTGGTACTAGGCGGGCCGACATATAAGAGACGATCAATGCGGCCTGGACGAAGTAGTGCTGGGTCAATGCAATCTGGCCGATTCGTTGCGGCCACAACGACGACATGACTTTCGGCATCAATACCATCCATCTCCGTAAGCAAACTCGCCACCATCCGGTCACTGGATCCCGCGCTCGTATCCGTGCCACGTATGCCCGAGATCGCATCCAGCTCATCAAAAAAGACAATCGATGGTGCTGCTGTCCGTGCGCGCCGAAACACTTCGCGGATCGCACGCTCAGAATCACCCACATACTTGCTCACGAGCTCGGGCCCACGAACGGCCAAGAAGTTCAGTCCACTCTCGCGAGCGAGTGCTTTGGCCGTCAATGTTTTACTGCAGCCTGGTGGGCCATATAGCAGAGCGCCACGAGGCGGATCGATGCCAAGGCGCGCAAATGACGCTGCGTGGGTAAGCGGCCATTCCACACACTCTTGAATCTGTCGCTTGATGCTCAGGCTGTCGTTTTCATCGTCGGCTATACTGTCCCATGTGACCTTGGGCGTTTCAACAAACACTTCCCGCATGGCAGAGGGACGCACAATATTTTGCGCAGCGTGAAAGTCGGGCATCGCCACTTTTTCGGCATCATGCGAGAGTGACAAAGAAGCCAGCGACTCATGCACAGGTTTGTGAATGCGCCGCGTGATTGTCAGCATTCCCGCCTCACGCACAAGCGCCGCGAGATCGGCACCAACGTATCCATGCGTCCGTGCCGCAAGATCAGCCACGTCCTCGTCACGCAACGAGTGAGGAACACGTCTAAGAAGCACCTGGAGAATCGCTTGGCGTGCAGGAGCATCAGGCACGCCGATTTCAATCTCTCGATCAAGACGTCCCGGCCGTCGGAGCGCCGGATCAATGGCGCTGGGCCGATTTGTCGCAGCTATCACAACCACATGCGTCGATGCCATGCCATCGAGCAGTGTCAGGAGTGTAGCGACTACGCGACGCTCGACTTCTCCTGCGCCCTCGGCATGAACGGCGGCACTTGCATCTCTCCGCGGCGCTAACGCATCAATTTCATCCAGGATAATTATGCTTCGCTTGTGTGATGCAGCGTTCTCGAAGATCGAGCGGAGTTTCGACTCTGTCTCCCCATGGTACACAGACGAGAGCTCAGGACCATTGATCGTCTGGACATGTGCCTGCAGCGACAAAGCCACTGTTCGCGCAAGTGACGTCTTACCTGTACCAGGAGGACCATACAAAAGCACACCCCGTGGCGGCGTGAGGCCATATTGCTCAAACATGTGTGGCTGCGTGAGCGGAAGCTCGACAAGTGTGCGGATCGTCGCAATCTGTGCATCTAAGCCGCCCAATGCCTGGTATGCAGATGCATCTACGAGTGCATCAGGATATGTGTCAGCAGTCTCAGGCCGTATTTCAAGCTCAATTTTTGTATCACGCGTAACAATAACGACCTGTCCGCTTGTGCTGGCGCCTTGCGAAGGATCCATCACATGCGCGAGAAAGGTCTGGCCCAAAAGTGACATACGTAGCACGCTCCCCAGTAAAACAGCTCCCGCATCCACGAGCGTGTGCAAAAGAAGTGCGCGTACTAATTCCATATGCATAGGTGGCTCCAACTCACTCTCAAGACGAATGCCAATACGCGCCATCGCGGGAGCTGCATGTACGGCTTGGACAATCACACGCCCGCGCGCATGAGACGCGTCAACGAGCAAAGGGCAAAGTGATGCTCCTTGGCTATTTTCCTCGTCAAAATTTGGCCATACCGTACCGGCGCAAAGCGACTTGCGCGTTTGTGCCTGGAGGACCACGACATAAGCGCCTGTGGGTATACCGCTGCGTTTCAGGGCATCTGCGCGTACAAGTACGCGTGTGTCGGCTGCGACGCTTGAGCTTGTAGGACGTATGCTAACCTCGAGTTCCTCGGTGGCTCTTGATCCTGGCGATGATGACGATGGCAACTCTTTTGCCGCGCTCATCGTTGGTACCTTTCTGCGCTTGCACTTGGGCGTACGATAGCGCTGCCTATGCGTGTGTATGTGTGTATGTGCGAGTTGCTATTAGTCAGCATCACCTTCAAGAGTCTGTGGTGTTCAAGACCTAACTCGACTTGGAGCGTAGAGGAACACGTTACTTGGGCGTGCGAAGAACTCTGGGGACGATTCTGCCGACCCATCATGTTGAGTCATTTGACGACGCGGTCTGTACGAGCAACGCGGAAGCCATGGGCGAAAAGCATGTGGCATCGTCCATGGTATCGGCTGGTGCACACATCTAGCAAGGAGAGTGATATCGTCATTGTAGGAGCAGGTGTGGTTGGGATGTCCATGCTTGCTGGCTTAGGTACGTACTTCGGTAGGCGGTGTTGGGAGAGGGAAATGGAGGACGGACAAGTTAAAAACGAAGCAGCAGAGAGCTAATGCAAATGATAGTTTCGAATGCGCGCCTTGCGCCCATGCATGTCACTATGATTGATGCGAACAAAGTGCACCACTTTGGCGACTGGATGAGTCGGATGAAAGAACATACTCGCCCAGCATCTGATCAGCACGACGGCATTCCCTGGGAAAATCGCGTCATTAGCATGAATTTGGACAACCTTTCATGGATGCAAGACATTGGCGCCTATCCATATCTTGACACGTCACGCATGCGGACTGTTGAGCGCATCCGCGTGTGGGACGGACTTACAGGCGCAGCAGCGGAATTTGGATCAGGGCAGCAGGCGCTTAGCTCCATGGTTGAGTTATCGAATTTGCAACAGGCACTATACCGGTTTGTGCAAGCGCATTTGCCGAGTAGTCGAGTGACGCTGGATATTCTCGATCAGACCAAGGTACAAGGCATTGAAGCTGACACGTCAGAAGACTGGCCACGAGTCTCGGTTGCCAATGCGGCTGGAGAGTCAACGACTATCCGCACACGACTTCTGGTGGGTGCAGATGGAAACAACTCTCCCGTGCGCAAGTTTGCGGGCATTGAGAGCTTTGGCTGGCCGTATGGGTGCAAAGGCCTTGTGGCAACACTGAGAAGTGGGCTCCATACACGAAGTGCCGAGCCTATCGTCGATACCATGGCATGGCAACGATTTTTACCAACGGGCACACTGGCATGTCTCCCTCTGTCGCCAACAACCGCCACTATAGTATGGGCACTCCCACCTGAACTCAGCGATCCACTCGTGGCTATGCACCGCTCTGCTCCTGTTCGAGAGGATGGTACATCGAGTGTGCTGGCCACACTTGTCTCAGCAGGCTTCCGGCTTCCATGGAACTTGTTGGAGCCACTGCTGTATGAGGCCCCGAACATCGAGCCAAGTGTGTTTGAACAGCGTGTCCTCGAGACAATGGAGTCTTACGAACAGGCGGCTGGTGCTCAAGCACCCAGTGCATTTTCAAGTGCTGTGCCACCATGGGGTGATGCTGTTGATGCACGAAGCGTTGCGAGTTTCCCTCTTCAAGTCAAGCATGCTGGCTGTTACTTGGGCAGCAGTCTAAACCAACAGCTGGGCCAAAGTCTTGCACCATCAGTACTCTTGAACAGTGTCCTGACGACCTTGGGCCTCACGCCTGGTGGCGCTGCACGCGGTGGCGGTCAAGCCCGCACAGTTCTTGTGGGCGATGCCGCTCACTCGACGCATCCGTTGGCAGGTCAAGGCCTGAATCTTGGCATCCAGGACGTGCGCGCTCTTTGTGCTACGTTGGAAGATGCATGTGCTCACGGTATGGACATTGGCACTCACAGTGCTCTGGCCGGCTATGAACGCGCACGATACTTGCCAAACCAAATCATGCTTAGCCTGACAGACCATTTACACTGGCTTTTTGCTACTCGACCTGCGTCGGCCTACACAAGCCCCATGGGTCCTTTGCACAAGGCCGTGCGTGAACAGGCACTCAAAGCTCTTGTCTGGGCACGTTCAACAGGTCTAGATATCGTGAATGAACTTGGTCCTTTGAAGCGACTTCTTGAAAATGGCGCTGGTTCCATTCGCACGCCGAAACAAGAATGAAAGGATAGCAGGATCGTACATGGATACGTATTGGTATATGTACCACATAGGGGCCAGGGACCTGGCCATTGTCTCTTGCACATGAGCCCAATCGGGTTCCCTCATAGTCTTGTCCACTGGCTCTTCCCGTGCTTTTCCAAACTCTGGCGTTGAGCGTGTCGTAGTCTCATCACGATCACCAGTCGCGAAACGTCGTTGGCTTGAGAAAAAGTTGCTCTGCCTATTCATTCGCATATTTGTTACTCTAGAGCCTGAACTCGGTACCAAGCTGAGCGGCAATCCACTGCAGCTGCGCGCACAGAGCGGACTTTGTCATCGACGCCTTTGTCGTGCCGACCTAGTGTCTGCACGACTTGTCGGCGATAGATGAACAAACAATCATGCGGCAATGCATCCACCAGCGCATGCAACGCTTGAAGGGATGCCAAACGCACGCTGATAGAATGGTCGGCGCCAGGCTCCGCGTTCGCGAGTAGACGAGGTACGAGCACGGGCAGGTGCTCGATCAAAGCATTTCGCAACGCACGATCTGCATCATGCTCTTGCGTCGTCGGCGTCGCTGTCGTCGATGCATCAGATGCATTTGCTAGACGCTGAGCGACATTTGTCACAAAACTTGCACACGACGTACGCACGCGAGCATCGCTCAAGCACAGTGCATGCGACAGTATGGGGAGGAGCGTTTCGACGTACATATAAAGAGACGCTTCCGTCAAAGCTGGCAGAATCGTTGCAATGGCAACGAGACATGGTGCACGCTGTGTCTCGTCACGATGTTCGCGGTATGTCTTCATCAATGACTGTAGAAGAGAATCAAGGATACGTTGCTTGTACAAGATGCGCACTTGAAACCCGCGTGATCGCGTCAACAGATGGTCATGATCTGCCAGCACATGAAGAGCTCTAGCCGCTGAAACGCCCAAGCGCTTGTCACGAAGCATGTCGGTCAATAGCGTGTGAACCATGTCTATTCCAAAAGCGACGCCACGAGCCATCCAACCACGAGCAAGCCATAGCCATGCCTCTAAACAAAGCAAGCGGTGACGTGGCCGAGCCTCAATTGTCGCGACCGTGGCCCAAAACGTCGCCAGGTATTCCGGCTCAGGCTCCGCAAACTTGTTTGCAAGAGCGCAGAGCAGGAAACACGCGCTCTTTGCGTACCAATCTTCCATGGCTGAATGCTGGATCCACGATACGACTGTACGAAGCCATTCTGACGCCTGTGGAAGCTTTGCTTGTCGAGACAGACCTGTGATTATTGCCGCACATGGTAAGAGTCGGTCATGCACATGAGAGAATGCATCTGGCTCCGTGTGCCCCACACGGATATCTCGACTAGCTCGTCCAACGAGCTCCGTCACGTTAGTCGCGGGGATATGAGGCACCAATACCAAGAGCAAGTCACTTGCTTGTTGCACGACAAGCCTTTGATGAGTGGCTATGCCATTTGGATCATGCAGCCAGTCGAGCAAACGTATAGTCAATCCTTGTGCTAACAGTGGCAGATCTTCATGCTTTGCCTCCATCTTGCGCTCAATTGTGACTTGTAGTGTCGCAAGCAACGCACACATATACCCGACATGCGCCAGGTCATCTGCACTAGTGCTGAGTGTCTTGAGCAAGCTCATTGCACGTGCTTGCCACGCATCAAACAGCTCTGATGTCGTACACAAACACGATACGGCACTGAGAATCGGAGGCACATGTAGCGGCGGCCGTTGGACGTGTGTAGGAAGACGAGACAGAAGAAACGGTACGGTTTCAGATTGGATGAGAGAGCGATCCATGTCCAGCACGATTTCAAGTCCCTTGAGTGCATGTGGCTGGAGTGCTTTTGGCGCTTCAAGCAGAACGTTTTGCAAGCATCGAGTCGCACGCAGCCTGTCATCGGGTGTCAGCAAGCCCGGTAGCTGAAAGAGGCACTGCAAGCCACGGAGCCCGTGCTCACGCTCACACAAGGAGGGCGACGTGTATATGTACACAAGCTGTTCATGAAATGCATTCAGCGGGCGACCATGCTTCTCGTACGAATCCTGTGCAGTGATAAGCAGATTCAAATACATAGAACGGAGCTCTGTACGTTGATGTGCAACGTCTGAGCTGACGTCCTGCCACTGGCGCAGCATGACGCGCATGAACTGATTGGTAGCCTGGGTGTAAGTGACATGACATGCATTCACAAAGCACTGCAAGACACGCATGGAGTCGCGCGCCTGGGACTGGGACGTGCTTTGACACAGATCAAGGGATGTCTGGAGGATCGACTGAGCAAGTGGTTCCCACTGGTCTGTGCATATGACTCGCAAGAAAGCTGTAAGAGTGTCTTGCGCGAAGGGAATAATCTGCTCATCTGTAGGCTGCAATATGTCTAGTTGAAGGTAAGTCCATAGGTCAGAGCCATGCTCGATCGCAGCCGCACGGCCATAGACCGGCAGACATGCGGAGATCGTCTGCAATGTGTCAATTTTTGACGAGCCACCAGTTGCACTGAGCTTTTCAAGAAGCAACGGGTAGGCCATAGGGGCAAACTTCGACGATGCACTTAAGCATGCCCTCAATGCCTTTTTCAATTGATCTGGTGTGATGCCATATGGGTCGTCCGGTGGTGGACGAAACGAGATGGGAAAGTAACAGAACAAGATATTGTACATCGCATCAGCTTCCTTTGGTCCCATGTCCCATTCCAACAACAAGACACGTGCGAGACCAAACAGTAGAAGCAGATTACGCGGGTCCTTCTCACCTGTCACCAGCGTCGCGTAGCCATGGACGAACGCACTTCCATCCGGCGCATCGGGACCTGTTCGCATCGAAGCAAGAGCTGTCAGATGTCGTGTCACGAGAGCATCCAGGAGCTGGCCAACAACGAAGCGTAATGGTTGTGGGTACTTGCGCAGGTCTAGAGAAAAGAGTGCTTTGGCTGCAGTTCGGGCATCTTCGCCACCAAACGCATCGCGGCTGCGAGCCTCATTCTCCTCGAACCCGACAGAACTCAATACCAATAGTGTTCGCAAACAGTCGTAGAGCATCTGGTCTGCCCGCAGTGTACGATCCTCTTCCGCTTTGATGGCAGCTCGAGGTGCCGTTGCAGGCACAACAGGCGCATCGTTTGCGCGCTGAGACACAATGTCTCCGACAATGACAGCATCAGATATCTTACTGCTGAAAAATTCTGTCAGCGTACGGATGGTTTGTCTTCGTAGCTGCACATGTGTGTGATCCGCACGCTGAGATGCAAGATGCTCGATCACACAGCTAAGAAGTGCAATGGCGCGCGCGCGAACCACCTCGTTATCCGATGTCAAATACGTCCCTAGATTCTTGATAAGTTCTAGCAAAGAGTGCTTGCCCTTGTCGACGTCTTCACACACCGAAGGCGGAACGCTGGCATACGTGCCATCCACGTACGCCTGAAGTGCCACGTCCATACGTAGTGGAGGCAGGATGAACACGCCAGGTGAGGTTAGCACTAAAGCAAGCTCAGACAAGCGTACCAAGGAATTAAGCCCCTACATAAATACCCACCATCCACATGCACCTGGATGCATGACAAACGGCCTTTGGAAAGGCGCGTGTGTCAAGACGTGTTCGTTCCAGTGGCGTTCATCCATCGTGGCGAGCACGCGCGGCACCTGAACTAGCGGCACGCACGGCGTTTCTGCGATGGATTCCTCAAACCATGCTGCACTCATGTCTGAAATAGCGCAACTATCAGGAGCCATCGATCGCCAGCGCTCTTTGATCGCTGGTCAGCCTGAACATCGCGATGTGCACGGAAGTCGACCCGCTCGTGCAGCTCAAGTTCGCGGTCGTGGCCGTGCTCGAGGACGTGGTCTTGGCTATGGGTCGATCCCAAGACACCGTTCGCTCGTGCTTTCGCGCGATCCCAAGGACGAATGGGTGCATCGGCGATCGAAGAAGAGCATGACACTCGTGAATTCAGCCGTCTATGAGCCTCCCAAAGAACATCGTTTCCGCGCAGAAGCGCCTAGTATGCATCGTGGTCATCGGAGTGAAGTTGTTGTCGATGGCGTGCCATTTGTATTTGATGAATCTGGTACGAAGCTGGTGAAGAAGAGCACCCTGGGCGCCAATGCATCATCAAGCGTAATGGTCACGCCCACGGCGGCATCAGCAGCTACTGGTGAATCAGCTGACACGAGCGCCTCAGTAGCTCAAGCGCCACCTCCAACACCTACCATCCCGCGTCAGACTTCCATCAATGGCCAGGCCTTTGTGCGCACGAAGAATGGCAATCTTATCAACAAGACACTCGTCCTCGAACGGCGCGAGGCTCGCGCTCGGCACGAACGCATGCAGCGCCTAGCGAAGCTGGGTCAAAAACTAGGTCATGCACACAAACAACAGCGTGCATTAGAGCGCGCCAAAACACCCCAGCTATGTACATACTACACACGCACAGGGACATGTCGTCGAGGAACGCAGTGTCCCTTTATCCATGACGATCAACGGAAAGCGCTGTGCCCAGGCGTACTCAAGCCGTCGGGCTGTGTTTTACCGCCAGGAACATGTCTTTTATCCCACACTCGTTGTCCGCAGAATGTACCACACTGTGTACATTTTCTGCGCCTTCACTCATGCCGAAATGGCGACGCTTGCCCTTTTACACATGCGCAGGTCGCACATGATGCACCTGTATGCCGTGCATTTGCGCTTTTGGGCTGGTGTGACCAAGGTGATAAGTGTTTGCATCGGCACGCGAAAGAATGTCCAGACTTCACGGCCAAAGGCACATGCACGGATCCAGCATGCCGCCTAGCACACGTCTCGATCCCTCGACGACTTGAGCCATCAGCATCGTCCATTGATACCCCCTTGTTTGTTCGTGATGATGCTGGCGCAGAGGAAGAGCGTTACTTCGATGGCGATCACAATGAAGAGGATAACACCGAACATCTGAATGCACTATACGTTGGTGATGAACTGAGCGATACTGATGCTGCGTCAGCCCAACAGCCATTTTCTCAACAACGTGATTTCATTGGGCTTGACGACATAGACTTTTCTGACGTGTCAGAAACTAGTTCTGATAATGTCAACGCAGAAGAGCATGGTAGTGGCCGTGAACAAGACGAAGATGATGATGGCGGGGACGACGACGAGGACGAGGAAGAAGATGGTGAAACTGAACGTGATGATGCCGAAGTTGATGAATTCTTGGGCATGAAATAGGCAATATTCATCACATGATGAACCCGAAAGCGGAACAACCACATAGACATTAAGAGTTCCATTGTACATAAACCTCAAGGAACCCACCATACATTAAGCTGTGTGTGCATTTTCACGCGCTTTGCTCTGCGCCGCACGTACTTGCTGAACAGCATACGTGCCTGGGGCATCGCGTTGGAGTCCAGGTTGCATATCTTTCACAACAACTGCACGGGCGCGTTTTGCAGTGTTGGAGTCAAGGCGCTTGGTTTTCCGCTTGTTACGTGCAGCTGCGAGAAGCTGCTCACGAAGTGAGTCAACCGTGTCGGCGGATGGATACAGCCACACAATATCGGCTTCGATGCTGGGTGTTTCGCTCAAAAGAGTCTCAGGCTGAAACGGTTTCATGCACTGCGGACATTCTTTTGGCCCTGTATCATCGCGCTTCAATTTCCTTGGAAAACACGTCTCTCGAAGTCCATTTTCACTTAGGACGCAACCACACGGCCACAGACAAAGGAACTTGTGCTTGCCGTTCATGATACGCTGGGTAAGCGGACACGCGTATGGAAAGTATAATGCTTCACCTAACTCAGATTCTTGAACTGGATTTTTGTACAGTTTCACTTCGCGGACATCCTGCGTGGTAGGAGCAATTGTGCGCGTGTGTGAGCCTCAAGTCCTCCTGCTACTTTGTTGACGTACCTTGAGATTACGAACGTGTCGAGCGACACTGTTTTCAGACTCTGTATCATCGTTGGTAGCACGTCGAATAAGATACTCAAGTAATGCATCCTTATTGTACAATTGGCCTAGCCGATCGATCATAATCGGTGGTTGAAGAGTTCGTCGTGATAGACAGCACAATGTCCAGCGTGTGTGCCGGATTTCATCTTGATCAATAGACTGTGGTCCATCTGCCTTGGTGCGAACTAAATCATCGCGCCGCGCAATCGATCCTCCGTCATTTCCCTTGCGTGAGACGCCTTCCTACGTACCATCGTCAACGGAGACGTACTCGCAATAATCTGGTGTTGAGCGACTACTCACTCCACACACTTGAATTGGACGAACATTCATCGAGCCAGGGCAACACGCCATCTCACTTGTCACACCTCTGCTGCTCGATCTCACGTGACATAAATCGCATGGCAGTCGTGTCGACAAGCGCGTAAATCGACTAGTCCTGACATATAGCCCTCGTGGACGGAGATCGATCGGGCCGTCGTTGTCGCTATTGTTGCCGCTGGGGTGGGGCAGCATGTTCTTCTTGGTATGTAGAGAAAAGGTACGAACTCCTAACTATCAGAAAACGCTGGACCACCGCACGGAGCTGCATCCGTCCTTCTTCGGCCCGTCTATGATTGAGTTCCGTACGTGCGCAAAACTTGCTAATGGTTACTAGTCAATCGCAAGCTCCGCGATGATGTCGAAGGCACATGCTCTGGAGTATATGTGCGTACATACAAATCTATGCGTCTGATGTTAATACTTGAATCACAGGGTTATATTATCAAGGTGGTGTCGGTGCTCGATGTAGGTCAGGGCAAGGTAATGCCGGGCACAGGTCTGGCTGAATTCCGCAGTCGATATCAGGCGATTGTACTAAAACCAGTGCGTATTATTACGCGGTATTTTGCTTCGTATCTTTCTTACATATGTTCAGTTTAACGGCGAAGTCGTTGATGCTAAAATCACCAACGTGAACAAAATGGGATTTTTTGCCGAAGTCGGGCCATTGAGTATTTTTGTCTCTTCTCACTTGTTGCCTATCGATTACAAGTTTCATCCAGATTCGAATCCACCTGAATTTACATCGCCTACAGATGTGCGTATGAAAAATGTATGGCTGACAACCAGAGTCTTGTGAAAGGTCGGCGCGTTCGTGTACGTATTGTGGGTACTCGCGTGGATGCCAATGAGATTGTACGTATTTTACCGTTTGTATGGACCTGACCTTGTCTTTTCTTTCTTTCCTCTCCTCCTCATTTGTTATTGCACCTTTATTCAGTTTGCTATTGGCACGATGAAAGAAGACTACCTTGGTCCATTCGATTAGGCTCGTCAAGAATCTGTATGTATATCATATACCAAGTCATAGGTGACGCGTCTTCATGCCTATAGATGTGCCACTCCCACTCCTTGGCATACGTACGTGCTAATGACAGGGTGATAGCACTGCGCTTCAAGAATTGGAACACATACTTCTTGCTTGAGGTAGGGTATGCAGTGTAAGAAGCTCTGGTGAGAATCCACGTGGCTGTGCTGACTCATCATCTGAATGCAACACATCAACACACCACCGGGCGCATTGAGCTCTGGCAAGAGACAGACGAGTGACTCCATTAGCAAGCGAAAGAGGATCCTATCTACCCTCTTTATCATACCCAGGTCGATGCTGGATGCAGGGAGTAATTCTATGGAGCCAGTAACGCCACCGCGCCATGAAAGTGGCACATGGAGCGACGCAGATGGAAGCCCCTTACCGACGCCGCCGCGCGTAAGTCACGTATATGATATAAAAGGCGACGAGACTTGGCCCACAACGCCACCAACACTGCGTCGTCGACATCAGGATGAAGCAGCTGGTAACAGTGTAACATGTCGACCTAGCACGTCTCGCGATGTCCTTCAAACACCAGCGATTTCGTCTCTGTCACGCTCGTTAAGTGTCAATACACATGCTGCGAATCAACGTAGCGTGGGACGTGGACTGCAAAAACTCCGTACGTACTCAACGTATCCAAACGTCAGAACTTACATGCGATTTTTTGTTTTTGTTTTTTTTTTTCTTATTTGGCAGGTTCAGGTGCGCGATCCGGATCTATGCATGTACCTGCACGGCGTGTGCAAAGATATCAGGATGATGAAGACGTACTTACAGAAGAGAGAGAGGCGCAGGCGCCGATGATGCAAGAAACAAAACTACTAGATCCCTCTTCGAACTTTTCTGATGATCATCGACATAATGAGGGAGCGCCAAGGCCGGTATTAATGGAGATGGAGCACAATCACGGCTCTCGTTCCGTGTCCGCACCGGCCGCACCATTGTCGACACCTGCTACTGAAACACAGGAAACACGTGCATCTACGCAGGACGTAGACGAGCGAGCATGTGACTTTCTGGAGCTCATGCTCGAGGAAGCAGAGCGACAGCACAAAACAGGGTTTGTGCCCATGCATGGGTCACAACAGAAACCTACGGCCAAAGAGACGACGTTTCGTGGCTGCCGCTTCATCAAAGAGCGTCGTGCAGGAGAAGGAGGCTTCTCGACCGTGTGGCAAGTTCGTGGACCAACAGCAATTCCTGCTTCTGTTCCTGGAGCAGAGACCGATGCCGTGCGGATGGAGCCTGTGGAAGAGACCCGACAGGGGTTCTTTGCGATGAAGCAGGTGTCACTGCGGCGCCTGGAGCCGGAATCACGAGACGAGCTTGTACAAGAAGCCAAGCTTCTCGAACAATTATCACAAATGCCAGATCACGAGCAATATGTGTTGCGGTACTTCGGACACCGTCTGAATCGAGACACACTCAAAATTGTACGTTCCTTTGAGTCAGACAAGACATGACGATTGGAGAACTGACCAAGAAACGTGGGATAAACAGCTGCTGGAGTTGGGCGATATGGACTTTAGTCACATGTTAAAAGCACATGCCCCACTTTCGCGCAAGCAAATCTGCGAGTATTGGAAGCAGATGCTCGAAGCTGTGCAGTTCATCCACGAGAAGGGCAATCTCGTTCACACGGATCTGAAGCCGGCGAACTTTCTCCTAGCCAAAGGTCGACTTAAACTGATCGATTTTGGCATTGCACAGAAAATCCCGATTGGGACAATCCACATTTCTCGCGACGCCATTGTTGGAACTCCTAATTATATGGCACCAGAAGCGATCAAGATTGCCAAGGCACACGGCCGTCGTGTGTATAAAGCGGGGAAAGCTAGTGATGTGTGGTCACTAGGGTGTATTCTATACCAGATGGTGTATGGGCGCCCGCCCTTTGATCGCTTCATGGGCGAGAAGAAACTCGAGACAATCATGGATCCACAACACCACATTCCATTCCCCCCACACCGTGTGCTGGACGATCCTGCGTCAGAGCGTGTGGATCCACCCATGCTAGAGGCACTGACATCCACGCTTCATTACGATGCACAACAACGAGCAAGGATCCCTGCACTTCTGGAAAGCGAGCTTCTGAACGACCACTTGCATGAAACTGTAACTCTTACTCGAAAGACATTGCGCGCACTTGTAGCACGCCTTCGACTACACTCGGTCCAGGGCGAGCTGAACGAAGACAATGTGATTCAGTGCACAGACGTACGTATGAGGGAGCCATGCACTCTTTGCTTTAGCGAGTCGTTGTCTTATTTTACTAACATGCTAGGACCTATTTGATAACCTGCGACGTGGTGCCAAGTCTTCGTAGCTCTCATATGACCTAACCCCCTACCCTCCCTTGGCTTGTATGTATCTGTGTACATCCCTAGAATGGATCCGCTAGCTGCTGGTATGCGATACTGGCATTCGAATGAGCCATCAAAGAAGAAGGGCACATCTTCTATCTTCGTTTCGTGGGCGAGGGGGAATGGGTGAGCAAGCTAGCACCTGACTCGTTGCCACAACTCCTATTGTTGCGTGGCTGAGCCAACAGAACATGACTTGCGTCTTGTTAGTGTTGAACCACCGCCACTCGTCATGCGCTGTAATCAGCCAGCATGTGTGGAGCTGTAGAGCAAGTGGAGAAAGGGGCAAACGCTCCGGTCATTCCGTTCAGTCTGCCACAAAATAATTACTTTCACTCTAAAGGTGTACCTCCTGTCACCACGAAGCTTGACGGAAGAAGTGCGATTTCACAGCCACCGGCAGAATGGTGGTGGCATCAGTGACGCCGTCCAAATCTCGACGGCGTGTACTGATCGCTGCATTCTTGCTACCTCGTACAATTGAGTTTCAATTTGATGACAAGAAAGACACGGAAGCGCCGGTGCATTCGCCACCCAATGATACTGAGCAGCACAGCACTGAACAGCGCCATGCGATTCAGCTTACGCCGTCACTGAAAGAGGCAATGGAAAAGGAGCAGGCACGGTCGCGTGTATACTCTGGTGTATCCACACTCATTCCTTCGAGTCAAACTTCCACACGGCGCCCGTCATTTGCCGCATCGCGAGATCGTGTGAATATGGCCGATCTTATGGCCGACGCCGCAGGATCCGCCTCAGCATGCTTACAGCCACTTTCTAGCAATTCTGCAGCGCTCAATAACGGACCATTGTCGCCTAGCGCACGAGAGATGAATCCTGAATCAGAGAGCCTTGTCCCTAGTGCCACGTCGAGAGCCGCGAGTACGACCGGCATCGGTTTCGGCACTGGTGTCAGCAGTGGCTCAGGCATGGATGATAGTGGGAGTGATAGCGCGAGCTTCAGCATCAAGAGTAGCGCTGGCACCGATAGTGCGCGAGCCCCCTTGTCGGCAGTCCAAGTGAAGAGCTCCGTGTCTGATCATGGACGAGGCGCTGAGCCTTCCGGCAGCGGTAAGCCGGACTTGACCACTGGATCGAGATCTGTGCTGAACTCCACTCACACCCCAGTTCCTAGTGCATTAAAGCCGTACGGTGCACATGTTGCAGCATCATCCAACAGGCCACATTCGTCTGGGGCATCGCGCAGCAGCGAGTCTACCACACCTATTAGCATCATTTCTGACCTAGAAGCCAAGAGTCATCAGGGTACAACGTCCCGGCCAGTTTCACAAGAAAGCTTTTATGGAATTGGAACTCGATCACCCAAGCCATCCACACGTTCATCCCTGACCTCCAGTGGCTCAACACCTCGACTCATGACACGTCCAGATCTGGCACCTGGATGGACAGATCCCGCAGCGGTTACGATACCATTGCCATCGTCGCCGATGGCAGCGAAATCTACATCCACGGCGTCACCATCATCTGGGTCTCCGTCGGGATTCCCGTTGCCTATACCACGGGTACCATCAGCCTCACATGCCACATCCGAGAGTGAGCCTGAGCTTGCATCTGCCTCGACTGCTGACTGCATGCCTCCAGCTTCAGGACAGCCGTTACGGTCCGCGAATATACAAGCCGAGTCTGCGACGCCCAACGGCTCGCCAAGAAAGGCAAGCACGTCTCAATCTCCTACAACGGTCAGACGTACTGGACCGAGATTGACCTCGCCAGCTCGGCGCCAGGAGTCTCGTGATGATGACCGACGTATGTCGGGCTCGTCAATCCGGTTCAACATTGCACGACGCGTGCCGCGCAGCTCTAGGACCATGAGCATGTCGTTCTCCAAGACATCCGCACCAGAAACAGCGTCTTCTTCCTCCTTGTCTGCTAATTCGGCTCCGTCGTCAGAACGAAATATGTCCTTCTCTTATGCCATGTCTTCAACTGGCGCTGAGCCATCAATCCCGTTCGAATTCGTGCCCAATCCCGGTGCCAACTACGGACTCATCAATGCCGTGAATAGCGCACACACCCTTGATGCATGTACGGCTGTGTATATCGGCACACTTGGGATTGAAATGGACTGGATCCCTACAGCTGCACGCAACAGAATTGATCAGGAAGCCATGCACCAACATGCATGCTTGCCTGTGTGGTTACAAGACGACAACTATGTTAAGTGTTACCATCACTACTGCAAACAGATCCTATGGCCGATCTTTCATTACACACTTCCCAATGCCCAGGGCTTGGAAGCAGAGCACGATGCATTCCGTGCATATGTACAGGTGAATCAGAGCTTTGCAGACCGTCTCGTGGCCGAGTATAAAGAAGGCGATGTGATTTGGATCCACGACTACCATTTGCTTCTCGTTCCTGCAATGGTGCGAGCAGCCTTGCCACGCGCACCTATTGGTTTGTTCGTGCACATCGCCTTTCCATCCAGCGAAATTTTCCGTTGCCTGAGCCGTCGGGGTGAATTGTTACATGGCATGCTTGGCGCCGACTTGATTGGCTTCCAGACACACAACTTCTGCCAGCATTTTCGGCAGACCGTGAGCCGGATTCTCCAGCTGCCGACAACGGCACGTGGCGTGCCGTTGAAGCGCTCCTTTGTCACCGTAGCACCGTTCCCCATCGGCATTGACGTGCACGTGCTTAATCGAAGACGCCAGGACCCAGAGGTTCGTGAATGGGTCGACAAGCTGAAGGATCGTTTTGCTGGTAGGCGCGTCATTGTGGGACGTGACAAACTCGATTGGATCAAGGGTGTACGAGAAAAGTTTCTTGCTTTCGAGCTGTTTCTCACTCAGCACCCCGAATGGGTCGGGCACGTCGTGCTTGTGCAAGTGGCGCTTGCAACCGTGCAGGAGAACCGCGAAGTCGGTGATGTAAACGACATTGTCTCGCGCATCAACCGCAAACACAGCTCACTGACATACCAGCCCGTTGTGTTTTTGCACGTGCAGGAAATCACTTTTACACAGTACCTTGCCCTCCTCACAATGGCCGATGCATTTCTTGCAACATCCCTGCGAGAAGGCATGAATCTGACCTCGCATGAATATGTAATTGCACAAGAAGAACACAAAAGGCCGCTTATCCTGTCCGAATTCACCGGCACATACTCGGCGCTCCGTGCTTGTGTCGGAATCAATCCATTCAACACGCAACAAGTCGCCAAAGCCATCGAGCAAGCTCTGACGATGAAGCCAGACGAAATGGCCCAGCGATGGCACGATTTGCATCGCACGGTCGTATCACAGACCGCGCAGCAGTGGATCATTTCCGTGCTGAGCCAGCTCGAACGTGCGCACACAAACCAGCCCTCACCCAACATCCTGTTTATCCCGCGCTTGGAAGTAGCCCAGCTGCAAGCTGAATGGCGTATCGCTAAGTCACGGCTTGTGCTGCTTGATTTTGAAAACACGCTCGTGTGTGAGGATGCAAAGCATCTGCACGAGATCGGCTTTACGCCGCCACCTCATGCTCTTGTTCGTGTGTTGCGACGCCTGACAGAGGACCAGCGCAACTATGTGTACGTGATGAGCCGCAAAAGCGCATCTGATATGGATGCGCTCGCTCGTGCCGTGCCGGGAGTCGGGCTCATTGCCGAGAATGGTTGTTACGTGAGGCACTGTGCAAGCACAGAGAATGGCGGTGGCGCCAGCATTCCCACTGCCTCTGTTGACATGAGCAATAACAGCGGAAATGGGATAGACGGGAATACCGGCGACAGACACAAACGTGCGTGGACCTCTCTCGTCGATGGATTCGACATGAATTGGCGTCTGCCCGTGCGAGAAATTCTCGAGTACTTTACCGAGCGCACTCCTGGGTCATGGATCGAAGAATACTCTACGACTATCACATGGTACTTTTGCGAAGGCACAAGACTCGAGGAAGATATCCAATGGGCTCGTCGACAGGCGAGTGAAGTGCAGAGCCTCATTAGTGACTCACTCGTCGAGAGATTTTCTCTTCAAATTGTCAATGAACACACACACTTTGTCATAATGCCAAAGAATGTCGACTTGACCGCTGCCGTTCAATACATGCTTGCGCTCGACAATATGGGTTCGCTGCCTACGCGTAGAGTAACAGGAGATGTCAAAGGCCAGTTTGAATTTGTTCTTCTGATTGGCCGCGATCAAAAGCTCATTTCTTATTTGAATCACCTCGACTTGCTCTTTACCCCCAACACATGCACGACGGCTGAGCCTGATACCATTGCTGGCTCTATAGCATCGTGTCACCTCACACCTGGTCGAGATGTGCTCAACACGTTGGAAGACATAGTGGATTCTCATCTGCGTGACCTCAAGTGGGGTGGACCTGCCATGTTAGATGTGTAACCTCCTGCGAGCCTTCTAGTCGCTCTTTATTACGCTTTTCACTTACAAGTTTCAGTATTATTTTCTTTATATCTCTCCTTCCCTCTAGACATCTACACGGTATGGTAGTCTATACAATACGACGATCAGTCATGACACGCATAATGCAGCCGGTTCCTGCGACCTGTGTGAGCTGGAAGCCAAAAAAAGAGTTAGCACGCATTCGCATGTGTCTACAATGGGCGAGGAACACATAGAACATGTCAAGGTGCGCGAAGTGTGCGCTTGAAGAAATGCGTCCAGTGTACGAGCCTCCCGAAACAATCATACGAGTGATATGGCTTGACGACGTGTCTCCCACTCCTCACGTCCGACGATCCACACATCGACGCTCTTGCACGTTCATCTGTGCATTCACCCTGTACTCTAATCTGATACATACCTTTTCATGCCAGCTTAAAATTACAGCGCAGTTGATAGGCGCTGGAGCCGATGGGAGACGTCCCATCTCCATACCACGGTACAGGTACTTCATCAGAGTATCGCGCTCGTCCATGTTCAGTGCTTTTAGCGCGGGCATGATATCTGTGGTACGTGTAGAATTAAGAATATCCATCACAAGTGCAAGCGTCGTTTGCCGCGCTTGCAATGCATGCGCACCAGTGGGTGGATCAGCTAGCGCTGCGTGCAAAGCGCCGGCAGTGTCGCCACTGGAAATCCGTGCGCGCACATCACTCTGTTTCGCCTGTGCAAGCTGATTCAGTTCTTGTGCAGAGCGTGGATCCTGCGGAGCAAGCTCTTCAGCAGAGAGTGTTTCATCATCGTATTGATCGACATCCAAATGCCGAAAATCACTCATGTCGGGGGCTCTTGACTTGAAAAAGTTGATGCACGACTGCTGCGCGTATACACTTCTCTGACAGCCGCTGGTTGGAAAGTAATAACCCCGCGACTAGTGCTAGTTTTTTCGCTTATCGATGTATCAAGCACCTCTTTCCAAAAATGTTTAGAGCAAGAAACAGTTGACGTCGGCTCGCAGTCCAAAATACAATGGGGCTTCACTTGGACTGCCTGTAACTATTCGACCCAATGGAGTGTTTCGCTGTTGCTGGTCGCCTGTGTGCCCAAAGGGGGAGGCGCCTGAATCAAATCGCTTATTTCCAGGTGCTGGATGCGATGGGTCCCGACCGTTTCGGCCGCCACACAATAGCGCCACTATATCACACTTTGCGGGGACGCCGCCGCCCAAAGTTGGTGCGCAGACAGGGGTCGGTAAAAATCCCAGCCCACCCCCGAAATGGCGGCGCATAGCACAAATGATCATAGATCACGTGCATCCCGAGGCGCGGGTGGCGTGTGTTGGACGAACAAACGCCACGTGCAGCATAGCTCCTTGGGTTTCGCTGAAGAGTCAAAACCACTACACGACCTCAATCTACGTCATAAGGTCCCACACGCCTGGAGGACGTCGACGCCAACTACGACTTGTTTTTGATCTTCTTCTTCACGTGTTGGCATGTCGCACAGTCCTATCAACGATGCTAGATGGCAGGATATGTACGGGCTTACGCCCTCACGCCCAGCCCCTGGTCCCCCGCCCGTCGGCACACGTGCTGGCTCGGATCTGTACGACCACAGCCTGACAAATTCGTCCAGCTCTGCGATTTCAATGACGCCACCACTCACAAACATATCGCCGACAACAAGCCAGAGCAGCGGTCTTACAACAGCACCAGGGTCGACACCGAAAAGCTCTGCGTCCGTCGTCCGTAAAGGATATGTCAGCGTGAAGGAAGATGGACTGCGTTCCTGGATTTGGAGTAAGAAATGGCTTGTGTTGCGCGAGTCAACGCTTCTCTTTCACAAGAATGAATCTACAGTGCAGGCAACAAATATTGTACTTTTGCGTGACGTACGCAACATAAGCCGTACGGACTTGAAGCCGTACTGCATTGAAATCGAGACGAAAGACAAGACGTTTTTCTTGCAGGTCAAGAGCGACGAAGAATTGTATGGATGGATGGACGATATTTATAACCGCTCGCCGCTTGGCGCATCATCGCCTACCAACTTTGTCCACCAGGTTCACGTCGGTTTTGATCCTGTGAGTGGCTCATTCACTGGTCTTCCTGACCAGTGGATGCGTCTACTGACTCAATCGGCCATAACCAAAGAAGATTATGCAAAGAACCCGCAGGCGGTATTGGATGTTCTTGAATTTTATACAGATATTCACAACAAGCGCTCGCGCGATGATTTCGGACTCGGTTCTCCCACGATGAACTTACATGCGGGCAGCTCCGGCAGACAAGCCGTTGACATGTTCAAACGTGCCGAGCCTGTGATTTCATCTTCCCAGTTGCCCCCTGTGGATTCTCGTCGTGCAACGCCGCTTCCTCCGCGTGGTAAACCCAAGCAGAGCCCACTTCCCGCTGTGCCGCGTGAAGATAACATGGCCACTCCTTCACCCACTGGCGATTTGAGTCTCTCGCTCTCTGAGAGCGACACAAGTGCCATGTCTTTCAGGACGCAGCAGATGCGTCTCTCCGAAGAGCAGCAGCGCCAGTATATTGAGCGGGAAGAACCGCGTGAATATCTTCGCCGTCAGCAACAACAACAACAACAACAACAACTGCTTGAACAGCAAAAGTATGCCGCTCTGACAGAGCGTCGAAAGTTGTCACAGCCAAGAACACTTCAGCCTCCGTACCTGCCATACGAATCACCAGCTGCGGTGCCGACCGGTAATATTCCTTCCATGGCGCCGACCACATCTTCAACAAGTAGCACACCCAACTCGCGGCCCAACAGCAAGCCGACCAGGGTCATGCCTACTCAGACTCAGGACATGCCGTCACTTCCCACCACAAATTTGGGCATGGTTGCGCCACCTCTAACCAGTGCTGACATGTATCAAGCTCACGAGTCACCTGGAACAACGTCATCTTCTTTGCCTTCGCCGGCTCAAGTGCATTCACGTTCTCAGCCACAGGTCCAGCCACAACCAGCGCATTCACATTCACCTTCACCCTCACCTTCACAAGCACAGACACGGCCCATGCCATCGACGAGTCCGATGCAAGGCACAACCACTTCGAATGCCCCTACACATCATCCACCATCTAACACCGGTAGTGGTGCCACGACGGCCCCAACTGTGCCTCAACGAAGGCCAGAAGGCCAAAAACGCTCGAGTGCCATGAGCGATGCACAGATCATGGAAAAACTTCGCGCCGTTGTGAGCCGCAATGATCCGAATACAATGTATCGCAAGGTGAAAAAGATCGGACAGGGTGCTTCTGGGTCTGTTTATGTGGCGAAAGCACTCGCAACATCGCAGCTTGTGGCGATCAAGGCGATGGACCTGGCACATCAGCCGCGCAAAGAGCTCATTATCAATGAGATTCTTGTGATGAAAGAGTCACAACACCCCAATATTGTCAATTTCCTCGATGCTTACCTGCTACGTGATCATGACCTGTGGGTAGTGATGGAATTTATGGAGGGCGGCGCCTTGACGGACGTCATTGATAACAACACGCTGGATGAAACTCAGATCGCTGCAATCTGTCTGGAAACGTGCAAGGGATTGGAGCATCTGCATAGACATTCCATTATTCATCGGGATATCAAGAGTGACAACATCCTTTTGAACAACTATGGGCAAGTGAAAATTACAGACTTTGGCTTTTGTGCAAAACTGACGGACCAACGGAGCAAGCGAGCTACGATGGTCGGTACACCGTATTGGATGGCGCCAGAAGTTGTGAAACAGAAAGAGTACGGCGCGAAGGTCGACATTTGGTCACTGGGCATCATGGCTATTGAAATGATTGAGAATGAGCCGCCGTACTTGGATGAAGAACCTCTCAAAGCGCTCTACATGATTGCGACAAATGGCACACCCACGCTCAAGAAGCCTGAGAATCTTAGTCGCCAGCTCAAAGGGTTCCTAGCTGTCTGTCTGTGTGCTGATGTAAAGAGTCGTGCCACAGCCGACGAGCTCTTGCAGCATGAGTTCCTGCACAAGGCTTGTCCAACCAGCGAACTGCCCAAACTCCTTGAGTTCCGCCACCATGAGAAGTGATATATGCTTGCATACATACGTCCCACGTTACCGTCACATTCCTCTACCCCATCCTATTGCCTTAATCATCACCATATCTGCATCATCTCATATAGTTGCCAGTCATTCTCCCCGGTTTGTACGACTGGTCAGGGTCCTAGAGAAGCTTTACGATGTTTACTGCCTGACATTGCGCGTGCCGTTGGTTGCTAGTCGTTGCCGCTGCTCACGCTGCCGGCGCCTCTGCTGCAGCTTGAGGCCATGCATCGTCGCGGACATATGCACAGATCACTGTACGGCCATCGAACTGACGCCCAGCAATGGCACGGAGTGCCGCTTCGCATTCATCCGCATGAACAAACTGCACATACACACGCCCAACGCCTTTGGGCTCCATCCCTGAGGCAGCGTCTGCGGAGGTCGCATGACCAGCTGCGGCAGCGAGTGGCCTAGGAATGTACACACTTGTAACGGTGCCGTGTCGCGAGCACTCGCTGTGCACGTCCTCTTTAATGTCTTGATACTCTGTGTCGTCCAAGAGCTCATCCGTCGTTACCATGTTCAACATTAGCATCGCACGTGTTGGCGCGTCAGAGGTTTCTTGCGTGTCCTCATGCGTGTGTGTATTGGTGGATGCATTCACACGGCGCACCATCAAACGTTGCTCACCTACTTCGAGACCGTCAAGGCCTTCGCATGCAAGATCAGTCACGGCATCCTCATGGAATTCGCAGAAAGCCATCCCACGCGAACGCTGTGTCTCTGGGTCACGAATCAGATCAAAGTGGCGCACATCACCGAACGCCTTGAGCAGCTCCATGACTTGTTGCTCATTCAAAAACACCGGTACGTTGCCGATGTATAATTTGTTGGGCCCATCGGGCACACTCGTTTCGATGGCCCCTGGCGCAGGCACTGCATCTTGCCCGACATAGCCTTTAGGTCGCTCAATGTGCAACCTGTGGCCCAAGAATGCAACACCGTCCAACAAGAGCGCATTTGATGCTTCGTCAGGATTTCGGAACTCCAAGTATGCATACCCCTCGTCCAAATGCATGTCAACCGCATAGCAAGGCTCAAGACTGCCACTTGAGCATAAGAGGCGTTCATTCATTTTATCATTAATGAAAATGCGCAACTGTTGACTTGTTTTGACCGATGACACTGGTGATACATGAAGCCGCCGGGTTTCTAAGTACATAGAAGCATTGAAGGCAGCCGCCGACGTAGTCGCCTCCAACTCAGCCATGGCACTTGGTGGGATAGTGCCTGGCATGGCGCCGCGAATCCCATACATCATCATGCCTGATGATCCAGAATTTACCGGAGCACCGAACAAGCCGGTTGCCTTGGCTGAGAGTGCATCTACAGCTTCAAAGCCGGGCGCACGCACATCCCATTGTGAGTGCGCTATAGGCCGGTCACTAAGTCGAATCGTACCGGGTGGTGGTGGACTTGTCCGCACAACACTTCGGCGCCCACCGCCGCCTCCTCCTCGCTGATGGTGGCCACTACCTCCGCGGCGCCATCGACGATCATAGTCGCTGCTGCCTCCGCCACTACGTCCCTCACTGGCATCGTATGGGTATCGACGGCGAGAGTACCGCGCCGTGTCATCATAGTCGCCACCTCCATATGCGTGAGACATACGGTCTGTCTCGCGTCTGTCCATCGCGTATCACGACGCCAAGTCAATGCAAGAGAGACGTTTGACACGTAACGTGTGCGTGCGTCAAGCCACAATGTATCCGACTCGCTCATCTCACCCCCTGCCCTACCCCCCCCCCTTCCCTATTCCTTCCCAATGATTTCGACTTTCTCCACACGCACGGCAGAGCATTTTTCTTCCTCCATAGGTTGCTTCTTTCAGCCCCTGTGCGTGCAGGATTGGCTGTTTGCTTGAGATTTGTCAAGTCGCCGCCTGAACGCATCTTCTTTGACACACTCTCCACCGGCTCGAAGCCCATTTTGCGCTTCGTCGTTGAGTGTGAGAGCACGTGATACAAGCTTCAGCCACCCCAGGTGAACGCGGTGCAACATTTGTGACGTATCACCCCTATCGTCGAAACGCGGCGCTCGCGTTGAGCAGATTTAACGTGAAGGGTGCGCGCCAGGGCCCATTATACAGATATGGTACGTGTCGCATGCATCCCACAGTAGTCTTGGGCATCTATACTAACCATGTCTATGCGTCAGGCGTCTGGATCTGGCACATCGACAAGCGCGCCTCCAGGAAGTGTTGTGAGTCCATGGGTATGTGCGCAATACATTCGGAGTCCAGTCGACCAAAAAGAAAAAGAAAAACTCACACATACAGGCTGAGTACAAAAATGCACAGGGTCGTACGTATTGGTACCATCCGGGAGAGCGACGCAGTGTTTGGGACAAGCCGGACGAGCTGAAAAGTGCACGTGAGCGTGCCATGGATTCAACGCCATGGCGCGAGTACAAGTCTGGAGAGCGGAGCTACTATGTTAATAAAGAAACGAAGCAGTCAACATGGACTATACCCGCGGATTTGCAGGCATATTTAAGCACGATCCCCGACGACCCGCCGCCTGCTGTGCCAGCGCGCTCGTCAGCCAGTCCACATGCACATGCTTCGCCTGCAGGCTCAGCAACCCCACCAACAAATACTTCAACGGGCGCATCAGCCACAGCTTCGGACGCTGTAACTGACGCGCTTGGGCCTGGCACAGCTGCGCCACGATCTTCGACCAACACATCTGTATCCGTACGAAACTTGTCGCCTGTGTACGCGACGCACGAAGAAGCGGAAGCTGCATTTATGTCGATGCTGCAGCGCAAGAATGTAGGCCCCACATCAACTTGGGAGCAAACATTACGTGAAATCATCACAGATCCATTGTATAAAGCGCTACGGACGCTTGCCGAGCGCAAGGCCGTCTTCCACAAGTATGTTGACGACCAAAAAGCACAAGAAGCAGTTCGGCGCGAAGAGAAGGCTGCTGAGCTGCGGCCCAAGGTCGCTAGTGCATTGCAGCAGGAGTTGGGCGGGCTGAAGCCCTATGCTAGCTTTGCGACATTCAGAAAAAAATTATTGCCGCATGCTTTGTGGGCAGAGATCGATGATGAGCAGCAGGCGCACGCTATCTACGAGGCGATCCACCGCGAGGTGCAAGAAAAAGAGAATGCGCGGCTTGAAGCGATCAGAGCGCAGAGCCGCACGAACTGGCTTGCATTGTTGACCACCATGGAGCTACATCCCACGTCACGCTGGCACGACGTGTATCGTGCGATCTGCGACTCAGACACGTACCGCCAGAATCCTCAGTTGCAAACGATGCACTTCACTGATCAGCTAGCCGTGTTTGAAGAGCACATGGCAAAAGTCGAGGCTGAGGAGCGCGAGCGGCTCTGGGGCCACGCCCATTCACGACGCGATCGGCAGGCCCGCGATGCATTTCGAGCGTTACTACAGGACTCTGTTGACAAGGGCACGCTGCACGCCCGTTCGACATGGGCATCGTATTTCCCGAACATCCGCGACGATGAACGGCTCAAGGCCATGACTCAAACAGCCTCTGGCTCAAGTGCACAAGACTTGTTTTACGATGTGCTCGATACCCTAGAGCGTGATTTTGCTGTGCATCGACGCACCGTTCAGGCGCATATGCGGGCAAACAACATCCACGTTACAAGCACCACCGATTCAGACGCTTGGCACAATGCCTTTCGGAGCGCTGATGCGCCTGACAGTATCCGGATGTTGCCGGACCACATGTTACGTGCTTTGTTCGACGAATGCGTATACCAGTCGGAGCGAGATGCTCGTGATGCTCGCCGCCGTACAGAACGACGCTTGCGCCACCACGCCGATGATCTTAGGTACGCCTTTAAGCACATGGAACCGCCTTTGGATATCGAGGCATCTTTTGACGACATTCTGCCGCGCATTCGCACGCTACCAGAGTATGATGTACTTGCACGTGCGGGTGAAGATGGCCTCGATACGGCTAGGTCGGCATGGGACCGATTCGTTCGACGCCAATCGGAGAAGCTGGCTGATGCTATGAATACACCCGGCCGATCACGGACGGACTACACGGACCTAGACGATAGCGGTGGTGCAGACGAGCATCGAAAGAGGAAGGAGCACTTACGGAGTGATGACGTAACGGCGGTGGACCCACGCGCCGTTCGCAGGCGCACCGAGTATGATATATAGTATGTCTGGGTGGGATCGTAACTCGATGTAAGCGTTTCAAATGGTCGTGGAAAACAGCATAGTGCCTACAAACAAAAGGTACTTGAGGGAACAAGCTAGCTCTGGCAAAGGGAAGGAGGTAGACGTGGTTTGGCACAGAGACCATACCACAGGACCGAGAGGCCACTAAGCCACGAACAACTACAATGCAGAACTTGGTTGTTGCGGTGCGTGCATGTGGGTGGGTACCTGCGAAGAAGCCACGTGGATGGCCACGTGTCTGCGCCTCTGCGCCCTTCCGCCGTTTTTTTTGTGGACGCAGGGGGCAGTCCGGGTCACAGTGCTGACGACGACATGAGCCAGGAAGAAGGTGCCGTGATCGGAATCAACTTGGGCAACACATACGGCAGCCTTGCATGCATTAACCAGCATGGGCGCGCTGATGTGATTGCAAATGAGAGTGGCGAGCGCCAGATCGCCACGCGTATCGCTTTCCATGGCGACCAAGTGTACCACGGCAATGGAGCGACGCCGCAACTCATCCGTAATGCACACAATGTGATTGACAATTTTGTTCATCTCGTTGGCCGTCCATACTCGGATTTGTCAGAGGAAGAAAAGGAGCGCAAGTCTGCCGCCGTGCTTGACGTGAATGGCGTACCATCGTTCGAAGTCGAGATCAATGGTAACAAAACTATTCTCTCGGCGCAGGACGTGCTCGTGCGCTTCATTGGCGTCCTCTACAATGCTGCGAAGGACTTCATGTCGGGTGTGCCGATTGTCGGAGCGGTTCTTAGCACACCGCTCTGGTACTCGGACTCACAGAATGCGGCCGTGGCCGACGCGGCGAAGCAGGCAGGTCTTCATCTCCTCCAGCTTGTGCCCGCACCAGCCGCAGCTCTCACTGCGTATGGCCTCACGATGCCAAAGCCCACAGGCGAGCTTCCTTCTCACCCCGACGGTGAAAAAGGCGAGCCTTATGCGCCTGACAAGATCCTCGACCGGAATGTGCTTGTTGTCGACTTTGGTGGCACGGCCATCGATGTCACTGTGTACGCGGCACGCGCCGGCATCTTTTCTCAACTTGCCTACGAGCATGACAAGTCCATTGGTGGACGTGCGCTTGACGATGTGCTTGTGCAACACTTTGCGAAAGAGTTCCACAAAAAGACCAAAACGGCTATTGGCGAACACGATGCACGTGCTTGGGCCAAGCTGCGCAACGAGGCTGAAGGCACCAAGCGCGCCCTTAGTGCAAGCCACTCGGCGCAGTGCAGCGTCGAGAGCTTGGCCGAGGGTCTAGACTTCAGCGGCAGCGTGAACCGCACGCGGCTGAACGTGCTCGCTTCTGGCATTTACCAGACGGCAGTCGCCGATGTGCAGAAAGCCATTGCAGCGGCCGGGCTTGAGTCGTGCCAGATTGACGAGATCATCCTTGCTGGTGGTGCCTCGCGTCTTGCTGGTCTTGCTGAGCAGTTGTCGTTCCTGTTCCCCGAGGACAGCAACACGCACATCACGTACTCGATCGATTCTGACCAGGTCATTGCCCGTGGCTGTGCAGTTTATGCCCAGTCGCTCGTACACCTTCCGAAGGACTCGGAGGAGCGTAAGTTCGTTGCTTCGATGCCAGCCACGCGCGCTGAGCGCCGCGCCGCATTGACAATGCCAGCGACAACGCGCCCATTGGGTGTGGTTGTGGATGCACCGCCGCAAGAAAGTGTTGCTAAGCAGATCGTCAACGGCAAGCTGTTCGTCACGCTTGTGCACGCTGAGACGCCGCTCCCAGCACGCCGTGTTGTGCGATTCCCCGTCACACCCAACTCGTCGTCGACGCTTATCCGCCTCGCGCAAGGCACGCCAAAGGTGCGTGTTGATAAAGTGGATCCTGAACCGCTCGACGATGACGAAGTCGCAGCGGCCGATGAGGATGACGAGCCTCTTGAGCCAGAGGAAGTGCGCAGTGCATACATTGAGCCTGATGCGGCGAGTCTTGCTGAGCTCGTCGTGCCACATGCCGCTCTGTGTCAGTCGATTACTCTACAGGTGATTGTCCACAGTGATGGACAGGTAACTGTGGAAGCTCGCTGCGACAAGAAGAGCGAAGTGGCTGCATCTGCGCAGATTGGCAGCGCTTAAGAAACAACATCGCACGCAGATCTATAGTTCGTATCCATAGCCAACGGGCGATCAAACCAACGTGGTGGATGCCGCCAGTGGCTATGTCGGTCTGTCTATGAGGATAAATTGACGGGGCATGCCATCGTTCTCTCGATCATCAGCACAGTGTGTCGGTCCAAATGTGGGACGTTGTGAGGTGCTTGAGAATGTTTCACAAATCATGACAGCACTTGTGCATGTGTTCAAAGAACGATATGACAAGTATACATGGTTCCATTACGACGAGCTACCTTCACGGCCTGTAGGCCCGCTACCACGGCGAAGCTTCTCCGCGTCGTCTTCCGGGGGTACTTGGTCAAAGGGGCCAGACAAGTCGTCGTGCACGACCGCACGGAGCTTCGCGTACGCATTGTCCAAATCCTTGTTTACAATGACGCAATCAAATGACCCTGGCATCCGAGCGAATGTTAATTCCTCCAGAGCCATGCGCAACCTGTGATCAATTGCGTCGGCCGTATCGGTTGCGCGGCCCTCGAGACGTTCCTGTAACGTCGCAAACGTCGGTGGCGAAATAAACACAAACAGAGGATTCAGATCCGGGTGGTTCTCTTTGATAAGACGCACGCCTTGCGCATCGATGTCAAGAATCGCGCGACGACCATCGCCCTTCCCATTCACATCTCGCACAGCCTGCGCTGTCGTACCATACAGATTGCCGCCAAATTCGGCATGTTCCAGAAACTCGCCATTCTTTACTCGCTGCTCAAACTCCGCCCGCGAAACGAAATGGTACGACTTGTCTTGCACTTCGCCGGGTCGTATTTGACGCGTCGTATCTATACAAGATCGTTAGTAGGTTCGTTTAGGCCATACATCCACACTCTACGTACGGCTTACACTAAATCCAAACGAGTCGGGGAATTCATTAAAGAGCCGCTTGATCAATGTGCTCTTCCCAACACCAGACGGTCCACAGAGCACAATCGGTCGTTTGCTCATGACTTGGAGCGCGTGCCGCCAAATGGGAGTCGACATGGCCGATACTAACGCATCTTGCGATGACCCCCGTGCCGCTATGACATCACGTGAATCAAGTCGGTGATGCAGCGTGTGTAAGATTGTGGAGCTCGCTTGTCGCTGCTGCTGTGGCTAGGCACAGGGACACTGTCTTTTCTAATACGGGCGCGCGCGTCTTTGCAGATCAAATAAGGCGCGTGGGATGTGTGGCACGCCACTGGACTTGACGACATTTTCCTCCCTCCTCCATCTTTTTCCTTCTAACAATCATGTCTGGACGTACGTATGCGCAAATGTTCTGACCGCAGGTGGCAAGGTATGCTCGCATACGCAAAAGAAGTACTAGGCTTATGACAGGGTGGAAAGGGACTTGGCAAAGGCGGTGCAAAGCGCCACCGCAAGATCTTGCGCGATAATATCCAGGGTATTACAAAGCCAGCGATTCGGCGCTTGGCCCGTCGTGGTGGTGTGAAGCGTATTTCCGGCCTGATTTACGATGAAACGCGTGGCGTTCTCAAGCTGTTTCTTGAGAGCGTCATCCGGGACTCGGTCACATACACAGAGCATGCAAAGCGCAAGACGGTCACGTCGCTTGATGTGATTTATGCACTCAAACGCCAAGGCCGCACGCTTTACGGTGTACGTACCAGCGATAACTGACCAAAGTTTGGTGCATAAATGCGTAGCGATGACATGTACATAATTCATGTGCAGCGGCGCACGCATAGATCTCTTTCATGTGCTCATATAGTCCAAAGTCTTTGTCGTATTGGGCCGGGTGTATGTACATATGTATATATGGCCGATCTGATCTTATTGTATGGGAGATTTGGCTGTGACGTCTCGGGCCGCAAATGTGCCTCTTTTATCCGACCGAACACAATCAAGACGTGACAGAGTATGTCTCACTGACCGTGGTACCTAGTACGCAGAAAGAATGCGTGTTGATCGTTCATTTAAATAAAGAAATAGAAGAGTATGAACATGGAACAGCGGCTCTAAAATGTCCACACATGGACACTTTAGAGAGCCGTCCAAATGGACGAATAGTCCATCCATAACGGCGCGTATCTCCACTTTTTGTGCTCTGGATGCTCGAGTAGATTTTTTCACTAGCCTAATAATCGACCCATTTTCGTCACCGGGTTAGTAGGATGTTGCGCGTAGCTGAACTAATCTCGTGCATCTATTATCTAGAGGTCTCTGAGTTATAAGAATCGATAAACTACCAACCAAAGAGACCCTCTGCAAGGTGGCCTAAAAGGGTGGTCGGTTTCTGCTTTGAACCTATTTCAATCGACGCATCCACTGATTTGGTTGAGGAGGACGCATGTCCATTCCACATTGAAGGACACATGTTCCATAGGGATTGAAGGGCGGAGGTCTTTGCCGTATCTTTCGTAGGTTGCGCAAGCGCAGAACCTGGCGACTCCACCTTGTCGATGGGACGTCCAAATGCCGGCGTGCCTGCGGTGTTTCGAGCCGATGAGGCACGCAGCTGCGAGACGGGCGTCGCTGGCGCTGTTGACGCCATGGGAGGCGCTACATTTGGGCCAAATGCAGCCCCCGACGAAACACCTAGCAGAGGTGCATCAAGTCCGCCAACCAAGCTCTGCTGATGCATTGCATCATTCTCCCATCGCACACCAACCATGCACGTGCCTGCTAATGTTCGTCCGTTCTGAGAAACAGCCTGCAGGGCCTGGATCGGTTCATGAAATACAAGTCTTAGCGTCTTCTCCTGCGCTGGATTGATTGAGACATCATCAATAGACTCCAACCCACCAAGTGCTGAAAACTGTTCAACAACCACAGAGCGCAGAAGCGGCGGAAACCCATACACAAGCACGGAACGGTGCGCTAGGGGACTTGCCTGTCCCGACACAGGCATACGGACAGAAGAAGAAGAATCATCTGCAGCTCCCACTGAGCTTGACAACATGCCCGACGTCATGGATGAATCGAATGCACGGCCTTGTACCTGAGGCATGTCATGCAATGTTTGCTGAGGCGGTGCATCGTCGTCGTCCATTGCATCAAAGCTCGGCACGGCAGTGACTGCAGCAGCGGTGCTACTTGCGAGAGATGCAGCTAAAGGGGGCGATGTCGGCGGCCGTGACATGGAGCGATCAGCGGCACCATCCTCCATCGGAGGACGAGAGCCGCGCAGACTTGTGGATCCAAAGATACTCCCTTCACGCATTCCATTCCCGACTGCCGACATCGATGGCGAGCGATTGAGATCACCGTAATCCATGCTGCTGCGCGAAAAAAACGATGAATGAAAGCCAGGGTTCGGCGATGTTGACGATGCGCCCGAGAGTCCTGCGCCATGGTCCTTCTGTGCCAAGATCGACGTGGACGTATCAGCCTCTGTTTTAAGTGATGGTGGCACTGTATCTGATGGCCTGTGTGAGCTAGCATGTGATCTCTCGATGCCACGCATCTTACTGAGGTAGCCAGGCAAGTAAGAAACAGGTGCCTGGCTTGCAGGCGAAGCTTGCGGTGCTGTTGTGCCCCAAGGTGCCTGCATACCTCCATAACCAGGCGCGTTTGTACCAGCCGCAAACGTAGGCGACGACGTCCCACCTGCTGACCCTGTTGGGACATGTGGCGATGGACCAGGGAAGGGCGAGCCAGACCCTGGTGGTTGTTGCTGTGCTGTGCTGAAAGCTGAGGACGCCGGCGCTGTTGACTGTTGCGGTGTTGATAGCAGCGTATTTGTTTGTGTCTGAGGCATACCTGGCATCCCACCGCCCAATGCACCGGATATGTGGCCAGTAGCATTCGGTGACGATGTGTGTGTCTGCATCCAAGGCGCAGGCGCTGCTGTCGTCGACGTCGTTGATGACGACATGCCTTGGGCAGGTGTCGATGGCGGAATGCCAAGACCTATCTGGCGCGAAGTGCCGGGTGCGGTTGAAGCTGAGAACATTCCGCAATAGCTATATTGCGAAGCCGACAAGGATTTACCGGCTCCGTCGTTCGTATATCAACGTGCGAACGTCCCAATGAGGTAGTGTGTATGTATGTGGATTTGACCCTTTACTTCCACATCGATGGAACACAAGCCGCGACATTCTCACGTGCTACAAAATAGATTGGCCTAGGTGCTGACAGACCAACACAAAACGCGTGCGTGCGTGCGTGCGGCGCCGTACGTGTGTGTGTCGAAAGACCAATTGGGTCCCATAGGAGTGTACGAGAGTGCTTTCCACCTCAACATCAAGTTCAAGGCCACTTTCACTTGTGGTTTCTGAAGTCAGCGCGCCTCGTCGCGATGGAGAACTACCAGAAGATTGAAAAGGTTGGTGAAGGAACGTATGGCGTTGTTTATAAGGCCCGTGACATGACACCTGGCGCGAATGGCCGGATCGTCGCATTGAAAAAGATCCGCCTGGAAGCGGAAGACGAGGGCGTGCCATCGACCGCGATCCGAGAAATAAGTCTCCTGAAAGAACTACGAGATGAAAATATTGTGCGCTTGTACGAGATTATTCACCAAGAATCGCGTTTATATCTTGTGTTCGAATTCCTGGATCTTGACTTGAAAAAGTACATGGACAACGTGGCGAACCAGCCCGAAGGTCTGGGTCCTGAAATTGTGATGAAATTTACATACCAGCTAGTGCGAGGTATTTACTTCTGCCATGCACACCGAATCTTGCACCGTGATCTCAAGCCGCAAAACTTGCTTATTGACAAAGAGGGTAACTTGAAACTTGCCGACTTTGGTCTTGCACGAGCGTTCGGCATCCCTCTCCGAACATACACACACGAGGTCGTGACGCTCTGGTACCGTGCACCTGAGGTGCTTCTTGGCTCTCGCCACTACAATACTGCCATTGATATGTGGTCTGTCGGCTGCATCTTTGCAGAGATGGCCATGCGGACGCCGCTATTTCCCGGCGACTCGGAGATTGACGAAATTTTCCGCATCTTCCGTATTCTTGGTACACCCAACGACGAGATGTGGCCTGGAGTCCAGTCACTTCCTGACTACAAGACGACATTCCCTCAGTGGGGTGGTGTGCCACTCAAGACAGTGGTGCCTTCCCTAAGCGATGCTGGGGTTGACCTGCTAGGGCTGATGCTCATTTACGATCCAGCCGTCCGAATTAGCGCCAAGCGCGCTCTCAATCATCCATACTTTGCTAGTGTGACAGCTGGCTAAGATTGTTCCCTTGTATGTGCGCATGCATGCATGTGAGTGCGTGCGTGCGCGAGCGAGTGAGTGAGGGTGTGAGTGTGTGAGTGTGTAAGTATGTGCCTATAAATATGTTTCTGTGACGCGTGAGCATGTCAGTCAGATGCGCCATTCGTTTTGTGTCGCGTCCTCCTTTTGCTCTGCATGCGGCTTCCCACCACGTGTTGCTACCGCTTCCCGTCCAAACACGCCTATCTTCCTTTCCTTGTCTCGTATACTCACATGCCCATACTGTTCTCATGTAGGAAAGCGTCCGAAAGCTTAATATAAACTCAGAAACACGATTGGGCCATCCACTTGCACATTTACATTCTCTATACATTGTGCCATATAAAGTTTCGGAAACTGTCCCACTTGTCGGAAAGAACGTACAAGTCTGCTCGTTAGTTTCACGCTTCGAGTACACACAATCCATGCTGCTAACTAGTCCACCATTCAGACGGTGTCGCTTATTCACGAAGAGCCACATAACAGAGCCCCATGTCAATGCCGCGAAGAGTTGGTGTGCCGTGTTATCAATTGGCACAACCTTGTTTGTTGGATAGTCCTTTGGTACACGAGCACGCGGAAGAAGCGCGGCTACACATCGCGACACGCAATATAGTACAATCTGTTCATTTACTGGCGTTCGCTCGCCAAACATGTACCAGCCGCCTAACATGCCGGCCAAAAATGGATCAATGGATGCCTGCTTTCCATCACGAAAAAGGTCACGAATCACCATTAAGGTTGTCTTGTAGATCATCACGTATAACGCTAGCCGCATAGCATGCTGTCTCGTCGCTGTGATGATCTTCTTCCATTTGTCCCTTGGCGTACCAGATCCAAACAGCGTCACCATTACCAAAGCATGCGGGAATCGGATCTTTGCACCATATACCAAACCGTTTCTTGCACCTTTGATAATAGATAAGATCGCATGGTTTGCCGGGTCTAACAAGGACTGCGTTAGCGCCAAGCGAAGATCCGACATGATGCTGGCCAAGGCAACCCAGACCCAAGTAATTTTACCCCACTTCCAGTTTTTGCCCACACCCCCCGTCGAATTTGACTTGAACTTTTGCCCGGGCCCCCGGGTGAACTCAATCTATGCGGCGCCACGGCCTGCTTCCGTCTCACTGCTTAGCACGCACACGCACATACACGAGCAAAGACACAGCGTCTCCACCAAGGGGGGTATTTTATTTCGGCCGAAGAACACGTGGGTGATATGTACATGCCGATGAGTGCGTGAAAGTACGCGTTCAAGTGCGTGTTTATTTTCATAATACATGTCGAGTCCAACATGACAAGGTCTGATCTGTTGGGTGCATGACAGGCTTGAACACCGTAGCCTCTTATCAAAAAAATAAACAGCGAAATCTTTTCATCTTGTTCTTCGTTCTTGTTGCCTTCGTGGCTGCATGGTCAAACGAGTCCGTCGTGAAGCACTTAAGTGCCATTCGAAAGACATTTATCTAGCACCATCGTTAGGTCAGTCGATTGGTGGCCGATCATTCGATGTTTCGTGGAAACCAGACTGTATCAAGTCTTCCAAATTAGATATTTATTTGTTCTCACGACATGATCCTATCACATTACCTCTTCATGCATGGCTGGGATTGAACACAGAAGAAGGGTCCAAATCGCTTCCGCTTGACAGTAGTTGGTGGAATGGCACATCAAACTTGGTCGCGAACCTTCAATTTGTTCCTAGTGGCTCACAACCTTGGGAAACGTCCATTCCTCTCGGTCCAACATGGTATTTGAAAGGCGACAACAATAATAAATCAGGACGTTTGGACGCATCCTCTGCGTGGAGCAACGGGAAAGTAACTGACTACAATGATAAGAATTCAGATTTGTCTAACGGCGCATTAGCTGCCGCTGTTATATTGCCGATACTGGCACTTCTCGGCTTGATTGTGGCAGCCTTCATGTGGAACCGACACAAAATAGCTAAACGCGAAGAAGCCCGTCGTACTCGCTCCATGAAGCAATTATCACCCAATGGCGCCTCACTTCCTGAAGCACCAGCACCGATGTATGGTCAGGAGCCCTACAGTTCTATCGGTACTTATCATGTTGATGTGCCAGATGGGTATCTGGAAGAATCAGATGTGAAGGATCTTCACAATCAAGACTATTCTTATGGGCAAGATATGCTACCATCCATGGAGACGGACAATACGCAGTTCGAACACGTGCAATCCCAACCGATAGACTCGTTGCAACACAAAGATGGTGATTTGAATGTCTCGTCTAATACCAAAGATCGACGCCGTCGATCCCGCAAGCATCCGAATGAGAAGCGCAAGTCCTCTAAGCGTAGGACACGCTCTTCTCGTCAGCATTACTCGATCGGCTCGTCTCTACTGCATCAAGCCAATTCAGGATCTGTTCCCGAAAGTCGTGTTCAGGCCGAACTTCAGCGCCGAACTCGAGAATTCAGACCCCATTCACGGTACGGGATGCTTGAACGACCATACTCTTCGCCTGACGATGCAGACTCTATGTCGGACCTTGATCAGCTTTCGTATGGGCCGAATCATGACAAGGCCACTCCTGTTGCGGTCACATCTTCGCAAGGTCCCGGCACGAGACTCGGTGCCTCTAAAAAGTCTGCAGCTCTAGATCCTGCTCCACAGGAGCCCGATATACTTCACGAGAGAAACAAATTCGACGGCGTGAATCAGCGAGTGCTCAGATACCTGCAATCATTAGGCACTGATGATCAAGAGACTAACGATGATTCATTCGCCAACGCACGTTCCGGTTCGACTCAAAAGCACCAGCTTTCCACCCAAAGGAATGTTTTCTATGACACAGACGATAGTCTGGGTTAATCTGCTCACGAAAAACACTTTTCACTTTCTTTCATTCCAGGTATAATAAACACGTAGAGAAATTCAGCGATGTAAATGTTCTACAACACATTCGTTAGTGTGCATCTCTACGGCCCCATACGCCATTTCGACATTTTTAATGGCTGACGTAATACCTGCCATGAAGATGCGTCGTTCTACGCGAGCGTCAAACGCGCTTGGACCCGTCGTGTCATTTGTCCGTGCAAGTCTAAACAATACTCATGGGGGAATTATCATCGTCATGTTTAGGACAAATTCGCGCTGTGCTGTTTGATATGGATGGCCTCCTGATTGACAGTGAGCGCATCTATACAGAAGTAGTAAACGAAATCCTTAAGCCGTTTGGTAAGCAACAAACATGGGACATAAAGGCAAAGCTCATGGGCAAGCCGGAACGAGATGCGACACGTACGTATTCAAAGCTCTAATCACAGTCGTACTATTGTCCAGTCTATGGCCTCCTAACCAAGAAGACCCAGAAGACGTGAAACGTGGCTTTGGGTCCGACTGTCCATTTGCCATTGATGATTTCCTTAGGAAGCGAAACGAACTTCTGTTACCAGCCTTCCGCAACGTACAACCGATGCCTGGAGCTGTACGCTTGATCCAGCATCTTTCAAAGCACAACATTCCAATTTGTGTACGTAAGAAAACGACTTACAAGGAAGGTTGCTACTGGCAGTCGTCGGCATAATTGTACGCATTTTTTTTTTCAGGGAGACTCATAAAATGCAGTTGAAATCAAATCCAGTGCGAATCCCGATTTATTTGAACCATTTAACAGTCGAGTCGTGTGTGGTGATGATGAAATGATCGGACGCGGGAAGCCATATCCCGATATATTTTTAAATGCTGTTAAGCATGGGCTCGGATGGCAATTCTCTGATGAGGGTCGCGCTATCTTGGAAAAGATCCGCGACCCTGGAGCTGAATTTGATGGGAAGCTTGGTGGTGTAGAAGGCGAAATTCTTGTGTTTGAAGATGCACTAGTACGTGAATACAATGGCAAATTGACCCTCTCTTTCGCCCGTCACCATACTAACCATGATCACTCAGCCCGGGGTCCAAGCTGGTCTCTCGGCTGGCATGAAGGGTATGTATTTAAGCCTTTTGTGTTCTGTACAGCTAACGATGCAGTTGTGTGGGTTCCTGACCCCTCTGTACGTAAGAATATCATGTCATTGGCTTTGGCTCACATAAACGACAGCTGCGAGCCGTGGCGGATCAAGGCCCGCCCATAGGTGCACATCAAGAGCTTTCGTCTTTGGAAGATTTTCGACCTGAGATGTGGGGCTTGCCACCATTCGAAAATGAATAAAGGCGACCAGTGTTATTTCGTTTTGTTTACACTGCACGGATTTCTCCTCTCTCAGACGCTGGTGGCTGTTGATGTCAGATATATGGTCCCATGATTTTTTTTCTGGCGAGAAGGAAAAAAAAAGGGCATCAACACGTACCTCTGCTTCTTGCGATGGTGGCAGCTCATCTATAAAGTCAGGTTGTGCTGGCAATGCACCTGTCGTGTGCTGCAAGTAGGAAGGAACCTCCATATCATGCTCCAGAGGCTGTTCTTCTCTGCGAATGCGTCAGAATTTTGTTACTGGGACAAAAACACACGTACAATGCCTCAAGTTCCGCTTCCAGCTCGGTCTCATCAATGTCGTCAGGCGTCGCATAACTACGAGCAAGTGTTTCTTGCAGTGCACCCGATTGCTCCATCAAATCCTCCATTTCATCCTGAATCTGCTCAATTTTGTCAATATTGACATTCCGATAGGTCTTTTTCAGGTTCTTATTCGCCTGCTGCATCGCATCAACAGTGGCCATGGTGTTCCGCAGATTCTCTGTTACCATCACACTTTGTTCCATGTTAAAGCTTTGTTGCACCAGCTGCTCCATTTGTGCTTCATACATGCGCTTTTGCCGTAAGACTCGAATAGCTCTCTGTTGTATGGCGGATTTTCCAGGGCCTTCACGCATTTTTTTCATTTGGTCTCGATAGCGTCCTAATTCGGCATCAAGACGACTGATCTTTACCTGAGTTGCATCTGCACGAGCATCTGTGGATGTAATAGCCTGCTGTAAATCTGGTTTAGGTGCCTTATTCTGTGATAGGCCAAAAAGTCGTTGCATAGTTTGGCAATTTGATGTTCCCTAGTGAGGTAGGAAAAAGGTACTTGTGAACCGAAGACTTGTACGATTCAATGCTTCAGTCCGTAAAAGACAAAACAGGAATCCTGAAAACACTTCTTCTTATAGGACCTCGTGATAGGCTCTAAAGTGATTTAAAACGAGAAAAGTAACACGATGGTTTGTCTGCTCGTGTTGAACCAGCCAAATACGGCGAGACCGGTGCTTACGGGGTAGGGTCTTAAAATGAGGTGGAGGGGACGAGAGAGTGAAAGTGGGAGGGATAGCTTTTGACGGTGACCTGGGATTGATGACGTGTTAAAACCTCGACTGTCCGAATGCAAGGCACGGCGACCAAGATAGCTACGCCAGACTCCCTCACCGCTTTGGAAGCGCCACCACCGACAACATGTCTTGGGGGGGATTCAAGAAGTCTATCAACCGTGCAGGCACGCAGCTGATGCAGAAAACGGGTCAGTTGGAGCGCTCAGATGACTCCAGATTCAAGGAAGAAGAGCACAAATACCGAGAACTTGAGAAGCATGCGTCCGCATTACTGAAATGCTCTCGAGACTACCTTGACTCGATCCGGCTTTTGTCTGCATCCGAAGCCCGCATAGGCGATACAATCGAGGGTTTTTATCACGATAATAGTGAGCCTGCGATTATTGCGACCTCGTACAAGCGTGCTCTGGAAGAGTTAGACGCTAGAACAGCGAAGGAACTAGATGCACCGTATCGTGCCACAGTTCTTGACCCTATCGGCAAACTTTGCAGCTACTTCCCTGAGGTGAACAAGCTGATCGACAAACGTGGTAGAAAGGTGCGTATCTCGCCTCTCTATACAATTTGGATTGAACCATCTTACAATGCAGCTTCTCGACTACGATGCTACACGTTCACGTTACAAGAAACAGTCAGACCGTCCTAGTGACGACCCGTCCAAGCTTCCACGTATGGAAAACGAGCATAATGAAGCAAAGCTCGTGTTCGATGCTTTGAATGAACAACTAATGACGGAACTTCCTCAACTTGTTGACATGCGCATTCCATACTTGGACCCGTCATTGGAAATGATGATCCGTGTCCAGATCAAGTTTGCTCAGGAAGGCTATGAACAGCTTGGTGGCGTACAACGGTACTTCCCAGAACAAGTGCGTACCGATTATGCCGAAGGACAACTGGATGCCCAGGTGGAAAGCATACTCCAAGAGATGCGCGGTTTGTCTATTTGCGGCATGAACAATTGATATGTTCCCACTCCTCTCACTCATATGTATTTAGTTGGAAACTAAAACCTTATATATAAAACACTTGAGCGTGATCTTTGGTGCTGGTGGCTTGGATAGGACAACTCTTAAGGCATGAGAGGTCTTTCATGGAGCATTAGGTTGGTTGGTGCACGTGGCACAGTATGGAGAGCTTATGTGGTGGGTCCAAATTTCTCCCAGCTGGCTGATTAACAGGTCAGATATTCTGGGTCGAAACGAATCAGAGTTAGATTTTCTTCTCATCTCGGCTACACTGATTTGAGAACATGTCGGCAGCACCATCGACAGCACCGTCTTCACCTGGTGCTTGTACAAAATCTGCTACGACAGACATGTCATCTGTGACGACTGCATTGTCAGAGGTGGACGCCTCGCTATCACCCGAAGAGCGTCAAAAGAAAGTCGAACAAGTCAAGTCTGCTGGCAACCAACGTTTCATGAGGGGCGACTATACCGAGGCTAAGGCTTTGTACACTCAAGCCATTGCCTTAGACCCATCGCTCATCACATTGTATAGCAACCGAGCTATGTGCGAACTCAAGCTAGAACAACATGGACTTGCTGTTGCCGATGCTACCAAGGCGATTGAGCTGGATCCCAAGTTCGCCAAGGCATACTACCGCCGAGCCAGTGCACACCTATCGATTCTCGAGCCAAAGAAAGCATTACCCGATTTAAAGATGGTTCTCAAGCTTGATCCGCGCAATGCTCAAGTGAAAGCACAGCTAGATGCAACGTCCAAACTTGTCCGCCGCTTAGAATTCGAAAAAGCTATCCATGTTGAAGAAGGCCCAGCCGCTAGTCAGACTATCGAAGAGTATTTGGAGCATGGAATGGGTGGTGCGGCCGTCTCTTCTGACTACACTGGTCCACGACTGCCCACGGAAGCTACAAGCAGCCAACGCATTTCGCCGCTGATTGAAGACAAACCTTATCTCGGTCGCATCGATGACGCATTTATTGATAAAATGATCCAGCATTTCCGAGATGGAAAACAACTGCCAAACGGGATCGCGTGGGCTATCGTGCTTGGAGCCCTTCGTGCGTTTGAGCAAGAGCCATCTCTCGTGGAATACACTGTACCTGAAGGCACGACGATTGACGTTGTGGGTGACACACATGGACAATTTTACGACTTCATTCATCTCTTGACACTAACAGGTCGTCCCTCTGCAAGTCATGCTGTCCTATTTAATGGCGACTTTGTGGACCGTGGTTCATGGTCTGTTGAAATTGCTTTGACCATCTTTGCTTTCAAATGGTTATACCCATCCACGACTTTGATTAACCGCGGCAACCACGAAACAAGTGACATGAACAAGGTCTACGGCTTTGAAGGAGAGTGCAAGGCCAAGTTTGGCGGTGACATGACATTCAAGCTTTTCACACAAGCGTTTGTTGCTATACCACTTGCTACGCTTATATCTGCATCTCGTTCACCTTTGCCAACGGATAAGCTTCCTGCTACCGCAAGTAAATCACTCGCCCAGACCGCACCAATTGTTGACAAGGAGACTGGTCACAAACGCTTCTTCGTGGTTCATGGCGGTCTCTTTAGCAAGGACAACGTGACACTTAGTGACATCCGAGCCGTTGACCGTTTTGCCAAGAAACAGCCAGGGCAAGAGGGTCTCATGATGGAGCTGCTATGGAGTGATCCTCAGGTTGCGCATGGCCGCGGGCCTAGCAAGCGTGGTGTTGGTCTCGGTTTTGGTCCTGACATTACCCGTGCATGGTGTGAGCTCAACGGGGTCACTTCCGTGTTGCGGAGTCATGAAGTCCGCCAGGGGGGTTTTGCTGAGGAACATGAGGGACTGTGTTGCACCGTGTTCTCAGCGCCCAACTACTGCGATTCTACGGGCAACCTAGGTGCCTTTGGACGCATCGATGAGCAAGGCACACTATCGTGGACAACGTTCGATGCCCAGCCGCATCCGAATATTCGGCCCATGGCATATGCAGGTGGCATGAGTAGTCTTTTGGCGTAGGAATAGACAAATGATGCACACATTCTGGCGGACTTTTTCCGTAGAAAAGGGCGCGAGACTTTTTTGCGGAGACGGAAGCGGGTCGCAGATGAAACATACTCACATTTATTGGAAAACAATTAAGCTCTACGCTCCTGCTCTGATGAGCTCTCATTCACAAAGAGCGTTCTCGAGGCCCAAGCCTGATGGTATCCACACGAATACGGGTATACGGCTGCTTATGTGTAATAACTTTGTCGTAACCTTTCCGTCGCTTGAACTTTTCAATTCGTTCCAACGGTCCCTTCGCATGCTCTATTACAACACACTGGACCTGGACAACATCACTGGACAACGCTGCACCAACATGAGCCATACCTGTGGGGATAAGTTGGGCCGCCCATGACGAAGAAAATGGAACAATACTATGCGCTTCCTCCGACTTTACCAATTCATCCGTGCGGACGCGAACACAATGCGAGTTGTCTGTTCGACTGCGGAGCAGCACCAATGGGAATCTACCACCCTCAGGATTCCGTGCTCCGTGCGCAGGATCCTGTGCGCGCAGTGTAAAGTCACGGCTTCCAACTTCATGTACCAAGTCGAGCTCTAGTATATCGCCCAACTTCACCCCTGGTAATCGTGGAACGGTAATCACATCCGAACTACTCAGGACGAACGTGCGTCCCGCAATAGAAGCCACGACGTAATGGTTAGGCTGCATCTTTAACAGGTGCAAAGCTTCTTCCAAGTTCTTGACGGTGACTGCTGGTGCTTGTGTGCTCGTTGCCGCGCCTTCCAGACCCTGTGTCGCCATTGTGCGTGTTCCTGTTATCGGCAAGAAAACACGAGCAAGAGGCACATTGCATGTCCGCTGCACTGGCTGTACCAAGGAAGGTACATGGATACTTCCCTCCAAGGCTCGCGCGACCCCTACTCGACTTAACGCGCGCAGACCGCGCATCATATGGTGGCGACCTTGGGCCATTCCAGGTCCTCCAGCTGCTGCGATGAAACCAGACAACTTTCTTGACCGCCCAAGCCGGCCACGAGTCTCGTCGTTATTGCAACCATGTGATGCTACACACGTGACTAGACTTTGCTTCTTGACTTTGAGTGGAGATAGAGGGACCTTGGCGCTTGCCTCTATTCAGGCTGTGGGCGGCAGATTCATTCTGCATTCTGCAGCTGCAACCGGGTCCTTCCGGTAGTACACCATTCGGCCGAAACAAGCTCATCTGCTTTTCTCAGTGCTAGATTCAGCTTCATTATTCGTCCAATTCCCTAGGTTCGGACCCGCTTCATGCGGCCGGGCACGACCGTGGCCGCGCTGGCAGTTCCGCGGTGCGCCCCGGCCGACGGGTCGCTTTCCGTAACGGCTACGGCGCATTCGCTCTTGTCTATCTACCTTTGCCCCTACCTCGAGTTGTAGTCGCAATGCTCGCTAGGTCCACAGGCATTGCAGTTGCTAACCTCGCCCGCACCGCTGCGGTGCCAACGGTACGTATATATGGGCTCTGCGGCATGTGCGCTCGTGCAAAGCTATTGAATCTTTCCGTCTCATAGCACCCATGTGCGCCATGTGTCGCCGAGCCGTTCATCTCAGCTGGTCGAACCATTTTGCTAACACGTTGGTGCTTCCCGTTTATCGACGGGGATGCCGTTCCTTGGAAAGGCTCGTCGTGCCGTTCCGGCTTTCGCTACTGCCGTTCGTAACTATGCCACTGCCAAGGCCGCTGCCTCGGAAGTGAGCTCGATTCTTGAGCAGCGTATCTCGGGTGCCACGTCTAACTTTGACGTCGAGGAGACTGGCCGTGTACTTGCTATTGGTGACGGTATTGCCCGTATTTACGGTCTCCGCAACATCATGGCTGAAGAGATGGTTGAGTTCTCTTCGGGTATCCGTGGTATGGCTCTTAACCTTGAAGCTGACAATGTCGGTGTAACTGTTTTCGGTTCCGACTCTTTGATCAAGGAAGGTGACATTGTCAAGCGCACAGGCCAGATTGTTGATGTGCCAGTTGGTCCAGAGCTGCTTGGTCGTGTGGTCGACGCTCTTGGTAACCCAGTTGACGGTAAAGGCCCCATTCAGGCTAGTGAGCGCCGCCGTACGCAAGTCAAAGCTCCAGGCATTTTGCCTCGTCGCTCGGTGCATGAGCCTATGCAAACGGGTATGAAGCCTGTTGATGCCATGGTTCCAATTGGTCGTGGCCAGCGTGAGCTCATCATCGGTGACCGTCAAACCGGTAAGACCGCTCTGGCTCTTGACGCCATCCTCAACCAGCGCCGCTGGAACGACAGTAACGATGAAAAGAAGAAGCTGTATTGTATCTATGTTGCTGTCGGTCAGAAGCGCTCGACTGTCGCTCAGCTCGTGCAGACGCTGGAGCAGAATGACGCCCTTAAGTACTCTGTGATTGTAGCCGCTACGGCCTCGGATGCTGCTCCTCTGCAGTACCTGGCTCCATTCACAGGCTGCTCGATTGGCGAGTGGTTCCGTGACAACGGCAAGCACGCTCTTGTCGTGTACGATGACCTGTCTAAGCAGGCCGTCGCTTACCGTCAAATGTCGCTTCTGCTGCGTCGTCCTCCTGGTCGTGAGGCGTACCCTGGTGACGTCTTCTACCTGCACTCTCGTCTCCTCGAGCGTGCTGCCAAGATGAGTGAGGCTAACGGCGCTGGCTCGCTCACGGCTCTGCCCATCATTGAAACCCAGGGTGGTGACGTGTCGGCTTTCATTCCGACTAACGTCATCTCCATTACTGACGGTCAGATCTTCTTGGAGTCGGAACTCTTCTTCAAGGGTATCCGCCCAGCCGTGAATGTCGGTCTTTCGGTGTCGCGTGTCGGTTCGGCCGCCCAGACCAAGATCTACAAGGCTGTTGCCGGTTCGCTCAAGCTGTACCTTGCTCAGTACCGTGAACTGGCTGCCTTCGCGCAGTTCGGCTCGGATCTTGACGCCTCGACTCGCTACACTCTGAACCGTGGTGCTCGTCTGACTGAGCTCCTCAAGCAGCGTCAGTACTCGCCTTTGGCCGTCGAGATCCAGGTGCCAATCATCTACGCTGGTATTAAGGGTCTTCTTGACGAGATCCCTGTTGACAAGATTGTTGCGTGGGAGACTGGCTACCGTGAGGAGCTTGCTTCGCAGAACGACCTGCTCTCCGAAATTTCTAAGGGTGTGATGACACCTGAGGTGGAAGAGAAGATCGCTAACTCGATCAAGGCTAGCGTCTCGTCGTTCCTTGGCAACTAAGCACCTAAAGTCTTGTGCTGATTTGATGCGTTGGATTTTGCACATCTGTTGACTCACGTCAGCTCATAACTTCTTGTAGCTAGACAAGTCTCTATATAAGATTTGCAGCCAATACATCATATTGATTCCATTGGATGTTTGCCTACACATGAGATGATGGACCTCAATGATAGTGGCATGGAAGGTTGGGGTTTATCTGTATAGTGACGCCACAGGGGCTTAAAGTCCCGTACGTGTTCGCAATTTTGCTCTGGAGCAAACACCATGGCGCAACATATTGTCTCTCTTGGCAAGGTCGGGGTCTAGTAGAGAATGGCACCGCACCGAGTGCTGCAGGTCTGGCACGGTAGTGTTGATTCGTTCCATCTTCGGCCGAGGTCCCATTGACATCGGCTGCCCGTTGGGGGCGGGGGGCAAGTCAACTCAAGACGACGCGTGGCCGAAGTCAAACACTTGAGCGCGTCCCAGGTTCTCTCTTCACAGCGCATCGCATTCTTTGGCTAAAGAGACTCGGCGTGCCAACAGAGCCAGAATGGATGTCGATCTCATTCAGGTCGTAAACCGACTGCAGGAGACGTTCACTACGATCGGTGGACATAGTGTGGATCTGCCACAATGTGTTGTCGTTGGCTCACAATCGTCGGGTAAATCCAGTGTGCTCGAAACGTACGTAAAATTTTAGCAAATGTTGGAAGATCACTAACAAATGCCACAGAATTGTGGGGCGGGACTTTCTTCCCCGTGGAAGTGGCATTGTGACGCGTCGACCGCTTGTGCTTCAACTCATTCACCTGCCCGCTTCTGACATGTCTGGAGGCACGGAGGAGTACGGCGAATTTCTGCACTTGGATCGACGTTTTACTGACTTCAATGCCATTCGCCAAGAGATTGAAAATGAGACGTTTCGTGTGGCAGGTCAGAACAAGGGCATCTCGAAACAGCCAATTCATCTAAAGATCTTCAGCCCACATGTAATCAACCTAACACTGGTTGATCTGCCTGGTTTAACGAAGATACCTGTCGGTGACCAACCTTCGGATATTGAGCGTCAGATCCGTTCGCTCGTGACTGACTATATTTCAAAGCCGAACTGCATCATCATAGCGGTGAGTCCCGCGAACGTCGATTTGGCCAATTCCGACAGTTTGAAACTCGCTCGATCCGTTGACCCGCAAGGGCGGCGTACTATTGGTGTTCTCACGAAGCTAGATCTCATGGACCAAGGAACGCATGCACTCGAAATCTTGTCTGGCCGCATGTATCCATTGCGGCTTGGTTTTGTTGGTGTCGTTAATCGGTCGCAGCACGACATCAACAATGGCGTGCCTTTGGCGGAGGCTCGTCGTGCAGAAGAAGAATTCTTTCGGACACATCTCGCATACCGGAGTATTGCTCACAAATGTGGTACCAAATACCTGGCAAAAACTCTGAATCAAGTGCTTATGGCACATATCCGTGATCGTCTTCCTGACATGAAGGCGCGCCTTAACACGCTCATGGGCCAGGCTCAGCAGGAACTTGCATCTTTTGGTGACGTTTCGTTCATGGGTGACCAGCATCGTGGCACACTTATTCTTAAGTACATGACTCAATTTGCGAGGGATTTCGTTGCGTCGATTGAAGGCACATCCTTCGATATCTCAACGAAGGAATTGTGTGGTGGTGCACGAGTCTACTGCATCTTTCAGGATGTGTTCGGTCAGGCGCTTAATTCAATCAATCCAACCCAAAACCTTACTGTTCAAGATATCCGTACAGCCATCCGAAATTCGTCGGGCCCACGCCCCACCTTGTTCGTGCCGGAGGCAGCATTCGAGCTTTTAATCAAGCCCCAAATCAAACTGCTTCTGCCTCCCAGCTTGCGATGCGTGGAGCTTGTGTATGAAGAACTGATGAAGATCTGTCACAATTGTACGAGTTCAGAGCTTCAGCGGTTCCCCCGTTTACACGCGCAACTCATTGAAGTGGTGTCAGATCTTTTACGAGAACGACTGGGCCCCGCTTCTGAGTATGTGCAAAGCCTGATTGAAATTCAGACCTCTTACATTAACACGAATCACCCGGCTTTCGTACAGGACTCGGCCAATATCGCGACGCGTATGCGCGATGACAAACAGCGCAAGATGGTTTCTGAATCATCTAGGCCAGACACCTCCTTGGACTCGGATCTCGGTGCACCTGCTATTGATGACGATGAAAACAAGCAAGGACAAGCGCTTGTCGTCAATGGTGCGAATTCTAAACGTGGCTCTGAGCATGCACGCCAGGGTCATTCCTTGAAAGAGACCATGAGGCCTCCAATGTCTGATTCGAGTGCTGAGGCGCCTTCCTCGGCAGGGTCGTTGGCAAGCAGTAACCACACAGGTCCTATCAGCGCAAGCGGCCAGCGAGAATCGTTCCTCAACTACTTTTTCGGTGGTGCGACGATGAGTGACACAAGCGGATCTGGCTCCGGTGTTTCGATGGGATCTCGTTCTGTCGAGCAAAAACCCAACATTCTCACTGGGCGTCTGGGACTTGAGGGGGACAGTGCAGCGTTCAACATGAAGAGCCTGGACCACCATCTTAGCACTGAATCTGTGCCAGACGACGAATACTCTCTAACGGAACGTGAGGCCATGGAGACGAATCTAATTCGAGAGCTAATCACTTCCTATTTCAACATTGTGCGGCAATCAATTCAGGATCTCGTGCCTAAGGCTGTGATGCATTTGCTCGTGAACTATTCACGCGATACTGTGCAGAACCGCCTTGTTGTCAACTTGTACAAGGAGTCTATGTTTGAGGAACTGCTGCATGAAGACGAGACACTCACGAAAGAGCGCCAGCGTGTGCAGGCCCTGTTGGAAGCATACAGAGAAGGGTTTAACGTGCTATCTGAGATAACTTATAAACCGAGTAGCGCGTAAACTTAGCAATCATTGGATATCGTAAGTGTGGTTCTAGAGTTCGAGTCATTTGTGAAACTGGGGAGGAAATGGCTGAGGGTAGATGGAAGGGTAATCTACAACACGTTCAAAGTGTTCTTACGAGCGTGTCTTTTGTCGTTGTTTGCGCATGGCCTTTTTGAATTGCCGAGCTGAACCTGAGCCTGATGCAAGCGAGGTATGCATATCTGCATGCTGCTTGGCTTGCGCCGTGACAGTGGGCCGTTTCGCTCGCTTCTGCAACGCGTGGTATGCATCTCGATCGTCACCGCGCTCACGACGGCGTGCATCGCGTTCTGATCCACGCAACAAGTCGCCGAACTCTTCCTCGACACCACCGCTTAGCCGGTTGCCGCGACCAGAGAGACCCAAACCACCGAGAGCCACATCCTGTTCGTCGCGACGCCGACGTTTCGCATCCTTCTTGTTAAGTGAGAGTCGCTTATAGTTGTCTTCCTCAAACTCTTGCATGCGTCGGAGAGCACGTGCACGTGATGAGCCAGCTGTACCTACGGCCAAATCGCCACCCACACCAGCAACAGATGTCTCGTATGGATTGGTCGACATTCCCGCAGATAGGTCGGCCAAGAGTGCCGTGTTACGCGATGGTTGCCTGTCTTTATTCCGTGCCTTGCGTGATACGTGCGCATCGGGGTCATACACCATCGGCGCAACTTTTGGTGGCCGGTAAACGCCTTCTGTTGCATCAGCGTCCTCGTTAGGCAATCTGGACTCCTGCCGACCGACTTGGGCGGGTGCGAGTCCCTCAGGATTCGGACGAAATGAGAGTAGGTCCATATCGTCATCAGCAGCTTCCGCATCGGCACCGCCATCCGTTGCCACGCGCTGGGAAGATTCACGCTCCACGGCGACGGCCGCCTGTAGGAGTTTTTCCACTTGATATTTGAGCCGTGCTTCCATGGGACGCATTTTTTCTAGGCGCAAACGCAATCTGACCAAGTTTTGCACGTACAATGCGCCGGGTTCCTGCGAGAGAGTGTTTCCACTTAGACGTTGAACGCATAAGAGAGCTAGGTTCTGTATGTATGCTAGAAGTGCATCGACCTTGGCTGTTAAAAGAGATAGTCCTTCTGGATGGTCGAAATCTGCATTTCGAACGGACTCTGAGAGTTTCTGCACTAGCTGAGCCGAGTCTTCTGAGTCTTTTCGGAGCTGAGCCGCGAGATCAGTAAAAGCATGCGATTGTGATTTTGGCAGGTCGACCTCGCTCATGGGGCTAGATAGGATCGCAAAGAACAGTGCCACAATGGCGTCGCTCTTCACCTCGTCGCTGTTCGTCCACAGAAACGTGTGTACGTTAGGAGCCTTTTACCGAATTTTTGGCTCAGGATGCACGTGATATTCGTGGAGGGAGTGGACGTGTCACACCCATCAACGTCGCACCACAGGGCACAACAGTATGAGCAAGAGGTTCGTTGACAAGCAACAATAAGAATTTGTGTAGCAAGCTGTACAAGTTACAAAATCACACGATGTAGAGAGCTATGATCATGGAGACCAGCATGCCCACTTTCCAAGTTGATGCTGGCTTAGTATCAGGTGTGAGATGAGAATGATTTTTTTTAAAACATAAGATACAAAATATTCAGCATCGGCAAACCAATCACCATTCCCATCCAAAAGAGACAGTTCGCAAGTGCCGGCCTAGAGCGAATAAATTCAAGACGCGCCATCATGATGAGAGGGATCTGGCTCATTTGCATCGCAAAGAGGTAGCCGCGGATTTTGCCGCTGACGATAATCATGACGATCTCGTGGAACACGGAGCTCAAGAGGAAGGTAAATACAGATGCTGACGACTTGCTCATCCCGGCACGGAAAATCAAGGATACGTAGACGTGTTGAAGCAAGAAGTGATGAACTGGCCGATTCCAATTCCGTGAAAACTCCTCCATCGATGTCGAGTTCCACCAGTCGCGGTAGAATTCGCGGTCGGCGAAGCGAGTGATCTCAGCGAATCCCTGACACACACATTCAAACATGAGGTAGAAAAGAAGCAAGTAGCATGATATCATTGGCGCCATAAGGCGCAAAGAAAGAGACAGTAGACTCGCAGACGTGTCTTCAGTTGCAGGGATAATCCAATGGACAGTGATAACGTAGAGCACCAAGAACGTGCCAAACAGAGCAACGCAGCGCTCAATAACGTACCAGACACGCACCTCCTTTAGTCTCGGATACTGCAGCTTATACACCAGTGAGGGAACAAGTTGGAAGTCGAGGAAGTTCAGGTAGCTCACGTTCAACGGCCACATGGGTCCTAGTTCTTGTCCAGGAATCGGCGCAGAGTACAAAGCCTCGCGCACCTTGGAGATCTCGAGGCTCAATGTCTTGATCTGTTGGTCTGGGTGCCAAATCAGAGGATGCACGTCACGTAGGTCTGTGTCAAGTTCAGGTAGCAGACCAGGAGACAGGTGCTCGGATGATGTCGAGGAAGAAATGGCATCAACTAGCCGACGGTGTTCAGGCATGGGCGACTTGCTGCGAGGGATTTCGTTCTGAAGCGGGGGTAGCAAAACATTCGCACGAATTTTTGACGCGCCAGTCTGAACACGGAGATCAGCCCATTTCAGAAACGCCTCTCGATGCAGATGCGAGTCTATTCTTTGCGGGTAAATCGCATCAAGACTTTCGGCCACGCGTGTGATAGCGCGGTTCCAGGACTTGGCACGATCTTGCGGGGCATCAGTCGGCGCATCGACTTCTGTTACTCGTTGGAGAAGCTGCTCTTCTAGGGCTCCGAGTTTGATAAACTCTTCATTCATGGTTGTATTCACATCCATGTAGCTGTGAATTTTCATTAACTGGACAATAGAGTGCAGTACGAAGAAAGCTGATTGCACCCATGGCCAAGCACTGGTGACGTTAGTTCAAGTAAGGCACAAATGTTTGACGCACCGGAAACGAGCCCAAATTGCGACTGCCACCAACAGGCTTGTGTACCACAAAGTTACGATACATGTCATACTCTGTTTGTGCGAGATGCGAAAACGTTTGATAAGACGAATCATCGGGACACACAGGAACGTGTGACCGACCAGCACCGCGTCGCTGATTGCCAGCATGTGCAAGTCACGACTCATCAAAGTGGCGAGTGTAAGGCTTATGATATGGCCGGTTGCCTCGAATGAATGCATAAATGCGCTGAGTACTTGTGTTGCAAGACAAATCCAAAACAATGTGTAGAAGCCACGGAACGGATCACTCGTGGCATACTCGTTCTGAGCGTCCAACATAGAAATTCGCGGTACATACTTTACAACCGCCTTGAATCCACGAAGCCCTTTTTCTTTTACTTCATCTGCCAGCGCACTAATGCCTGAACGCTGTTTGGGCTGCTCTTCGGTTTCGTTTGGTAGCTCACCAGGCTCAGGCACATCGAGTGGCTGAGGTGGAGCTAGTCTGCGCTCCGAGGCCATCGACTGGCTCGGTGCTACACTCGAGGATCGACCCTGATCAGTGATCGAAACAGGCCTGGGCCTTAGGATGGAACGCGTATCGTTCGCTGATGTCATCCTTGTGTAGTTGGTGGTGGGAGGGCACACATGATTTCATATGTGAGAAGGCACTACAGTACTCGTCGGAATAGGCAGTTTAAATGTATTACGTTGGAGGCCCGTTCGCATAAGCTTGGTCCGCCCGTCTTGGCAAGGACGACCACGTGGTCAGGATTTATCAGCGAGGGCGTGATGTGTGTGGTATGGCGTCGTGTGGCGGCGCGCTTGGGTGCCCTGGAAAAAGCTTCTTAAAAGAAGCATACACATGTCCGCGTCGATCCGTGCCCGAGGCGCCGCCGACGATGTCGACAAGAAACAAGCGGTAGCAGGAATACATGAAAAAGGAAGGATTTCATCTGCACCAAGTTCAGCGCGCTTCAATGCTGCTCTCGCCGATTTCGGTCTCATCATGTCGCTCATTTTTGGCGGGTGCTGTAGTAATGCACTGACGCTGGAACTCACGACAAAGCAGCTTCCTGCCTCTGGAACCCTTATCACCCTTGCGCAGTTTGTGGCTACAACCCTCATTTCACTGGTGGGAGAAGTCGAATGGACAAGCGCGTTTGGCATACCGGTGTTATGGCTAAAGCGACCTAGTGTCCCGATACGTCGCTGGTTGATTCAGGTTGTGCTGTACTTTTTCACCAGCATTCTTAATAACTCAGCCTTTGCGTATGATATCCCCATGTCTGTGCACATCATATTTCGGAGCGGTGGAATGCTGGTGAACATGCTTCTGGGTTACACCGTGGATGGGAAGCGTTACTCGTTTCTTCAGCTTGCCAGTGTATGCCTAGTGACGGTCGGCGTTGTGGTGGCGACAATGTCAGCCATGTCGTCGTCAGATAGTGCTACATTCTTTTTACCGAGTACCACAGAAAGCGACTACTTGTTTGGTGTGCTTCTGCTGAGTCTTGCTTTGTTCACATCTGGCATCATGGGTCTATTCCAGGAGCGCACGTACGGCAAGTACGGCCGACAACACTGGCATGAGGCACTGTTTTATTCGCATTTATTCTCGCTACCGCTTTTTCTGCTCCAATCGCGCAGTTTGTCGAACCAGATCCGTGAGGCAAATGCCACGCCGCGTGAATGGCTATCGATGTGCCAGACATGTCGCTTTAATAAGTTGGGTTTGCATGTGCCGTCGTACTATGTGAGACTAGCGCTCAACGTATTCACACAGCTTTTGTGTATAAATGGCGTGAACCGACTCACGTCTCGCGTTTCGAGTCTGAGTGTATCACTTGTGCTTGTGGTTCGCAAAGCCGTGAGTCTCGTAATCAGTGTTGTGTTGCTGAACGGGCAGGCTGGGAGCATTAGCCTCTGGTTTGGAGCTGCTGCCGTCATGGTCGGTACGATCGGATACACGTATGGCGGTGCCAAGCGCCGTCCTGTACCACATGCTAAAAGTGCATAATGCATTGTACAGTAGAGCAACCTTCTAGTATTGTTGACATGAACGTCTTGCCTCTTGATTGTCACGTTCAATTGCGCGACACAGCGCCGTGAGAGGCTGTGGCACCGCTGTAGTACCTGACAATGCCGTAGTCCGCTCTGTCGCTGATCGCTGCGTGTACACTAAGAGAGCCACACCTCGTCCATCTTTGGCCCCTGTTGCATCTGTGAGGATGGTATCTGCATCAGCGGACCTGGCGACGGCGTCTTCCAAGCACCACCAGTGTTCTCCGGTGTGTGTGTCGTGACGAACATAGATCCACTCTGACTCGCTGCTCTGAAAGACCGCCGCGACCAGGTCATACGGTACCGATTGCCATGCTGGATCACGCGCTTGCTGCTCGGTCTTTCGCGCAATGGAATGTCGGATCGACTCCAGCTCTTTTTGTATCTTGAAGCGGCTTGTATCGATTTCTGCAGTCAAATGTAAGTTATGTGCCTGAATGCGCCAATCACGTACTTTGGATGCGGTGTTCTAGTGCTTCTCTTACACGCCGTAGCCACTGAGCCAGAGCATCGGACTTTGCGACATTAGTTAGATGCGTTTCAGCCTGCTGGAGCAAAGAAAGCATGGGTCCTTGATTTGATTCACAATAGAGTGTGCGCTTCGCGTCAAGGGTTGCAAGTTCTTGCTCAAGTGCTTCGGCTTGTTTTGCAGAAGCATCGCCATCTACACGTTCACCTCGACGCTTCTCCCAGAGGAACGGGTCTAGATGCACCGTCATGTCAATAGAGAAGGGGCTCGATACACTCGTGTGTTGAATGGGGAGGAGCAAGACTTCGGCTGGTTCCGTTATGAGCAACGAATCCATGTTGTTCTTGCTGGCCAACTTGCGCCACAAACATGCAGGAACACTACTCTCTGTCGGCGTGTGCACGAGTGTGATTGTCGAAGTCGGTTGGGATGCGGGTATGAACGACGTACTACCATTCGTGGGCCTTACCTCGTGCATACTTGAGGCATCAGCTTCATTTGAGTGCGTGTCCGTGGGCGCTGTCATGGCATCGTCATGATCCTTAGACGTGCCGGTATCTAGGATGTTTTTCGTATTTCTGTCGAGAAGACTGTCAGGCTTGGTCGTTGCTTCAGTTGACAGAGCGGGAGCAGCGAACGACTGAAAAAGAAGGCGCCTTTCGCGCAAAAACGAATGTTGCATGGACTCGGTCGCTGTACGTGAGCTGAGCATGATGTCTTGCATCTCAACGTCCGACACGGCAAGCCAAGCACGAACAATCGCCTCCAAGAATGTTTCGATCAATACGCACAGAGACTCTTGATGTGACGCCCGTAGGATAACATCTTTGGGCAGTAACGCGTCTGTGTCGCCCGTGGCAACAGCCGCGCGAGCAGTAAACGTGGCGAAGCCAAAGAGCGTCTGCAGGCGTTGAATCACTGAATATGTGAGTGTCTACCATATGTATTACACCACCTACCATTCATGTCTTGTTGTGCAGCTAATGGTATGCGATTCTTAATGTGGTCATCCGGCTGGCCGTGACGCACAGGACTCGCTCCCGCCCAGTACATTGCCACACTGTCTGTACGGCTGTCTGGGATTGGGTACGACAACCACGCAGAGCGGACAGGCTCTGCTGCATACAAAGCTTGGAGTGCAAAAGCTGCTGCTTTGTACGTGGGTATGCTCGGAACAAACACGACGGGCTCACTGCCGTGACGCAACCGATCCAGCTCGGGCCGCGCTTGGATATTAGATTCGTTGGAACTCACACTCGCGGCTAGTGCACGCATAAGCTGCTCATCTTCGTCTGAAGTGCCCGCCGCGGCTCCTGCATAACGTGGCTGATCTGCCATGGATGCCTCCATGGCACGTTGTAGATCTGCGTCTTGATCGTCAGTCGTATGCAGCTGAGCATCATATGTCGGTGGCGCAGACGAAGGCGGAGACTCACTGCGCGCTGGCAGTGAGGGAGGCATTGCCGCCGCTGCCGTCGCTGAGGCTGGCGCTCCTGCTGGAGGGACGTGTGTTTCGAGTGATGAAACAGGCGCGTCAAGGATCCTGTTCATCGCCAATTCGATATTTCCATGACACTCACGTAGAACATTGACTGCGGTTTCATACGTGCACCCCAAGATGCTCTGAAGCTCCCTGCCGCGTCAGCGCTCGCCGCCCTGCTATTCAACACGTACACTGCTTGTTCGTCCATACAGCACAGTGGAGGTTCGAGTTGACGATGATGGACTCTGATCAGAGGGGCGTGATCGAGTGGAAACATCTCATTGGTCATGCTTTTTGATCATGCGGGGCGATCCACTTGCAGAGACAAGCAAAAGTACAAACCCTGCTGGCCAGAGAACCAGACCGTTGACTTGGGCGTAGTTTGCATGCATATCGCGTGTGCGCAATACGTATACCATAATGCACAGGGTATTATTGATCCCACTACTTTAGCTAGGTGCAATAGACGCAGTAATAAAAGGCATGATATATTACAGATGAAACTGACCCCTCCTCCTTCTTAGGCGCCCTCCTCTCTACCGGGACAGAGAGTGCCGAACCCTCCATCTCGATATGCCATTCAAGGACAACGTGTGCGCACAAGAGGGAAATGGCGTGCAATTGCATACAGGAAGGAATGCACTCAGGGCTCCAGTGTGAATGACGCGCTGCAAGATGGTTAGCGATGTAACATAACGACTCGTGAAGTGCGTACCTTTGGATGGCCATAGCAGACAGGGTATCAAGTTGGAGCATTTCAACTAGGATAGGCAGCTCCACGGGATAAGACGTAGCATGTCGTTGATATTGCTGGAGAGTGATGAATTCGCGAACAATGCATGCTTTCATACGCATGCGGTACACATTCACCAGGGCATCCCAGCTTTGCGACAATTCTTGGTCGTCATATAATGGCATCATATTAGGCATACCGGCTGCATCCACGAAACTTGCAAGCGAATCAATCGTGGACAGGTCTGACACAAATAAACCGAAGAAAGGAATGTACGGCTTCGACGGCGTGCTGATCTTTGAGAAGCGGCGCATGGGCACATTCGACTCGACTGCTTCTCGCATCGAGTATCGCAAGAAAGCAAACTGGTCACGTGGCGATGTGAAGCGACGGAGCGCCTCAAAGGCGCGCAGCTCCCACATCGCGACGCGGTCCCATGTTTGTTGCAAGCGCGCAACCCAAGGCGACTGCAGGCCGAACATGATCTGGCACAAAGACTCCATGTTGCCTTGGCGATAGCAGTGCCAAGCGATGCGGATGAACTTGTTCACGATCGCCACACGCTCACTCAGATTCGTCGCTTTTACAATATGGCTCGCAACCCAAGCACACGTCCGATTGAAGCGTGCAATTAACATATGGATCCCCTTGCCATCGAAGCACTTCCTCCGCGAGCTTTCCTCCTTCTCGCCCATGGCCTCCCGCACGCGCAGAGCAACAAACTCCTGGTACTCGAGCTGCCACTGCTCCTGGCGCACAGTGTGCTGATCCCAGAATGCCTCTGAAAGCTCTGTCCATTTGACATTCGACATGATCTCGCGCTCGACGCCACTCAACTGTCGAGCGATGGTGCTGGACCTCTGACACAACAAGAATGAGTCGCGCGGCGCGACCGCCGGCTCAACAGAACCGCGCGCTTGCTGCGGGACGTGCGGCTGGATTTCCTTGGCAGTCATCATCGACATGCGTTGTGCCTCTTTCCACGTCGAAGTGTTGTGTCGGGGAATCCATTGGAATGGACCTTCACGAACCCGCGTCGAATGCAAGTCCTCAGCACGCGGTGTATCGCTGAGTGCTTGCTCAAGCTGCTGCAGCGCTGTGTCATGCTCGTCACCATCCATGTCCACATCACCGTCTTCATCTGGCACCAGCTTTTCGTACTTGCGTACAGACCCACGTGAATCCTCATCTGGTGTGCTCTCGAAGCTGTTAATATTACAAGTATCACTTCCATTCACACCGCTCGCGCCATTTCGTTGCAGCATACGACGAAGACTGCGCATCGAGCGACTGCGGCCGATTTGACTTTTCGTCTCAGGGATATCAGTGCTGGTGTCAGTACTGATACCAACGTCGGCATTCGCACCGATGCCACTCGTGTTGGCCTCGTCAGAAACGCGTCTTGGCGGCGTCGGCGGAGGCATCGCTGTGGCTGACGTAGTCGGTACAGGCCATGCACCAGAGCCGGTTCGCATACTAGGAGTCTGGCCAGCGCCACCGGCGCTTGTTCCTGACATGCCACTAGACTTGCGCGAGTGTCCGCGGCGTGATCGTGGACTTGATTGCGTATTGGACAACATCCGTGAAAGTGAGCGGGACTTGCGCAGGAAGAACGATTCTTTTTTCTCGTCGCCTCTCTCTTCCCGAGGGGGGAGAAGAGATGCCGGCACTAGTGCTTGAACGAGCGAGTAGATGACCTGCATACGCTCTTGCGGCTCAGTTGCTGGCAGCTCTTCGTTATGCGCATGGCGTGTCGTAATTGGTGGAACAGGTAGGTGCGGTGCGACGAGCGGCTTCTCAGGCGCATCCACGGCCTTCGCTACCTGCCAGAACTGGCAGCGAGCGTCTTGATCCGCCGTCCACTGAACAAGACGCCGGGTCAAAGCTTCGTCATTCTGGAAATCGTCTTGGTAGTAATGCCGTAACCAGTGCCACAATGCAGACTGCGAGTACGTCAACACACGCAACGCTGTTGACACGATGTGCGGGTCATCAAGCTTTTGAATTGCCCACTCCATCCGGAGAAGCAGCAGGTCCAGCAGACGACGTGCATTGAAACACTGCCGGTACCCAAGCAGGATGTCTTGCATGAGGCCAGGAGACGATCCGGAGGTCATTTCTGCTACAAGGCGATGAGGCGTCGCTGCAATCACCAAGTGCGAGCTCATTGAGAAAAGAGCCGCATTTCGTAGACATAGCGAGAGTGAGACAGGTCGAGGTTCTTGCGACGGTGCTACATGAGGAGGGCCTTCCAATTCCATGGGAACAGCCACGTCCAAAACATAACCGCCCTCCTCCATACGCTCTAAGTGCGACGCAAATACACCCAAACACAATGGAACAGCATACGCTTGCTGTGCAGGCGGACTTTTGGCAACGATAGCCGAGATGCTGGGCCCACGTTGCACGCTGGTGGGCGGGGGCACCGGCTCCAAGTACCAATTGTCGTATGTATAAGCCACAGGCTTGGGGGGCATGCCCTGCAAGACCGGGTCGTTGTAAACGAGCGTATGTGAGCCGAGCATACACTCAACACGACACAGTTGCGGCTGACTCGTGACCGGCGTCGACGTTTGAACAGACTCTGACAACGGAGCTGGCGCTCCGTGTTGGGCAAACTGCTTCTGTGCATTGGTCGACCGAATCGTGTGCTCCGGCTTTGGCTCCACGACGGGCTGTGGGGAAACCAACGATCGTTGGTCTTCCTGCAGCTCGGCCACACGGGGCAACAGCCCCGGTGGCTGAGAGGCACGTGGTGCGGTCTTCACGGGCGATGTACCATAAGCGACATCGTCTTGCGAAAGAAAAGACCCTGAATCGCGAGAGACCATCTTGGTGACATCTAGTGGTGGTACGGTCTGGCTTGACGAAGTGGAGTCAAACAAAGACGGCTCAGCAGTGACAATCGTGTTGTTATCGAGCTTGACCGAGGTGCGCGTCTGCTGGTTTTTCGCTCTGTTGGGTGAGCTTGCACTCTCCAGAGCCAATGTGTCTTTCATGTCTCCTGACATGGGTTTATCACTCAAGACAGAGTCTTCTTGCTCAGGCATGGTCCAAGTGGAGAGGCGATACGAGGATCCATCCGCTGATACATGATAAGGTCGTACCAAGGCATCGCCAACACCACTGTATGGTGCATCAACTGTCTCAGACACGGAGCTTACATTCGGTTCTGTTCCTGCACGTGTATTATCAGGGTATAGCTCTTGATTCTGCGGTGGCGGTGAGATGACCGCCGTGGCGAGCTCGGAGCTCGGTGGTGCATCAATCGGTTCATTATGGCTCGTCCACGGTAAATGAGATCCACCGGCCGCGATGCCAACAGGCAAAGAGATGTTGCCGACCGACTGGTCCAATGTAGATGTGCTTGTGTCGAAGTTGTGATGGTAATTGACCTCCGGTTGATACTCCGGCCAAGATCGTTGGGCCGCAGGATGATCACGAATCTTCGATGCAAGCGCATTGTCGGGCGCTTGGTGTTCTGTGGCCATGTGTGTTCCTGATTCTGCAGGCTGGACAAATGGTGGCCCCACATGCACAACTTGGGGCGGATACACGTCGCTCGGTTTGGGCGGTGGTTGCGGCACCTCTGTCGGAGGAAAGGCAGGAATCGATGGAAGCGGCTCACTCGCAGGGGCCGGTGTAGATGGGGGCAAAGCATCGACTTTGACGAAGGCAGGGTATGTGGTAGTTTGGTTGTGCATCGGCTCGTGGGGTGTAGATAATGTATCGGCGGTGCGCATGTGCTCAAAGTCAGGCGCGGACCGTGCACTTTCTATGCGCGATGGTGGAAGTCGCATCCCCATACCAGGCGGACGCGATGTCGAAAACATGTCGGACGTCGACATGGCGTCTTGAGCATTGTACATGCGCGCATGAGGAATGGGTCGTGTATAGTTAAGGCTTGGGCGGCTCAGATTTTCGGCATCTGGCCCCTGCGCGTGTTTGATCCCGAGTCCTTGTGCAGAATGTACAGTGCCTGAAGGGCCGTTGGATCCAAGCCTCTGTGACGGAGGCGAGGGCACAATTTTGGGACTGGGTTCAGGGGGCATGCCCAATTTCGGCGATTTGAACAACCGAAAGGAACGTTTTCCATTAAGCTTTTGCTTCAACTTAGAAGTATCTCCGCCTCTTACACTCTGGGTGTCTGATCGTTTTGCATTCCCTAGCGCGTCGCTTGAGCGCGACTTCCGCAGGAACATGGTCAGCTTCCAGAGCGTAGAAAGGATGTCCAACGAATGCCGCAAATATAAAATTCAATAGAGTGTACCCGCCATTTCGCTTACGTGATGAAGCATCCACATCTCCACAGAAATAGCCCAGATGCTACAACCAGAAAGATGTCGCGTGAGGGGCGGGGGGGAAGGTGGGATTTATTTTTTCAAGCGCGTCGCTGGGCTTGGGGTCTGCAGCCAACTTGGTTCAAGCCAGGCGCGGTAAGCCACCGCAAGAGGGGCAGGGTCATTCAATTTGATATATATATATATATATTAGAGAGTACAGACAAGTTAATTGGATCGTGTGCCTCGTTGGCTACGGCGACTGCTACGATATAGCACCAATGGGGGCGCAGGTACACACAAAGAAGCATACTCAGCGACACAAGGCGAAGCTTGAGCGTCCGCCACACGGCAAAGATGCGAAGCTTCTGGCGTCTGTAGCATCAGGAGACAACGTCACATCACGGAAGCGAGTGTTCCGTCCTATTCTCACATCGCCGTTCGCTGCATCCTGGCCACGTATATCCAAGGCCGATGGTGATGTGATTCTGCACACACTGTTGGAAATCTTATGCGACAAAGACACGCAAGGTCGTCGGCCACGGCAACACATATCAAGTCACTTTGTGGTGGGCGTGAATTCAGTGACGCGTTCGCTCGAGACTCGGATACACGCGTCGCGACAGGAAATACAATCGCGCATGTCCACGCCCCCACTCGCTGCACCGCCACGCTATCTGTTCGTATGTACGGGTGATATGGATCCGCCAGTGCTAGTAGCCCATTTGCCCACGCTGGTCGCCAGCTATAACGCCATGTGTGCAGGTCCAAGATCCGAGGTCAAAGACGACTCGATTGGTCCGAATTTATCATGGGCACCTGCTGAATCCCACCTGACTGTGCCTTCGCTGGTGTTGGTCGTTTTGCCAGAAGGGGCCGAATTCATGTTATCGACGGCCCTTCAGATACGGCGACTATCTGCACTGATGGTCGATTCACAGCTCGATCCTGAGCAGCTGCATCGTCTTGATCTATGCGTGCAGCAGGCGCTAGGACCAGAGACTATGATACGAGGCTATCGCCTGGCTTGGTTGGATCGTCAGGGCACACCGGCATTGGACCCGCCCCATGTGAAGCATATAGCGTCGAGTGCTCCCACTTTATTAAAGGGCCGCGTGAAAAAGGTACGCAAGCCCGATACTGCGAACTAGAGATGAATTACACGCCGTTATGATTTGTCTTCCTGTACTATGTGATCAATATGCATGCAGGTATCTATAAATAGGACCAAGTTAAGCAAACCTGCGGCTTAGGACCGATATTATCGAGCGATGCACTTTCACCAGGGGGCAATTAAGTCGAAATTGTGTGCGCGTCACTGGTGCGGGTTCTGTCATTGGGTCTAGGGAATGGGAGTCCCTCGAGATCTCTTAAACTAGTGTCTCAGTCACAGCTTTTGAACTTCGTCCACAATCTCGCCAACGCTCGGACGACGACACTTCTTAAGGTCGCGGTACAGCTCTGGGCTGTCGTAGCCTTGCCGGTATGGGGCGCAAGAAGATCAAGATCCAGCCCATCAAGGGCGAGCGGAACCGCTCCGCTACGTTTTTGAAAAGGAAGGCTGGTCTTTTTAAAAAAGCGCATGAACTAGCGGTTCTGACAGACTCTGATGTCGCGGTTCTTGTGTTTAACCGCAATGGAAAACTCGCTGAATTCTGCTCAGGCAACATCGAAGAATTCCTTCTCCGCTATACCGAATATTCCGGCACAGTCGAACGTCGTGGACCAGAACACTTTGCCGGTCTCGATGACCAGGCGCTTGAGCAAGAGCGCGCTCTGCCACCGCCGACGTGGTCTAGTCGCCAACCATCCGAGGTGATGGCCGCGACGCATGCTCGAATTGATAGTCGGAGGATGAGCCATGAGTCCAAAATGCAGATGGAGCCTGCGGCAGCGCTGCAGTCGGAATGCCAGAAATGCACGGCCTCTGCTTTTCCGCTGTCTCAGGCTGATATGAATGAGGTCATCCTGTCTGCAACATCCGCATCCAGCCCTGGGGCAAGCACGGCGGGAACTGGGATGAGTCCTAGTTCTGCACCTGGCTCGGCACCCGCATCTACGTACATACAAGACAGCGTGTCGTTAGCTCCAATGGCACCAAATGTCGCATCATCTATATCATCGCCATCAGACTTGTCATTCCGCGAGCCTCCCACATCGAGCGACTGGGAATTCTTGTCACAGTCGCGCCATCTGCACCCGAATTCGGCGCGCTTGGCAGCAGATCGAGCCATGCCAATGAGCACATCAGATACAAGGCCGCTCTCGGCAACATATACGCGCTGGAGCCATCCGCCACTAGAAATGAATTCACCGAATATGTTTCCCTCGCTTATGAGTGCGGATAATATGGACGCACGCAGGGTACCGACATCATTGTCACAAGCATCTTCGCCACCTCAATCTGCCCCTATTCCGCCGACACAGTCAACACGGTCAACACAGCCAACACAACCGCCCAAGTGTACGCCGACGCCACGACTCCAGCTGACTCCTGTGATGGATGAGACGCCGAATCAGGTGATGCGCTCCCCCACATGCTCGGATCGTGCCTTTTCTATACCAATGGCTGCGCTTCCCTCAATGGGAGTGAGCCGGAATCCTGATGAGTCCGCATTCATGCATCGTCCTTCTTGTGTAAGTATCTCTCCGACGTCGTCGATCATGCCGGCGCCGACGCCCCTTCCAAGTCCCATTGAAGCAGTGTCATTTCAGCAAGCTCAGCAGATGTCTCCTGCACCCAATTCATCTTGCTTTCCGTCTTATGATGTAAAAGTGCCATTGATGTCCAATGAGGCTTCACTCTCGTCTACGGGGGCACCAGCGCATCCGGACATGGATTCGTCTCGTCTCATGATGGAGCTTCACGAACGGCACAATAGCATACCGCCGCCTGATCTCTTATCACCTTCGCCTATAGTTGGAGCCCAACCCATGTCTCGCTTCACTACCTAATATTGTAATGTCCATTGCACCGCCACTTTATCTCGACAGCACCTGTATGTAACACAACGCTACTTGCTTGAATACAGCGTTGCATGCCAGAATGGTTTGGCTTGACCCGTTGCAGGAACCTCCCCCGTAGGGTGATGCAGACGTTGGCGTATGTCATATGCCTGCCTACTTGGATGATCCGCAAAATGTGGAGATCAATTGGCGCGTGGAGTGCCAGTTTATGTGAGAACAGAACGTTGGGCTCACGAATTATCTCGAGGATCGGTTTGACGAGCGAGCGAGCCAACAACTCGTGATTCTATCAGTCGCGAGTAGCCCTCCTTTCCTTTTTTTATTTTTCTTCTTCTTAGGAGAAATTGAAGTCCACTTGCATCGTTCGCGAGTGACAACAGGCATTTTGTCGTGTTCATCCCTGGGCCAAACTCGCTGCCTCACACACACCTTTCCTGTCTCGTGTCCCTTGGATTTTGCGGGCCGTGTGTGTGTGTGTGTGTCGCCGACGTGCATCTGATCCACTGACCAGCGTGCGTCGACCATACGGTACAGCAACAATCTCCCGCATTAGGGTGTGTACCTGGCATGTGGTGGCGCTGCGTTCACGTGTACATCGGCCTCTTCTTGGCACTTTCAGCCTTGCTTGTGCGCGCCGCACAAAGTCCGTCGGTGAATGTCTCAACCTTTCCCAATATACCGGCGCAAATCAAGTACTTTGAAGATTCTAGTGTGGTGTTATGGCATGATTCTATCGATGGAATTGTGTATAGGAGTGCCGACGAAGGCATGACCTGGGCACCTGTTTCAGGGCCTCCAATGGGACACGCTTACATGTTGATCCTACATCCCTATGAGCCGTCGCAAGCATTCATTCTCTCGAATGGAAACGATCACTGGCGCTCGGTGAATCGTGGTGAGTCTTGGCAACGGTTCTCGACGCCTGATCCTCCCTCCCTTTCGGGCGTGTCTCCCCTTGATTTCCATGCCGATCCTCAGCACAAGGATTGGATCTTGTACATCGGACGACGCTGTAGCACGTGGTTCTTTCGCACCGTGTGTCAGGATACAGCGTACTACACAACCGATGGATTTGCATCGGATGCCAAGCTGCTGCTGGACCTTGTCGACCAATGCCACTGGGCGAAAATGACACCTGAGGTGGCTGTCGCGCCTCAAGCGATGCAGCGCATTCTATGCATTGCTTGGGATGAAAGCGCCAAGGTGCCGCCATTAGCACATCGCACTGGTCTCGATGCGGGCTCTGGAGCTATCCCGTCGACGGTCGGCCGTGCTGTACCGCCAGCGGCGAGAGCCTCATCCTGGATGACAGGCATGGGAAAACGCGATGTTCGCCAAAGCCGGCTGTTCATGAGCGACGACCTATTTAACACACGCATCCCTGTGTCGTTGGAGGGTCGATTGGAACCGCGTGGGTTCCTGAACATGGGTAAGTCGGGTGAATTCCTGGTCGCTGCCCTGAGTGATGCGCAGTCAAGCACGCCTGGCGAGCTTCGGCTGTATGTGAGCCGTGATGCTGAGCGCTGGACACAGGCACAGTTCCCGCATGCACCGCTTGCGCACGAGACTGGATACACGATCCTGGAGGGGCCGCAGCACCGCTTGCTAGTCGACATGCTGGACCAGACTAGCCGCACATCTGCGCTGTTCATGAGCGACAGCACAGGAACCAACTTTTCGTCCAGCATTGTACATACGCAACGAAACGCCGATGGCATTATTGACTACGAGCACCTTACGAACATGGAGGGCGCGGCGATTGTCAACGTCAAAGTAGAGGGCGCTTTGGATCGCGTACAGACGCGGATCACGCATGACGAGGGTGCATCCTGGACACCTCTTCAGCCGCCCAGCACGGATGTGGATGGCCGCCTTACTGGGTGCAAGTTTCAGCCGCCGTCTTCGTCATGCGCACTGCACTTGCATGCCGTGCTCTCGATTCGAAACCTTGGGCACGTGTTTTCCTCGACGGCGCCTGGGCTCGTGATGGGGGTGGGGTCGATTGGAGATCGCTTGCGCCCGTATGCCGAGTGCGATACGTTCCTCAGCACGGATGCAGGACTCACTTGGCGCATGGTAGCGCGGCATCCCCACCGGCACACGTTTGCCGACCAGGGCGGCTTGCTCGTCATGGCCGAGGATGCATCGAGCGTGGACACTCTTCTGTACTCATTTGATTATGGGTCCACATGGACGAAGCTGCCGCTTCCCATGCCGATTGAGCCGGTTGTGCTGACGACGGCACCTGATGGAACGGCGCTCAAAATCCTGCTGATGGGCTCACGTCCGCGAGGCACAGCGTCGCTCAAGGAGCGCCACGTCGCAATCTTCCTCGACTTTGCCGGCTTGTCGAAGCGCAAGTGCGCGGCGTCTGACTTTGAAAAGTTCTACCCAGCCACACCCCACAGCTCTTGCCTATTTGGCCATCGCCAGTGGTACATGCGACGCAAGCCCCAGGCTGACTGTTTCGTGCGCGACAAGTTCCACGAGCCGAAGGGTCATGATGAGCCTTGCGCGTGTACCAGGGCCGACTACGAATGTGATATGGGCTTTGTGCGAGAGCAGGGCGAGTGTAGGCTCAAGATCAAGCTGCCGGTGCCGCCGGGCGAGTGTGTGCGTGGTGCCAAGACGTTCAAGGGCCCATCCGGCTACCGAAAGATTCCCGGAAACACGTGCGAGCCTGATCCAAAGCATGGCACACCGGCCCTGGATGCACCCGTCGACCGGCCCTGCACGGATGCTGTGCCGGCGGCTGGCAGCGTGTCGCATGTCAAATTCGAATTTCCCTCGCGTGTTGCCGACATCCTGCATTTCCCCGCATCTCCACGGATCTTGGCGCGTTTGTATAGTGGCGACGTGTACCAATCGACGGACGACGGCAGCTCATGGCATGCGCTAGACCTTCGTGTGCCTGGCCATCGCGCGAGCTCCGTGCTCCAGCTCGTCCAGCATCCTCATGATAAGCAACGCGCGTACCTGATCACTCAGGGCAAAGTCGTGCATTATACACGCGATGGCGGCGTGCATTGGAAGTGGTTTGAGGCGCCCATCGAGGCGAATGGCGTTGGCTTTGATACCATGGGCTTCCATGCGCAGCATCCATCATGGGTCCTTTGGACTGGCAGCCGCGACTGTCTCGGCGACTCGCACGCATGCCAAACAGAGTTGTGGTACACCAAAGACGAGCGGTACGTGGACTGGCGTCGTGCCGCAACCCACGTGCGCAAGTGTGCATTCCTTCGAGCCACGATGGACTTTGCCGGTGGCGATCGCGACGTCGTTTGTGAGCTGGAGGAGGCGCCCGAGACGCAGAGCCACCGAGGTCGTGGCTCCAAGTTGCTACCTGGTCAGCGGTCGACGCCGCGGCAAGTGAACCTTGTGGTTGGCGGCGAGTTCTTCACTCGCGGGCGTCGCGTCGTCATGCCCGACATCCTTGGCTTTTCCGTGTTTTCGCAGTACATGCTTGTGGCGAAGCTGACGCGCGCCGATTCGTCAGCTGTGCCTTCCTCACCTTCGTCGGCAGGCTCTGTGTCATCTCCACTCCACATGCACGTTTCCATGGATGCACGTACTTTTGCGCCCATTAGCCTACCACCGATGCTGGACCTGGCGCACTCTGCCTACACCGTGCTAGACTCGGTGACGCGCGCTGTGTTTTTGCATGTAACGACGACGCGCGCGCACGCACGCGCGCAGTGGGGCGACATCATCAAGAGCAACTCGAACGGGACGTACTTTGCCCTGTCGTTACCGAATGTGAATCGGAACGCACAGGGATTTGTTGACTTTGAAAAGATGCAAGGATTGGATGGCATCGCCTTCGCGAACGTCGTCGCCAACACGGACGACGCAAGCGTCTCGGGCGTCAAAGAGCTGCGCACTGTCATCACACACAACGACGGCGGTTCATGGAATCCCATTACCATGCCCTCGCATGACTCGCTCGGCGCACCGTACGCGTGCGATCATGTCGGCTGTAACTTGCACTTGCGCAATCTGCTGGAGCGACCCAACTTGCGCGTCACACTGACGAGTCCCTCGGCCACGGGCTTTATGCTTGCGACAGGCAATGTCGGTCGGAGTTTGAAGCCCTACGAGGAATGCGATACCTTCTTTACTCGTGACGGCGGATTCTCTTGGGAAGAAATGCGCAAAGGCACGCACCTGTGGGAATTTGGCGATCATGGCTCCGTGATCGTGCTCGTCGATGACACCCAGCCGACGGACTCCGTCGAATACACTCTTGATCAGGGCCTTACATGGCATGTCTACCACTTTGGCGAGCGCATGCATGTGCACATGATCGACACTGTGCCGGAAGACACGAAACGCAAGTTTGTGCTGCTTGGCGAGGCAGCTGGCCGCTCCATGGCCGTCTTCCTGGACTTTTCTCACGTGCTTTCTCGTGCGTGTGAGTGGGATGCCAAAGATGAAGTACGCAGTGATTTCGAAAAGTGGAGTCCGAGCCAGCAGCGGGCCGAGCCGTGCTTGTTCGGCCAGCAGACATGGCTCTGGCGCCGCAAGCGCGATCGCATCTGCTACGTGGGCGATGTCATGCCGCAACAAAGCGTAGAAAAGACGCCTTGCACTTGCAGCGCAGCAGACTTTGAATGTGAATTCAACCACTTCCGCAATGCGACAACGGGCGTCTGTGTCCCCTATGCCGGCGTATCGGCGCCCGTATCTCCCACGCAGGACGACCACGATACGCAATGTGCACGCGATGCTCCTGACTACGATGGATTCTGGTATGAGCGCACCAATGTTCGCAAGATTCCCTTGTCGCGCTGCTTGGGAGGAGAGCGCCCTGATCGTGGACGCAGGCATCGCTGTCGCTCGCGCTACGGCATTGGCACTGTGCTTTGGTACCTCGTGTTTGTGCCGTGCTTGTTGTTGGGCAGTTGGATGGGCGTCTCGTGGCTTATGATGCAGCGTGAGCGCGGCACGATCACTCTTCCAGAACTTGAACATATACCGATCATCCGCCATGCCATGTCTCACGCAGAGTCTGGCATTCATGTCGCTCGCGGATATGTCAGCATGATTTGGGCCAATATCTTAGCTTTCTTGCATGACATGCCCATCACACGCGACATTCTGCGTCGTTCCGAACGTCCGTTCTCTCACTACCATATGCTCTCTACGGACGAGGATGCTGAAATTTTACAAGGATACGAAGCGAGCGACATAGAAGAGTAATCTTGGTGCATCGAATCACGAAGACAACACAATGACCTGGCACCACGAGCGTAAATTCAGCCAATGCTCGCAGATCATCTCGACTTCTCATCAACATGTCTCTCTCCACATTTGTAGCACATGAACTCTCACTGAGGCTTCTCGCTCCCCCTTCTTCCCCCAACCCCCCGCATGCAGTCGTTCCTCCACCTGTCTATAGGAAACGAGGGGCCGTGCAAAGTGAGAGAGTATATATGCATCCGCATCTATATATATATATATATATATTTTTTTTTTTATCTTTGTAATTCTTTCTACTTTAGACTCAAAATTACCTCTTTCTTCAGCCCTCAACACGTGGGCGTCGGACGTGATCGGACTGAACACAACGCGTGCGAGTCATTAAATTCACTCTTATTATCACGGCGTGTACTGTCATCGTCGCCAGACGTACAGGGAGCGTGCTGGCCAATGCGGCGCTCCCGACATCGTCACCAATGTCGATGGGATGCCAGTATTTGCTTCTTGGCCCTCGTGGCTCATGTTAGTGCCAAAACACACACACATTTACCTGCTGCTGCGTCCGCATCTCAGGGTACCTTCATGGAGACGAGCGGCTCCTTGATTTGGGTTTGTCATATAGATACTGAACAATGTGTTGGCATAAGAAGTCCTTTTAACATTTACAGTCAGCGCAGCGTATGGTTTCAGCGCAAGGCTATCATTATCACAGCTATTTTCCTCGCTCTGTTGATCATCTTGATCATAGGTCTTGCTGTGTTTCTTCGCGACATTGGTGTTGGTGCAAGATATGACGACAGCGATGATGAAACACTTGACCTCGATGACGAGGAAAATGAGGATCATTGGGGCTCTCATTCTCGTATGTCCCAACGTATTCGGCACCCGCGCAAGCTCTTCCGTCGGCGGCTGCGACGCCGTGCTCATGCATCGAATCGCGCACATCACCGTCTGCGGCCTTCTCGCCATGCATCTGAGATGCAGGTGGACGTGTCCGAGCTGGATCCACCTATCCCACACGCTATGCACTTGACCTCGCCAGTCCCACAAGAGCACGTCTCCGATACCACGGCTTCTCCGCAGAGCGCTCTGGCTGACTCATCTAGAAGCAGAACGCCATCGTCCGTTCGTTCTCCATCCAGATACCCCCGGACTAGCACAAATATCGATCAAACTGACATTGATGCCGTGGACGCTTTACCGATCGATCCGTTCGCCACGGTTCCCCCACGTTATGGCACAGTAAATGTTCATGAACAACGCATGCGTGAAAAGCTCCATCCCATGCAGTCTCTGAGTGAGCCAAGCTCATCTTCTCGCATCCACGATCAGTGCGTGGAGAACGTGCCGGAAACAAGTGCGCTATGCGCACACATTTCAACGGACGAAAAGTCGACGCTCGAGGCTTTGTACAACGCATCTAGTGCGCCTGCGTTGAATCTCACCATGAATAACGAAGCGCTTGCGCCGCCAACTGCTCCTGAGTGGACTGATCCGCAAGACAATTCTCATGTACAGCAGGGATCCTCCCGCAGAAATATGCTTCCAGCGCCTCCTGTTTCATTCGAGTCAAGATATGACTTGTATGCGCCTTCAGCTTCCGATACCAAAGCCCAAGAAGCCGAAGCAGAGCGTGCAGGCCTCGCCACATTACTTCCGTCCATGCCCGGTCTGCATCCAATCGATGCATCGTGCTTACCTGTGACATACCTTCCTCAATATGACCAGCATGCTTCCAATGAAAGAGACGTTGCAGACCTAGAACTGGGTTTGCGAGCTCCATCGTCAGCAAACACCGAGGAAGACATGCTGCCACTACCATCCGCTCCTATCATGCACGATGTGTGAATGGCTCTTGTAATATACATACATGCTTTTCCAACCTAAAAGGCACCTATTTGTATAGTAGCAGAAGTTCATTATCATTGATCCTTGCGTGCTAGAACAGCGAGTTGATATACGATGACACGCCCAAATCCATCCGTGCTTCCATCCAGGCGCAGGGCCATCGTCGAAGTGACTGCGTCCGGCGACAGGCCTTGATTCTGAAGATTCTGCGATACGGGATCAAAATCGATACTGTCATCCTCGGTTAGTTACGCAGCTTGTTCAACCTACGCAAAAGTCTGAGCCATATTCCCATCTTTCGGGTATACATCCAGCACTGATACTGCATGTGAAGTGCTCGTTTCTGCCGCAGACACGAGAGCATGAAGCTGGACGCGCACAGGTGAGAAACCGCCCCCGAATGTGCACGTAATTTCGCGAATGCTCTGTAAGGGCACTTCCTCTGCCAAATGGCAGACGAGCTCAGCGCCCGCGCTCGGACTCGGTGTGCCCTGTACGGTCAGCCTAGCCTGTTTCTCTCGCACATACAAGATCGTAGGACCAGCAAGTTTCCAAGTCTGAATCAAAAGCGCGTCGCACCTCTTTTGACGTGCCTATAGACGCCTTGACTTTGCTCGCTCCCTGCAACACATTTGTCATCGTCATTACTCCGTGAACACCACGCGCGGTCGAGTTCTGAAAAGTTTATGTGTGTACAAGACAGGGTCGTCGTTCATTGGTGGAGGGAACTTGTAGCGACGCTCGAAGCGACGAACCCAACACGCTTGCCCTTCACGTGTGTCGCCAAATCTAATTTTTTTTTTGCGAATATCTGGAAGCTGTCGTGGCAGGCGCCGCAAGCGATTGAGAGTCACCGGGGTTCGTGTGCTCGTAAGTGCTTGGATGGGCACACTGCCTGTGGCTTTGCCACCGCATCATATTTTGTGCGCATTTGACAATGTAAATCTTGGCGCGCCTATGGTGCGATACTCGAAGTTGCCGTTTCGCGCGCTCATAGCACGTTACAATACCCATATCACCACCACTCCCATGATCCTCGCAGAAGAATTCAGTCGCCATCCGAAAGCGCGTGATTCAGACTTTTCGACAAATTCTGAGGAACGGGGTGTGTTCCATATGACTCCTCGGCTTGCCAGCACCGAGGCATGCATTCGTGGAGCGCTTGTTTGCCAGCTTGCAGCGAGTCATTCGTCGCCTCTTGCTGATGCAGCTGAGCTTGTCAGTCCTTATGTGGACGGAATTGACCTAAACTGTGGCTGTCCACAGCCGTGGGCGTATGAAGAACGGATCGGGTCGTATTTGCTAGAGGAGCCGGAGCTCGTTGCCGACATGATACGTACAGTGAAAGGCCGCTTGGGTGATGCATATTGTGTCAGTGTCAAGATTCGCATTGATCCAGACTTGAGGTACGTCGCTAGGTACGCGACTTTTTCTATGTGCTCACACTCTTGCTACACAGACGCACAGATACGCTCGTCCGAAATGCATTGCATGCGGGTGCGTCATTCATCACGATCCACGGCCGAACTCGGCATGAATCATCTGGCTCAGACCCAGTCCATCTCGATGCCGTGCAATTTGCTGTCGATTGTGCGCGTACATGTGGACTTCAAACGGCTCGAGGTACGTCGCCAGGCGATGCTTGGACATGGGCTGAGGACGGTGGTGCAGGTGGATTCGCTCCGTGTGTGGTGAATGGCGACATTTGGAGCAACGAAGATGCTATGGCTTGGCGCGCATACACTGGAGCACGTGGAGCTATGAGCGCTCGAGGATTGCTTGCAAATCCTGCGCTCTTCGCCGGCGAGCCACACACTCCAAGGGAGGCGGTACGGCGCTTTGTCGATTATGCTATGAAGTGGAGTCTTCCCACGTCTCTTCTGCACAGACACTTGGCATACATGCTCGAGGATACCATGTCGAGTCGTGCTGAATCGATCTATTTCAACACCCTCGCGAGCCCTGCAAGTATTTTGGACTGGCTCACCGAGGCGGGGTATGTATCATAGATGGGACACATGCTATGTGTATGAAGGAAGGGGGGGATGTATGTGATGCAGGAGGATGGCGAAATAGGGAATATCGCTTTGTTAAGGGAGTGAAGATGAGGTAGACCATGATTAACAGCATGTCCTGAAGAACCGCCAAATCCTGTCATGACTCAAGGGGGACAAATGCACTGCTACCCGAGCCAGAATCAGGCGCCGGCCGGAACATGGGATTCGGCGTCGATTCCACAGCATCCACAGTAGTGTCATTCTGTTCAGCTTGCGTGCTAGATTCTTCAGGTGGTTTGATCATCTCCTTAGGATTATCCCTGTCTGTCAATCGCTTTCAATGCGTACCAATTGATATTGAAGCGCGTGACGCGTGGTTTGCTGGCTAGGACCTCCCGACACACTTTGTCAAGCTGAATTTGCTCCGGTGGGTTCTCTCGTAATTCCTCCGACTCATAATCATTGTTCACATAGTATCCTACTCGAATGAATTCCGCATCCTTGTAGGAGCCTGTGAGCAATATGACTGTGACACCTAATAAATCAGAAGCAGGTATCTTTTCAGATGATGGGGCTTCAGCCTCAAACTCGAAAGAATTCACGCCCACTGGGACTGGTCCCACCATGCAACTATCGAGTTCTTGGTCGTATTCTTCCGATTCGGCAGATCCCACGTAAATGAGTTTCCACTCAAGATCTAGGTCCTCGTTAGTTTGAAAGAAAGGTACATACCATCTTCAAGCGGCGAAATACATTCAAATGTCACCTTAAATATATAAGGATCCGAGAACCGGGCCTTGCTGTTAATAATCTCAACATTCTGAAGGTGCACGATCGACATGGATGCTGGCTAACTACGCGTAAAATGCTAGCGACCGCGTCGTGCGCGCGTACATAGACATGGTTCACGTGGCCTCCACAGCATATTCAAGTCCGCATCCTCCCAATTCATAATTTGGCCCAACACCCTGCCTGTGTCGAAGCGCAATAAAAATGGATTATGAAATGATTTTCGACAGTCAATCTCGTGGTATGTTACTGCCGGGACTCTCAACGTGACGCGTGCTAACTGCTTTGGTTGATTACTTACAGGCTACGTCACTGCTGCCTTAAGGGATGGTATGCCAGAAATGTGAAAAATTGTTGAGCAAGGCAGGTGCTCCTGATCCTTTTGTACGTTAAGCTGCCTCTCACGTGAAGCGCAACCGCGACGCATCTGGCACCCTTGTATCTTCGGGATCTGGAGCCAAGGCGTCAGCTGCGCGCCATGGACCCGGGCCTGTAGGTGGTGGGAGAAAGGTGGGAGAGAACAAACTACTTTCCAAGTCGAACAGGTTTTCTCCTCTAGGTGCGCAGTGCAAGCTATGTAAGCAGCGAGTCACTCAGAAATATGCTCAATTTTGCCAATGTATGTTGGAGTGAAACCAAGTGCATGTGCACGTTTTCTGACATGACAGCGTGCGCCTACAAAAAAGGTCTGTGCGCTATATGTGGAAAGCAGATCCTTGATACGTCCAAGTACAAACAGTCATCGTGAAAAGAATAATAAAAAAAAAGAAAGAAGTAGACTCCTATCTTGAGCCAAATGATATGCTATGCATTGATGTTGGCTTCATGGGAAGAGGTTGACATGCTTTCTTTCAACTTTCGCGGATCAGTCGACATCGCTTCTCGCTTGCAGGAGTTGGTGGACCTTCCTCCACACTATACGCAGATGCATGACAGACGTTTGTGCACGCGTGGGTGTGCACATTGGTGCCGTCCATGTCACGTGGCACATGCATTCGTCCTGCATTTAGCAGACAGGTCCGAATCAGGTCATATGTCGAGGATCCAGCGCCCGCATCCTCGAATCTGTATATAAGGGCTCTGCTGGCCCAAAACGTATTTTTCTTGTGTGCTCGTGTGCCGGCCCCAGTTGAGGTGAGTAGATCCCGTGCTTGATGGCCAAGGGGAGAAGGATTGCGCTGCTCAAGATGAAAGAGATACAGAACGCCTGACTTTGCCATGGAGGTATGAGCCGCTTGCGGCTAACCCATTCAAGTCCCTGAAGCAAGCGCACGAAAGCATCCTGCCTCTTCTCACGCTTCATGACACGATGTATCCTGCTTATGCGAACGAAAGCTGACATATTGTAGTTTCTTGTTCATTCTTATTGCCTTGAATCCTCATGTCTGGAACGTCATCCACTGAGCTTCGTAACAGGCAAGGTATTGCGGACTATACCAAGTTCTGGAACGCGGATTCGACCAAAGATTCAGAAAAGGATCAGGCTGCTCGCTTGGACCAGTATTCAAACGTAGTAAATGCTTACTATGATGGTGCTACTGACCTGTACGAGTATGGATGGGGTATGAACTTCCATTTCGCTCGTTACTACCCTGGTGAGGCATTCTACCAGGCTCTGGCACGCCATGAGCACTTCTTGGCTCATACAATGAATCTGCGCCCAGGAATGCGTGTGTTGGACGTGGGTTGTGGTGTGGGAGGGCCAGCACGGGAAATTGCTCGCTTTGCTGGCGTGCAGATTGTGGGAGTTAATAACAACGCTTACCAGGTCGACCGTGCGAACCGATACACGGCCAAGGCGGAGTTGCAGGATCAGCTTTCGTTTGTCAAGGGTGACTTTATGAAGTTAAAGGAACAGTTCGGAGAGAACAGCTTTGATGCTGTGTACGCAATTGAGGCAACTTGCCATGCACCGTCTTGGGAAGGCGTCTATGGAGAGATCCTGAGTGTACTGAAGCCAGGTGGCGTGTTTGGTTTGTATGAGTGGTGCATGACAGATTCATACGATCCGTCCAACCCTGAGCACCGCAAAATCGCACACGGTATCGAGCTCGGCGATGGCATTCCTGAGATGCGATCCATTGCACAGGCTCGTACTGCACTCAAGACTGTCGGCTTCCAGATTGAGTATGAGACAGATCTCGCTGATCAAGGCGACAAGATACCATGGTACTACCCGCTGGAAGGCGATATTCGCAAGGTGCAGACAGCATGGGATTTGTTTACGTGCTGGCGTATGACTTGGTTCGGAAAACTCGTGACGCAGTCGGCTGTGCGGGCTCTGGAATTCGTCGGAATTGCGCCCAAGGGAACGTACGATGTGGGTGAATCCCTCAAAGTTGCGGCCGATGCACTTGTTGCTGGAGGTCGCAAGAAGCTCTTTACGCCGATGATGTTCTTTGTTGCGCGTAAGCCATGAGCGATATAGTCTCTATGGAAGCACTAAGGCTTCCATGTGTCGTTTCACAATTCCTTTCTTTTGGTATACATAGCTAACTAGACGTAATGCAAGGAAGGCCCACACGGGACAAAACATGGCGGAGGAAAACGTTGGTTTGGGACGCATATTCGCTAGAGAGAGAGTTATAGGTCAACAGATGCACAAGCATGGTGTCCATAACGTGGTTTGCTCACACATCCTGAGAAAAAGTTGGCGCATCAACGATGCCGCACTGCTGGAATAGGCGCCGCGACCAGCGATGCGAGGGGTATTAGGCGGTCTTTCTCGATGTCCAGTGGTCCAAGCAAAGCACTGCGCACATCATGTAAGCACACGCTGATAATGATACACGTCATTTGCATACATACATGCTGTCACCTCGGACGATATACACGCCGAGGGGTACCTCTTCCACGGGCGCATCTTCACTGAATAGGCGCTCCACGCTGTTGGCGAGAATGATGGTCCCATTCGAGTCATATCCACAGAGCAAGCCAACAATCACGCGACCATCTTGTGTTACAAGAAGCACCTGCTCTGGATGTGTGAGTCAAAAGTCGCATTTGAGAAAATGGGGATAGAGAGAGAGGGAGAGAGAGAAATGAAAAGAAAGAGAAATACACGTCAAAGATAGGGGGCTTGAACACATACGATCCACATAGCTTTGCACGCCTGACATGGCGGCCGCGCAGCGTTATCAGTCTGTGCTATCGAGGAAGTAGTCTTAAGAAAGCAAGGAGACAAATTCGACACGTGTCGTGAGCGAGCGATGTTACTGCCGAGAATGTGGGAGTAACTGCCAAGCGCCGCAGACTACCTCGCAGCTTGCTGAGAATGTGACCTCAGCCTCCATGAATACGCGCACGAGGTTCTGGTCTTACGCACGGGTCGACGGACGCGCCTCGTGATCACGTGACATATCACTGCCCTGGCGCCTGCCTTGCTTTTGGGGGCGCCGCGTGGCCGGGGGACGACTGGTGGTCGCGTGCGGTCCTCGTTGGCTGCAATGGATGGACCGACGGCGGGGGCGTCGCATGTGGGTGGACCATTTACTGGCACCTCTCATTTGAGACACTCCTATCGGTGACGACGTTCAGTGCGAGAGCGAAAACGTGTGCGTGAGAGGCAGTCGATCATGGTGTTTCGAACTGTAGCGACACGATCCCCACTCGCTCCTGCATGCCATGTGGCGCGTGCCTATGTAAAACCAAAGACTCAGCTCAACGTACGAGCGATGTCGATGCGCGCGCGACCGTCGACGCCACGTCGTGTCGTATCTGGCCTCGTTACTGTGACTGCCATTGTGGCTGGTGCTGCATTTGGCGTGTACTGCCTGGACTCGCGTGCGGGAGTGCACCGCTGGCTATTTCCTCCGATGATGGAACTGCTAACGGATCCTGAGTCGGGGTCGAAGATTTCAATCAAGCTTCTCGAGCATGGACTCGCGCCACGAGACTGTGGCAAGGATGACGAAGTCCTGCGTACCGAGCTATTTGGAAAGACCCTTACGAATCCTATTGGACTTGCGGCCGGATTCGACAAGCAGGGAGAAGCCATCGACGGTCTTTTTGACCTTGGCTTCGGTCTTGTTGAGATCGGCAGCATTACCCCAGAGCCGCAGCCGGGCAATCCAACTCCACGCATGTTCCGCCTGCCATTAGATGCAGCCGTGATCAATCGCATGGGCTTCAACTCCGAGGGTCACGAAGCCGTGCGGGAGAGATTGCATGCGCGCTTGCACAAATGGGTGCAGCGTGTTTTGTCCGCTGGCGAGGGCTTGGTCTCTTCTGTCGGTGCGCCAGCGCCGGAGCCAACGGCTCTCGCAGAGGCACAGGTATTTGCCAATTACCCTGTAATCAATACATCCCTGCTGGACGACGCACACGTGCCGCGCAGTCTAAAGCAAGACCGCCTGCTGAGCATCAACCTGGGAAAAAACAAGTCTTCGCGCGAGGATTCGGTCGTCGACTATGTCAAGGGCGTACAAGCTCTGGGCGCGTATGCCGATATGCTTGTGATCAACGTGAGCAGTCCTAACACACCGGGTCTCCGTCGTCTGCAGCGTCGAAGTGTGCTGGAGGGCGTGTTGCGTGACGTCGTGACGGCTCGTGATGATGTTGCGAAGCAACGTATAGATTCGCTACCCCTCGTCGTGAAAGTGGCGCCCGACCTCAGCGATGCCGAGCTTGAGGATGTGGCTGACGCTGCACGTGCAAGCAAGATCGACGGCATTATCGTGAGCAATACAACGGTCTCTCGGCCCGCTGGTCTTCTTTCGACTCAGCACGTGCATGAGGCGGGTGGACTCTCAGGTCCACCTGTCAAGCCACTTGCTCTTCATGCTCTTCAGGTCATTTACAAGCGCAGTGAAGGCAAGATCCCTTTGATTGGCTGCGGCGGCATCATGACAGCCGAGGATGCTTTGGAGTTTGCTCGTGCTGGTGCAAGCGCTGTGCAGCTATACACTGCGCTGGCGTACCGGGGACCAGGTCTTCCACGCCGCATTAAGGACGACCTTGCTGCGCGTCTGCGTGCCGAAGGGAAAACGTGGAAGGACATAGTCGGCTCAGGTCTTCGCGACGTGCCGTCGTACGCGCCGGATGCCGTGAATCAAGTTGGTCTGTACCCCGGAGCCCAAGATGCATTCGACCGCAGTGTCGCAAGTGTGCGACATGAGATTGAGCAGCTGCGCGAGTCGTTTGAGGGCCATACATCCGAAGAGCGGCGCGCTTTGCCTTTTGACATCGATGAGCACGATGACCGTTTCAAGGAGCTCCTGAGAGAGGCACATCGTGTGACGGATGACGTACCCCACTTCAACGACGCATCGTCGCCACAAGCAGGCGTGCTTCCTCAACGTGCTTCATCTGTTCCCGAGCACTTGCTTTTGATGGCGAAAGAGCGCGGTCTCACGCAGGGCGAAGTGCTTCATGAAGCCGTGCATGACGCTGCAGCTGTGCCCCAGGCCCCTGCACCGGCGCTAGCTGCGTCGCACTCAGCGGACGTGACACCTATGTCCACGGACAAGGCTGCGCCAGACCACACAACACTCGGTGGTCTTCAGGGCCATGAAGCAAAGAGCGTGCCAGAAGCATATAGGGCTCCTTCGACAGCCGAAAAGCGTGTAGTTTGACGAGGCAGACATGGCAGCTGGATCAAGTTTCCATCCCCGAACGTTGTGTGTGTGACACAGGCGCAACGGCAGGATTCTAGGATGCCGGTTTCCGGTATGTCTTTCCTCAGCCTCGTATGTCAAACGAATCGCCTACGCTTGCAGCGTCGACGAGAATGTACGATCAACATTACAAGAACGACTTGGCTTAGCTGCTTGCGACCGCACCTGGCGGCACATCAGCGGCCGGCATCTACAAAGAAACAAGAAATACGGAAACGAAGGACCCATGCACATGTGTATGTGTGTGAATGAAAACAAAACCATGTACAACACATACAAACACAAATCAATGAACATCATCACTGCTATCATCGTCGTCGTCGTCCTCCTCACTCTCGGGCGCGTCGTCGATAAACGCGGCGTCAGCCGTGCCCTTCTTCAAAGGCATCTGGTGACTTCGAACATGCCGATTCAATGTCGTGCGTCGCGTGAACATTTTGCCACATGATGGCACCGTACAAACGTACGGACGGCGGCCAGTGTGGGTTCGTCTGTGGCGAGCCAGCGAGCTACTGTCGGAAAAGCTTTTTCCGCATCCCTCAAACTCGCACTGATGTGGCCGTTCTCCACTGTGGACGCGCGAATGCACAGTCAATGCAGACCGCTGGATAAAGCTTTTGCCACACCCAGGAAACTCGCATGGGTACGGCCGCTCACCAGTGTGGATGCGGCGGTGACGCGCGAGATCGGAGCGCCGACTGAATGTCTTGTTGCAAGCATCACACACATGCAGCTTAGGCCCGCCTGAGTCGCTCTCTGGCAAGCCAGATGTCATGGCCGACGCCGTTGGCCCCAAAACAGCTGGTGAAGACGACGGCGCGGGACCTGATCCGGAAGGAAGCGTAGCTGTTGACGTTGCTGGCACTGACCCTAACCCGTGTCCAGTGACAAACCTGTGCACCGCTGATCCCGATCCAGGTGCAGGTTGCACGGGGCCTGGCCCCAGTCCAAGCCCTGTGGCAGACGCCGTCGCCGACGAGGCTAGAGCAGACGGCTTGGCCACGTAGCGCCTCGGCGTATGCATCATTTTCTCGTCATCGCCCGAGCGCTCATCAGCCGACGACATGTCTACATCGGAACGTGTGACACTCGCGGCTGCCGAAGAGTACTTGTACGGCATGCTATTCGGCGTGCCACGAGGGTAGGGAGGATTGTAGTACGTATCCGGATACGAACCCGCAGGTGGGGTGTCTGCTGCGTATACATCGTTTTCGTATTTTGGCCTGCTGCGCAAGCCGTACGAATCAGCAGCATGGTCCGCGTACATATCGCCTTGCCATTCTGCGGCCCGGTACGCCATGCCTCGAGGCGGATACGCAACGGTGGGTGTGGAGTTCGCCAAGTATGGCGATGGTGCATTAGGTAATGCGGATGCTCGATACATCGGCGAACTGTAGCCAGACGAGTCGGAGCGCACAGGCATTCCAGCCGTCGTTGCTGCTGCCGCCGCCGACGCAGGCGTGCGTCCGTACGGAGTATATGCAGGAGACGGCCGAGCAGATGTAGCCGCTTCATCCTCCGGTGGCAGAGCATCGTTACTCATCCGGTATGAGTGGGCATCCTCATCGCCACTCACACTGCCCGGCCGAGATCCAAGCCCTGAACTACCCGCACGTACAGAGCTGGATGCGAATGGAGAGTTCCGATTCTCATACCAAGGCGAGCCATCGCCACGACCTGTGGCGAGCGATGCAGATGATGATGAGCGCCATCCTGGTGCTCCAGCTGGCACTGCATTAAAGCGGAACACATCTCGCTTCGGACTCGGTGCATAAAGCTCGCCATAGCGCGAGGGCGAATTTGCCGCGTATGTATCGTAGGGCGAGCGCGGAAGCGGTGCTGACGCAAGACCGGTATTGGTTTGACCCGATAGATGAGGGGGCAACATACCAGGAGAAAGCGGAGGTCGTGGCGATCCCGGTGCATCGTCAAACATGGTGATATCAGAGGCCCCTGCTGGATGAGATAGGCCAGCACATCCGCTCGCACCCTGCGACAGAGCTGAGCTCACAAGCCGGGATGTATCAGACAAGCGCCGTGGTGGCAATGGCCGTGTTGACATTCGTGCAGCAGCTGACTGGGCACCTGAGCTAGGTGATGGCGAGTAAGAGCGTTCTGGCATATGACTCGTTGATGGTGATGCTGGGCGCGAAGATGATGCTGGATAATGTAGCGATCCAAATGATGCTTCTCGTGTCAATACACTGATACGTGGACTACTCGTTCGTGGACTTCCAATAGACTGGAAGCGTGACGACGAGTCGCGATATGGCGACAAGACGCTAGGCAGGTGGTGTGCCATCACTAATCGCGGCGATCCATGCGGTGACCCAGTCCCGTACGTCGATGATTCCGATGTTGCCAATTTAGACATGTGGGGTGGGTTGTTCACACTCCCACCAGTCGACGTCATCACGAATGGGACTCGGCTAATTCACTGCACGGCGGATATGGTCTCACAATACAAAAAGTTCCCCCAAGACCGAAGAGTACTGTTGCTTTTCTACTTTACAGTCTGGGATACAAACCTGTGTACATGACACAGCGACGTTATAGAAAGGATGATAGTTCTCACACACTTTGACACTCGATGTAGTATCGGTCGTGGGTGGTCTGTGGGTGGAAAGCGCACCAAAAAAAAAAAGATTAAAGGCACTGGCCCAGGCGCAGGAGTCGCACCCGTTTTTTTTTATCCTCCCTCGCTTTCCAATCCACCTACACCAACTGTGCACAGGCCGCCACCGCCCGCTTGTCTTCACATTTGTCATGCCTTATCTCCGCTTGCATATTTCCTACCACTCACCAACATATTTCACAACCTGTGCACACGGGCTCAGCTGGCACGGGAATGGTCACGTGGTGAGATACTTCCGTCACGTGCTGATATTTACGCGCGGCACGATCATCTACGTTGGGATGAAACGCGTTAGCGGCGCATTGCTCCGCGCGCCGCGCCACGCCTCGCTGCGCCCATGCGTGCCAGCTTGATAGGGAATGTAGGTGTGTATGTGCAGGTGTGTAACGTGTGTGTTGCTGCTGCGAAAAAGTAGTAATGTTTGATAGAGACTAGGGCGTGGAGAGCAATTCTTTGGTTGCTAACGCGTTGAATGCGCTCAATTCAGCCGCGTCATTCATGGACGACGGCCGTGCGATTCGCGAAGCTCGCAGGAACAGCGGCGCGGGAGCTGATCTCGGCGACGCTGTGAGTATGAAGGCAGCTCATGCCTCACAAGAGTCATCTGCGCTGCCGCTGCGGCCACCACCTACGCCCACGGCGTCCAAGTCGCCGCGCAAGCCATTCGTGACCCAGACACCACTGCGTCACCGCTCCATCATGACTCCAGCCCGCAAAATGCCTCCTCCTATCACCCCCGGACGCACGGGAGCACGGATCCATGCGAATACGACGACACCAATTGCATCAGCTTCCGGCACTCTAGGAGGTGCTGCGGCTGTTGCTGCGCCACTACCACCAGTGAAGCGTCTTGTCATCCACAAGCTCGTTTTACAGGATTTCAAGTCTTATGCTGGCCGACAAGAAATAGGACCGTTTCACAAGTCCTTCTCTAGCATTGTTGGGCCCAACGGCAGCGGCAAGAGCAATGTGATTGATGCACTTCTTTTTGTCTTTGGCTGGCGAGCGAACAAGATGCGCCAGGGCCGACTTAGCGAGCTGATTCACAATCGCGAGGGATTGCCGCCGCCTCCCTATTGTGCAGTGGAAGTCTGGTTTCGCGATATTATTGACTATCCGGACACCGAGAAGTACGACGTTGTGCGAGGAAGTCGCTTGATTCTTCGGCGCGTAGCCATGCGGAACAATACATCGCAGTACACGCTGAATGGCACCAAGTCTTCATTCACAGAAATCACCGCTTTGTTGCGTGACCGTGGCATCGATCTTGATCACAAGCGCTTCTTGATCCTGCAGGGAGAAGTCGAGAGTATTGCACAGATGCCGCCCAAAGGCAAAACCGAACACGAAGAAGGTTTGCTGGAGTACTTAGAGGATCTTATTGGCACAAGCGAGTACAAGGAGCCCATCGAGGAGCATGCAAAAGCTGTTGATGCTGCAAGCGATGCACGCAGTGAGAAAATGAACCGCTTGAAAATCGTGCAACGCGAGCTCGATGCATTGGAACCACGACGCAAAGAAGCTGAAAGCTTTCTCCGTGATCAAAATGAACTTGTATGTCTCCAGTCACGACTGTGGCAGTCACATATGGTTGACTGCCGCGACCACATTTCGCGTGCGTCAGAGTCTCTTGCCGCTGTCCGCCATCAAATCGAGTCCGAGCATGCGAAACATGCCGAGGCACAGCAAGCATCTGACTCGCTGCGTGCTAGCCATCAAGCTGAAGTGAATGCTTGTGCAGAAATGGAGACACATGTGCGTGATTTGACGCGTGCGTGGGAAAGTGCCGAGAAGCTTGGTATTGAGCTCAATGCTCGCCACAAAATGCTTACCGGCAAACGAAAGAAACTCATTTCTTCTCTCACTGAGTCGAAATCAGCCGTCGCCGGCGCGCGTGATGCGGCTTCGATGGCAACGAGTGATATTAGCAGCGTGCAGCGCGAGTTCGGCGAGCGTGAATCTGCTCTTGTCAGGGAAGAAAGCACACTTGAGAGTATATGTGATCGTCTGAAAGGAACAACACGGGAGTTTAGCGATGCGATTGAACAGAAGCAGAAAGAACTTGCCCCTTGGACAGCGAAAATCAGCGAGCATACGGCAGCATGCGAAATCCTGCAGCATGAGCGATCGTGGCTCACCTCACATAGTGAGGATACGATTCAACGGGTCGAAGATGCGCGTGTTTCACTAGCTGACTTGCAACGTACTATGCAAATGCAAACTGAGGAGATGGAATCGCTGCAGTATGAACAGCGCACGCTATGTGACAAAATGGACGAGGACCGTGCACAGCTTGCAGCAATGCAAGACAATGAACGTGCATTGCGACAGAAGCGTGATCAAGCACGACGCGCGGCCGAGGACGCAAAGCACTCGCTTGCATCGACCAAATCGCGCGGTGAAGTACTACAGAGCTTGGTGCGGCAAGCGGAGCTGGGCTTGCTAAGTGGATTCTACGGCCGGCTCGGCAGTCTCGGCACCATTGATCCCCGCTACGACGTCGCTATTAGCACGGCTTGTCCAGGTTTAAATAATCTCGTCGTCGAAAACGTTGCAACCGGACAACAGTGCATTGAGCATCTCCGTAAACACAACTTGGGGCGCGCAAACTTTGTGCTCCTGCAAAACGTGCAAGTGAAGACAGATGCCATGGGTCCGATAACGACGCCAGAAAATGTGCCGCGCTTGTTCGATTTGGTGACGCCAAAAGATGCTCGTTTTGCTCCCGCTTTTTACCACCAGCTAGGCGACACGCTCGTGGCGCGTGACTTGGCTCAGGCGAACCGGATCGCCTACGGTGTGAAGCGATGGCGCGTTGTTACCGAGGACGGCCAGCTTATTGATAAGAGCGGCACCATGTCGGGTGGTGGCTCGCGCGTGATGCGTGGTGCCATCAGTTCGACGCTGCATGCAGACGTGTCACCAGAACAAGCGTCACGGATGGAAAAAGAATTTTCCGCCGCTGAGAGCATGCTTCAATCACATATTCAGTCTCTCGCGCATTTGACCACGCTTATTGAAAGGAATGAGGCCCGCCTCCCAGCCATTCAAAAGAAGCTGGCACTTTTGGACATGGATGTACAGACATCGACGCAACGCATCAGCGAAGCCGAGGATCACCTACACGAAGCGCAGGCGCAGAGTGAGCCAAATCAAGATGATCTTCGCCGCATAAAAGAACTCGATCATCAGCTGCACTTACATCAAGACGAGATTGCTACGCTGAAGTCGAAGAGTGCTGATATTGAACAGGCCATCCACGCTTTGCAAGAGCAAATTCTCGAGGCTGGTGGTGTGGAATTGCGTGCTCAGCAGGCGAAAGTCCAGGGCATAAAAGATATGATGTCATTGTGTGCCGAACGACTAGCGAAATCAGAAGAACAGCATGCAAAAGCCGAGAATGACCTTAAGCGGTATGAAAAAGCGCTCAAGTCTGGTCAAGAACAGCTTGATCAGCTTGATGCTGAACTGCAGACGCTCGAAGATAGTCGCGTCGCACAAGCAAGCGACTTGGAGGGTGCAGCTGCGCGAATTGAACACATGCGTGAAGCTCTAGAGGATCGCATCGAGAAGCGCGACCAGCTACAAGCCCAGCTTGATGAGCATGACGCTTCTCTTCGTGCATTCCGTGCGCTTATGATGGAGCTGGAACAACGACTGGAAGACCACGAAAAGACTAAGTCCGAGAATGAGCAGCGGCTCCAGCAGTGGGTAAAGCAACACTCTCAACTTGTTTTGATCCCGGTCCCTCGCTCCGAGGATGACACTAGTAGTAGCCAGCTTATTAGCGATGCCCATGAAGAGCGTGAACATGGCGGTGGTAATGTGGCTGTGAAAGTTGAAGACGGCGGGGGCGATAATGATGACATGGAGCAAGAGCCGATAAACGAGAAGCTATCCAACAACACAAATGAAAGCCAGACGTGCGACGAGGAAGGACTGGCCGACCAGCTGCCGACGCTCACGGATGATGAAGCACGCACCGTCGATAAGGGCCGTGTGCAAGCTGACATGACGCGACTTGAAGAGCGTTTGGCCTCAAGTGACGTTAATTTGGACGTGCTAGAAGAGTTTCAACACGTCGAAGAAACCTTCCTTGCGCGAGCCAAAGACCTGGAACGTGTCAATGAGCAACGTGATCAGGCACAGAACAAGTTTGAGGCGTTGCGTAAGGAGCGTCTCGAGCGATTTATGGATGGTTTTACCCAAATATCTCTGAAGCTCAAGGAAATGTACCAGACGATCACGCTTGGTGGAAATGCCGAGCTGGAACTCGTCGATAGCTTGGACCCTTTCAGCGAAGGCATCGTCTTCAGTGTGATGCCGCCAAAGAAAACGTGGAAAAACATCAGCAATCTCAGTGGCGGCGAAAAGACACTTAGCAGTCTTGCCCTAGTCTTTGCCCTGCATGCTTACAAACCAACACCACTGTACGTGATGGACGAGATTGATGCTGCGCTAGACTTTCGCAATGTTTCAATCATTGCAAACATCATCAAAGAGCGTACACGCGGTGCTCAATTCGTTGTTATTTCATTGCGGAACAATATGTTCGAGCTAAGCTCGCGTCTTGTTGGCGTATACAAAACGGCGCATTGCACAAAGTCACTGACTATTGAGAATATTGATCTGCATGCCACTTCGCCGTTAGACTCGCACGCACCACCCGCATTTGCCACTGCTGCAGCTGTACCTTATCGGCACCCGCCTGGCGGCGCAATGACGTCCCCTACAAAGTCTGGGGGCCGGACCACTTCCTCTGTCGCCCTTGGTTAGAATAAGCTACGACGCCGACGCAACCAGACTTCCCATACAGCAAGCAATATCAAGGCAAGGGGCGTTGCGACTGCCACGGCAAGGATGCATATGCGATCAGCTTGCAGTTCGGTAGCCTCCCGCTTGAGGTGCGTCTGCAACAAAGAGGCCAGTCGCTCAGACGGTTGTACATGACTCGTCTGTGCCATCCATACCTTCGTTTGATTGGACCAAGAGTGTATGTGAAGCACATCTCGATCAAGCCTGGGCAGCGCCACGTATGCATGAGCTTGCAGCCATGTCAGCATGTGATCTGTTGCTTCCAGTTTGTTGCCAAGCACACACTTGGCGAACTGCTGCGCGGGATCATGCAGCGGCGTATGTGCGAAAGCATCGTAGACCGTATCAGAAACAAGGTCCCACGCACCGTTGAGCACTGTGTGAGCTTCCGGCGCTGTTGTGTTGATCCATCCAAATAAAGCACGATTCATACTGGTCTCATACTCTTGCTGCTGCTGCTTTATGTCTTGGAGTTTTTGCTCAATCACAGCATTCAGATGATCGAACAGCTCTTCTAATGGCTCGGTCCACGAAGGGATGAATACATTATGGAATAACCGTTCCGACTCTTGTTGCAGCTCTTGAAGCATGAGTAACAGTGCTTGGTCATGCACAAATTGAAAACATAGCCATGTGCCAACGAGTGCAAATGGCGCCGAGCTGAACCAAGCTGTCCATGTCGCAATCCATGCGTCTATGAACCGAGATCCACGGTCTTCCATTGTGTCAAGCCACGTACCATCATTGCATACATTACCTCGCCCATCTTCACAGTATTTCGATATACAATGAGCGTTCGCACAACACGCGGGCATCACGCACCATACCAATAAGACTGCCGCCGTGATACCACCTAGTAGCAGTATGACCACCAAATTCCATCGTTGGGCTATTCGAAGCCATGCTTGTTTGGCATGGTCAAGCGCAAACCAGTTGAATTGACACAACTTGATGCGCTCAGGCAGCGAAGGTGGCGATGATATGTCCAATCGCGTGCGAAACTCGGTCATGGCTGTGTAAGAGAGAAAGTGACTGCGCGTCCGGCTACGTACTGAGATTCACACGTTCTTTTGCATGCTCGAGACCGCCGAGAAAGACATTCTCGACATCCGTACGCAGCTCGTCAGCTGTGGGGAGTTTTTCACGCAATGTCTTGAATGGATCTATCAAAGAGCCTGGCAACGAAATGTTCCTCAAAACGCTGGATGCGGTGCCATCAATGTAATGGATTCACAGGCGAACGTGTGAGCAGCTTCGTTCCGAGAAAGGACACTCGGGGATCAAAAATAAGAAAGAACTAAGATCTCGCCTGGAGAGTAACGTACCGCAAAGCTGCCGGCTCCGACCAGGAATGCGTCGGGATTTTTTGCTGGCCAAAAAGACCCAAAATGCCATTGATCGTATCTGTCATGATGTCAGCAACGCCGTCAGCGGCTTGGAAGAGCGTGTCAAGAATAGCCCGTAAAAATTGCGCTGCATCATGAACAGCATGTGACACTGCGTGCGTAGCTGCATCTAATACACTAAGTACGCCTTGCACAACGAATTGGATCACGCAGAGTAAAAGGGACTTGTAACTCGATAAAACAATTTGAACCAAGATACGTGTCATATCTAGACTGTGTCTGTTAACGACACGAACATGAATTCATTTCCCAACATACATTCCAAGCACAAGTCGGCCCACATTTTGAACCGTAGATTCAATCGACCGGATTCCTTGTGACTTCGCACTTTCAAGCAACAGTTGGGGGGTGTACGCAACCAGCGATGCTATCTGTTCAGCCTCCTTGCATGCCCATTCAATCTCATTACGCCACTCTGCCACAATTCGCAGAATATCAGCCTGTCTCTGCGACGCCCGCCAAAGCACTCGGTAGATCTGGCAGACTCCAATGACAACCGTACCGACACATGCTGGGACCAGCGGCCTGTGGATGTGCCCGGGCATATCTGTCTTTCTTCCCAGCCGGCCCTGACGAATCAAGCCATGAATCGGTGGCAATGCCTAATCTATCCATTACCTATTGAGCAGACTCATGCCTACTTATGTATTCCTTTCCTCTGCTTCGCGCACAGCGTGCACGCAGCTGATCTTCAAAGAACACGGTTGCATGTATGTATGCAATACAAAAGTTACAAAGACGTTTGCATGCTTCTTTCACAAATCCCCCTGTGCGCCTACCTACCTGACAGCACCGACAGGTAGGATTTTAGTCAGCATATTGTTCATATCGGGGTCCAGCGTTTTTTCCATATACCCACATTGCAGCTTTTTGTCACAGGAGGACGATGACGAGCCCTGGATGCGCGGTGAAGCCACAAGTGGCTTCTGCATCTGATTCTGTGCGCGACTCTTCACCAGTCGTCTATGTGTATGGACTAACACATAAAGTGCGCGAGCGACATTTGGATGAGATTTTTGGCTTTTATGGCGGCATTACCCGGCTGCGCCTTTATGCGCCCTTGCACGAACGACCCCATGCTTTCATTGAATACGAGAATGAAGAATGCGTAGATCGGGCTATTGCTCATATGGACCAAGGCCAAATTGACGGCGCGCGCGTCACGGTATCCGCAAACGAGCAGCGAGCACTTTGCGTGCAAGATCGACGGCGGCGACCATCGCGTAGACGCTCGCACCGTCGTGACTGGGGAACGTCCCCTACAACGTTTAGCACATCAAATTATGGGCAAAGTCGATATGCTTATGACGGAACTGATGACCGCTCGATACACCGACGACCTGTCGACCACCGATGGGGTCAGCATGCTTTGTCAGTGTCTTCGAAAGACGAGTCTTCTTCGGCGGGCAGGCGTCCTTACCCCACATCATCCTCTGACAAGTCACCCTTGACGATGACAGCAACAGGCTCGGAAACAACGTAGTGACATGGACAGCCATGTTGCATTCTTTCCATGAGACTTCCCCATGACTATGACTTGCATATTCTATTCATCCGTCATTGTCGATGCATCGCGAACAAGGGGCATAGCACGTGGCATGACAAACTAAAAGCGATCATGAGCATGTTCTTGTTGCAATCACATACCTTTTCATCGTACTCACGCAACATTTCCCCGGATAGGACTTGACGGTCTTTGACATGAGCGGAATACTCACGGGCTAGCATGTACGACTGTGCTGAGAAGAGCGCCATGACGAAAAATGTCACTAACCAACTTGCCCACACTGACATACCCAATGAGCCGGCCACAGCCCACCATACTGCATGCGCCGGTGAATACACACTGTATAAGAACGAGTAAGCTCCTGTCTCGCGAGACTTACGTGAAAAGCCATAAAGGTGCCTCGTACACGTCCCACACGCGAAGCGTGTAAATTCGCTCCGATGTTCGGGGCACGGCGACCCGGACTGGCGGCGGAGGAACGAACCACTCCACAATGGGTATCTGTCGAGCGGCAATGCATGCCGTGTCACGAGCCCACGTGTGCCATGAGCGACGAGGTGGTGGATCTGTGGGAGGAAGTTCTAATGTTGCATGCGGATTTCGAAGTACATCCTGTCACGCGTGAGCCACAAGAAATGATCCTCACGTACATGCTCATCTCGATACCATAACCGATACGTTCGGCGCTTCGAAAATAATACGTAGGCGTTGTAAACAGCCACAATCACAAGAGCAAGTGATATCATGCGTGACTGGACATCGACATCGCAAGTTAGCGCACATGAACTCATAGAATGCAAGAAGCAAACCAGAAAAGGGAGATGGCCGTCTTAGCTTACCATGTATGAGAGAGCGGCAGTGCGTCGCTGAACAACAAGTCGCCCAATATAGGTAGAATACGACCCAGCAGCATGCGAGTCATTCGGACGTCGCGCGGTCGATGGCGGGCTGGCAAATAGGTGTGAATGAGCTTGGCGCTGCATGGACTGCTGCGTGAAGAGAAACGATGTGCCAGGAAGTAATAGCTGAGATCCAAGTGAAATGACATGCATACAAGCGCCAATCGGACATCCCATTTCTTGCTCGTGTACAAGTGCCTCGAGATCCATCCACATGCTCTGAACAGAACCCATCAACACACTGGGCAGCTGCTCCCAGACATCCCACCATGTGTTTTCCCTGGGCTCGGGGTGTCCTAGATCATGCGTGCTTTTTTCTTCTGGACTTAGTGCGACACTCGGGCTTGCCCATGCACCTTTGCGCTGCAGTGGGGATGACGCAAACTTTGCTATGGGGCGTCGATATACACTAGACGCACGTGGCGTTACCGGCGGTGCATCATCAAAAACAGCCCCCCTGATGAGCGGCGAGGAATGTGGATATGACATGCGCACATCATCGCACATATCACTTTTTTTTCGCGTCATTGTTTCGTGTACCATCTCCAGAGCCTGCACCTAACAAGATGGATCGCCAAAACAAGATGTTGAGTGTGCAACTCGTATGGATGTACTCCTTGCCGTGAGCGAAAGTGACACTTCGTACATATGTGGAGGCTATCGACAATCTAAGAGACGCGCGGCTCGATCCGAGACGCACGTGCCTGATCGAGAGACTTCGCCATTTGCCACAGGTCCGCTGAGAGCTCGGTGTAGCCATGTGACAAGCTTAGCAAGCGAGCGGTGCTGAGGCACCGCTGCAAGTCGTTTTGATCAAAAGAGCCGCGCGAGTCGCGTCGCAGTGCAACAAAGTCATTTTGGATCTGCTCTGATACATGGGTCGGTATCGAAAATGTCAGTTGACGAGCGTGTGCCAAGTAAACTCGCATAGCATGTAGCGTCGAAGGTGAGGGTATCGATGATTGCGATAGGTGTGCAGAATTTTGTGTCGAAGTTCGCTGGGCTTCTGAGTGAACTTGAACATCGGCAGGCAAGATCGATTTGCCTTGGCTCAAGATAATAAAAACAAGATCCGCTGGTAAATCCATTTCTGAGTAAGGAAAGACACAAGGCAATGTGTGATATTGCAAGAGAGAGAGCAAAGCACGAATATTTTTCACACCTGCCTCATTCAGTTCGCCCTCATCCATTTTTGTCTCATCCAAAATCAAGCAGGTCCCAGGCGCGAGTTGAAGACGGCCGGCCTGGATCCCCGAGTCCGTGCCGCGAACATACAATGGTTGAGTTGGGTCGTTTAGGGAGCCTACGCTCAAGGGCTGACACACAACCGCAGGCATCAGCTGTCGTAGCGTTTCCACTAGCCGCAATTGTACATGTTTCAAGCCTGTAAGATTAACAGAAAAGGGCCCAATGACTATCCCATTTCGACGAATGTGGACTTTTCCCAGAAGAGCCAAAAGCACATACTCAGCCATAAGCATATCTCCATCAAGTGCCTGAGCAAGAAAGCGGATGAGTGCATTCCGCACATCAGAGGTCGTGGTCCCCAAAGGGGCGAATGTTGTCGACAAAGCGGTAGAGCTCATGGATCCTGCGACCAACGGTGGCGCATGGCGAACGCAGAGTGTGTGTACACATGGCAAGGCAGGTGCACGAGCTACTGCAAATTCGGAGATATCCAAATCCCAGTTGGCATCTGGCAAAGTACCGACACCCAAGAGACCAATCATATCCAGGACATCAGAGGTTTTAAATTTGTCAGCCAAATCAATATCATACACCTTCACGAGTGCAGTGATGTTTGAATATTCAGGGAGGGGTGTGCGCTTGGGTTCATGTTGCGACTGTTCCACACGCATATTGTTCATAGAAGAGGTGATTAAGGCTGTAGTGGCCGCTGGTGCACCAAACGCATGCTCGTAGGCCCAGTGCGTCTCCCCTGGTATTGATACACCACACAGCACGGCACGTTCACCAAGATGCGCAGGGTCCGTTGAGCCTTGACCTTGAACAGCATCTACATGGATTGCCTCGGCACCGTACAGACCACATACATTGCGTCCATCCAGCGGTAATGTGGCGAAACAAAGCTCGTTTCCGAGCTAGCTGAGTCAGTATCAAACTTGAAGATTTGATTAAGAACATACACTTGTGTCCTGAATCATACATCGCCATCGCACGAGTATGCCTGATTCACGTGCCTGAGTGTTTTGTGACGAATTCACGACGCAAGATATGATAGCTGGTTCCAAGTACGGAATCTTTCACGTGTTGGTAAGCAAATTGAGGAGAAACTTTCCACGAACCTGATTGAGAAGTGCAGGGTCAGACCAGACGCGACTAAACTGGGAGCTTATTACACTGATACATTCGCTTAAAGACGACGCTTGTTCTGTTCATAGCCATTAGCAACATATACAGCCTCTCACACGTACGAAACTGTTCTTCAATAATCTTTCGCGGTTGAGTCAATAGGTGCTCCTGCACTGGCTCTGACGGCACCATTCCGCGTAGTTGTAGAGTAAGCTATGTATGGGCTGCATGCATACCACTCCATCTACACGAATCCAGGGCAGTACCGCAATTTCATTTTGAGACATGCGTCGTCAGATTGACCAACCAGCTGACTAAGAAATAACTTTACCAAGAGGCGGTAAGCAGGGTGTTGTTCTACAAATGGTTACTTATCCTCAAGGATAGTGATAACAATGAAAACGTCGAGCGGTCAGGATTTGCTCGTAACTTTATGGGTTACCATGGTGCATGATATGGGCTTGCGATGCCTCATTTTTGATTTTGGCCGCATCAGAGGGCTTGCCTTGCGGACCGTACTACACGGTAAGCGAACGACTCATGCATAACATACCTTTGCTTGATAATCTTTCTCACGTCGGAAAAGCAGAATGTGCGGCTCAGGGGCTGCATTCAAGTAATGCAAATAGTGGAACAAGGTGTCAGCAACTGGCACAAAGGCATCCAATATCCAACGCACGTACCGTGAACCTCATAATGTTCCCAGCCGAGACTTTGTGTGATGCCAATTCCTCGCCACTCCGCATCTGACAAAATTCGAAGCACACCAGGCTCCTCAGGATCAAAATAGCTCTTGGGAATGCGCTTAAGAAACGGCTTCGGTAATATCACATGGCTTCGCACGCGTTAGCTCATCACCAATCGACACACATACCGATATTCCCAGTTATCATCTGAATACTTTTCCGAGTAGTGTATGCTAAATAGGTCAATCAGGCTGGTAAACCCACACACTATAGACATACCGGTCCACATACTCCTCGAACGTTGGTTCGTTGGACATGATATAACGAAATTATTACGGTGCGTGATGGCTTGGTTTATACCGTGCGCGCGTTTCGCAATATTAGTCGTGAATATCTTCACCACGTGGTGTCCACGTGGAGATCCATCACATGACAGTGAGTGTCGGGATCTTGTGCTCGTGCGTGTGCGCTTGATAACTCTTCCACGGACTACGTTCATCCAGCATGCCAGTCGAAACACACCCGCCACCTTATATGACCCTCAACACTGGAGCGAAGGTCTCCATGGTTGGTCTTGGTTGCTACAGCCCTGATGACCCTAAGCAGATCATTGATGGCATCAGGGCCGCCACGAAGGATGGCTACACTCACTTCGACACTGCCTCGTTCTACGAAAACGAAGAGGTCGTCGGTGAAGGTCTCCGCCAAAGTGGTGTACCTCGTGAGAAGCTTTTCGTGACCACCAAGCTCTATAACTTCGACCACCACAATGTCGAAGAGGCCTTTGACAAGTCGTTTGCTAAGTTGAACGTCGAGTACATTGACATGTATCTGATGCACTGGCCTCAAGCGACTAAGCCGGGTCACCATTTTATTGCAGACGATACCATTGATTTCGTCCAGACTTGGAAGGCTATGGAGAAGCTTTTCGAGACGCGTCCAGGCAAGATCAAGGGCATCGGTGTTAGCAACTTTAGTATCAAGACGCTAACCGAGCTGTTGAAGCATGCGAAGATTGTCCCGGCTATGAACGAGATCGAGACTCACCCGTACAACCAAGATCCAGAGCTTTTGGAGTTCTGCCGCGAAAAGGGTATCGTTGTCTCAGCCTACACTCCTCTAGGACAGGCTGGTTCGCCTATTCTCAAAGACCAAGACATCATTTCTATCGCTAATGAAATCGGTGATGACGTCACGCCCGCCAAGGTTGTGTTGAGCTGGAACGTGCAGCGTGGTGTGATTATTCTTCCCAAGAGCTCAAACCCTGTTCGCGTTAAGCAGAACGCTGAGCTCATCACCCTTAGTGAGGATCACATGCAGCGCATCAACAACATCTCGAAAGACCCCGCTCGTCGTCAGCGCTTCGCGCTTACGTACGACAACAAAACGCAGACGGTGTTTGGTTGGACGTTCGAACAGCTTGGCTGGGAGAAGCCCGCCCACATGTCGACGCTTGAGTAAATCTCCGCAAGGAATGGGACAGTTGCTTGCGTTCGCGAATGTGATTTGCTCGAGTTTCGAACGCATAGTCCCCGATGCAGGGTCTAGGGTTGTGAATACACGTGATTGGTTGCACGCGGTATCGACTGTGCGTCCGTACTTCCTAGTTCCTGTAACTTATTGCTCTTCTATACTGCTCTACAATAGTAACAAATTGTTAACAGTCTACTACCACTGTCCTGGAAGATGACAAGCGATACTCAAGTTCCCCCTTATATGACGTTGAACAATGGACAGAAGGTATCGTCCATTGCTCTCGGCTGCTACAACCCTGAAGATCCGCCAGGTATCGTACACGGTATCGAAGCTGCTGTCAAGGTCGGATACACGCATTTTGACGATGCTGCGTTATATAAGAATGAGAAAGAAGTTGGCGATGCTTTGCGTGCGAGTGGCATTCCACGTGAAAAACTTTTCGTAACTACCAAGATTTGGAACTTTGATCATCATAATGTTGAAGCGGCTTTCGACAGGTCGTTCGACGCTCTCAATCTCGGTTACATTGACATGTACTTGCTTCACTGGCCACAGGCAAATGTACCGGGGGAGAAACATATTGTGGATGATTCAATTAGTTTCGTTGATACTTGGAAGGCTATGGAGAAGCTCCTCGAAACACGGGCCGGCAAAGTCAAAGGCATCGGTGTCAGTAACTTCAGTCTAAAGAATCTCACGGAGCTCTTGAAGCATGCGAAAGTGGTGCCTGCAATGAACCAGGTCGAGACACATCCATACAATCAGGAGTCTGATCTAGTCAAGTTTTGCCAAGAAAAGGGCATTCTTGTCACGGCGTACTCGCCATTAGGTCTCACCAACTCGCCGATTCTCAAAGATGAAGATGTTATTGCGATTTCCAAAGAGATCGGAAACGGTGTTACGCCGGCAAATGTTGTGCTTAACTGGAATGTGCAACGTGGTGTGGCTGTGCTCCCAAAGAGCATCAATGCTGATCGTGTGAAGGAAAACTTCCGCATTGTGCATTTGACAGACGACCAAATGCAGCGCCTGAACGACATTAGCAAGGATCCGAAGCGCCGCTTCCAGCGCACTTGTCCCGTCTACAATGAGGATACAAAGAAGGTGTTGGGTTGGACGTACGAACAGCTTGGTTGGGATAAACCGATCCAGATGACTCAGGCCTGAGGCTATTTAGCCCAAGACATGTCGGCACTGCATGACTTGATGCGCAATGAGCTTCGTTTATCTATTCAGCTGGATTTATAGATGTTGGTCCGTGCGGCAGCCATCGATTCTTGCACGTGATTTGACGCACAGCACCCACGAATGCAGACGTTTGTGGGTCGCTGGCGCAACGACGATTGAATAGATGAAGACACTATTCGTAACTCTATATTCTTACCATCATATCGAGATCCCAAGACAAAATCCGCTTTTGAACCGATGAGTGCAGATACATACTCGCCACCGCATGCCACACTCAACACAGGAGCCAAAGTGTCCATGGTGGCACTCGGTTGCTTTAATGACAAGGATCCAAATGGCATCGTGCCTGGAATTGAAGCGGCCACCAAGGTTGGCTACACACACTTTGACACGGCCACGTTCTACCAGAATGAAAACGCAGTTGGAGCAACTCTCCGCGCAAGCAGAATTCCTCGCAAGTCATTGTTTGTGACGACAAAGCTGTCGAACTTTGATCACCACCGTGTCGAGGAGGCATTTGATAAGTCCCTGAACGAACTGGGCTTGGACTATATCGACATGTATCTGATGCACTGGCCTCAAGCTAACAAGGATGGTGACTTTTTTGTGACGGATGATACGATCAGCTTTGTCGACACGTGGAGACAAATGGAAAAGTTGCTCGATTCCCGCGCAGGCAAAGTCAAAGCTATTGGTGTTAGCAACTTCAGCTTGAAAAACTTGACCGAGCTGTTAAAACATGCCAGGATTGTGCCTGCTATGAACCAGATCGAAACACACCCATACAACCAAGATCGAGAACTAGTACAGTTCTGCCAGGACAAAGGCATTGTCGTGTCGGCATACTCGCCCCTTGGTTTTGCGAACTCGCCCATGCTTCAAGACCAAGATATTGTCTCTGTTGCTGAAGAACTGGGACATGGGATCACACCTGCTAATGTCTTGTTAAGCTGGAATGTCCAACGCGGCGTCGTTGTCTTGCCGAAGAGTTCGCATGCCGAGCGTGTGAAAGAGAATTTCCGTCTCGTGCGCCTCAACGCTGCGCAAGTGCAAAGAATTGACAATATTGCTAATGATCCTAAGCGTCGACATCAGCGTCTCTGCACAGTCTACGACTCCAAGACCGACACATGCTTGGGCTGGACGTATGAGCAGCTTGGCTGGGAAATCCCGCCTGTTAAGCCTGCACTTTCGTAAAGATAGTCATAGAAGCACCTCCTGCCACGATCTGCTGCTCGGCATTTGAGAATGTGCGTTCTTTACCATCCCAAGCCCTCCCACGCACGTTGCTTCGTTCAACGAGCAACAAGCGTTGTGGCAGGTCTTCCGGCTCTGGTGGTGTCTCCTCTTCCGTCTCAGTTCCTTCACTTTCGGTTTTGGTCGATTTACCAGTCAATCCAGTAGTCTTCGTTGACGATGGCATATGCATCATCAATGCAGGAACAGCAGTGTGCCCTTTACCACCGGATCCTAGCTGAGAGGAGTCGTTGTTCCCCCACACATAGACATCGCGACGAGTTTCAGCCTGGTCAAGGGAGGGCGCTTCCATAACAAGTGCGCATTGCCCACTTGATCCGACACTCAATGAATGCACATCAATCGGACTTAGGCACTTCTCGCGCTCTGAATATTCGTACAGACCTGAAAGGTTCTTGACCCGCATCGGAACGCCACACGCCTGACTACGCTGACCACTGCCAAGAGTGCCTCGCTGGCCGCCACCAACTGCCAATACGTCAATTCGCACACTGGGCTTCGAGCCTTTGTCATCAGGATGTATTGGGGCATCTCGGCTGCGAACCACGAAGAACGTGTTGGACCCACCTGCAGCGATGCGAGTACACACAGCATGTCGGCCGACAATGGACACTGGCCACGACACTTCGCTTGGCACGGCAACGGTATTGAATGTCACATGGGCACCGAGCCCAAGTTGCCCATTTGCGTTGTGTCCCCATGTAAGCACGCGGCCATCGGGTGTGCGAACGACGGAATGGTGTGTGCCCGCGGCGATCTGGGCAAAGCAAATGCCCTCAAGTGACGGTACAGGTCGCAACTGTGTCGCATAACGTATATCGGAGGATGCAATCGCATCACTGGAAACATGAGAGGACGAGCCGACGGTATCGCTGCGACGTGCTTTACGAATGACCTCCGGTTCCAGTCGCGCATCGACGAGTTTGGTTGGTTCACATTGGTGCGCTAACGCGACACGCGAGTATCCAAGCTGTCCATATTCATTTGCGTGTTCGTCGACAGGCACAGAATACACATATCCTGCACGGCTCAGTGCCAAGACATGGTGCTCGCCAGCCGCAATATCTGCAAACTTTTCGCCAGCCTTGAGCTTCACGTATTCATACGGCGACGAAAACCAGGACAATGGCGTTGATGATGACGGCGATGTTGAGGCAGCTTCCTTGCGCAATTGTTTCTCGTGTTCTGCTGCGAATACATAGACATGACCCGAGCGTGAAAGGGCATATATTTTAGAGCTACAGATTTGAACACGTAGCAAATCAAGTCCAATGATCGTCTTGCGTGGTTCTGGGTGAAGCTGATCAAATCCAATGCCCCACTGGATGACATCTCCTGCGGCATCTACTGCAACGCCGACGTCATCTGATAGTTGAACATCGCGAAGCGCGACACCGTCGAATCTATCCATCTTTGCAGGATATCGTACCACCGAGGATGAAGAATAAGGGCTCGCGACCTTACTTCTGCATGATATGAGTTGATTCGAAAAATCACGCACCTATTACGTCCCCAGGCATACAGAGAAAAAAGGGGATATCGATGTTCTGTCGACATTACGCTATCGCTGGATTCCGCCATGTATGGCGAAAGCGCGTAGCAGCCAATCAACAACGAAGCCGTGCCAAGTGCAACCGACGAAGCATATGCGCGCACAGGTCTTCCAGAGCTCCAACAGGTGCGTCGCCAGCTTGCACAGGTAGAAGCAGCAAGAAGGCGCAACATATAAAATGGTTGTGTGCCAGCGCGCTTATAGAAAAGTTGGTCTGAGAGCCGTGCACCAAAACCACGTGCCTCACAACCCACAGGCACAGCGAACGGCTACATGTGAGGAAAAGGCTTCGGGGCAGACAGGGCCACGCAAACGACGATCGAAGCGCCTGCGCCAACGCTGGCTCCGACGAAGTCTGTCGCGTGGCAGTCGCTTGACTGCCTATGGCGCATCACATGACTCAGATGGCCTGTGGTATTCTGTGTGGGTGTGCACCTTCGCGAGTAAAGTTGAATAGATTCCAGCACGAATCAAGGTTCCCTCAGTGGATGCTCACTGTGCCTTGGCGATTGATCCCTCGATTGACCAAGCAAGTATCCCGACCAATAGGATCTGTATTCTCGCGAAGTATGGCGACGGCAACAGCTCCACCAAAGGACTTGAGCATGGTAAAGAAGGATGCGCACCCATTTGAGCGTGCACAGCTCGAGGGTCTTATGACGAAGCGCTTCTTCTACACACAAGCGTTCGAGATTTATGGCGGTGTCGCAGGTCTGTATGACTATGGCCCAAGTGGTGCAGCTTTGCAGGCGAACATTATTTCGCACTGGCGCAACCACTTTATTATTGAAGAAGACATGCTGGAACTTGACACCACGATCATGACGTTATCGGACGTGTTGAAGACGTCTGGTCACGTCGACAAGTTCTCTGACTGGATGGTCAAGGACCTCAAGTCAGGCGACATTTACCGCGCTGACCACATGGTTGAGAATGTGCTCGAAGCGCGCCTCAAGGGCGACGAAGAAGCGCGTATGAAGGAGGCTGGGGCCGCTGCGTCGTCGGCATCGCCAGCGCCTGCCGATGACAAGAAGTCGAAGAAAAAAGCCAAGTCGGTTGCAGTGAAACTCGATGACAATGTTGCGAAAGAGTATCGCCACGTCCTCGCTCAGATTGACGATTTTGGTGGTGCGCAGCTGCATGACCTCATCAAGAAATACGACATCCGTGCGCCGGCGACGGGGAACGAAGTGTCGGAGCCGACAGAGTTCAACCTCATGTTTGAAAGCTCGATTGGTCCGACCGGACAAACCAAAGGCTTTTTGCGTCCAGAGACAGCCCAGGGCCACTTCGTCAACTTTGAGCGCCTGCTCGACTTTAACAATGGCCGTGTGCCATTTGCTAGCGCGCAAATCGGCAAGAGCTTCAGGAACGAAATCAGTCCGCGCGCTGGTCTTCTCCGCGTGCGCGAGTTCACCATGGCAGAGATCGAGCACTTTGTCGATCCTGAGAACAAATCGCATTCGCGCTTCCACGAGGTCGAGTCGCTTGTGCTGCCATTCCTGCCGGCCCATGTGCAGAAGGCAGGAGAGACAACGATCTCGAAGATGACGCTCGGTGAGGCCGTGTCAAGTGGTATGGTCGACAACCAGACTCTCGGATACTTCCTTGGCCGCATCTTCTTGTTCCTCGAGGCTATTGGGATCAATCCGGAACGACTGCGTTTCCGCCAGCACATGGACAATGAGATGGCGCACTATGCCAGTGACTGTTGGGACACCGAGATCCATACGTCGTATGGATGGATTGAATGCGTTGGCTGTGCGGACCGCAGCGCATTTGACCTGACCATGCATAGCCAGAGGACAAAGCACGACCTCATGGTGCAGGAGCCGCTTAAGGAGCCAAAGGTGTATCAAAAGTACGTGCCAACGATCAACAAAAAGGTCTTGGGACCCTTCTTCAAGAAGAATGCCAAGGTGATTGAGGACACCATCCTGTCGATGGGTCAGGAATGTCTGCAGAAGATGCAGGGTGATCTCGAGTCCAGCGGCAAGGCACCTCTTCAAGCAAACAATGAGACGTTTGAAGTCACGAAAGAGCACGTGCAAATTGAGTACAAGACGATCAAAGAGAGCGTGCGAAACTTTATTCCGAATGTCATCGAGCCTTCGTTCGGTCTGGGCCGCATTTTCTATGCGCTACTTGAGCACTCATTCTGGGCCCGCGAGGAGGACAAGGAGCGCGGTGTCCTGAGTCTGCCACCGCTCGTTGCTCCATTCAAGGTATTGATCGTCCCTATCAGTTCGAATGAGCAGCTTTCACCGATGGCGCGTGATATCAGCAAGAAGCTGCGCTCGCTCAACATTGCCTCTCGCATTGATGACAGTAACGCTACGATTGGTCGCCGTTACGCACGCAACGATGAACTGGGCACGCCGTTCGCTTGCACTATTGATTTTGCTTCCGTAAGCAAAGGCACCATCACACTGCGCGAGCGCGACACGACGCTGCAACGGATTGGCACTGTGGACCAAGTCATTGACGTCGTTGCGCGCCTGTGCAGTGGCCGACTTGACTGGAATGGCGCGTGTCAGATCCTCCCTGCTTACACAGGCACACAGGATGTCGAAGCCGAAAAATAGAATGAAATGCGATAGGTAGAAGTGCAAGAAAGGGAATCTGGCCGCAATGTATCTATGAGGTAGAGTGCTGTAAGTGAGGGACTGATGGTTCTGGCAAGCTGCTTTTCCCCAACCGAGCGTCGTACCTCCACTAGCACATGCCCTGATCGCGAGAGAGCGAGAGAGAGAGAGAGAGAGAGGTCACTGACTCGGCCGACAAAGATACACAGAATAACACTTTCGTCGTTGAGACATTCGCCCGCTCGGCGACTAGACACGCTTCATAACCATATTTCCAACACACGCCCTAGTGGCAAGAAAAGCCTTTGAATACGGCGTCCCAAAACAGTGTTCCCCGTTCACAGAGGTGTGTACATGTACACTGACCAATGGCAGCTTCGCTAAGCAGCGAGGTCTCTTTCAAATGACCACGCCTATCCGGGAGATAGAAGCTGGCATCGATGCTGTGAAAGAACAGACATACGCGGCCGGCCTCCTGGGTCAGGGTTTGCTGGAGCATCAGCGCATGCTTGAGGCTCTGTTGGAGGAACTCAATGATCCTTCGCAGGGCGATCAGTCGACAGAGATTGCTGAGCGTGTGCAAGCAGAGCTGCAAGATCTCCAGGAGCAGCGCGATCGAATGTTTCATGAAATAAGCTCCACGCTCACATTTGCCGCGCCCCGCCCAAGTATCACGCGTCAGTTGCAGTTTGGATTCTCGCCCAGCCCCTCATTTAAATCGCGTGAAGAACTCGACAAATTACGACAGGGTAAGGCCGATGCGGAAAAGCATTTTGAGGCTATGAAGGCACGCGTGCTGGAACTTGAGCGTAAACACGAAGTCTTCAAGCAGGAGAACTGGGACTTGTACGTAATGCAGCAGCAGCTGGAAGAGAAACTGGCGTCGCGCTCCACCGCACAAAGTAGGGCCGAACTCGATCGGCAGCGTCTCGGCAAGGAGCTGGAAAAGCTGCGAGAGTCATTGGAGCATCAACGAGCACAGTTTGAAGAGAATGAAGAAGCATTACGCAAGCTCCGAAAACAGCGCGAGACGGAGGATGCGTCGAGTCGTCGGGAGCGCGCTGGCTTTCGGCGGAACATTTCTGACCTTCATGGCCAGATTAAACGGCTTCAGTCCGACCAACCTGCCCATGTGCCGGCTCTTCCCGCCCAAATTGATGAAGAAGTGCCCGAAACGACAACGTCCAATGAGCATGCGTCGAATGAACGCTCACTACGTAAACGGCTCTCGCTTCAAGACGGCGACTCTAGTCAGGATACGTCAGGTGTGATAAGAGACGCGTTGCCATTCAACGCGGAAGCCGATGAGCTTCGATCGAAACTCAGTATGGCTATCAAGCGACTAGGTCGTGACAATCAACAGCAACGGAAGCTTCGTGAGCAAATTTCCGAGTTACGCAAACTGCTCACTAGGGCAGGAGTCTCACCGCCAGTTGAAGAGGCCAGTGAAGATGGTGACGACGATGATGACGAAGACGATGCATGGATAATGGAGGCGGCTGAGAAGCCTGAGTCACCAAAGCCACGACGCCGCCTGCGTCGGCATGCGCAACCTCGCATTATCTCGCGAGGCCCGTCGTCGAATGCCGCTGTTATGCCAACAAGCGAGTGGCTCGATGCGTCCTTCGGCGACGATAGTGTCATTATTCGAGAGCCCAACTTGGACTCGACTACGGCTAATCTGTTGGGTGACATGCCGAATGCGTCGGCAGAGAACTTGAAACCGTTCGTTGGCGCAACCGCTGGTGACTTGGGAAGCGAGCTCGATGCCGAAGGATACAGCACGAAACCAGACATGCTGGACGTGAACACTATGACGGATGTGCATCCAGCGGAGTCTGAACTACAGCAAGCTCGTGCATCATTCGAATCGGATATGCAAGAGCTGAAGCAAGCCCACCAAGCTGATATGGACGGCTTGCGCGCCAAGCATGAGGACGAATTGACGTCGTTGTCAGCTGCGCACGAAAAGGCTCTGCAGAACAAGGCTGCAGAGCTTGCTTCTGCTCTCGATGCGCTTCGCAAGGATCATGCCTCACAGCTTCAACATACCCGGAATCAGCACCAGGATGAGATGAAGGCATACGGTGCTTCTCAGTCAGAGGCTGTAGCTTCGATCAGGTCTGAGCACGCGAAGGTGATAAAACAGCTGGAGAAGAAACACTCCGATGCCCTTGCGTCGCAAAAGAAGGAACACGCCAAGACTCTAGCTGACCTGACAGAGAAGCACGAGGCCGAAGCGAAGTCCAGCACGTCAAAACATACGCAGGCATTGACGAGCCTCAAGCAGCAGCAAGAGAAAGAGATCGCAACACAGAGATCAGAGCTGGAAGCAGTGATCAAAAAGCTCGAGAAAGAACATGAGACCGCCTTAGCCTCTTGCAAGCAAACACACGAAAAGGCCACAGATGACGCCAAAGCGAAGCATGACGAAGGCTTGCGAGCACTGAAGGAATCGCATGCGAATGAATTGACACGGCTAAAAGATCAGCTATCCAAGGCCCACGCCAAAGAATTGTCGGAGCAAGAAGCCAAGCTCAGAGGTGCGCTGAGTGATGCAGAGAAGCGCCACGATGATGCTTTGGCGCAGCTTCAAAAGGAGCACGCGACAGTTTTGTCGTCTCGTGGCACAGAGCACAACGAAATGATTGCCAAGCTAAAAAACGAACATGCATCCGCTCTAAGCACCAGGGACAGTGAGCATGAAAAAGCCATTGCAACATTAAAGCAGACTCACTCGGACGCGCTATCGTCACGAGGCAGAGAGTATGAGGATGCGGTAACGAAACTGAAGGAAGAGCACGCTGCGGCTCTTGCATCACACGAAAAGACCCACGAGGAGAACCTCGCCGACCTAAAGGCAGAACATACATCATTCGTCAACTCGCGAAAGAAGGAATATGACGAGGCCATGGCTAAGCTGAAAGAAGAGCACGCGTCGTTGTTGGCGACGAACGGCTCAGATCACGCGCAGTCACTCACGACGCTAAAAGAAGCGCATGCGTCCGAACTCTCCTCGCGCAGCAAGGAGCATGAAGAAGTAGTCACCAAACTGCGAGAGCAGCATGCGTCCGAGTTGGCGTCGCGGCGTCAGGCGCATGACGCGTCTATTGCGAAGCTGAAGGACGAGCGTGATCAGGAGTTGTCCACGCTGAAGAAGCAGCATGCGTCTGAGCTCGCCACTCGCGCCAAGGAGCATGACGACGCTGTTACCAAGCTCAAGACACAGCAAGAAGAGACGCTCGTACTTCGTAACAAGAGCCATGAGGAAGTTGTTGCTGGGCTAAAGGACGAGCATGACAGGGCCATATCCAAGCTGAAGGAAGAGCATGCATCTGTGTTGGCCTCCCGTGGCAAGGAGCACGACAAGGCGCTTGCCAAGCTGAAGGAAGAGCACGCGTCGGCATTGACGGCTTGGAGAAAAGAACATGACATGGCGCTCACCGAACTGAAGGAAGAGCATGCGTCGGCTTTGACGGCTCGGAGCCAAGATCACGACAAGGCCATCTCCAAGCTAAAAGAAGAACATGCGTCAGCGCTGGCCTCCCTCGGCAAGGAGCACGACAAGGCGCTTGCCAAGCTGAGAAAGGAGCATGGCTCCGCGCTCGCATCTCGGAACAAAGAACACGGCAGTGCGCTTGACCAGCTCAAGGAAGTGCATGCCTCGAACCTGCGCGCTGAAGTTCAGAAGCATGAGCAGGTCGTCTCGAAGCTGAAGGATGAGCATGCAACGGCGTTGGCCACGCGAGACAGAGATCAAGCACAAGCGATTTCTGAGCTGGAAGCAAAACACAGGGAAGAGACACGAAGCCTGGGCGACCAGCATGCAAAGGAGCAAGCAAACATGAACAAGAAGCTCAAGGAGATGCAAGAGCAAAGTTCGAGGAACAGTCAGCAGCTGACGGCAATGCGCGAGGAACATGCAGCGGAGCTGGAGGCCAAAGCCAATGAGCACAAAGACGCCATCGCATCGTTGGAGGGCATGCATGTGGACGCGCGCAAGGAGCTTGAAAAGACACATGCCGCTGAGCTTGAACAGACGGAAGCGAAGCTGTCGAAGGCGCTGGAGGCCAAGGAGAAGGAGCACGCGAATGCCTTGGCGACACTGTCTGAAAAGCATGCGGCAGAGTTGGACGCACAGCGCAGAGCATTTGCTGAGGACCGGGCCACTTGGGATCAGAAGCAAGCCTCGTCAGAAGATGCGCACGTGTCGGCGATAACCAAGCTGAAGGAAGAGCTTGCTGCCAAGATTGCGCATCACGCGAAGGACGTGGAAGCGCTGCAGCAGCTGAACGATCAACATGCTCGCCAAATCGAGGACCTGATCGCGAAGCACAAAGTCGAGTTGGCTACGAGAGATAAGACGCATGAGGACGCGAAGAAGGCTTTGCAAACTGCGCTGGACGAAAGCAAGGCAGCAGACCTACATGCCATGGAGGAGAAGCATGCTACAGAGATGCAGGCGATGAAGGACGAGCACAACCGAGCACTCGAAGAACACAAGCTCGCTCTTGATGCACAGCATGCTCGCGAGATGGCGTCTTTGAAGCAGCGCCACGAGCAAGAGCTTGCTACGCAGATTGCCAGCCGGGAAAAAGCACTTTTCTCAGATAAGCAAGCCGTTCTCGACGAGGCGCGGAAGGCCGTCGATGCGCTCAAAAAGGCGCACGAAGAAGAGCTGGCACAGTGCGATGCCAGGCTGCGAAGTGAACTTGCGTCGCTTGAAGAGCGTCTCCAGTCCCAGCACACACAGGCCATGGCGTCCTTGCGCGACACGCACGAGAAAGCGCTCGTGGAACTGAAGCGGCATGCTGCAGACGAACTGGCAGCAGCGACGGACGCGCTTGAAAAGCAGCGCATCAGTGAACTGGAAGAACAGCGGCGTGCGGCGGCCGAAGCACACGAGAACGAGCTCGATGCTCTGCAGACAGAGCACGCACAGGAGCGCCAGTCTCATGCTGATCAGCATGCGCAGGAGCTCAACGACTGCAAGACGTCACTCACGCGCGCTCATGCGGCTGAGCTTGATTCCCTCCAGAAAGCACTCGAGCGCCGCATCCAAGAGCTAGAGCAGGTCCAGACACACACGCACGAGGGGCATGCAGCGAAGCTTGCCGAGCTGAACGAGCGCCGTGAGCATGCGCTCGCCGAAGCGACGAAGCAGGCGCGCGAGCACACGGACGAAGCAGTGTCGTCGGCGCTTGCGTCGCGTGATGCTGAGCATGCCAAGCAGCTTGAGATGCTGAAGGACGCACATGCGGCAGAGACACGCGAGCTGCAGGCGAGTCGTGCGGCACTGGCGGATGTCGAGACGCAGCTGGAGAAGGCGCGTGAGGAGCTCAGTGCGATCGTGTCAGAGAGCGAAGCGAAACTGAGCGCGCAGGACAAGGAACATCAAGCGACGCTCGAACAGCTTCGGACCCAGCATGCATCGGAGCTGGCCTCTCTCCAGTCCACATTGGACCGTGAGCGAGAAACGCATCTGGCCGAGCAACAAAAGGCGATCGATGCTCTGCAGAAGGAGCACAAGAGCGCGGTCACGAGTCTGATCGTGAAGCACGAGTCCCGCATAGCCGCCGCCCGAGACGAGCGCCTGCATTCAGCCGAGGCGACGATTGGTCAGCTGCAGTCACGGCGGAACTTGGCCGACAAGGAGCACTCAACCTGGCGCGAGGCTCTGGAGAAGGAGCATGCACAGAAACTCGGCGCGCTCACACATGAACACGAGTCGGTACTCGATGCACTTCGACTCGAGCACGAGTCCGAGCTTCAGCACGCACAGACACAGCACAGCGACGCGCTTGACGCATTGAAGAAGGAGCATGCGTCACACGTTGCATCGTTGGGCTTGGAGAACGAAGAGGCGATCAAGGCGTTGGCTGCTACGCATGCACAAGAACTGAACGACCGACTGCGCTCGCTCGAACACCAGCATGCCGAGCGTCTTGCGTCGATGCATGCGGCGCACGAGGAAGCGATCCGGTCAGCGCACAGCGAGCAGGCAAAGCAGCGAGAGGCGCTCCACGATGCCGAGATGCGTCTGCACCTCCTGACATCGAAAGTTGCTGAGGCACAGAATGCCCTCGCTGAGATGCGCAGCGAGGCGGCAGAGCATCGCGCAGCGGCCGAAGAAGCTCGTGCCAAGCTGATCGATCAGTCGGTCCTGCATCCCGACACCACAGGAGCCACAACGTCTTCTGCACCCGATGGCGATGACACGATGCGTGCTGCAGAACATGCATCACAGCTGCAGGCATCGCAAGACCGCGCAGAGCACTATATGGCCCTTGCATCCGAGTTGCGCAAGCAGCTGTCGCTCAAAGAGGCTGAAATGAACGCTGCGTTGCGTGCCAAGGAGCGCGAGCACGAGGCGCCACTCGCCGAGCTCGCTGACATCCAGGCTGAACGAGCGCACCTCCTGCAACAAGTCGTTGAGCTGTCTGCACAGCTCCGAGAAGCCCGTGCAGCAGCGGCAATGACGCGCGCGCCCTCGCTCTCTAGTGTAGCGGGAGCAGCACCAGCCCTGTCGTGGGCTGGCTCGCAGGCGACTATGTCGCGCTCGCCGTCGACTGTGACGAGTTTGTACGCGTCACCCGAGGGCTCGCGTGGACATGGTTCGTCGGTTGGCGACGATCACGGCGAAGCTGACGTGCCTGCCTGGGTCGGCGGCCAAGCATCGATGCCCGTGTCGTTGCCTGGCCACATGAACAACATTGATCCTGAGGTGGCTGACGCCATCATCCAGTGCATGCGAGGCGAGTGGCTCTACAAGTATGCACCACAGCGACGGCTGCTTGGCGCAGAGCGTCGGCACAAGCGCTACTTCTTTATCAACCCTTTTAATCGGACCATTCACTGGACTTCGGAGGAGCCGAAGGCCTCGGCCGGCCACGTCGCTCGCTCGAAGAACGCGTTCATTGAGCAAGTGGCCCTGATGGACGACTACAACTCAAATCCATCTGGCCTGTACTATCAAACGATCGTGATCCGCTCTGGCCACCGGGAAGTCAAAGTGACAGCACCATCCAAGGTTCGACACCGTATTTGGTGCACGGCGCTTGGATACCTGCTACAGTCAAGTGATTCACCCGTCATGGGTGTGAGTGCCGCGAGTTCCGACGGCACGCGAGTCTCGATTCCCGTCGAGCTCGGCGGTCGCGGCCCCACGACCAGTCGTTCCAAGACCCTCCTTCACCGTACACAGTCGCTCCGCAACACGGCCAACACGCGCCTCCGTGCCTTGGGATCGGCCTCTACATTAGCTTCAACGTCAAGCTCAGCTGCTCCGGCTGCTGAGCACCATGGTCCATCTTCGCCGTTGTCCACACGCATATCCACACAGGCAGCGTCGTCATCCCCGTATGCCGCACCTGCACAACCGACAAGGGAGTCCACGGCGCCATCATCGTCCCGTTTGTCGCTCGTCACTCGGTCCATGCACCTCCCGCGTTCGCCTTTCTCTTCCTCGTCGGCGACTGCGTCTTCTGTGCATCCAGTCGTCAACGAACATCCACACCCAGCGGCAGGAACGCAACAACGCATACCGAGTGCATGGCGCTCAACTCGCCGGTCCAATCCTGATAAACGTGTGCTGAGCGGACCAGGTGCTGCGCCGCCTGTACATGCCGCTGGTATCATGGAGTCGCAAGCGGCCGAGGTGATTCACAACCTACCACCACCCGTCCAGGCTCCACCAGCCATTGTATCAACATCGACGCCGTCGAAGCAAAGTACGCGAAAATCACGATGGTGGTGAAGGGACCGGTCGCCTACAAACGTAACGTGTAATCAAATAGACCAACCAGCGTTGTTGCTAATTTCTATGAACAACTCGTCTTCCGGGTCCACCTTTTATATTCGCGCTTGTCCGACTAGCTCGGTTGTTGCTATGGTTCTAATCTCGAGCACTTGTAGTGTTGTTGTGGGCGCCCGTGCGTGTTTTCGTAGGATTGATTTGCACAGTATACTAATACAAGCCACCCTTCCTTGTTTCTATCCTTTTTTTCCTCCGCTTTTCCGCTACTCCTTCAGCAGGCTTCTGTTTTATCTATGCTACACGCGTTGACTGCGTCGGCAAGATACCATAACGTTTTTTGATCGTAATGCGGTGACGAGAAAACTTGTCATCAGGCGAAAACCGAGCAGGGTGTGCGGATCGCGTCATTACCCCGCTGTCCGTCACCTTCTTCAAAGTATACTGGCGCTTCCCATCCTATTTGTGTCAGTTGCTCCTGCACAGACATAACGTACAGGTCCAATTGTATACATCAAATGCATCGTGATTGACAATCGAGATGACAAGACAACAGTGTCAGATGCAGAAAAATCTCCTCTCCGTCCACATTCGTTAGCCCAACTTGCCACCACCTTCAGGCTCGCCCCAAGCGATCCCTGCCCCTCCATCACACGTATGCTGACTCAGCAGATTGGCCGAGTCGGAAGCCGCTGGCGGCCGGCGGCGAAAAGCAACAGACAAGCCCACGAGCGAGCAACACACACACAAGCTTCTCAAGACCGGACGCGACGGCCTGTGTCGTTATTCTTGCAGCTCCCGCTGGAATCCGACACACTGAGCAGTATGTGGCGTGTTCTGGCACATTCCCTATTCCTTGTGCTAGCACTGCTGCTGAGCTTGTGTGACAACGCGCATGCAATCAAGTTCGAACTCATCGCCAGCAAAAACCCCAAGCCCCTGTGTATATGGAACTATGCTTTAGCAGACACGCTCGCCATTATCTCAATCAACGTGGTCCCGCGCGACCCTAAAACGGAAAACGACCAAAGGATCGACGTTCGCGTCGTCGACCGGACTCACCACAGCGTGTACCTGAACAAGAAAGGCCTTCAAGGCGAGACTCGACTCGCAATCAACACGCATCACAACGCCGACTTGGGCGTATGTCTCTCAAACCATGGAAGTCGCGATCATATCCTATCTGATGTTGATCTGGACGTGCATCTCGGTGGCGAAGCCATCGACTATAATGCCATTGCAAACCAAGAGTCGCTTTCGGGCATGGAGACGGAACTGCGCAAACTCGCTGCTATTGCTGACGAAATCCTAGAAGAGATGGAATACCTGAAACAGCGGGAGATGCGCATGAGCAGTACGCAGGTGTCCACTCACCACCGCGTCCATGGATTCTCGTGGCTCTTGATCTTCTCGGTCATTGGATTGGGTGTTTGGCAAGTATATCATCTACATGGCTTCTTCAAACGCAAATACCTTATCGACTGATGGGCAAATGTGGGTTCCGAGCGGCATCTCCACGGAAGAATGCCCGCACTGCCTCTTCACTCACTGGTTCATGGCTCTCCGCGTAGGGTCGAAGATGCTCAAATAAGGCATTCCGCAGATTCTGATAGGCATATACAGATTCAATCATTTGTGTACGTGGAAGTCGCGACAAGGCTGCGACAGCTTGCTCATACGTCGATGATGCTGCACAATGCGTGTCTTGGTCGCTATCGTCACGACCATATTCTTGAGGCGCCTCATACGTCGCTTCTTCTTCGTACACGTATGGGTATAGCTCCTTCCATCTCATTCCGCATGCAGCACATTTACATAGTGCGTCGCGAAAGTTTGTCGTCAAAAACATGTCCATCCGATGCGTGCAGCTCTGAAGTCGTAGTATGTCTGGATGCATCTCTGATGGAGCTGTACATGCACCTGATTCAAGCCGTGCGCGTTTCACTCGTGGCATTGACTCGTCTCTCTTGGACATTCCCACTACTTGCACTTCACATTCTTTCGTTCCTTTGGGCACGATCACCTGCCATCCTGGCATACCTGCATATAAACGAAGAAGCTGTCCTTTACTGCTCCGCATGCACGTGTCGCATATCATGGTATCAAACTGGTCTTGGGAAAGAACACGCGTCTTCATCCTATCCGGACGTACCAGTGCCGTGCACGATTCATGATACCATTCCTCGCAGACAAGACACTGAAACATGTCTTCTTCTTCTGTCTCTGGATCATAATGCTTTCCGCGCTCGCATATACAAAATTTACCCTCGAAGTTTTTAGTATATGTGTTTTCTTTGTTGGCCAAGTTCCATCCTTTGCTACGCTCGTATTCTCGTAAAGTACAAGGGGAAAAGGTAGGTCCCATAGCATCTGTTGCCAAATCACGCACTTGTTTGTTTTGGAACCTCTGATTTATGTTCGGCGTGCCGCAGTCACAGCGGAAATGTCGTCGATGAAACAGCTCGACAAGTTCGTGGTCTGCATGACAAGAAACACTGCAGCCAACACATACGCCACCGCCACCACATGTTTTACACGCATACACCAACTGGCGAAGGTATCCCAGAGAATGCGTGCATTTGTCTACACTGTATGGAATTGCTTCGCTAGCTTGCGCTTCCAAGCATTCCTGTTGCTCAATAAGCTCTTGCGCCGTGAATCCTTCTTCAGCATTGTGATGTAAAACATCAGCATCAGGATCTGGCGCATTTTTCGCTCTTGAAACGTCCTTATTAGGCTTCTGGCTTTGGTCTTTCCATAGTTTATCCATATTTTTCACGCCATATGTAGGCCCACCGGTTCAAGTGTCAGTGTGAGTGGCACCCCTCCATGGGTGCTTGCGAAAATGTGGGGGAACTTTAACGCTACAGGAGAAAATGGAGCAAAAATTGACCTACACGTCAAATCAACGTCCCACGTCGGTCCTACGTAATGTTCGGACCTTCGTTGGCAAGGCTTGCTTGTTTCATAAGCTTGGCCCTGTGCACCTTGGCGTATGAGAGTAAAGTAGAAGGTAAGTCTATTCATGCTAATCCGTCTCAGTGGCTCGTCAAGCTCGCACACTATTGCTTGATGAAACCACGTTTTTTGTCAGTTCCATGGGCGCGGCCAAAAATGGGTCTGTAGTCATGGCATTTGAATACTTTGCACCATGTTTCTATCACTTAGACAGTCAGGATGAAACAAATCCTGGTGATCTCCTATTTCTTGCTCTGCCCGTGTAAGTTACACAGCATGAACTACAGACTAACGCCTGTGTATAGCTCAGAGCAATGGCGTCTTGCACTCCGGCCAAATACAACAGTGACATTGGCTATAGCGTCGAGTCCTGATGTGCACGTTGTGGATCCTCGTCACGCATACATATCACCTGTTGGTCGTCTGCAATGGTTAAAGGACCGGCCTTTGTGGCGTCGTGGCATGGCATCGAAAGGCCGCATGACAATGTATGGTCGCATGCACAGAATCACACGCTCGGATGATGTGGCCTCGCTAAGCAACTGCTTCGTTAAGCATCATCCAGATGCCGAAGCATGGAAGCCAGGGGCATCTGAAAGCCCTCACACTGCCTTTTGGGTTCGATTCTCACCACATGAAATCCATTACGTGGGTGGCTTCGGGGATGAACATTTCATCGGCGCTGTAGACATGCAGCAATACCGCTCTTATGATGTAAGAATCGATGCAGATGCAACTGCATCATCGCTTTCACCTCCATCACGTTCTCTTGAGCTTCCTGTTGTCCATTTCCAATCATGAATTTAATACATCCTTGATCTTGTGCATACGTTTTCCTAAGGGAAGCGAATCACCCGGCTTACCAATAGCTCTGACCATTATCGTGTGTAGCGCGGCGCGCACACCAGCAAGATCGTTTTTTTTTTTTTTCTCGCAGCATCAAACTAAAATGAAGATTCTGGCGGCCACAATGTGAAAGGCAGCGTATAAAAGGCTTCACGTCGTTCCATCAGAACATACACAATACCCTTGTCGTAGGAAAACCCTCGTTCAGCTAGTGCATGATCATGTGCATACTCGTCTCTCGTAGGATGCAGATTTTTTTTTGCTTGAAATAGGCTTAAACCCTTTCCATGCATTGGACCATGCATTGGATGCACTAGAAAAAAAAAGCCAACATACAATTTTCTAACGAGCTCAGGATGTGTCTCGACAGGTAATAGCGTATGCACTGGTACATCCTCTGCTCCGATGGAGCGTATGCAAGCTTGGCCGATCTCTGCAGAAGCAAAGCCTTCCGATGGATGTTGCAGCTGCGATCACAAACTCTTGAATGTATCTATGGCAACTGCAACATCATGGCGAGTCAAGTTGCAGTCAGCACCAGTCTTCACATCGCCGCCGACTGAGGTAATGTCATAGCTGACTCGCTTTAGGATTTCGAACACGTAGACCTCGCACGCTGCGTCTCTGCCTCAGACGAAGACTTCCTTGCTCACGCATGAAGGATTCCCATTGAGTCGAGGTCTACGATCCAGCGATTGTCGAGCTGTAGCAAAACTGAATGGGAACGCCGATGCCTCTTTCATAGATAAGGCACCACAGACCTTAATCAAAAAAGGTGAGATCACAAGCCTTTTGCTGCGAATATGCACCATAGGGCGCATATATTCGGACCTATGGCCCTTACTGAGCCAGCAAACTTACACCCCAAAGATTCTCTGGTGCACGGTACGTAATTGCTACAGGGTTCAAGAAGACAGAATAAGTATCAGTGGACTCATCGATGCAAACCTAACCTCGAAGACTAGTTCATCTATTCTAGGCTCTGGTGCAGGCAAGTTCGTGTCGAGTGCGGCATGCATTTCTATGTGCTCAATTATCAGTTCATGCATGGTTCACATTTCTGTCCAGCTTAAATCAGCGTGGAGAATTACGGGATTCATTGGGGGTCTGCAACAAGTGCGTTGGACGCGCACACCCACTAGTTTCAGTACGAAAACCAGGTGTTGCTCGCCTCGAGTCGCCCAACCCGCCGCCAACGAACTGATGAGGAAGAACCCCCCATTTTGTTTCGGCCGATGGTGAACGTAATTCACAACGCAGTGTCAGTGATACGTGCGAGCAAACACGACTCGTCCATTACATTATGCCGCCGCCGTTGGCGTCAGAAAATGCCGCACTGTCGTTCTCCGCGAAAGCGGTAGTAGTCTTGTTTCCATGCTTTGTTATAGCATTTTTGTATATGGGCTCAGTGGCATCAGTCGCTCTCTCGCCCCTCGTGTTCCTTCCGACGTTATGCATGTACTGGGTATGGGTCTGTGCGAATAACGCGCACCCGGAACGGCGTGGTAAACTGGAGCACATGGTATGGATTTACCTAGTCGTAAGTATTGGAGGGACGACAATTCTTGGTGTTGCACAGCTTCTAGCATATCTTGTGCTAGTTTCAGTCATCATGGGCGACTCGGCACCGGAATACTGGACGGAGTTCCTTCGCGGTACGGTCGAAGGCATGTCCGTTGAAGAACGCTCTCGACGTGCAGAACTCGCAGGAACATGGCAAAATTGGCTCCTAATTATTTTGTTCTCATTCATAATGGCTGGCGGCTTCGAGGAAGTGCTCAAATATCTACCGGTAACATATGCCAAGCACTTGGACCAAAAGCTGGAGAAAAGGCGCGACCGAACATACTTGGACTTTGCCGTTGCAGGCTCCCTCGGCATTGCTACTGTAGAATGCATTGGATTCTTGCATGATACGTATGCGAGCGGCTCGCATGAATGGCTTGCTCCATTTGTGACTCTGGCGCAACGCCTAATTGCAGGATCAATGGGCCACATACTCGTGGCTGTTCTGACCTCATTCCGGGCGATTCGAAGTGATTTCCATGGGCCAAAGCGCTCCGCCTTGTGGGCTATGGCGCCGTCTATGCTACTTCATGGCTCTGCAAATATGGCTGTCTTCGTCTCTTGCACCATGGATGGGCATGTTGGGTGGGTCCATCCAACAGAAATGATGTCGATCGTGGGTCTGTATGGAAATTACTTTTGTGTGGTATGCATTGTGGCTATTCTGGCTTATCGGGAACACAAGCTGCTTCTTTGTCTCGAGGGTCATGCTCAATGATCTGCACTTTGGCCAAATCCACACAGATTCCCGCGCTCAGTAACGCATCGATCCAGACCCTTTGTGATTCATTCAGTCGATCTTTTGGACTTTTCACTTCAGCCATCCGAATTTGCTTGTCTTCATACCGCCAAAGTGTAAGGTCTGGAAACCCGCTCGTATTCGCTCCATTATTGCATAAAACCTGACACAGGGTAGAAAGTCTTGCGCCGCCAAGGCACTCGGCGATTTCGAGAAGGGTTGGCAAGGAAAACTCATCCCAACGACAACCCATGGCATACGTTTTCTGTGGTCTCTCGCGTGAATCGACGCGTTGTATTATATCAAGCCCCCCAGTATCACGAATGCATTGTAACTGTTTCTCGATAGCATTTTGACGTGCTATCACAAATACATCTGTCCCGAGATCCATTGGTGCTCGCTGGTATGGTGTCTCGAATGCTCCTGGGATCGGAAGGAAAAGCACATCCCACATTAACAATACGAACAAAAACTTTATGATTCCCCCTTCACTGTGATACCCGCGAAAACCTTGCATAGCGTATTGTTCTAGACAAAACTGCTCGACGGTGCAATTTGCCCCATTTGCTCCCTGCCATCGCGTGCGTTGTCCAACCTTACAGGCACCTGTTTTGTCATCAGGCGATGCAAATGTTGAAACTCGTGCCGGCAAGGAGGCAGGAATCGTCCCATTTTTGCATAATACTGTTTGTCTTAGCGCGCCTTTGGGCCGCACAATATGTCCATTTACTCGTAGACCCTCGAAACAAACGACATTCGGCTCACAATGAGATCGTGCGAACAAATGACGATTTTTAAGTGGTATTTTCAGTTGGGACTCAAGACGCACAACTCGTCGCTGAAGCCGAAACATGTAAAGCAGGTGTGTATCTGGATCCAAAAGTGCTTTATGGCACAATGCTAATGCCTCCGCTTTAGACTTGTGGCGACCTGTTAACAAGATGAGCCGCTCATGCCATGCACCTCGACGATCGCGCCAAAAAAAGCGTTGAGTTAGGAGCCGCTTGCATATATCCATTTCACGCTGATGGTGTCCTAGTCTTGCAAGACACTCGCATGCCTTAAACAAGACACGTGTAAGTGCCCATCCTTGATGGAACCGCAATAGCGGGTAATGCTCACGCTGAATGCCATTGGGGTATTTATTTTGAATCTGACGCAGCGCAGTCATCCATGCAGGCTCGCATGTGTCCAGCAACGTCACACATGTCTTGGCTGCATCTACTTGGGTCCGCATCTGATCCACCAGCATATCCGCATACTCGGCCCATTGAATTGCTTGCTCATATAGCAAGAGATCGGAGCGTGTCGGGAACAGCTGCGACTGACGCGCATATATATAAGATGGAAACACGAACTTGTGTGCTCGCGCAAGAACCGCTGAAGTTAGCATGGTCCCTAACACCGGTTTGCCGCGGTAGTAAACGAACGCCAATCTTTCCATAAGCTCAAAGACAACCGGATGTAAACATATACAACCGCCATGCATCATAGCGTTAAGTTCAGATTCAAGTCTTTCATACGTGGGTTTCGTGCAGATTGACAGAGTGCGCGATGCAGATGCACTGCATAGGACTGCATTTGTTGGCTTGGCTAACAAGTTTGCAATAATATCAGATCGATTACCAACACGTTTTTTTCCGAGCCTTTTGGCGAGCGACTTTAGCTCATTGACAGTCAAGAGATCAAGGCGCGACCTGATACCTCCCTCCATATCCTGGTCCATGATCGCGAAGCGATTTAACTCTTTTTCAGGTACCGTCTGATCCAGTGTGTCGGACAAACAAGCTGCTTGTGTTGACATGCTCGGAGTGCTGAGTGGCGTACTAAGAGTACGTGCCGCCGAAGCCACGTCACCGATATCACTAGCATACTCCAATTTATCAATCCGGTACCATTGGCCCTTTTTTCGTTGCAATAAACGCACAAAAAGATATTGGGCATTGTATGGTATCTCAAAAAATTTTGTTAGACACGCCAACTCGCGTGCAGTAAACAAATGCCTTTCATTTTCGAGCACAACGCACATCATTTCTTGAAAAAGCTCGACATACATGGACTGAGCGTAAGATTTGCGCTCCGTGACATCAGATAAAATGTCACTTTCAGTGCTCGACTCGTGCTTCGCGCAATGCACGAGCCCTTGTCCGAAAAAAAGAGCGCTGTTTCTTCAACGCAGCTGCCCGTTCTGCCTCATGAGCCTCTCGTCGATGCCGCTCTTCCTGTAGTGAACGGTTGTTTTTCATGTATTCCGCTTCCCCAGAGCTCTCTGGTTTCATTTTAACATACTTTCGTACAGTCTCCAGGGGATCCTCGTCATGCTTTCGCTTTTCATCACACCTCTTTGCACGTTCTAGATCATGTTCATCTCGTTTATGGTCAAACCCACTCAAATTTTTTGGCTGAGTATACCACGGTTTTAGGTCCACTTGCTGATTTCTCATAGTATGTGACAAAAAATTGGGTTCGGCTTGTTTAGCTTCGAAGTCCTCCCAGAAGTTGACATGTTTTTGTCCAGACGGTATCGATCCGTCTTCACGCTTGATTCCTAGAAATGAATCTCGCTTATTTCTTAACTGAAAAATTCTCTCAGATCTTTCGCGCGCAGCGATGTATTTCTCTTTTTCCGCTTCTTCTTTCAGTGCTTGTTCTTCATCTCTTCGCACGCGCTCCTTATTATCGTGATTGTACGGGTCTTTCACGTGTTATTGATCAATTGAACAAACGGCAGGTCAACGTACGGTAACTTTTATGATGGGCAAGATGCAAAGGCATTAAACTTGATTAGGTTCAAACAAAAGTGACGAAAGCGATAGCGGCGGCGGTGGCGGTGACTACGATGAGGGGTCGATTCGTCCACTTGAGCGATGATTCGTGTGATAGTGTGGAGGTGTGAGAGAGTGCGAATAAGGTGGTGGAAATGATGGAGAGGAATGCGAAATGACGATATGATTGGTTCAGGGAAATCAACACAAACAAGAGCCCAAATTTAACGCGACACGCTCTGTTTCAAACCACAACACCCTCACCCATCCGACTCTTTCGCTGGCGGGTATGGATCAGGGTAACAAGAATATCTTCCCATCTGAGCCCGATAGAAGAGACGTATGGGTACCAGACAAGACGCAAGGGTATATTGCCGCTTATGTTGTGCGTGAGGAGGGTGAGCAGAGCGTGTGCTGTCTTGCCACCGGCGTCACAGTCTCCGTGCCAACAGCCACATTGAGTGAAATGAACCCCCCAAAGTTCGATAAAGCAGCCGACATTGCAGAATTAACCCATCTAAATGAAGCCAGTGTGGTGCACAATCTGCGTCAACGCTACTTCAGCAATTTGATATATACCTACTCTGGCCTTTTCCTGGTGGCTGTGAACCCATATCATTCGTTACCAATTTATACCGAACAAATTATTGAAATGTATAAAAACAAGCGCCGACAAGAGAATGCACCTCATATTTTTGCTATTGCTGATGGTGCGATGCAAAACATGTTGAAAGGCCATGCGAATCAGTCTTTGTTAATTACAGGTGAATCTGGTGCTGGTAAGACCGAGAATACGAAGAGGGTGATTCAATACCTTGCTGCTACGGCGATGGATGCTGATTCCATGAGCCCTTGGCATGCAGGAGAGCCTTTAGGCCTATTAGAACGCCAAATTCTGCAAGCAAATCCAATCCTCGAGTCTTTCGGTAATGCGCAAACTGTCCGCAACAATAACTCAAGTCGATTTGGCAAGTTTATCCGCATCGAATTTTCAGCATCTGGTACAATTGCTGGCGGGAATATCGAATGGTATCTGCTCGAGAAAAGCCGCGTGCACAGTCGGAATGCACATGAACGCAATTTCCATGTATTTTATCAACTACTGCGCAGTCGAGACACAGCACTGCTTGAAAGTTTAAGGCTTAGCAGTTTTCCTGAGAATTATGCATACCTAGCGAATACGCGAAAGGATGTTGAAGGTGTTGATGATAGTGTTGAGTATCATGCATTACTTGACGCACTGCGGACTATGGGCTTCTCCATGACGGAAGAGCATGACTTATTCCGCGTCGTTGCGTTGATCCTGCATATGGGCAACCTTGAGCTGGCTGAAGATCGCTCAGGACAGGCACGCATAACCAATATGGATCAGTTGATGCTGGTTAGTGAGCTTATGGGTGTAAATGCTTCACAGTTGAATACAGCACTCGTGCGCCCAACCGTGCGGGCGGGTCGCGAGTCTGTTTCACAAGCACGCACGAAAAAACAAGTGACTGATGAGATTGCTGCGTTGTGTAAGACCATGTACGAGCGGACATTTGGCTGGCTTGTTGACCGAATTAATAAGGTGCTTGATCGGCCCACAAGCAAATCACAGTTTATTGGTGTCCTGGATATTGCAGGGTTTGAAATCTTTGAGACTAACTCGTTCGAACAGTTGTGCATTAATTACACAAATGAAAAGCTTCAGCAGTTTTTCAATCATCACATGTTCATGCTCGAGCAACAAGAGTATGCGCGTGAGATGATCCAGTGGGACTACATGAACTTTGGTCTTGATCTGCAGCCGACAATTGATTTGATTGAGTCGACGTCACCTGTGGGAATTCTTGCGACGCTAGATGAGGAGTGCATAATGCCACGGGCGAATGACGACACCTTCACTGACAAGCTTGTCAGCATATGGGCTCCTCCGAAGTCCAGTGCTGCCATAACAACGTCTAAGTTTTTGCCATCGCGACAAGTCAAGCGCTTTGTCGTACGGCACTATGCTGCCAATGTTGAGTACAACACAGAGAATTGGCTTGACAAGAACCGTGATCCACTCAACGACAATATTACCCGTGTGATGGTAGGCTCGGAACATCCTTTCTTATCATCGCTGTTCGCACATTTTGTCTCTAGCGAAGAGACTTCGGCTCCGAAAAGTCGGCGCGGTACTTTCCGCACAGTCGGGCAAAGGCACAAGGAGCAGCTCGTGTCACTCATGAGCCAGCTTGACTCTACACAGCCGCACTTCGTCCGGTGTATCGTGCCTAATACGCATAAGCAACCAGGGCGTATGGATCTTTCATTAGTGCTGGATCAATTGCGATGCAACGGTGTGCTGGAAGGAATTCGTATTGCACGACTTGGCTATCCAAATCGCCTTCCATTCACAGATTTCGTTACTCGGTACGCACTTCTTGCTCAAGACGCACTAAGAAGTCATTCGATGGATGGACGTGTTCAATCTTGTCGGATTGCTGAGAGTATTGGCATGGATCCTGCGCAGTACAAGATCGGCCTGACGAAAATCTTCTTCAAAGCAGGTGTCTTGGCTGACTTAGAGGAGCAGCGAGATGCATGTTTACACGACATCCTGATGCGGTTCCAGGCATCGTGCCGTGGCCACCAAACAAGGCGAATAGTGCAGAAACGTCTGCGACAGCGCGCTTCGAAACAAACTCTTCAACAAAGTGCGCAAGCATACATGAAACTGCAATCAAATGCTTGGTGGCGTTTGTACATGCGCCTTTTACCGCTACTGGCAGCATCGAAAGATGATGACGAAATCAAGCGGCATGAAATGGAGATGGCAATAGCTCGCGAACGTGCTTTGCGAGATGAGCAAGAAAAGGCACGCATGGCTGAGTTGGAGGCGAGACTCAAGCAACAGTGCATGATGCTGGAAGAGCAACTGGACGATGAGCGTACGCAACATGCCTCGACGCACGACACGTTGAATGGCACGACACAGCGGCTAACAGATGCTGAGGCCGAGCTTGCAGAGCTTCAGTCAGAACGAGAAGCCTGGTTACGTGAGACGAATGACTTGCAGCGACAAATCGAAGAGGGATCTCAGCGCGAGACCGAAATCCAGGCTGAGCTTACAGGCGTGTGTGAGCAGCTGAACAAGCAGCTATCCTCGCGAGCAAAGTTGGAGCGAGAACATGGCGAAGCTGTGCTCCGTGTAGAAAGTTTGGAAGAGGCGCTCGACGATGCTCGCAACTCCCTTCATTCTTACCAAGAACGCACTGAACAACATATACAAGACCTGGCAGCAAAACACGAGGCTGAACTCCACCGTATGCGCACAGAACTGGAGCTAGTCACACAGCGTGCCGAAGACTATGAGGACTTGAAAAAATGTCTTGATAATGCTGAAAAGGAACGAACAGAACTCCGCGATGCTTATAACTCTGCGAAATCTATCATATCCGCTAACGAAACGCGTTTCCAGCAAGAATCAGAGAAACGCCAACCGCTCGAACAAGCATTATCGGATGCAAAGCAGGAGCACGACTCGCTTCGAGCGCAACTGGCAAGTACAGAGGAAGCTCGTCGCACGGCTGAGCATGCACAGTCGCAGCTAAAGTCGAAGCACGATCGTATGAGTGAGTTGTATGCTTCTAAGCAGGAAGCGCACAAGGTACTCATATCGGAGCGTGACGAAGCACGTGCTGAACTTGCGTCACTGCGACAGACATATGCCAAGAACCAAGCGGAACTTCAATCTGAGTGCAAGCGGATTAGTGAGCAAGAAACTGTACAAGAAAAGCAACGTTCTGAATTGCAGTGCAAGTTAGATGAATCCTCAGCTAACCTTAAAAAAGCTCAGGACAAAATTCGTTCACTTGAGCTTGAAAATCGCCGGCTTGAGTCGTTGCAGAACAAGACAACTGTTGAGCATGTGCATGTGCTTGAAGAGGCCAAAAAATATACAGACCGTCAGCTGTCTGATGTCCAGACAGAGCTGCAAGAGCTATCCACATACACACGCTCACTGGAACGCACTCGTGCACGAATGCAGCAGGAACATGAAGTCCTCGCTCGCACAGCCGGTGGTCTAAGTATCGAGGAGGCCATCATCCAGCGTGACGAGGCACGCGCCGCCCTTGAAAGGGCTGAATCTGACTCGGCACGCACCTTGAAGAAGTCACGCGCAGAATACGAATCGCGAATTCGAAAGTTAGAAGACGAGCTTCGTCGCATGCATAAGAACCATCAAACTGAGAAGGCACTCACCTCTCTTGGCAGTGGGCGAAAGTCGCACGCTGCTGCTGCGAGGCAGGTCTTGGCTGAAATTCAAATGGAAACGGAATTGCTAGCCAAGGACCTGGCTCGTGCAAGTTCGTTACACCAACCATCTACATAAAGTTTTCACACCCGTTACTTTGATGACCTATTTCCTGGACTTTTTCAATCTTCTCCATGTCTTTACTTTCTTTTTTAATGCTGCATAGTTAGTAACCAGAGCCTGTCACCTATACCGAACAAAGATTGTGGAATAGACATTCGTTGGCCCAGTTCTCGCATCCAACAGTAGCATTTGTCTCATTGAACCTGACAAACACCGCGTGGCGCCTTCAGAGGGCCACGGCGCGTCTTACTAAGCAATCACATCGCGAATACGCGTCGCGTTCAATAGCTTAAGGAAATCTTGCCATGAGGTCAAGCACAACGGCCAGAGGCTCTGTGCATGCCTCTGGGCGTCGTGCACTGATTGAGAGGACCAAGGTAGGAGGGAAAAAACAAGAAATAGCCAAAGCTCGTTTTTCTCAAAAGAAGTCCCAGGAAATGCACATATGTGCATTCTGTCTTGGCACGGACGCACTCAATCAACACACGCAGCAACCTGAACCGCTTATGGAGTGTAGCGTGTGTAAAAGTTGCGGTACGTCGGTTGAATAACTTATACAGGTCATCCATCATGCATGCATTGGGATACTGGTGGGAAAAAGCTTGCTGCGGCCCAGTCTTATGACTGGCACTGCATGGAATGTAAAATTTGCGAAGTGTGCCAAGAAAAAGGCGATGATGAGCAGATGATGTTTTGTGATCAATGTGACCGCGGATGGCACTTGTACTGTTTGCGCCCGGCACTTGTAAAGCCACCTCGGGGCGTTTGGTATTGCCCAACGTGTCGATCCACTTCCACTAGACGAGACTTGTCGACATCATCGACCTCAACCGTGGCCGCAATAACGGCAGCATCCGAGCGACAGACACGAAAACGAAAAGACGCTCCTTCCAGCACTATCATTCGCTTGCGGCGTACGCGCCCTACACCAAAAGAATCTTCGACACCTGAACCTGAGGATGCGCCATTTAGCGGCTTATTACAAGGTAATGATGCGGATACGAGCGCGAATCTGCCAACGCCGGACGATATAGAAAGATTCGAAAAAAGTAAGCAAGCTTCTTCTCAGCAACTATTTGGCACAAAAAGTCCGCAATCTGGTGCATTTTCAATGCGGAATTTTGAAACAACCTCCGGTGCAACAATAACAGATGCCAACGCTGCATGTACCGGCAAGGCTTTACCAGTATCTATGATCCGCTTTGGCGCATATGATATTGATACGTGGTTTCGAGCACCATTCCCGCAAGAGTATAGTGTAGTCCCTGACGGGCGACTATGGATGTGTGAGTTTTGCCTAAAATACATGAAGAGCAGATTCATGGCGATGCGACATCGAACAAAATGCATGATGCACTTTCCTCCTGGACAAGAGATCTATCGTTCTCACAACGTCTCCGTGTTTGAAGTCGACGGAAGCAAAAACAAAATCTACTGCCAAAATCTCTGCCTTTTGGCCAAGCTTTTTCTTGACCACAAAACCCTCTACTATGATGTAGAGCCATTTCTTTTTTATATCTTCGTGGAGAGCGATGCTCAAGGCTCGCATTTTGTTGGCTACTACAGCAAGGAGAAACGGTCGCCCATGGACTACAATGTCAGTTGCATTATGACGCTGCCGATCTTTCAGCGGCGTGGCTGGGGCTACTTCTTGATTGAAATTAGTGCGTATCATATTTGACTGTGCCGCTAACCGCTTAAACTAAGGCTATATGTTGACTCGAAAGGAACAGCGCCTCGGCACGCCTGAGAAACCACTCTCTGATCTTGGTTTTCTCACATACCGAAGCTACTGGAAGCTTGCTGTGTTTCGCGCGCTGGACGCAGATCCGTCGTGCACACTCGAGTCAATTTGTTTGCGGACAGGCATGAAGATGGACGACGTGCTTTATACCCTACAAGACAATCGGATGCTTGATGTCTTCTACAATCCCGCCAGTGAAGTGGGCAAACTCCCGGTCGAGTACCTTTCGTCAAAAGTGGCACCTGAGGATCAGAAGCCTTTGCCTAATGATTATCGCATTTATTTCGATGCCGATGATATACGTGCTCATTTAAGGAAGCACGATGCCAAAAACTATGTGCGGGTAGATCCTAGCAAGTTGCGATGGACACCGTTCCTCATGAAACCGCAGACGCTGGTGAATGACGATCCAGTCAAGACAAAAGGAACATGACATCTTTCCAGATAATTTTCTTTACACATGTAAGCGAAAATGAGCGCACAAATGTATTTGTAACTATGTATTCGATAGCTCGTTATCATCATTTTGCGGCACTGAGGTATCTTGGTCGGTCACATGGCTTTCGTCTGCGATGGACCCAGGGTCCACATCCATCGCTTCCGAATCCGCAGCAGCCATAGCGGCAGCAGCGCGTGCTGCCTTGGCACGCTCACGATTCTGAGCCGCAGCTTCAGCTCGTAGTTCAGCTTGCTTTTTCTGGAGTTCTCGATAAGCTTGCAATTGGTCACGTAGTTCTTTTCGCATTGATACGGGAAACTCGAGCTCACGCATCGCGTCCATCACATGTGCAGCAGAAATTGTCTTGTTTCCACGCGCTAGAGCGACATCATGCGATCCCGCAGCTATGGTTAGGAAAGTAAACCAAAGACGTACTCAAATAGCTTACAAACACCGACGCAGACTTGACAAGTGCTGTAAGCGTTTCTTTTCTTAACTGCATAGATTCAGGGAGCTGTATATATTAGTACAAATGACAACGCACCTCATTTCGAGCCAATTTAGCTATTGATGCTTTGGGAAGCTCGAATTGATCAAGACCCAGCCCAAATGTGCCGCTAGCAGCATTTGTAGCCGTCATCGTTCGTACATTCATGTCGAGGCCCTCTTTCGGTTGCTCTAGTTCCTCTTCATGACTCGTATCTGCATCTTCAAAAGCTAGTGTCTTGTGGGACTCAGCATCCTGTTCCTGCGCCATTGCGTGTACACCGAATAAATATATATGAGCACCGCGTCAATGGCGTCACGAAACGCGCGTCACGAAATAAGATGCATAATTTAATTCCACTTCTCAGGGGAAGTACGCTCTTTCCGTGGGGTTTGAGACTGTGTAAATCTAGGAGTATGAAATTCGTCCTGTCCTGATCAAAAACAACACTACTTGTACAAAAGGATAAAAAAAAAAAGAAGGAAGCCAGAGTATGACAAAGGTAAAGGGTGGGGTATATGAAGATGAAAAAGCATATATTGGAATGTTTTCATACACGAGTTCAGACGTAGTCGCACGGAAACATGATTGCACGATGAACTCAAGATAGGTGAATGATTAAGGAGCCCAGATTTTGACACTCAGGTCAACGGAACCGGTAGCAACGACATTTACTGGCTGCTTCTCCGAGTTGTGAGACGATGATGACGTATCGACATGCGTACGACCCCAAGCCATTGACGTGGCGAAATGCGCATGACACTCGAATACCTTGAGGCAGCGAGCTGTGGCCAGGTCCCAAACGCGCATCGATTTATCGTCTGAAACAGAGAGCAGGAACTTGCCATTTGGGGAAAATGCGAGTGAACGGACCCAGTTATCGTGGCCAGCCAAAACTCGGAGACACTGCCCTTGCTGACTCCAAATACGAACAGTTTTGTCGCGTGATCCCGACGCAAGATACTGACCAGGCTGAACCTGGTCTGTGTCGCTCTTTGATAGACGTACAGCCATGAGCGTCTGGATGGCATTATATGCTGATACAGGAGCGAATGCAACGCATTCGACGACATGCTCATGACCACGCAAAGTATGCCGCGCCTCACTAGATGATGCATCCCATATACGGATTGTTTGGTCATTTGAGCCGCTGGCAAACCACCGCCCATCGGATGAAACGTCGACAGAGCGAACCCAGTCATCGTGCCCAACATAGGTACGTGAGCAAAATCCAGTAGCAACCTCCCATAATTTGAGACTCTTGTCGCGACTTGCTGTTAGGATATGCTGGTCGCCTGGCATAAACTCAATGCTCGAAACACTATGATCGTGACCATGAATTGTGCGAACATTTTTCCATCCATCATTTCCATCCCAGAGCTTGATGGCAAGATCTGATGAGCAAGATGCTAAATATTGCCCAGCATGATCAAATGTGATACCTTGAACAGGTTTTGTGTGACCTTTTAGCGTTTGTTCAAGTTCACCCGTCTCCCAATCCCAGATTTTTATGGTCGTATCCTCACTGGCAGTGGCGACGAGAGAGAATTGCGGATGAAATGTCACGCTAGTGATCGGTTGCCGATGTCCTAGCAAAATATGCCGCGCGGGTAACCTTGGAAACCAGTCTTGCAGAGAAGCACCACGTCGCGCGCTTGGCGCGGCTTGTAGTTCTGCTTCGAGCTCTGCTACTTTCGTGGTAAGATCCATATTCTGTCAACGTCAGATGAAAAGATCGGACAAACACAAGCGTCCACGTATACTCCCACACATACCTTTTTCTGCAAGCGGATTGTACTGAGCCACTTCTTCTCGAGCAGATTTGCGTACTTGCCTTTTGGATCAGGCTCGTATGAATCTAAAGCTGCGTCGCTTTTGAGCGCGTCAAAGGCGGCATGAAATCCAGCTGTGTGCAAGTATTCCAACAAGGACTTATGTCTGTATTGTTGTAAGTATCATGCTTTTGACATACAGTTCATCCCGCTGTCGATCGGACAAGGCGCTGTTCATCACACACGCGCACGCACTGGAACAAAGGTCGCAAGCTAGTGCGTTCGATGCGCCTCTCACGCTCATCAACGCGAAACGTGCTGTCTCTCGCACATCCATGGTGCACGTGGCCTCCACGTGGACGAGCGTGTCGCGTCGAGTGTGCGTGTGTGAGTGTTGTTCTGGTCGAGACTTGCACATACATTGGCTCGTCTGGGACCCTATTCTTCAAAGGGCGCCGCATGGCACGCGAGCAGGAGACAAACGATTCAGCGATAGCTGCTGTACAAGTAGGTGCGTAATAAAAGAGCCAGTGGCAGCTTACAATGAAGCTGTGCGGATCCGGCCTGATGCAGTGGATGACCCATCCCAAACCGTATCGCGGCTAGCACGCCCAGCCGTGACGGCCACGTCGGCTTCGAGTTTGGTTGTAGAACCAACCATCCCATTCGCTGGAACGCGTGATTCGCGATACACGTTTCACTTCGATCGTGTGTATGGCCCAGAGGCTGATCAGCTCCGGGTTTTTCATGCGAGTGTGACGCCCCTCGTGCGTCGATTTCTGGATGGGTACAACACAACTATCTTTGCGTATGGACAGACGTCCAGCGGAAAATCTTATTCGATGGGAACTTCAGATGCTACTGAGCATATATGTATGGATGAAGAGTTTGTCCATTTCAATGACCACGTTGGCATTTTACCCCGAGCTGCGCGTCAAATCTTCCAAGCCCTACATGAAAACAGTGGGCTTGACCAGGACGAGTGCGCGGTATCTGTGAGCTTTCTCGAGTTGTATAATGAAGATCTTATTGACCTGCTAAGTGATAGAGACAACGAGCGGAATACGGTACAAATTCGTGAGACTCGCACTGGCGATATAGTCTGCATGGGTCTGCAACAACGAACAGTAACGAGCGCTTATGAAGTTGTGAGCTTGCTGCAGCAGGGAATGAAAATGAGAAAGACACATGAGACCGATATGAATGCACAGTCCTCTCGCTCTCATGCTATCTTTTCTGTTACGCTAACACGCAAGCGGCGTGGGACGGCCAATTCCGCGATGGAACGTACGCCTTCGACACTGGGTCGTCAAAGTCCTGATAAAACATTTACAACGCCTCGCACACCACGCTCTGGTTTGCCCACTCTTGGAGGACGAGCTCCCATATCGCGTGCTGGGACGCCTACACGACCCTCGACGCCAACCCGCCCTACTGCGTCGCGGGGCGTCGGTGCTTGCGGTACACCTCAGCGCCGAGCCACAGATGATGCGACATGTGTCACCACAACAAGCAAGCTACACTTTGTCGATCTAGCAGGCTCAGAACGTCTCAAACGAACCGCAGCTACAGGCGATCGTGCGCGCGAGGGCATTGCCATCAACTCAGGCTTGCATGCATTGGGTAATGTCATCAGTGTTTTAAGTGATCCAGTCCGCACGAAGCGGCCATCGCACGTGCCGTATCGAGACAGCAAACTCACCCGGCTCCTTCAGGACAGCTTGGGTGGAAATTCGCATACCCTTATGATTGCATGCATCTCATCAGCAGAGGGCAATGCCGGTGAAACACTCAACACGCTGCAGTATGCCCAGAGAGCACGAAATATCCGCAACAAAGTGGAACGGAATCAGGTGGAACAAGGCTGGGACAATATTGAATACTTGCAATCGCAGGTACTTTCTCTTCGTCATGAGCTTGAGCTGGTGCACAGCTCAAAGGAGCTTGTGATGTCATCACCGAAACGACCGGCACGATTGATGCCGTCGGAACATGAGAGTGAGCTACTTGCATGGCAAGAAAAGTGCTCGGCGCTGAGTCGGAAGAATGTGCAGCTAAGCGCACAGCTCGTGCAGCGAGAGCAAGAGCGGCGTGGCACATCTGTCGATTTCCTTCAAGCGGCAGAGCCTGTGATTGTTGAGTATGAAAAAGCAGTTGATGCACTTGAAGGTCAGATCAATATGCTCAAGGCTGCCGTGTCCCATCTTGAGCAAGTCATCCAAGATCAATCCACTGAGAACCTAAGCTTGTCTGATCGAGCGACGAGTGCGGAGCGCCAATTGGATGTCCTACGCGGATCAGTCCGTGACATGCACGAGCGGCTGGATGAGCGGAATGCGCGGGTTGAGGCGCTTGAACTTCAGCTGCGTCGCGCTACAGCTTCAACGACCAGCACCACACCCCTCTCAGTCCGCACGTCTAGGAGCAGCTCGGCTTCATCAGATGCACCGTTCACAACGCCTCAGCGTCCATTTGGCGGCATTCTAGATTACAAAGGCCGCAGTCCGGGGAAACGCACGTATCGTGTTGCTACGCAGGGGCGAGCGAAAAGCGAACTCGACACCTATGCGAACCGGCAAACACGTGGCGGTGACGGTGTTGAAAGCACGCATCGCATGTCGCCTTCCGAACAGCCATTGTCCAAGCGGCATGTATCTGACACTACTACAGCACTTGACCGTGAAAGAGCGGCCTATCCGGTTGAGTTTCGCCCTGAATGAGATTCATGTGTATGTGCAAGTCTACTTGCCCAAAGTCGCAAGAGCAGCGTCGTTGAAACCAGACTGGTTGCAGGTCGATGCCAAGACACCCGAGTTAATCCGTGTATGGTGACTCGCAGGTGCTTTGGCACGACGCGCCTGAACACCGGCACGAAGCTTGTCTAGCGCCTGAACAGTCATGTCCCAGCCCATGCAGGCATCGGTAATGGATTGACCAAATGTCAGGCACTTTGGTCCCTCTGGTGGCACATTCTGACGTCCCTCGACGAGATTGCTCTCGAGCATGACACCAAGAATGCTCCATGCATTATCATCCCCTGCTGACAGCTGTTCGGAAATATTCTCAGAAACCTTGAGCTGGTTCTCGTGCTTCTTTTCACTGTTTCCATGACTGCAGTCGATCATAATACGCGCGGGAAGGCCAGCTTTTTCGAGTGAGCTCCTTGTTGAGGTGATATGCTCGGAGCTGTAGTTAGGTCCCGAGTTCGCGCCACGCAAGATCACATGGCACTTATCATTCCCAGCCGTCTCGACAATGGCAGAGATACCTTGCTTCGTAACGGAAAGGAAATGGTGAGAGCTCGAGGACGACCGAATGGCATCTATGGCGATTCGCACAGATCCATCTGTGCCGTTCTTAAAGCCAACAGGCATGCTGAGGCCACTCGTGAGCTCACGATGCACTTGCGACTCGGTCGTACGTGCACCAATAGCGCCCCATGAGATCAAGTCGGCCGTGTACTGTGGACTAATAGCATCGAGGAACTCAGTACCGGCAGGAAGGCCGATCTTGGCCACCTCCAACAAGAACCCACGAGCAAGGCGGAGTCCCTTGTTGATCTGGAACGAGCCATCGATGTTTGGGTCGTTGATCAAACCCTTCCAGCCCACTGTGGTGCGTGGCTTCTCGAAGTACACCCGCATGACAATATGTAAGTCGTCCTTGGCCTTCTCAGCATATTCACGGAGACGCTGCGCGTACTCGAGCCCTGCGCGTACGTCATGCAAGGAGCATGGACCGACCACGACGACAAGGCGGTCCTGCTCATTCCTGAGAATAGCATCAATATCGCGACGCCCATTCAGCACCGTTTCTGCAGCATTCATCGACAACGGATATTCCTCCATCAGGATCTGTGGGGGAATGAGCGGCTTGATGCTCTTAATGTGGCAGTCGTCAAGCTCATTCAAAGCGTCGTTCCACAACATGGGAGAGTGTGTGCGTGTGCGTGTGTGCTGACGCGTGAAAGTAGTCCGGCAAACAGATCTAGATGGATAGATATAGAATCGTTCGATTGCCCATATACCTTCATGTCCCCATAGCTCAGCACGTTATTTTTATCTATCAAATGACAGGCCGCCTACGTAAGAGGCGGATAGACTGTGTGGAGAAAGACTGAACATCCACTCATGCCTATCTCCTACAACCGTACGTCACGTGAAGGCTCATCTGCACTTGGAGAACGAGCCCTAAATTCGTGTCCTGACCCCCGTAAACCTTCGTGATCTTGGCCGCCATTTTTTGGTGATTTGCGCGCACGGCCGAGAGATGTACACGGTCGAGTGCGCATAAATTCGTTGCGTGTATTTATTTAGCGGCAACCGCGCGCGTAGACCGTGTCAATTATCAACGCACCCACACAGCAGATTGACGCGACTTGATTCTTCTGTGTCTAGTACGGGCGTGCGATCGACGGTCGAACATGTCAGATGAAGAGCATGAATTTGGGAGTTCAGCACCTCTAGACGACGAAGACCTTTCTTTGCCGAAAGCGACGATTCAGAAACTTATCCAAGAATACTTGCCAAGAGACTTGAGTTGCGCGAAGGATACACGCGATTTGCTGATTGACTGTTGTGTGGAATTCATCCACCTGGTATCTAGTGAGGCAAATGAGACATGTGAAAAGGAGTCGAAGAAGACTATAGCACCCGATCACGTTGTCAAAGCGCTTGTGGATCTCGGCTTTGAGAAATATACGCATGAAGTTCGCGATGTGCTGAATGATCATCGCCAACACCAGAAAGAGCGTGAGCGAAAAGCCTCGCGATTCGAACTAAGTGGCTTGACTGAAGAGGAGCTCCAACGACAGCAAGAAGAGCTCTTTGCCGCTAGTAAAGCGCGCTTCGATGCTGCAAACTAACACATTACGAAACGTTGACAACGGAAATGAAGACCATGACCAAGTACTCGTAGGCCGGCATTGACTGGGTCGGGGCTATGGGCTATGGGGAGGCAAGATACGGAATAAGTCCCAGTCAAAGGCCAAAGAGTGGCTTTGATTGAGTATGTGAGAAATGGCCACGAAACCATGGGAGTAGTTGGATTCCCATGCATCCTTCTCCCCCGCATCCTTCTTCATTGTAGACTACTAGCCAGTCAAGCCTCGCCTTTCCCTCCACGGAAAGGACGTGTAGCGAGGCAATTTACACACACACCCAGCTGATGCATAATTCCTCAATCCATACCCTTTGTTGGTAGTCCAGTGTCGGCTGGCGAGCATATGCCCATGCGTCTGGCATCAACAGTGCTCTCATTGTGTCACGGTGGGAAAACAAATAGGCGCTTAAGGCCCCATTGCATTGCACAATCTGTTCGCCACGCTATGAGTGCTGTAGCACCTTTGCCTCCGTTGGACAAACGCATTAATGGCACTGAGATTGCGGCGTACGTGCATTCCTACTTTCAGACACACGTTCTCTGACGTTGCAGGAAAATCCGCAGCTCTGTCGCACAGCGCGTCGAAGCCTTGAAGCAGCGACAAGCAGGAGTAGAGCCATACCTTTGTATTATACAAGTGGGTTTGGACAATGCCTCATCAACGTACATTCGCATGAAGAGTCTGGCCGCCGCCGAGTGTGGGATCCGTGCGCAACACATCAAACTGCCAAGTGGTGCCACAGAGGCTGAGATTCGGGACAAGGTCCGCTCACTGAACGATGATCCGAGTGTGGATGGTGTTCTTGTGCAGCTTCCGTTGGGCGACCACATTGACACTGATGCTGAGCGCCGTATCACCGAAGAAATTGACCCTAGCAAGGACGTCGACGGATTTCACACCATTAACATCGGCCAACTATCATCCAAGGCCTGCAATCCAAAATTTGCTCCTTGCACGCCTGTGGGAGTGTTGCGCTTGCTTGAGTCTGTCGGTCTGCACAACCTCGCAGGACTCTTCGCTGTAGTGATGGGTCGCAGTGACATTGTCGGCAATCCAGTAACGCACTTGCTTCGTTCTCGAGACTGCACCGTCACTCAGGTTCACAGACATAGCAAGCATGTGCAGCAGGTTCTTGCTATGGCAGACATTGTGGTCGTCGCCATCGGCAATCCACAATTTGTTCAGGGATCGTGGCTTAAGCCTGGTGCTGTCGTCATCGATGTTGGTATCAACTATGTGCCAGATGCCACGAAGAAATCAGGTCAGCGCCTCGTGGGTGACGTGGATTATGAATCCGCATGGCCCGTCGTAAGTGCCATCACGCCTGTGCCGGGCGGCGTCGGCCCGATGACGGTAGCGATGCTTATGGAGAATGTCCTGACCGCGGCCGAACGGCGGGCTGACCGAGAGGCTGAAATCCCTCGCGGGGTGACAAAGCTGAACCCCATTGTGCTGCAGAAGCCAGTGCCAAGTGACATTGAGATTGCGCGCGCTCAGGTGCCCAAGCGCATCACTTCTTTGGCCCGGGAGATTGGGATTCTGCGCAGTGAGCTGGAGCCGTATGGCGAAGCGAAGGCTAAGGTGTCACTAGATATTTTAGAGCGCCTGAAAGGACGCATCAATGGCAAGTACATCGTGGTTGCGGGCATCACCCCCACGCCGCTCGGCGAGGGCAAGTCCACAACGACGATCGGCCTCGCGCAAGCCCTGGGCGCGCACTTGAAGCGTCCATCGTTTGCGTGCGTGCGACAACCATCACAGGGCCCGACGTTTGGCATCAAAGGCGGTGCAGCGGGCGGTGGCTACTCGCAAGTGATTCCCATGGAAGAGTTCAACCTGCATTTGACGGGAGATAATCATGCCGTGATGGCGGCGAACAATTTGCTCGCCGCAGCCATCGACACGCGCATGTTCCACGAGGCGACCCAGAGTGATGCTGCCCTGTATGACCGCCTCACACCCAGACAGAAAGGGGTGCGGAAGTTCTCGGAAGTGATGCTGAAGCGGCTACGCAAACTTCAAATTAACAAGACGGATCCCGACACACTTACTGAGGATGAGCGCCGCCGATTCGCGCGCCTGGACCTGGATCCAGCGAGTATAACATGGCGTCGTGTTGTGGATACAAATGATCGCTACCTCCGGCAGATCACGATCGGCGAGTCACCAACAGAGAAAGGACTCACGCGTCAAACTGGCTTTGACATAGCCGTCGCATCGGAGTGTATGGCTGTTCTTGCTCTCAGCCGCGACTTGGTCGACATGCGCGAACGACTTGGCCGGATGGTCGTGGGCTCCAACAAGCAGGGCGAGCCAATTACCGCCGATGACCTCGGTGTGGGTGGCGCACTAGCCGTGCTAATGCGCGACGCAATCAAGCCCAACTTAATGCAGACACTGGAGGGCACTCCTGTGTTTGTGCACGCAGGACCGTTTGCGAACATTGCGCACGGCAACTCGTCCATCCTTGCGGATGCAATGGCACTCAAACTCGCAGGTCGTGAGGCACACGAGCCAAGCGAGCGAGCGGGCTTTGTCATTACCGAGGCAGGCTTTGGTGCAGATATCGGCATGGAAAAGTTCTGCAATATCAAATGCCGGGAGAGCGGACTTGTACCAGATGCAGTGGTGCTTGTCGCTACTGTGCGTGCGCTCAAATCACACGGCGGCGGGCCGGACGTGTCGCCAGGCAAGCCGCTTAGTGACGCATACACTCAGGAAAATTTGTCGCTTCTCGATGCCGGGTGTGGCAACCTTGTGAAACATATTCAGAATGCCAAGCAATTTGGTCTCAAGGTGATTGTGGCCGTAAACCGATTCGCGTCAGACACCCCAGCAGAGCTGGATTTGGTTGTGCAACGGTCACTGGAGGCTGGCGCAAACGCTGCTGTGCCGTCAGATCACTGGGCAAACGGAGGTGCAGGCGCCGTTCCACTTGCGAATGCGATTGTAGAGCAGCTTGATCACACCGAGTCACAATTCCAGTTCCTGTATGCGCTGGACCAGCCGATTGTGGCCAAGATTGAGAAAATCGCTCGCTGCATGTATGGTGCAGATGGCATCGACATTTTACCGGAAGCCCAAGCACAAATTGATACCTACACGCGCCAGGGATATGCACACTTGCCTATCTGTATGGCCAAGACGCACCTGTCTTTGTCGCACGATCCTCAGCGAAAAGGAGTGCCTACTGGCTTTAAGGTGCCCATCCGAGAAGTGCGTCTCGCGGCGGGTGCACGCTTCCTCTACCCGCTATGCGGAACTATGCAGACGATGCCTGGGCTCAATACGCGCCCCGGGTACTATGACATCGACCTGGATGCAGAAGGACAGGTCATAGGCTTGTTTTAGTTGCTAAAAGATGTGTGATTCTGAGTAGTTTCCGCTGCGCTCCTAGACGATAGCACTTGAGCGCACACGAGATCGTGCCAGACTGCATAGATGACTAAACGTTTGTAGTGAATCGAGATTGTGGACCGTGTCCGCCCGTCGGAATGACTTGGCACTTAGTCGAAAGCCGTGACTGGACACTCGCTTCTTTGCCACAATCCAAACCTCAAGTGTCGGGGAAGGGGGACATTGTTGCGTCGAGAGCACTTTGGTAGGGTGGTGTGAGCTGTGTTTCACACGCGGAAAATAGAAGTTACCCTTCTCACAAAGATGCGCTCATCATATTCCCCGAGCATGCGCAGTTCAGCTTCTCCATCACCAGACCAACAAAGCCAGCGATCGGCCAACTCCATGGGCAGTGGCGGTGGCCTGCGATATTCGCACGGCAGCCAGATGCGCATGCCTCATTCCTCTCAAGACACATCGCGCAACCTTAGCATGGGCAGCGCTGGTGGCCTCACAAGGGGCCCTGGTAATCTACGTCCAAGCTCCGAGATGCTCCCTGTCGGTCAACAGGGTACGCCTGAGACAGATGTGATTGACAAATGGTTTGAGGATCTTCAAAATTATGAGGCTACCCTTGGTACGTGTCGCGCTTTATGTGCTAGTCAGCATACAGGGCAGATCACTAACCCTTGCGTGTGCGTGTACGCGCGTTTTGTTGAGTAGAGGAAATGGCCGCCGCCTCTATGGACCAAAACTTCAAAGAAGAGCTCGGTGCGATCGAACAATGTACGTGTACTCATACGCGAAGTCGCTTTTATCTGGCTTCTTGACCGACTGACCGTTGTGTGCAGGGTTCCGCGTGTTAAGTGAAGCAGAGCGTACAGCAGCGCTGTACAGTCTCTTGCAGGAATCAACACAGGTGCAGATCCGCTTCTTTATCACTGTCCTTCAGCAAATGGCACGAAATGACCCCGTCGGTGCTTTCATCTCACCAAACCCCACCAACCAGGCCATGAGCGACCAGTTGGAAGCCAAGATGGCTCAGTTGGGCATTAAGTCGCCTTCAGCCATGAAGACTGCCTCTCCCAATTCGCGTGCATTCCAGCGTCAGAGCACTGGCTTCCTCTCACCGAATTCGGCGTCCTTGTATGGCTCTGGCAGCCCGGATGTGTCTGCCGCGCTGGCCGCGCAGCGAAGCAAACTCAAGGCCAACCGGACTTCAGCTCCAGGCGTATTACCCATGGATTCGATGCCATCGTACACAGGTAATTCAACCCTCGAGAATGTCCAAGAAAAGCCCAGGAGTACAGGCAGTAGCAATGGCACACCGCGCGAGCGTCCACGTTCTACCGAGGTGTTCCGTTCGCCACGTGCGAGTGGCCCGCTCGACGACACACTCTCCCCCATGAGCATGGGCGGCAGTTGGGCTAGTATGGTAAACACTCCGATCATGTCTATGCTCGACAACACTAACAACAGCAACCACGGCAGCAACAGCAACCGCTCCTCTGAAGATACCAATGCCAAGCTCGAAGCAACAGCGGCTCAGCTTGCTCAACTTAGCCAGCATGTCTCGGCAGCCCAAGCTGAGAACCAAGAAGCCTCGCGAATAATGCGTGGTAATCAGAGTGCTTCATCGAACAGTGCCCAGGGAGGTATGACCAGTGGTCCCATGTATGAACAGGCTGGTGGTGCAAGCTGGAGTGGGAATGGGGCTGGCAATGTTGCTACTGGTGCCTCTGGTGGGATTCCGAACACACCCGCTAACATGATGAACAGCCCACATTTCAGTAACTTTAGCATTCCAACGATGAGTCCCAATGCACTCGCTGGTTTGCAAAGCCCATCCGGTGGTATCTCGAATCCCGCAAATCTTCAAATGATGAACACAATGGCCGGCATGGGAGGCTTGAACAACATGAATTCTACGCAGTTGCTCGCATTGCAACAGCAAATTTTGCAACAGCAGCAACAACTTAGCATGGCTGGCTTTGGAACTCAAGGCTCTCGCGCATCCAACCGGTCGAATAACCACCGTTACGCTCATGCTGGTGGTGCCACAGGCTCGATGAACAGCCCACCACAGACATCTCGAACTATGGCGGGATCACCTGCATCGTCATCAACTCATGTGCCTCCGGCACAGGGCGAAGAGGAAGTGGCAGATATCTCTGTTCTGAATGACGTTCCGTCGTGGCTCAGACACTTACGTCTGCACAAATATACACCGAACTTTGAAGGCTCCAATTGGCGTGAAATGGTCATGATGGATGACCGTGCTCTTGAAGAGAAGGGCGTAGCTGCTCTTGGTGCTCGTCGAAAAATGCTCAAAACTTTCGAAGCTGTTCGTCTCAAATATGGTATGGAAGCTCCACCAAATGCACAGCAGTCTTCTGGTTCAACCATTGAAGCGCACACACCATCAGAGGCATCCGTTACGGACACACATGCTTGAACTAGCTGGCTGGTTTCGTCACCTCATTTTTTTCTCTCCCCATAATCGACGTTCTCTTCCTCATCCTCCTCCTTCATAGCGAGTTAGCATACTGACGGACGAACTTGTTTTCTGTTAACGTCATGTATTGAGAAACATGGGTGACCTGGGATAGACATACATCTGGTAAAACAGACTCTCAAATCTAGTAGCCTTTTGTCTCGACTTTACATGTGCCTGTTTGAGAGCATGGTTTCATCACTTAGAATTGGCGACTGTTAACGTCTCGACCCAAAATCTTGGCAGACACAGCAGGAATGTGCGCCAATGTGGAGACCACGTGTCTTTGGCACGCGCAACGTCTGTAATGGAGTTGCTAGCAAGTGTTGTTCGTCCTCACGAGACGTAGACCAGTGCTTTGTGCTTGCACTTCACTTCTCGCTACGCTGCCACGCTCAAGCCTTTTGTGGCATTGAAACTGCCAAAAACTATTATATATGGGCTCAGTACGTCCCAGAACACAATATGGTCCTTCTGCTATAGACACAAATGTGATGAAGACGCCACGGCCAGTCCCTGCTTTAAATAAAGCCAAAACGAGATCCATGCCCCTAAAAGCCCGAGTGCAAGTGGTACCGCACACAGGATCACGCGTAAAAAGTCCTGAGCCTATCTCTGCACAAGACAACTTGTCGCATCGAAACCATTATCATTCGACTAATAACCCTACATCTGCTGAGCAACGGCGGCCTCAGCCGACTCGTCTACGCTCAGTAGCGTCGTATTCTTCGCTACAGCGCAATGTGCCGGTAACATCACTTTCCCCTCCCACCCATACGCATGCCAAACCTACTATGCGCATGGCAAATGCAACGACTCGTCGCTCAGCTCAGGAGTTGCAAGCAAAAGTATCACCGACTATGCGTTCAGCATGGATAGAACCGGATGTTCCAGCATCTGATGCAATCAAGACACAAGCATCTCCTCTTTTACCCTCAGCAAAGATACCTATGCCTTCCTCACGCCCCAGCAATTCTGCTCAAAGCAACATTGACAAGCCTTTGCGTCCCGTTCGAGTATATTCAGGACAAAGATCAGCGACTACCACGCTTGTGTCGCCTACCTCATCCTCGATACATGTGTCATCATTGGAACCAATGAGCAGTTTTTCCAATCCTAACGAGCATGAGACGGAGATGAAATTTCGAAGTGAATTTGAACCGCCTTTCTTCATTGGACGACACAGCTCACTTGCAACCTCACCTGCAAATGTGTACTCGGCCAAACCTGCACACGGTCAGGAGCGGACTCGAATGAACGTGGATGTTTCCTCTGCACCAGTTCTAACATCGCTACGTGCTCGCACTGCGCAGCCTAATATACCCATTACGGCCAGCGATACTAGTGGTTCTTCGTCCGAGCACATGATGCAATCTCTCCCTGTGTCGTCATCATCACCTCCGATACAAGACAATGCAAGTTTCTTGCAGTCACCACAATGTTCTATACCCGGGGATGATATCATGGAATCATCGGAGGTGTTAGATGCCAAACAGGCACGGAAGCTATTAGACCTGGAAATATCCAACAAAAGTCTGTTGGCAATAAATACTGCACTAGAATCCAGCAAAGTCAAGCTAACAAAAGAGCTGCGCGAATTGCGACAATCAATGGTTTTTCAAAACTTGCCAATCGAACCCGATAGCAAAAACATGACGCAAGAGCCAATCCCGTTTGTCACAGACCCGCAACAATCTACCTCGATGTCAGACAAGCCGCGCGTCGGTTCCCAAGTCTTACAACTGTTCATGAAACAAGATCAAGAGTTGGAAGAAATTCACGAACGTTGTCGATCAAAGATTGATGACCTATTAAACCAGGCGCGTACTGCGATTTTTTCTCAGCCTGATGTCGGCGATGTACCTCTTGGAGTCAAGGTTTTGCATCCGTCCGAGCTAAAGTACACGCCTGACACGAGTGCTAATGAAAGCTACATATCGAGCAACTCTGACGATGATATACCCAGATGAATGTGATGTTTGGGCTTTCTTTCATGAAGAAATTTTGCCCACTAGAATCACTATTTCTAACGCAACGACGGCTTGAACGAATACATATCGCATCCTCGACGAATAGTTGCAGGCGTGGTGACATTTCGACACCGACATACATATACAGAACCTTTCCCTTTCCTTAGTAACAATACTTTTCCATTGCAGCAACGGGCCAAGTCTACACATGCACACTATAATACGTCATGGCGACACCAGAATGTTACCACATGGAACGACTGTAACATCTAGTCTAGTTAGACTGCTTGCTAATCTCCTCAGCCTTGGCCAGAACGTCGTCAATGTTGCCAACCATGTAGAAAGCAGCCTCAGGGAGCTGGTCATGCTTGCCCGAGAGAATTTCCTTGCACGCCTTAACAGTGTCCTTAAGGGCAACAAGACGACCCTCGATACCAGTGAAGACCTGAGCAACAGCGAAAGGCTGCGACATGAAACGCTGCATCTTACGGGCACGCTCAACAGTGAGCTTGTCTTCTTCCGACAGCTCATCCATACCCAAAATAGCGATAATATCTTGGAGCGACTTGTAGTCCTGGAGCAGCTTTTGCACACCCGAAGCGACATCGTAGTGCTCCTGACCGACAACGTCAGGGTCAAGCATACGCGACTGCGAGTTCAGGGGGTCGACAGCTGGGTAGATACCAAGCTCGGCAATGGAACGGTCAAGCACTGTCGTGGCATCAAGGTGGGCGAAGGTGGTGGCCGGGGCAGGGTCAGTCACATCGTCAGCGGGAACGTAGACAGCCTGCACCGATGTAATCGAGCCCTTACGTGTGGTCGTGATACGTTCCTGCATGGAACCCATATCCGTCGAGAGGGTGGGCTGGTAACCGACAGCCGATGGGATACGACCAAGCAGGGCAGATGTCTCCGAACCGGCCTGGGTGAAACGGAAAATGTTGTCAATGAAGAGAAGCACATCCTGGCCCTGCTCGTCACGGAAGTACTCGGCGACAGTCAGACCCGTCAGGGCAACACGGGCACGGGCACCCGGGGGCTCGTTCATCTGACCGAACACAAGAGACACTTTCGAGTCACCTTCGAGGTTAATGACACCCGTCTCAATCATTTCGTGGTACAGGTCATTGCCCTCACGAGTACGCTCACCGACACCAGTGAATACGGAGAAACCACCGTGGGCCTTGGCAATGTTGTTGATAAGTTCCTGAATCAACACGGTCTTACCGACACCGGCACCACCGAAAAGACCAATCTTACCACCACGGGCGTATGGAGCAATCAGGTCAACAACTTTGATACCCGTCTCGAGAATTTCAGCATCTGTAGACTGCTCAACGAAGGCCGGGGGGTCACGGTGAATAGGGCGGTACGAGTCCGTCTTAACGGGACCACGCTCGTCAATGGGCTCACCAATGACGTTCAAGATACGGCCCAGCGTACCATCACCGACAGGGATAGTGATGGGGGCACCAGTGTCCAGGACCTTCTGGCCACGCACCAGACCCTCAGTACCGTCCATGGCAATGCAACGGACAGTGTTCTCACCAAGGTGCTGGGCGACCTCAAGAACGAGGCGGCCACCGTTCTTCATGTCCTGGACCTCCAGGGCGTTGAAAATGGCTGGAAGCTGCTCACCCGTGAAGTGAACGTCAACAACGGCACCGATAACGGCGCGGATGTTGCCAACTTGGCCAGCACCCGAGGCGGCCTCAGTCGCAAGACCACGAGCTAAATTGTGTTAGTCATCTGTTCTGATCAGATAAAGGGTGGTTCGTCATACATACCAGGCGTCTTCATGGCCTTTGCGATGCTGGGCACACCAGCCGAGCGCAGCGACGGAGCAGCCACACGGGCGGCTGTCGACAGACCAGCGGCATTCTGGCGAGCCACACGGCTTGCCATGCGAGAAGCGCGCGAAACAGCGCGAACGGCAGAGCGCTGAATGATAGGCATGGCGCTTGGTTTCGCTCAAACAATGAGGTGAGGGGACAAGAAAGTAGCGGAGGTTGGCGCTTCACGTCCCATGACCCGGGTTGGCTGCCCGGCAATCCGCTACCACCCCCGTCAGCCAATTGCAGGCAGCAGAAAGACCGAAACCACCCGGCGTGCGCTATGTTCGTTCATTGCCAGCAAATTTGACTCGGCCGAAAAGCGGGCTCTCTTACTGTAGTGCCTTCTCAACACCCCGTCCCGTGCTCTGCCGCGGTGCACATGTACCAACAATGTTTTCGGCCGAGAAATGACACTCATGGGATCCCAGCTTTGGTGACGCAAGCCACCAGTTCATTTTGCCGCTGACTCTATGAAACTTATATTGTAAACCGTCTCCACATTGTGAGATCAGACCGATCTTACCATGGTTTGGATTTAAATGATATGTCAAACCATTGTTATGACGAGAACGGACGAGATGAAGTCGGACCATGACCGTCTGCGAACGTATCATTCACCATTGTCTCGCCATTTTGAATTCTTTAGATTCGTCATCGTCGTAGTCTGATCTGTCGTCACCCATCTTGACTGAGCTAGGCTGCTCAGACTTGACGATGCCCGAGTCTTGGACCTTGATATTTTCCGGTATTCCTCTAGAAATGGGGTATTACTTTGGTCCTCAGGTTTTTGTTGGTTCTAATGTTTCTCGTTGTTTTCAGGCTTAGAGCTCTGCCCCTCCTTCAGACCCTTATTTGAGCTCCGCTCCCTCCCTTTACGAGTTTCTTGTGGGTATAGTTGAGACTTTGTCTTTCCTAGATTTTTTTCTCTTCGTTTAAACCTTTTTTTGTTTCTCACATTCGCCCGCATTAGTATTCTCACTTCATGTTTCATGTACATGCTTGTTATCTTTCTTCTCCGACTGATGATATTATTGAAGTATCATATTCTAATGTAAGAACATATGCAAGGGGGCTACCCGAGACTGGTAGATGAGGCAAACATGTATAGAGCATCATTAGACTCGCTCTTCCTCGCACCCGATAAGTAAGTGCGAAAGGCCCCACAAGCTGTCCAGCGTCGCTTAATTAGGACTGGCACAGAAGATACAGTGTGCGCAGGGGCAAGGATTATTCAATAAGCTTAACGAAGCATGGATATGACTTAATATGATCAGAAAAGCAATCCCCGAAATGAGTGCTTTTGATACGAGTACGCCAGTAAGGGACGATGTAAGCTCAACTGCGGCCGTGCGCGCACGAAAGGGCTAAGTATCAGGGACCCATCCAATTCCACTCTCACATTCGCAACAGTTTGTGGATGGAGGGACAAGGGTGAAAAGTGGAATGGTCACGTGCGCGTGACAGGGCGCGACGCAGGCCGGGCGCGCGCAAGAAAGCAAGGCAAGGCTAATTCGGTCCTTGATGGACGCTCGTTGGACGACGACCATCCGCCCCCACCCTTTTGGATAGACGGCAAACACGACGATGACATTGCCCGAGCCTATGCCCACGCCCCTCCATGGGTATGTGGGGTTTGATACGTTGACGAAGCAAGTTGAATCAAAGATGATGCGTCGTGGCTTTCAGTTTAATGTGATGGTCGTGGGCCAGACAGGACTGGGAAAGAGCACGATGATCAACACGCTGTTTTCGTCGCGATTGCTTGAAAGCAAGGGCCGAATGGACCCGTCAGATGAGATCCGTCAGACTACTTCGATTAGCACGGCTTCACACGGTACGTTGACCGATATGTACTGACACCCATAACAGTGATTATTGAGAATGGAGTGAAGCTCAAGCTAAACCTGATTGACACACCTGGGTACGGTGACCTCATCAATAACGAGCACTGGTATGTACTGACTTGAAAGACCTTGAGTTACGGTGGTTCTAACATATTCACAGCTGGGAAACCATTATCAAGTACATCAAGGACCAATACAGCATTTACCTGCGCAAGGAGCTGACGGCTGTGCGTGAACGACACATTCCCGACACTCGAGTGCATGTGGTGTTGTTCTTTATCAATCCATCGGGCCACTCGCTGCGCCAGATTGATATTCAAGTACTGAAGAAGCTAGGCGATATTGCGAATGTAATTCCTGTGATCGCCAAGGCCGATACGCTTACTCTCGAGGAGCGTGATCTGTTCAAGCAGCGAGTGCGTGCAGAACTGCAAAACAACAACATTCGAGTGTACCCATTTGACCACGAAGACTATGACGAGGAAGAGCGTGAGCTGAGCAGCCAGGTGCAGGCCATGCTACCGTTTGCAGTTGTTGGCTCTACGAAGGTATACGACGTCGATGGTATGCCTGTGCGTGGCCGCCAATCGCGGTGTGGCATGATCAACATCGAGGACCCGATGCACTGCGAGTTTGTGCCGTTCCGCAATTTCTTATTGCGCACAAACTTGCATGACCTGATTGACACGACGGCGCATACGTACTACGAGTCGTTCCGCTCGAAGCAGCTCTTGGCCCTGAAGGAAAGCAGTGCAAAGCATCAGCAGCAACAGCAACAAACGCACCACTAGTCGCATGCACGGAATTTCAATTGTTTGGGCGCTCGTCCCGGTCCCTTTCACTCCCGTTTTCCTCTCTGATTCCCGCTCTTGTTCAGCCTAGCGCCGCCCTTCTACTTCGTGTAGACATATGGCTTGCATGGCACGCATTGATCCATAGTGTATGTTTGCAGGCATGAGCATAGATTGACAAAGAACGCTTGTCGATAGAATTGTGCTACAAGCGCCAGCAAAATGGGGCGAGGGCCGCAGCATAGGCGGCACTGGCGGCGCCCCGGCTTGATACTAGGGATGAAGGCATGAATACAAGTACGTACGTAGAGCACTACCAGTGTGTCTACGAAGGATCCACATCATATGCGTGCACTGTTGAGGAAGTACGCACGCATGCCGTGAGATGCGAGCTCGGCCTTGGCCTGATCGAACGTGTGGCCTTTTTCATGGTTATGACGCCAGATGATCCGGTAGTACCACAAGTGACCAACGCCTTGCGCGAAAAAGCCAAGCGTCGATACGAGACTGAATGCGCCCGAAACCCAATGGCTGTTTGCCAAAAGTCGAATGGTCATCAGAGCGCCCGCACAGCCGGTGGCCCATACACCAATGAACGCATAAAGAGAAAAAAGCAGGTGGCAACCACAGAACAGGAAGTATATGTAGTAAAAGAGCGAATGTTCCTTCATAAGACCGTAGTACAAAGGGCGGAACCATAGGAAAAAACTAGCGCCTCCAACGCCAACCATGTAGATGATGCTCATGACCAGATCACTGATTTTTCCCTGAAGGATCAGTAGGAGTAGACACGTCACAAAGTTCCACACGAGCGTGGCGGCAAGCAGAAGCCACAGGTGGTACACGTCTTTCATGATCCATTGCGAGTCAGGAGGAATTTCACCTGCGATATCCTGATACACAATGGGGTAGAACGGTGGCCAGTTGTTCCTTCCGAATTGTCGCATACGCTCAGTCCGCGCATCCAGCTCACGCTCGCGCTCTTCAATTTCGCGTTCGCGGCGTTCAAGATCATCCATGCGCATAGTTGTCGCTGGTGCTGTTCCATGTGTGCTTGTTGGATAGATCTCTTCCTGCTCGTCCAGATCCACTCGCGCAGAGTACACACTGTCGCCACGCTTCAGCGATGTCGTTTCGAACGGATTTGACTCCAAGTCATCTACGTCGCCGCCCATCACGGCACTTTTTATGGATGGGTCATCAAAAGGATCCGCACCGCCCGGCACTTGCGCTTGGCGTGCCATACTGCGTGAACGTATACGTGTACGTGTTTGCACGCGAGGGACTGTTGAGAGAGCTGGTCCTTGGCAGGAGGCCAACCAAATGCAATGTTGCGCGTGTGAGTGAATCCCACATCAGTGTGCCACGTGGCTATCCGACCCAACGCGTGTGGTTGCAATTGTGGCAACTCTGCCGCTGGTGCAGAGAGGCCTAGAATACGTGCGTGTGCGTGTGCGTGTGTGTGTATTTTAAGTGTGACGCGTGTCGTGCGTGTCGAGTGACGAAGTGAATGTCATCACCGATCACCAAGGTGCGCTTGCGCAGGTCCCACGCTGGAGATGCGAGCGAAGAGCCACGGAAGAGCGCGCGCATTGTGGAGCGTGCAAACTCGACGGAGCCGCCAGTGCCGACAGCCGACGATGTCGCTTCGATGGGACGTGCAGTCCTAGAACGCGTCACTAGTGAGCGTGATCAACGCGATGATGGACTGCTGGCAGATCCCTTTTTCAAATTGCCCAGTCAAAGACAGTACCCAGAGTACTACGTGGTGATTCGGCGCCCCATCTCACTAGCGGAAGTGCGCCAGAAACTGAAGCAAAAAGAGTATGCATTTCTACAAGACTTTAAGCAGGATCTCGAGCTCATGTGCACGAATGCAAAGCGTTTCAATGTTCGCGATAGCGATATCTGGCTTAAAGCTCGCGACTTGCACAGTTTGGTCAAAGATGCGTGTGCTGAAGCGTATGATGAATGGCTCAGCCACGCCGACCAGCGTTTGGAGAAGGTGCCCATGCGGAGCCACAAGATTACGCTCCGCGCGCCGCGTTCTTCGACCGTGGAAGCGCCGGTCATTCAAACTGACAAGAAAACAAACCCAGCCACCACGGACGCCCCCATGGTGTCTTCTTCCTCCACCTCTGCACCGTCGAAGCCCGAGGTGCACGCGTCTGAAAACGGATCGAAACCGATGCCGGCGCAAGACTCAGCAGCAGCGCCTACGCCTGGCTCGGCTGGCGCTGTAGGAGTGGCTTCAGCTGCTGCTCCAGATACTTCAGCCACACCTGAGGCCGCCTCCCCACACACACCGGCGACGCCGGCCAAGATGGCTGTGCCGTCCACCTCGGTCTCACAGACTACATCTCCCGGACCAGCTGAGCATGCCGAGCAGAGTGCACCGTCTGCTCCAGCCGCATCCACGACATCCTCTACGCCGCATACATCTGCCGCACCAGCAAAGACAACGACCACAACGCCCATGTCAACAGCATCCACTTCTCGTCCATCGACCATGACACCAGGGCTGGCCACGTCCACGCCTGACTCACAACGCACGTACTCGCCGACCGTGGCGCGCATCATCGAGTCTGCATCTCAACCAAACCAGAGTCCCACGGTTCCGTCGCCCACGACAGCGTCGTACCTGGCTGAACGACGACGTCGTGGCGCTCCACGAGGAAAACGACTCAAGGCCATGCTCCGCTGGGCCGTGCAAAATATGGTGGCAGCACAAGACTTGCAGGGTCACGCGTACTCAGAGATGTTCATGGAGCTGCCGTCTCGTGACGAGTACCCGGACTACTACCAGTTTATTCGACAGCCGCTGTGCTTCGCGGACATTGAGCGCAAGCTAGACTTGAAAGAGTACATTAACCCACATGCACTAGTATCGGACATTCGTTTGATGCTGAGTAATGCACAGTTCTACAATGAAGAAGGCTCTCAAATATGGAATGATGCTCAAGCACTTTGGCGACATCTAGATAATGTGCTTATCCCCGGCTTGCTTGCAGAAGGATTTACTCTGGACCCCAATGACCACCGTCAAGCAGCCTTGCCGCCAGGTACCCCTGGCGCTGTGCCGCCGCCACCACCATCGGTGTCAACGCAGACGCCACCCATTGTGCATGTCCGAAACCCAATGCCCACAGCCTCGACGGCAGCCATGCCATTGCCCGCGAAAGCACCAACTCAATCGCACACACAAACAGCTGATATGATGTCCGTCCAAACGCCAGGTTCTATGACATCGCCCATACAAATGCCGATTTCGAGGATGCCGATGGCAGGTCCAAAGCTTATGCCCAAACAGATGCCGTCAGCGCCGGAAGCGACCTCGTCAGCTTCAGCTTCGGCGTCGGCGTCGGTGGCGCCATTTCCAACCACGAAGGCAACTGTGTCGATACTTGGATCAGCGCGTCCTGCTGGCGTACATGCCATATCAACACCCACAACTGCCGCGGCAGTGCCATCCACAGCTGTGCCTTTGGATCGCGTGATTCGAGACATGGATTCAAAGACCTGGCCGCCACACCCAACGGCCTTTCTGGCACCAGATTCGTGCATGTCGGAGAAAGAAAGCTCAGCAGTGTTGGCGACGCATCCATTGCCACCATGGACCTCGTTGCATGTATATACAGACGGCGACAAGTCACAGGCCCACGCGCACATACGCCTTGATAAGTGTCCATCACATGCGCTGGCACTTCCACCAGGCACACGCTCAACACAGTGGCGTTGGATCGTGGACAAGGATATGCCGCAGGCGGGCGTGCGCGTCCTGTTGGATGGACTGGAGGCACAAGGTCACTGGGATGGTTCATCGTATGCGGTGACGTGGAACATGCCTGCAGGAGAACATGTGCTTGAGGCGCTCTGGTTTCGAGACAATGGCTCGCCAGCTGGTCGCGCACACATTTACATTCATAGTCCTTGAGTAGGTAGGGACCATGGACGAATCGTCGGCAGCATGCATCGTTGGTCCCATCCGATGAATGGCATCCGAGTCATGGGTCTCTCCCCAGGCATTCACCCAACTTGACGCGCACTTTTGGGCACCTGTGCAACACTGCGTCACTCTCAGTCTTTCATGGTCTTTTTTTTCTCTTTTCATACCGGGAGACAGATACTCGTCGGATGGACTCATTCAACAAGCCAGCGAGCACTCAGATTATCAAGGAATGAGCGCGCCATTCGGGCAGCTTGGGGCGCATGTTGCGAAGTGACCGAGTCAAGTAGCTGAGCTGTTGTGCTAGTGCGCGACGAGACATCATGCGTCGGTCGCGTCAGTAAACGCGCCCACGCGCTACCGGCGCGATTCTCCCGACGCGTTACACTTGGAACGCCTGCATGCGCCGGTAGATCCGCCATCGCGGCTAGAATACTCGGCATGTGATCAGGAGGTGCCAAGGTGAGCGCATGTGCAAGCACTTGAGCACGCGTTTGCTCGTCAGTCCACAACGGATTCTTTGCTAGTTGGAAGCAAGTGCGCCACGCAGCATCATATGCCTCGACATTCGTCGCGCGATCGATGGCCTGCACACGTGTTACAAGTCGCTCACACTCACGGCAAGCAGCGACCAAATCGCCATTGGCCGCTGCAGCATCGACGAGCATGGCCGAAATACGTACGGCATTGTCTGTCGATCCACTGCCTTCACTGCACGCTTCGCCCAGGGACCGAATCTGCCGTGTTTGGTACGCGTCCCTGTTGTACGCCAGCACACGGGCAAAGAGCTCGAGCTTCTGTGGCACCGCTCGGACCCGCCGAGGCGTGAGCGGTTCAGCAGATGATGGCCAGGCGTATTCGTGCAGGCGCGCAAGCAAGTTGAGGAATGCCAATTCATTGCGGATGCGGGTTGTGTGAGGCATGGTCTCAAGTGCTTCGCGCGCACGTTGCAACAAGCCATGCAGCGGATCACACGTAGGTGTCTGGTCCATCCAGGCCCGAGCTGTCTCTAACACAAGGTCTTCTGCCTGTGTCGCAGTCATATGGCATGCAAGGGACGGGCATATGACCGGCAGTGCCTGCACTACCTCGTTGAACACAACGGGTTCGCGTGCGAGCAAGAGCTGGCGGAAGAATGTGCGGACACAGGTGACTGGGAGACGCGGGCGATGCACACCAATCCACGGCGCAAGCGCACAGAGAACGCGTTCGATGGCATGTCGTTCATTCCCACGCTGTGCCAACGCATGCTGTACGAGCTCGGATGTCACTTCATGCGCTCGGTGCGCTTGTACATCATCGGCCCAAAAGAAACGCGGCGCATGTGAATGTGCGCCGGCTCGCGAGAGTGCAACCGTCATGTCAACAAGCACACGAAAATCACGCAGTCCCTCGGCCAGCAGAGACGGCGAAACGACAGTAAGTCGCTGCGACAAAGCATAAGGATTGGCATCGAGTGTGCGAGCAAGTACAAGGTACAGAGAAGACGGCGGCTTGTCAGGACGAGCATCGCCGAGACCGGCCGCTTCAACTTCGTCACCATGGAGCGGTGAGGCGTGTCCATCTTCCAGTGCGTGTACAAGCTTCGAATACATGGAGAGAGACGTAGCATCAACGGCCTCAGACGTCCCCACAACTGCCAGCACAAGACGAGCACGATCTGCATCGCTTAGCCACGGATGCGGGCGAGCCATCATTGCTTCGATGAAAGTCAGCACACGTGCATGCGGTTGAGTATCCAAAGCCACCAGCATCATGTACACACCCCATTCACTGGGCGTGAAGGCAGGGAGAGCATGTGCATCTGCATACGTGCCGCGCTGCAGGAAAGGAAGGACCGAGTCGTGCAAGTGCTGTATGACCAGGTCCGGTGGCAATGGCTGACTGGTAACGAGGCTAACTAGCTCAGATGCACGCGCACGATGCAGAGTCGTGATAGAGTAGGCATCACCAGCATGTAAATCATACACAAGCATGTGAAGAAAAGAGAGTTCTTCTGCAGCTGTCCGCAACGGCACCAGACCTAAACGCTCGCCCGCTTTGGCAAGATCCAGCGCGGCATCAACAAGGCCCAAGCGACCTTCTAGTTCACTCACCACACCCATATACCAGTCGGACAGAGCATCAGGTGGTGCTGACGGTGCGACGGGATGAATCGCAGCACCACGAAGAGAAAGCGCCGTAATGACGGCTGGGTGCTCGACCCAGAGCGCAGCGGTCGCGAGACTCGTCGGCGTTGGCGCAGCCAGTGCATCAATCCACGCTCCACTCTCGCGATCCTCAACAGGCAGACGTGTGCCCGGCAAGAGGCGTAGTTGCAAGAGGCGCTCTGGCGAGACGCCACCGGCCGTCAGCAGCATATGCAGGAGACCAAAGCGGTGCGGATACAGTGAGCGTGCAACCGTAGCATGTGTTCCGATCAGCGCACGCAAGCCACGCTCATTGCCAGCGAGGCACAAGTTCTGTGCGTGCTCAAGAAAGGGTATATCGGCAAGAGCCGCTAAGTCCGATTCAACGTGCGCAGATTTCGATCGGGACTGAGGAATACTCAAAAGCCATCTCATGTGCCAGAGCTTGCGCCGCAAAATAACGCGTGGCAGCCGATGTGGATCTGCATCGAGCCATTCCAAGATCAGGTCCGCTGTCGACACGGTCGCTGAGCGACGCCGCTTGGCTTCATTCGCTATTCCTTGTACTTCTTGGTCAAACGAGGCAGTGCGCTCCGTAGCATAGTTTAGCACGCGCTCTGCATCGACAGCGAGCCACTGTACGCCAGAGCGAACGGCTGCAATAGCCGCAGCTGCGACCCACCACGCATCGTCGATCGCTGCGAGTGACGTCAGCACACTCTCAGCGTCACTCGGTAAGGACGAGAGGAACGCCCGTTTCTGGGCCGCTGCTTGATGGCGATCCATCATCCAGTTGTTTCCTCCTCTTAGATACCCGCAGCTGCAGCAAGTTGGAGACTGACGAACCCTTCGCGGCGGTCCGTGCTCGTCCCTCAAAAAAATCTGAATATATTCTTGACGACGCGTCGCCTCGAGGATACTGCCGGCCGATTCAAAGATAGAATTTCTTAGCCTTCGAACAACTTGCTGACTCATGTGTTCGAGTGACTCTGAGAGTCAGCCCGTGTCTAACCTATTAGGCCAGTATTCCTCGCACGCCCCACGAATTTGACCTACGCAGGATCGACGCTGGTCACGCCCGAAGCCCCTCCACCCCTCCCCACCCACTTCGCGAAAGGGCCGCGTGACCTGAGGCCCGCCGCCTTGCATTGGATATATCGGCCACACGTGGACAGCTTATGCGAGGCATGCCAGCGTGGAATGCACGTGCGTGCGTGCACAAGCCAAGTCCCCCAACATCGCCGCGTGACGCACGGCCCGGCTACCGAGCATAGTGCCGCGTGTGCAAGAGAATAAGAAGCGAGCGATATGGAATTCCTAACCGCGTTTGTTCCTTACTTACCCACAAGCTAGCGGCACGCGTCCTGTAGCGCAACGTACTGAGAGTCCATCTGCTATACAAGTTGGGCCTTCTGCTCCCTACAGACCAATCCTCTGCTTGACAAGTGTTGGTTGTCCTGTCGTTCCTGAAGCTTAAGGTTGTGCTGTCTACATTTGCACGTCGTTCCTAGAGGCACTTGACTGGCTCGACCTTTACCCTTACTATTTCTTGTCAATTGGACTTTTTGTCTAGTAACTTTTATTGCAACATCCTTCGATATCTCTTTCTTTCTTTCTCTCTTTCTTCCTCTCTCTCTCTCTCTCTTTCTTTCTTCCTCTCTCTCTCCATCACGAATCCTTCCTCACGTCTCTATTTTTAAATCGCCATGTGGGAAAGCGTTAGTGCACTTATTCCAGCCATGCTCGAGCGTCTTCAGGTCTTAGCCATGAGCCGCGTGGCGCTGGTGATGAGCGGCATTGCCGGTGGAGTTGCTCTTCTTGCTCTGATATGCCAGCCTGTCCGCCAGGCCCTTGTCTTCTCTTATAACTGCTTCCTTCAACCTCTTGGCAAGACGAAGAATCAGGCCGAGCGTCTTGACCGCTTCTACGAACACCAGGCTGGTGTTTACGACGCCACACGCACAGGTCTTTTGCGTGGACGGAAAACAATGCTGAAACTGTGTGCGGCTGAAATGCGTCAGCTGCGTGAAAAGGAGCCACACCGTAAGCTTGTGTGGGCTGACATCGGTGGCGGCACCGGCTGGAACATTGAGCAGATGGACAAGTTCTTCCCCGTCGCCGAGTTTGACCAAATCTATCTGATTGATTTATGCGAGCCGCTTCTCAAGGTCGCTCGAGAGCGCTTCAAGCGTCTCGGCTACAAGAACGTACAAGCTCTGTGCCAGAACGCCAAGGACTTCACTCTACCCGGCTTGGATCCTGAGCAAAAGGTGGACCTCTTTACATGCTCGTACTCGATTTCCATGATCCCACCCTTCTATGCCGTGTTGGATAGGATCAACGAGTTCCTTGACCCGAAAGTCGGTGTATTTGGCGTGGCTGACTTTTACGTGTCTAGCAGTGAATCAACGTCTGACCAGCTGACACTCGTTGGTGGCTCAATTATGCGCCGCTGCCACTGGCTCAACTCGTGGTTCTGGCGTCACTGGTTCGCACTTGACCATATTGAACTGCATCCAGCCCGTCGCGATTACCTCGAGCACAAGTTTGGCACGCTCAAGTGTTTCAACGGACGCAACAACTTTGTCATCCCGTACCTTGTGCAAATTCCTTATTACGTGTGGCTTGGTGTATCGCGTCAACGCGACACGAGCAATGCAGCTACGGCGTTCGAAGTTGAGGCGGGCAATCATGTCATTGTGCCGCCGTCGTTCCCCGACGTTGCTCGTGAGCGTCTGAATCAGTCCAAAACTAACAACATGTCGACCGAGGGTGCGATCGAAAGGCTCAAAGGAGACAGCTCCATGCAGTGGCCTCAGAGTTCGTTCCACTATCAAAAGAAGCTGTGGCGTCTGCCATTCGTCGATGACCGCTTCAGTGATATGTTCCGCACCTGGATCTATGGCTTCACGTGGGAGGACCCGTACGTTGACATGGAGCATCTGGACCTAGGCCCCAGCGACTCAATTCTCTGCATCACAAGTGCCGGAGACAATGCGTTGCATTATGCAGCGACGGCGAAGCCGCACCGCATTCATGCCGTCGACATGAACCCGTGCCAGGGACACCTGCTGGAGCTGAAGCTCGCCTCCATCGCAACACTCGACTACGCAACGTTCTGGAGCATGTTTGGCGAAGGCAAAATCGACAACTTCCCTGATCTGCTCGACCAGCGCATCTCGCCGCTGTTGTCTTCGCACGCATATCAGTTTTGGAAGTCGAACAACAAGTCGTTTGAGCGTGCATTCTACTTCCGCGGCTACTCTGGCCATGCGCTGCGGCTTGCCAAGGCCGCGTTTAATCTAATGGGTGCCAAAAAAGATGTCGTGGCTATGTGCACGACCAAAGACTTGGCGGAACAGAAGAGGATCTGGGATACGAAAGTCCGCAAGACCATCATCAATGAGACTTTGATTCGTGTTTTCCTCTCGAACCCTGCCTTCCTCTGGAATGCGCTAGGTGTTCCGATCAACCAGTTTGACATATTCAAAAACGAAGGCTGCTCAGTGGAGCAGTTTGCCGTCGATACACTCGACCCAATACCGGCTCGCTCGCTTATGTCGACGGACAATTACCACTACCGCCTCTGTCTTATGGGCAACTACAGTCATGAGAGCTGTCCCCTTTACCTCAAAGAAGATGCATTCAACGCGCTGAAGGCCGATAATGCCAAGGCGCTTGACTGCTTCCGCCTCCACACGGATGCAATCGTCACCGTGCTCCGTGGAATGCAGGACGCAAGCTTGACCCGCGCTATCCTCATGGACCACATGGACTGGTTCAATCCCGTGGAAGACTCGGTACCTATGCCGTCATTGGACGCGGCTCGCAACGAAGAGGACAAGTCAGTCGCTGACCTCGATCGTGAGGTCGTGGAGCTCGCTCGCGTCATTTGTAAGGGCGGCGCCGTGTTCTGGCGCAGTGCTGCCAAACACCCGTGGTACTCCCAGCGCTTCGAGAAAGCTGGCTTCCGTGTCGCCCCCATCCACATCCGTGAGACGGGCAAGCCCATCGATAATGTCAACATGTACGCATCATTCTACAAGGCTGTGCGGATGTAGACGCTATAGACCGAAATTGCAAAGGGCGCTGGCGTCGCTCATACCCTTTAGAATGTTGAGGGTAATGGACCAATCACCTAGGTCGGAATTCTGGGGTTGACCAACACCGTGGTTGCGACTGATGGGAGGCCCTGTGCCTGTTTTCGCCGCATGCCACTAAGTGTGGAGGACCATGCAGGGGGGTCAGGCCTGACCATGAGGGATCAAGGCACACTCACGTGATACCTTGAAGGCGTTCAGCGCCTTCACGAACGACATAACCCAACTCGAGAAAGACACCCAGTCAGCCACACACAGACCCGTGGGGGCGCGGCTCACAGCAGCATGTTTGAAAAGTCGCTCACGTCTCTGATCAAGGGACTACGCTCACATCGAGGAAAGGATGAAGCCAAGTACATAGCACAAATGACAGAAGAAATCCGCAGTGAAATCAAGAGCGCGGACATGGACATCAAGGCCGAGGCTGTGCTGAAGCTCGCTTACCTGCACATGCTTGGTTACAGAATCTCTAGTGCATCTTTCCATATTGTAGAGACGATGGCATCGTCCAACTACCGGATCAAATTCATCGGATACTTGGCCGCATCACTTTGTTTTTCCGAAGACACAGAAGTATTGATCCTCGCCACCAACCTCATCAAGAAAGACTTACATGCAGCATCCCCTCTCGATGCGCTGGCTGCTTTAAATGGCCTTTCCCATATCATCACACAGGAGCTTGCACGGCACCTTGCAGACGACGTCATAATGATGCTTACGCACACGCGCGCGCTTGTGCGCAAACGCGCCGTGCTTGTCCTATACCAGGTCATTCTACAATGTCCCGAGGTTTTGGATCGCACGTACGAACGTATCCGTGATTTGTTATGCGACAATGACCAGAGTGTTGTTACTGCTACGGTAAATGTGCTTTGTGAGCTGGCACGCCGAAATCCTGCGCCCTTCGTCCCCCTTTCTCCGCAGCTCTTTGAGATCCTCACGTCTTCTAGCAACAATTGGCTTCTTATCAAAGTGATCAAACTATTTGGAGCTCTCACCCCTGTTGAACCGCGTCTAGTTCGCAAGCTTGTAAAGCCCGTCTCATCCATCATTTCGACAACTCCAGCCATGAGCCTACTGTATGAATGTATACACACCGCGATCATCGGGGGCATGCTTGAGAGGCCAGATAGCGATGAGCTGGCCTATCGCTGCGTTGAAAATCTTGGTCGCTTCCTGCAAGATAGCGATCAAAACCTGCGCTATATATCTCTTCTTGCCCTGGATAAGCTTACACCTTCACATCCACATCTTGTCGCCCAGCACCAACAACTTATCCTCGAGTCAATGTGGCACCCCGATTTCACCATTCGATTGCGTGCTTTGGAGCTGGTCGTGCGCCTTGCATCTGACCCACTTTCGCTACGTCCCATTGTCGACTTCCTTGTAATGTACCTCAGTTCCTCCGAAGACATCTCGTCATCACCAAGTGCAGCACAAATGCTACAAAAGACGCTGGATGCAGACAAAGCCCACGTCCTTGAGCCTTCAGTTTCGTCGCATATTACATTTTCGGCCCTCAAAAAATTTCATGTACAAGTTGCCGAGAGTATTCTCGACGTGGGCTGTGCCAACAAATTTCGTCACGTCCGTGATCCTTCTTGGTACTTGAATGTACTCATCCGTCTTGCACAGATGGTCGATGCGAGCATCGTGTCTCGCATTTCAGACCAGCTCACCGACTTTGTATTTATGCACGAATCCGTTCAGGCAGAGGCGTGTGCAATGCTTTTACCTCTGCTTTTGAACGAAAATATCTACAATCGAGAAAATCCCCTATCAAATTTGCTGCGTGCCGGTGCACTGATCACTAGCGAATTCGTCGAGCATATGCAATCCATCCCAGATGTTGTCCAGTCCCTTCTTCGAGATGAAACGCACGATCTGCCTTCGCGAACGGTCGCAGTCTTGGTACACAGTGCGCTAAAGATTTTTGCTTATTGGACCGCTCAACTTTCTCAGAACTGGAACCAAGGTGCGAAAAAGTCTCTCGAGTGTGTTACAGAGTACTTGGTGCATCATCTCGTAACACTTTCTCAAAAGGACGATGCTGAGGTGTATGAACGCTGCAAAGAAGGACTTCAGCTCTTTGTTCTTCTTCAAAATGGCATCAAGGGCTCAGATGTGCAAGATAAGGCCCCTGTACCTGATTCGACTCAGGAATGGGGAGATGCAACGATACCTGAAAGCACGGCGCCCCGTGCATTACATCTTCTTTTGCCTCTATTTCATGTGCGCTCAGAAATCCTCGATCCACCAGCGCCGCTGCCCTCATCTATGGACTTACATGCATGGATCGTGTCGGAATCTTCGTGGAAGCAAATGCTCGATGCAGTTGAGCCCATATCCAAGCCACCAGGCAGTCGTTCGAAAATGCTTGAAGGACACACGAGTATCCAGAAAGCATCGACCTCAGCGTCTACCTTGCTCCCCGATGCAAGCAGCACCTTAGCCCGTGCATCCTCTGTGCGTTCGTCATCGGGACCAGAGCACGGATCCAAGGCATTGTCTGCAAGAGATCACTCGGACAATCCCTTCTACCTCACGAGCAAGCCGCGCATGAAAAAGTCCAGTCGAAAAAAACATTCTGACATTGCACGACCGTCTGAACCAAAACCAGAGTTTGACGACCTCCAAGACATTCCGATTGTGAAACTAGATTTATCTGATCTAACTCCTCAGAAGAACCATGATACCCCAACTCCCCGGACAAGCTCACAGGTTCGACCCAAAGTTGTGTCCCACAAGAAAAGCGCTCGCCGAAAGTAGTTACCTTCGTCGACGAATCTCGTTGACTCTCGGCGTTTCTATGGACCCGATTTACCTTCCTCTGATCACCCTTTACTACTACTTTAGTCAATACGCGTCGTAAATATGTAATGGGTGTCTGTCGAATAGCTTACCTGCGTTGATTTTTCCCAAACGCGCGTAACACGCAACTTTCATTGTCGTTAATGACCGAGGATAGTATGTGCGGAAAGGCGCTAGTGCTGGTTTGCTCACGCATTCTAAGCCAAGAATACTGGTGATGTTCAAAAGACCATCTCCATTGCCATTCTAGTTGCGGGACAGCCGCCAAAAGAGATGGCAGAGAAGTATGGTGGATTCGAGTATATGTTTCGCAATGCACTTGCAGAAGCCCTAGGCGTCATACCGCGTCATCATTGGCACCCAAAAATTTCGCTTCATTTGCAGGCATTCAATGTAATGATGGCCGAGTTCCCAGACATTGCACAATTGGATGATGGCATGTGGGATGCCGTGATCGTCACAGGAAGTCGTACGTACGCGCAACGTCTTTCTCTTTAGTCCCCTCTTTCTTTTGACCCACTTACTTACACGGACAGCCGCATCTGCAATGGAGGAGAACGTTTTGTGGATGGATGTGCTAACTAAATACCTTTCGCATCTTGTATACGAGCATCCGCTTGTCCGTATTATTGGAATTGGTTTTGGGCATCAGCTGATTGCACGCGCCTTTGACGGCAAAGTCTCTCATGACAAAAATCGTGCAGAGGTACGTGCCTTGTACTATCTAGAGGAGGAATGGTACTAACGGACACAGTTCGGTGTGACGCGGTTCAAGCTGACACAAGAGGGCACTGACATTCTTTCCCCATTTGAGAAGGAAACAGAGTGGGTACGTAGGATGGAATGCATCAATACTACGATGCGAGAGAGTCTGTATGATAAGACCGGCGCAAACTCACACTTTGGACAGGCATTGGAACAAGCGCACATGGACTACGTTTCAGAGATACCACCGCCCGTGGAAGGAGATGAGTGGCAGTCTCTAGGTGGAAATGAAAAGTGTCCAATACAGGGACTAACTTTGCACTATCCAACGGAGGCGCCGCCGCTTCCCTCCTCTGTCAAGACTTCTACATATGTTGCCTTTGACGTGGAAGACAACGTAACGGGTGCATCGGGGCCTATGCCCGTCCGAAGTGTGCACGTCCTTACCCTGCAAGGACATCCGGAGTACAACGCCTCTGTCATGCAGGATGTATTATCATTCGTCCATGCATCTGGTTTGATTAATGAAAAGGAATTCCATGATGGCCAGGTTCGCGCCAATGAAAAACAACAGAATCTTGAAACCGCCAAAATTTTACTGGGTATGCTCGGAATGGAACCTGCAACGGTCGACATCGACCCGATGGCCCAATAAGTTAATGCAAATGCTCGGAGCAACAAAACTCTCGTAGCAATCGGGTAGCTTCATGACACGCGACTAGCCCTAATTTGGACAAATCACATGATGCAAGCGCTCTAATTCCGAGAAAAGGTGCTGTAATCTTGGCACAGGAATGCAGTTGGAACAAATGATTTTCTCGGCACCGATGAGTGCGGCCAGTTTCGTCGGTGACGCGTGATTCAAAACAAATATCCAGGGACGCGCAATATAAGTGTCCAACCGGCAATCTTGGTTCCGTCACTGGGGTTTAATCGTTAATCTAATCCCGCTAAAAGAGACAACGGAAGAGAAACAGCGACAGACTTTCTGCTGCGTTGGAACCCGAGTTTGGAGCCCGCTATGTATGTCGTCGCACCGGCTTTACCAGCCCCTTACAAGTGGCTTCAGGTCCCTTTAAGTGCGCTGCATACGGATCGATGGCCTGGCTACTTCGCCATGTGGCCAGAGCGATCCAATATACGTTCATACTATGTAATGATCCCTGCCGAGCTCAAAGATGCATTTTTCCGCAACCCTAGCATGCGTGATGCTTCGCAGTGGTCACTGGCAGTTATTGCTACAGCCACGGTAGTAACTAGTGCCATGGCACTTTATTATTATGCAACATACAATGGATTCGAGCCTGCTAACTTGAATCTTGGCTATTATGTTTCTTTGCTGAGCCCACAGGAGTTTAATTGGACATCAGGATTCTCTTTCAGCTTTTTGGATCTCAATGAAGACGATGAGGAAGATCATGATGATGACGAACATATTGACCCTGAGCTCCTCGATGGCTTTGAGTCTGCAAATTTACATCACTGCTGCAATGTTCGTCTCGTTAGTGCAGATCCGACCAGTGATCTTTGTCACCGTCCGCTCCATATGGACTTGTTGGAAGGTAAAACAAGTCGCAAGCCGTTGTGCTCAGGTATATTGAAGAGTCCTCGAGCTTCAATTTTGAAACAACCGAATCAAAGTGTTTGGTGCGATCTACGAAAGCCAGCGGATACTCCTAATCTGCGGCATTCTCGGAGTTTTCAATATGCGTCCTCCTCTCCGCGAGGATCGTGGGTGAAAGAATACACTATCTCCAAAGGAGGGAAACGCTTGAAGACATGCTCAAGTTCAGACTACTTGACTGTCCCCCCGGAACAAAAATGTCCAGCGTATGAGCGAGCGTCGCACTCCACCAAGAATCCATCACGGAGAGTCTCCCTTACTGAGCCGGACTGGCAACCTTTTGCAGACTCACATTATCGTGCCCGGCAACGAACTGTCCTCGCAAAATTGGTCAAGACATATCTTAACAAGTCGCTTGACTCAACTACGCCCTCCACGCCCACTGAGCAGATGGCTGATAAATTCTTTAAAGAAACGTTGCCGCAAGTTTCATCCTCACCCCTCCGAAATGGATCAGAATTTTGGTTTGAACGTTTCGCTGGATCTACAGCGGCAGGGCGTAAGCGCAGTGATTTCCGTCGTCGCAAAAGAACCCTCGCTGACAGCTTCAACTCGAGCGTATTCGACAAGCTGATCCATTCTCCAAATGCTGCTACGCCCGAATGAAAATTATGATTTCAAATCGAAATCGACCCTTGCAATTCTTGCAGATGCCCCCCGGTCTCATCGTTGTCATTGGATTTTTCTGTAAATGGTTGGGTTTTTGAGTCCTTGATGTGATGGTAAGGAATGTTTTTAAGGATGGTTGTGCCTCAAGCTATTTTGCATAATCGCTTTGCCGCTCTTTCATCTACAGGTGTAATTCTGGAACAAAAAAAATTGTACACGAAGTTGTGTGTCATGGGCTATAGAATAAAGAATGCGTCAACTGCATTCTCACAATCCTTGGTAGTTCTGTATTAGTGCGTGTAATGGGCTGCGTATATTTTGTACAATTTGGGTTAAAGTTTTGTAACTTTACGTGGACTGCTGACTTAGTTGTGAGTGTGCAAGTTGAGCAACGATTCTCATGGAAAAGCCAGCAAAATTTCAACATGAAAAAATGATAGCCCGACCGAATTTTCGCAAAAGGATTGCGCCAAGGGGGAATCGAACCCCCGGCACAGCTAGTCCACTAATGAAATGGCAAAGCTGTATTTTACCACTAAACCATTGGCGCCTGGCCACGGCGGCACTGCTCTTACTATACTATTTATTGAATTTCAGATGTGTTTCTAGTGGTTATAGCTTCGCGCTATACCTATCCCAGCCCATTATGCAAACCATAGAAACAAGATCTACTCAAATCGCTGTTTTATGGATGTCCGTATATGTTCCAGGATCTGGATAACAGATTTCTCAGCAATAGGGATGATTTGAGAACGCAGTTGCAGATCGGTAAGCCCTTTGCTGGTGCAGAAAGCAAGCTGAGCTTTGATCTGGGACTTGGGCGGATTCATAGGGTTGTAGCCAGAGATGAGAAATGCAAAAACATGCACGCTCTCCGCCTCTTCTTCTTCTTGCGGGGAGGGGTCGATGACAACAAATGCCTCCTCTCGTGAGTCTGTGTCCAAGACACGTTCCCGAGGAGCATTAGTACGATTTAGCACCGCACATGCAGTGGCAAGCACAGTTGCGCGAATGGGTATGTTGGCATCCATCAGAGCTAGCATGGACGCATTGATGGATGCTGCTACTTCAGAACCAAGAAAGGGTTGATCAGGACCTAAAAGTTGTGGCCTGTGCTGAGACTCTTCAATACCTGTGCAAGGTTGGCCATCCAGGGACAGGGGCAAAGTAGAGGACGAGTGCGCAGGGGTCCCAATACTTTGTATACTCAGTTGGATAAGGGATCGGGGATGGTGGTGCAGCAAGATGGCAGATTGGAATAGTGTTCGAATGTCAGTTGCAAGGGATGTCGTTGCGATGCCTAGACGCGTCTGTTAGACTTTGCGGAGTACGAACCTTGGATTCCATTCAGTGGGGATACATGGACCTGGAGTGTAGCCCGATCTGTTAATTCATCACGAAGGCGGACTTCGACCGGTCCTAAAATTGTCGCTGCACTGCATTGAGTGCCTGACAGTATTAGCTAGATTGTTTCCAAGGGATAGTGTGCGTACCAAAAGCAAACATAGAGCTCCCATCGGCACGAGTGAGCCAGCCTAATTTACAGGATAATGTACGTGATGCGTGTAAATTTCGTCGAGACATGTGAATGAGCAACAACTAGACGAAATGTTGACCTTGATGACGGAGCGCTGTAGGACTGGTGTGCCTCGATAAGAACCAGCAGATGCGGTGTAGCAACAACATGTGCTGATGGTGGAGGGAGAATTTTAGTTGTCCACCTACATTTGGCGCTGGACAGCGAATGCGCTGAAGGAAAAATGTGTAAAACCGATGAAAAATGGCAAAATTTTGATAGCGTTACCCCTAGCACTTCGGCGCTGGTATCCTACGCGTAATATCAAAGTGAGAGGTGGGATGTCGACCGATTCCAAGGCACCCGTGCCAAAGAAGCGGAAGGTTCCCGCGGCCTTGCGCCCATTGAAATATGTCGGGATACCAGAGAGCGTGCTTGCATGGAAGCCACGCCTTCCTTCACGTAAGTGGTGCATGTTTTGGGCATCATTGGCAGGACTTGGAGTAGTATACTATGATGACCGACGTCAGTGTAAGAAAATCATGGAAGAATACAAGGAGCGAGTGCGAGGGCTCTCTGAACAATCGATGCACCCGCTTGAGCACCCGCGTAAAGTACTTGTGTACACGGCCAAGTATCCTGGTGACGACAACTACGATGTGGGCGTACGCTTTTTCAAACGCTACGTGAAGCCAATCCTGGTAGCAGGTGCCGTGGATTATGAGATCACTAGCGGAACGAGCTACGGAAATCTGGCGCGTGAACTTCGGAATAGGATTCATCAACGTCGACGCAATCTCGCTGGCGTCGAACCATGGACGACGAACACGGTCGCGGGGACGTCACTTCCCACGACGCTTTCACCTGCCCAATACTTACAGCGCGAGCTCGAAGGGGCAGTCGTACTTATTGGGCGTCCTGCGCTGAAGGAGTGGGCATGGGCACTGAAAGAAGGCTGGGGCACCACCATCCCGGTCAAGCCCGTGGACTTTAGTGAAAAGTTGGCCTCAGAGTTGAGTGAAGATTCCGCATTTGAAGAGATCACTGAAGCGGCGACCTCCAAATCCGACGTTTCCACGAGCACACAGAGCCATGAACGTGACAGTGAAGCTGCATTGCCGGCTGTGCCCACTGTGCCAGGACGTGGTTTCAGTGTCCCTACGCAAGCGGGGCTGCAGTCTATGCAAGGACGCCCACCATTCTCTCCATTTGCCATCCCCCCCTCGGCTGCTCAGAGCCAGAGCGTGGTCACAGAGGCTACGTCCGAATTAGGTAGTGAGCCGGAGCCCGAGTTGCCGCCCATGTCGCCTATTCCTGCACAGCCGCCGATCTGCTTTGTTGACTTCACGAACCTGGTCGGATTCAGCAACATTCCTCGCCGTATCGCGCGTTTTTTCTACCGCCGTGAAGACGTGCGGCGTGGCGCAGAGGCTGGATTGAGCATCGTTCTAGGTACGAAGAATGACGCGCGTGAGTTCCAGGCCGGCGACCGTGGCACAATACCACGCGATCCACCCCAAGGGCACGATCTCGATTGGGGGCTCGAGGAAGAGGCATACTATCCAAGTACATTCTTCAAGACGATTAGTAACATTGAAAAGTGGCGTAAGAGTTATTACGAAGAACTTCGCAAAGAGCTCAAGGCGTCGCGAGAAATTGCACGGGGTATTCGCGAGCCCACGAAGGCGGAAAAGCGCGACATGCCTAAGAGTGAGATCGAGCTCCGCGGCCAGCGCTTTGACAAGGAAGAGCAATGGCGCAATTCTGAGCACGGTTTCAAGATTCTCGACCCCGCTGCAGGCGTTGAATGGGACGAAAGCTGGCGAGGATCATTGCGAGTCTTAGTGCCTCGGTCTCCGGATGATCATGTCCCGCGTCGCACGCAGGAGGCTAAAGATAGTTCTGGAGAAGAGGCATCAGTCTCATCGTAGTGACCCGATACACATATTAATTTACGGGACAGCCGATACAACGCGCCATATGCCCCACCAGTTACCCTTCTCCCAGCCGCCTGCCTCCTTGACGATGCAAAGATCATTGCTATGCATGTCTTGAGCACAAGCATGTGCAGCATCATCGACAAGCCCATCTAATTCATTCTCTCGAAACAAGTGATAGTCTTTTTTCAACATGAGTTTAAGTATACGTACATCGTTGGTGCACATCTTCCTGCCCATTCGTGTGCTGCGCAGTCCGAACCCAAGGAACAAGTACGTCCTGCGCCTTTGTAGCATCATGGTGTTCGGCAAGTTGAGCGTCAAAAAGACGTCGTCCTCCGCCGCGTTGTTCGAATGCCCATACATACACCATGAACCGCCCATGTCCATGTTCAGTGCCGACCAAGTGTCGCGGTACTGGGCGAACAAGCCGTATGAGCTCCTTAATCGCGTGCATCCGTCGGATAGGTGTGGAGAAATGATGAATCGTTGCAATGCTTAAAGCATAATCAAATACACCCGTTCTGTAGCCGCTGCACAGCGCATCAGCTACGGTTACTTCATGCATACATCGATGTGTCACATCATTCGTATCGGGGAAATTCGTCAGTGCCGCGTCTAGGAGCGGAGCGCATCGGTCGGATCCGAGCGTTGCGATAGTCGCGCTGTTTTTGCCTTTCATATCTGGTGAAACGTGCTTGCCACCATGGTATCCAAAAACGGACCGTAAATGAAGGTATTTCCCATTTCCACACCCTAAATCTACCCCCACGCTCCCGTCAGGTAAGGTGGCAAGAAATTCTGACACAAGGGGCCATGGCTGGAATAAGCCTATCGCATGCACGTGCTTAGCGCCCACGTACCTTGTAACGGGTACTCGAGAAATGCTCCGCAATTTCGTCATACACACTACGACATAGTGAGCGCACAGCTCATACGTACGCATGCACATTCTGTTGCTCGTATAGAGCCGAGTCCTGCGCATCTAGTGCTGACGTCACCCGAACTGCCCTCGACGCTGGAGTCATGATGCATTCAAATGTGACGTGTGAATGATTCGTGTGTGAGCATCATGTAATCAATTAGACACTGAGCGCTTGTTTACTTTAAGATCTGGTTAGACGTGTCCTCCACTTGTCAGGGTCTCTCCAGACAACACGCGGGTGGGCGCCTGCAAGGCCTGAGGGGGAAAGGGGTGGGAGAGCGTGGGGCGAAACGGCAAATTGTTCGGGAAAAGAGATGCAGGAAAACAGACTTGTCTGGCTCGCGCCACCGTGTCATTCTTGGACATCCTTTGAGGACTCATGTCGATTACTGCTCCAAAGCCTGCATGGAATGGCCTTCCTATTCGTGTTGGTGTAATTGGCGGCTCAGGCCTGTACAAACTAGATGGCATTGATATTGTCGATATCGTAAACCCAGAGACGGTACGTCCCGAATGAATCCATCTGGGGATCATCACAAACTAATGCATGTAAATGTAGCCATGGGGGTACCCTTCATCGCCGATCTCAATCGTGCGCACACCATCGGGCACACTGGTTGCTTTTATTGCGCGTCATGGGCTCACCCACTCAATTTCGCCGACACATGTGCCATCGACAGCGAACATTGCTGCACTCAAGCATCTGGGTGTGCGTGCAATCCTGGCGTTTTCGGCCGTTGGTTCTCTTCGGGAGGAAATTGCGCCAAAAGACTTTGTTATCCCATCGCAGATCATTGACCGGACCAAAGGCATACGACGAGCCTCCTTCTTCGGCGAGGGTGAGGAGCAAAATGTAATTGCGCATGCATCTTTCGGGGACCCTTACGATACACGTCTCTCTCCTATAGTAGAGGAGATTGTTCGCGAAGCGTTGAAGGCACATGCTCCTAATGTCAATGTCCATGCCAACAAAACCGTCATCTGCATGGAGGGCCCTGCCTTCTCGACTCGTGCAGAGTCGGTTATGTATCGTCAATTAGGTGGCGATATTATTAACATGTCTGCGCTTCCAGAGGCCAAGCTTGCTCGAGAGGCTGAGTTGAGCTATGTGCTCATTGCTACAGGTACGTTCCCGTAACGGGGTCAAGGACTGCTTTAGACTTACTCTTTCTTTTTTTTTTTTTTCTTTACCAGCTACGGACTATGATGCTTGGCGTGAAACTTCCGATGTGGTGGATGTAACGGAGGTGCTTCAGTCACTTAATGCGAATGTTCAAGCTTCGAACGTGGTCACTAAGGCACTTGTTGACAAGATCAGTGCTTTGGTCTCGGATGATGATTCAGAGTATTTCTCAAAGATGAATGGAAGCATGAAGAATAACATTATGACGAAACCCGAACATTTGCCAACGCATGTGAAGGACCGTTTGCGTTACTTGCTTCCTTGGTACCCCAACTGAGCATATGAGTGGTTTCATCCATTCGAACGCTGATTCTTTTTGCTAGGTGCACCTCGAATGTTTGCCAAGTTCTATCATGTAGGCTACGTTCCAAGAATTTTCGTAGGGATAGACCGGAAGCTAGTAAGGTCTGGATGGTTTTAGTGGACATGGCTCGCTTTTTGCTCTAGTGTGTCTTTTCAGTCAAACAAAGTGTCCTTACCTACGAATGTAGGCTGAAAATTGGCACGACGAAAAAATTTCGACAAGAGTGAGATTCGAACTCACGCGGGCAGAACCCAATAGCTTAACAACTCATACAGCTGTGCCTATAGCAGGCTACCGCCTTAACCGCTCGGCCATCTTGTCAGCTATGCGTCCAAAACTTTTCGGTTGACAGTATTTGACGTGTTCGACATGTCAAAGCGGCGCGTTTGGCTCTCCGAAGCTGCTGTTACGGATCAATAGTCGGATGTTGTTGAGTAACACAAGCACATGATCCTCGAACTTTGTCCACACATGTTCACCACCAGCCTTGGTTTGCTGTGCTTCATAGCCTAACTGCATTAGGTAGGCACAGTCACGGACTTCAATTTCAAGTTCGTGCAAGGGCTCGGCTGGCCGGTCGGGCATCACGACCTGCGTGAGATCCACTTGGAAATTCTGCTGCGCGTACGACAGGCGGTCTTTTTCACGCACAAATTTTGGCATGTCCATGTCTTTGGGCGTTTCCACGGGGGTCTCTGTATTAATGCTGATCCTGTAATCGTAAGGATGGTTCGGGCAATATACATTCAGATCGGCCACACGCTGCTTCATTACGATGCCATTAGGTACGATCTGTTGCGACGAAGTGTCGCGCGTGACACGGATGTGCTCGTTCTTGCCCGTGGTATCGGACATTTCGTTGTAAAATGAGTCCGTCTCTTTTCGATGTCGATATGACACATGCTCCACTGGAGGCAGTTGGGCACTGTAAGCCACAAGCTCATTCAGTAGCTTGTTATACACGCGATGTTGCCTCATGGACATGTTGCTTTCAAACCTTGTGCCCAACGCACGAGAATCAATGACTACGGGGTGTTAGCGAACTGTAAGCGCACGCGCGTGAGTTTATGGCATCAAGCACGTACTTGTTTCACAGTGTATGGGAAGTTGCAGACGCGCGTTGGTTTTGCGATCGATCAGCAAGCCAATCTTGGCCTCGATTTCCAAGTTCAAGAGACCTTGGCCATGTTGCCAGATCCATTCTGACACTTGCACTGCAAATTCATCTACAGGATCAACACCAAATATCGAACGCGTGGTCTGCGTGGTGCCTGCCATGCTAGTGCCAGAATGGCCGTGTGAACTGTTAACCAAGAGGAAGTATTTCTAGCCAGCTAGGCAAAAATAGGCGTCTTCAAATTCATCTAATGTACAACTGTCGACCTCCACCGTCATTGTCCTAACATTTTTTTGTTCATATATTCTCATGATGCATAACCGTAGATTCCTTACCACCTGTGCCCTTTGTGTGTGTTTCGACCCATTGTCTCCCCCGAGCATCTTCTGGATTACAAGGTAAAAGAACGGAAAAATCGTCTGCACTTGTTTCATAAGCGGTGCAACGCATCATAGCATCGCCACAAGGTTGAGGATGGGCGGCCGAAGGCAGGGCAAAACTACCATACAAAAACCAAGGATCCCGCCAAAGTTCCAAGCAAGTAGCTCTCTTTTTTGGATCGCGTCGTAGGAAACGGGCCGTAATGTGCCGGGCTTGGGGCGTCACGAGCCGCAAAGATGGATCGTATCCGCCATTTGTTGGCTCATCCTCACACAGCTCATTAGTATGTTCTGGCCAGCGCAGTTCGCCCTTGACGATGCGCAGAAGGTGGGCTTTGCGGTCCCGATTCTCGTGGTACACATCTGGACCGTTTCTTTCTCGCGCATTTCTAAATGCGCTCTCCGAGTATGCGTTTTCCTGCGAACTTGACGATAAAAAGGGAATGGCACCAAAGAGCATCGCATACAACACCACTCCCATAGCCCACGTGTCTGTTTTGCGGCCGTCGTAATTCTTCCCTAAAATCAGCTCGGGTGCAGCATACTCTTCAGAGCCACAGCGCGTTTCGAGCATTTGATCTGCTTTCACAAAGCGCGCAAGACCGAAGTCCGTGATTTTGATCAGAGGCATGGGTCCCAGCTCGTTTGAGGTCAATTTCGTGCTTGTCGTGAAAAAAGCATTCGTTAACATGATATTTTCCAGCTTGATGTCACGGTGTACAAGGTTGATGCTGTGCATCCAATGCACTACATGTGCCAATTCGCCAAAGATCCGACGCACAAGCCATTCGCGCTGCGCCACTTGTCGCTGGTGTTTCTCAAGCAGTTCGAAGAGCTCGTATCCATTCACGGCCTCGAGAACCAGCGTGTAATGCGTAGGGGTCCGAAATGAGCGATAGAAACTGACGATGGCCGGATGTGAGATGCGCTTGAGGATCTCGGCCTCGCGCACCCAGCTTACCCGCATGCGCTCGTCAACTTTCCCCGGCTTACAGGCGATCATCTTGAGCGCTACACGCACGGCGCTCGAACTGTTGACAGGCTTAGCGAGAAGTACTTTGCTGAAAGCACCCGTGCCTAGCAAAGACACGACCTGATAAGGCCCGACGCGACCAGAAGATTCGTCTTCTTCTTCCGTCACCAAGTCAATGGACTTGAGCAGCTTGTCATCCAGCATGCATTCACGCTGCTGTTCACTTTGTCGATTGGCATCAGAGACAGCGGCATGCTGCAAGGGACTGATACTGTCGGATCTCATGTGAATCGAGGGCCCATGGACATGACGTGCACCAGACTTCGTCTCTGTCATGGTGTGGTGCTGCAATCGCGCGGCGCTTGCGGGTGGCTCAAGCGAGCGTATCGGCAAGATGGCGTGTTTCAAGGGCGTCTCTAAGTATCCGCCACTAACGATATCGCATGGTTCTGGACGCTGTGGCGAGCTCAAGGCACGTTGCCGGCGCTTGCTGAGCTCTTTAGCGGGACTAGACGTCGATGGGGCGCGGCTGCTGGCGCTGCGGGAGATGCTGGGTGGCGGTTTCGGCGGCGATGGCGCGGCTGTGACCGTGTTGAAAAAGGCATCCGTTTTTGTGTCTGACGGGTGTACTTCCACCCAGCCTTGTGAGCCGTGTGATGAAATCATAGGACTCGGAAGCGCCGTAAGTAACTCGCTAGAAAAGTCGCTCAGAGTGTGCAGGCTTCGCGTCGAGCTAGAAGACCTCTGCATGTTGGATGCGCTAAAGGGATACGACCACGGTTCATCAGATTCTATGTTAGCGAAATTGGATATACCTTTCAAGCCGAGGCCTTGGTTCTCTGGCGGCGAAACATGGTGGGCAGCCGCCATGCTTGCACTGTGATTGATGGCGCCAGGGCCCTCTGTCATACTTGCAGTAGGCGACGTCACATCGATGATGGGCATATTCTGCAGCTGCCGTGTGCCTGGCTTATGTGTGTGACAGTCATCGGTGGGTCCGTGAGGCGCAGGCCAGCCGCTCGGACTCATCGACGTCGAGACGAAAAGAGGGAGAATGAATTACGAACGCCGCCCTCAGTGAAGCGAGCCCTAGTCATCCCGGCCGAACGTGCACGCCCTTCAAGGCCTAATCCCCCCTCACCTTCATTCTATGCATGCACCTATTATGCAGGCAAAATTTCGTGCATACGTGTACACGTACTGAATGACTATATTCATACGTTGGTGGGCTTGGCACATATAGAGTTATTTATGGGAAGCCAGGCCAGGAACGTGTGCGTAGGAAAGAAAACGAGAGCCAAAAACGACTCGAGCCAAGAAGACTGTGGCGTGGCGGGTGCCAACATGTCGGCCTCTAGCTTGAGTTGATGGCGCCTGCTCGGCCCATGGTAACCAGGCGCGCGAAGTCTGCGAGCTGATTGAGTGGGATCGAGCAATGTGCCTGCTGGGCATGGAGACGCTGTGCTTCATGCCAGAATTCCCGCGACACGTCTGACGCCTTGGCACAGATGTCCGCGGGCACACCAGCAATATGAGCGACCTGTGTGCCATACGACGATTCCGCTACGCCTGGCACGAGGCGGTATGTAAACACGACATGACGATGCTCGTCGTCGACACGCACCTCCATGTGCCGATTGGCAAGGCGTGGGTACGTGTCAAGGCTTTGGGCCATCGTAGTGTAGTGGGTCATGAAAAAGCACAAGCACTGTGAACGAGCGACAAGGTGGTACAGTACTGCGTAGGCGATGGCCTGGCCATCAAATGTCGATGTGCCACGGCCAAGCTCATCCATCAAGACGAGTGAGCGCGGCGTCGCTTCGCGGAGAATCTTGGACGCTTCAAGCATTTCCACCATAAATGTCGATTGCCGGCGGAACAGCTGGTCATTCGCACCCATGCGCGATGCGATACGATCAACAGGTGCGATGCGCGCGTGTGTCGCAGGCACATAACACCCCATTTGTGCCAGGATAACGGCGGTGGCTGCGGTGCGGGCGGTGGTGCTTTTACCGGCCATGTTGCCTCCCGTGAGTACCATGACATCTTCAGCATCGGCACCTAATGCCACGTCATTCGGGATAAACTCTGTCGCACCCGTCAAAGAGCTGGGCGCCATGCACGGATGCCGGAGTTGTGTGAAGCGGAACATGGCGGAGTCTTGCTGCACGAGCTCTGGGCGGCACGCCGGCGTGCCGAGTGCCATGGAGCTCTTGGCAAGACTCACGAGACAATCCAGCTGCGCGACCGTTCGTATCGCACGTGCATATGACGGCAAGTCCTGGCGGAACCAGACATATACATCCTCTTGAAAGCGCTTTAGCGCAGCGACGCGAGTCTCACGCGCCTCTTTGAGCTCGCGAATCAACTCGCGGGTTCGAGGTGTGTAGTAGCGTTTGCATGCTTTCGTCTGACTCATCAGGATCCAAGGCGCAGGCACTTTTGTGCGCGCAGGCACTTCGAGTTGGTAGATTTCATTCGTACCCACATGCTTCCACCCTGCCTCGCGTTTCGAGATGCGAAGCTCAGCGACACACCGGTCCTTTTCAGCCTCTAAGCGCGCCTCTGCAGCATGTACGCTATCAACGGCGGCGTCGTACGCTTCGCACTCGCCCTTGACGGGCGTGAAGGAGCCATCGTCATTCGAGACGAAGTGACTCCGAAGCATCTGTGCCAACTCAGCGACGTCTGGCCATTCCCGCAGGAGAGTGACCAGCACACTCGATGGACGAGAGACTGGCGACTCTGACGACGACAAAAGAGTGAGGAGCTGCTCCTTGGCACTGCCAAAGCGCCCGAACGCTCGCAACACAAGCAAAAAGTCTCGAGGACGGCACTTGCCAGCGGCGATACGCGACTGGAGGCGCTCGAGATCAGGGAGTGACTTGGCGAAAGCATCGAAGGCGTCGGCCCAGGCGGGATTCGCATGCAGGTCGTCCACGGCATCGAGACGAGCCTCGATAGCCTCGATCTTGCTTAGAGGCGACGAGAGCCAGAGCTTGAAGAGCCGGCGGCCAAACGGAGTGGTGCACCGATTCAGCAGGCGGTGCAGTGTGCCTTCATCGGAGCCCTCGTCGTTCTGAAGCACATGCAGATGCATGAGGGACTTGGCATCGAGGACGAGAGCGCCTTGCGCATCGGCCGGGGCCGTTTGCACCTGGAAATTGCCGCTGGCACAAAGATCCGTGTCCAAGTTGAGCTGCTCCAAGTACCACAGCAAGCCGCCTAGAGCACAGAGAGCCAGTCCACCCTGTTCAGCAAGAGGCGCGAGGCCGTCTGGCACGCTGTCAAACAGATGTGCGAGGCGCGCACGTGTCGAGATTTCATCAAGGAACTCCGTGTCGGGCTTGAGCATGGTGATCTGACATGTCGTGGGAACGGTATTGCGAATGAGACGAAGTGTCGATGGCGACATGACGCCCTTCTCATGGAGGACCTCCTTGATCCGCAAAGAGCGCAGCAGAGTCTCGAGCTGAGAAAGAACCGCATCATCCTCGAATGTCATGTAGCGGAACTCGGCTGTAGCAGCATCCAGCGTGCAAATGCCGAACTCGGACAAGCCAGATGGCAGGACATGCTCCTTGATACTGATGCAGTAGCTGCTGAGGTCGTCTGCCAGGACACTACCATCGACGATTGTGCCGCTGGTGACAACGTGCCGAAGTTCGCGGCGCACAATGTCGGAGCCGCCGCCACGACTCTTCTCACCGACACGCATACCCTTGGCGACAGCTGTCTCACACTGGTCGACACGGCCGACCTTGTAGCCGAGAGCTAGGAGTTTCGTGGCAAACATGTCGAAGGAGGCTTCTGGCACACCGACCATCTTCATCTTGACACGATCCGTCAGCTTCAGGTCACACTCGCGATGCCCGATGAGTGCATCTTCTTCATACAATTCGTAAAACTTGCCTTTCTGGAAGAACAAGACAGTGTCCCAGTGTTGTTGCTTGATCTCCCAGAACTGTTTTTCAAATGGTGTGAATGACTTCCATGCACTGGGTGGAATATACAGTGTGCGTTTGTCGTAATTCATGTCGCCAGGCCGGTTCATGTCTTTATCGCGGATGTCCAGGAGGAAGTCGTAGGCTTGCTCATTTTCGAGTCGCTTGCGTTTCTCCTCTTGCACGCGCTGCTCTGCTTTAGTGAGGTGTGAATCGGACCTAGGCATGTACATAGGGGGGGTTGGCGTGAGCGGGGGTAACGACGATGTTGCGGGGGAGGCTGAGGCAGCAGCAGGCGCGCGCGCAGATGCGGACGTTTCGGTGGCAATGCGTTGGGAGCCCGCTGGGCGTCCTCGTTTACTCCGTGGCGGCGTTGTTGCTATATCCTGGACGTCTGGGTCCTCTTCCTGCTCATCTGCTGTTGATGGTTCTTCACTTTCCACGACACTCGCATCCTCATCGCTACTCTCCGAGGACGTCTCTGACAGGACAAACTCATCTTGTGACTTGGTATCATCATCGTCATCATCATCATCATCATCATCATCGTCGTCGTCGTCGTCCTCATCAAGCTTCATGTGTCGTTCCGAGTAATTAATGCGTCGAGCCGCACGACGACGCCCTTGTGTTGGAGACGACGATGGCGCGGTCTCCTCCGTCATGGTCACGTCACTTGATGGTGGAGGCGTGAGCGACGACGATGCAGACGAAGTCTTTTGGCTCATGCGTGGCACCTTGGCAGGTCGAGATACGTGCGGTGTAGGTGACGACAATTCATGCTTGGACGAGGACGCGTCACTGGACCGTTCTGCTGTAGGAGGCGGCGTCGACACAGCTGAGGAAGGGTCCTGCGTGCTTGGAGCTTCTTTCGTAGGTGTTGTTTGCTTAGGCGCTTTGCTAAAGAAGCCCAGCAAGGACGTTTGCTTTGCAGCGCCCGCGGACATGAATCCTAGTGCGCGAAGGAACGCGAGGCGAGAGCCCAAGTTGACGCGAGATCGAGGGGTGGAAAAAAAAGGAGGGTGTAGGTGTGGGAGATGCGTGACACGCGTGACGCGCGTGTCGCGCGCGCGACAGGTGGGCGCATGCACAGGGGGGTGACCGTGACCCAGCTCATGGGGCGCGAGACACGCGATGCACACACGTGACTGACTGAACGCGACACGCGCCTATCTCCACACACACACGCACACACGCGTAAGGAGCAGCCAACGGGGCAAGGATAGATGAAAAGACGACATGGGCCAGGAGCGGCGTAGTCGCACTGCGCTCGTGCATGCAAGGAACGCGATCGATCAGGGACAGCATACGAGATTGTACAAACACTATGATGTGGATGATGCGGAAGTAGGTATTTGAGATGGCATCGTGGAGACTTACCAGAATGCGCACCAGCCAATGAAGGCCACACACAAGTTCTCGATGGACGTGGCATCCTGGATCAGTCGCTCGATCTGCTCGGGCACCGACAAAGATATGTTGGGATGAAAGTCGCGACCCGTGAGTTTGTTCTGAATGCGACGGACGACTTCAAGAGCACGCTGATTACGAGCCTCGCCTTCGACGCCGCGAATTTCGCCGGCAACCTCATGCTCGTGTTCGTGTGCATCGGGCGCTCGCTGCTCGGCATCCGAGTCGGTCACGAGACGCCAGGAGATCAAGGGATCGTGGACAAATGCCTCGAGCAAGGCGAGCACACTCTCGCGATTGTCGCGCAGGACACGCATGGTGTTTTCTGCGGTGACTTTGAAGGTGCCTTGGATGCCGCCGACCTCCATGGCCTTGATGAGCATGCGTGTGAGACGGAACGGCACCTTCTCTGGGAACTTGGGGCGGTGACATGCGATTTCGAAGCAGTCGCCAAAGTCGATGTGGATGATCTCGCCGGTCTGACGGTCGAGGAGCAGGTTCGATGGGTGTCGATCGCCAAGACCGAGGATGTAGCCAGCGACAGACGACGTTGCCAATGTGCGCATGTAAGCGGTGCGGCGCTCGAGCCAGGCCTCGGACGAGCGGGATTTGAGCCATAGCACGCGGTACAGGTCCTGGCCAGGCGTGTTGTCGAGCGCATACTCGAACACCTCGACTTTTTGCAGTACGGTGAGGTTGTCGTAGTCAGGGGCCATCTGGAGCATGAGGCGGTGCTCGATGTTCAGCAGGATCTTGTGCTGCTCGCGGTATTCTTTGATCAGGATGTGCAGGGTATCACTGTTGGCGACCCAGCCAAGCATGCCGGTGTTGGGCGAGAGCGGGATCACGGGGAAGCGGCGGAGGTTGAGGCGCCGCTTGTACGACTCAGTGTCGATGGACAGGAGCGTGTTGACGAGGCCAAACAGCTGCATTACGCGCTCGTCCTGCCGCATGTCCTCGTGGCCCTTGAGCAAGTACTGGTACGTGCGCCCGTCGCTGCCGCGGATCTTGAGCCGGCGCGGCCGCTGCTTCGACGAGATGACCAGCACGACAGGCTCGAACTGTGTGATGCGAACGATCGGCTGGCCACTCACGTACGTGCCGGGCACGGCAAGCTCCAAGTCGCGCATGGCAAGCAGCTTGGGCGATACATACTGGAGAGCCAACTGCACGGAGTTGGACGCAGGCAGCTGCTTGGTGATGCGCTTGAACACGTGGTAGTACAGATCCCAGGCCTGGTTCAAGTCATTGATCTCGCCGTACTGCCGGTACCGCCGGACGTACTCGCGTGCCTCGTTCAGATCGCGTCCGTGCGTCTGAGCAAACGATGTCTCACGCAGCGTCTCGGGCCCGCGCTCAAGCAGATCATGCAGTGGCCCCAGCGTCGCAAACATGCCCTCGATGTTATGCTCGGTAAAGTAGAGACGCGACGCTTCTTCGAGCCCCTCGTGCCACATCTCATGCCAGAGGATCGCGATGCGGATGAGCTCGTTGCTGACCAGCAGCGCCTGCTCCACAAGCACGGGACTGTGCTCACGCATCGTGTCCATGATGCCCATAGCGGCATGCATGCGCACAGGCGACGGCGACTTGGTCGCGACCGTTAGCGGATACACGAGGGCCTGTGGATGTGCTGTGCCGACGTCGGAGAGCAGGTGGTGGATGAGGCGCCGCACCCGCGGCGACGGAGCACTGATGCGAGCGATCATCTGAGGGATGACTTCGAGCCACGTGTCCACGGTGACGGTGCTGAAGCCCTGACGCACGGCATCAGCGACATGCTCGAGGTGACCAAACTTGAACCAGAGGGTGAGCAAGCGGAGCGTGTCTTGGAGGGAGTTGCCGCTCGCGAGTGAGATGGAGCGGAAGAAGCCATGCACACTGGGCACGATGCTCGCAGCGACTTCGTGGAAGGGAATCGCGACGCCATGGCGCTCGTGGTGCGTGATGACGTCAAAGTTCGCGAGCGCCCATGCATGCCATGCCTTGTACCAGTCGCGGTCGAGCTCCGTGGAGCGCTTGTACGAGCGGATGACGTCATAGTTGTCGTCGACGACCCACTCCTCGTTCATCGCGACCTGCCATTCGCCGAGCTTGAAGAAGCAGCGGGCGAGCAGCTTGGCGAACTCAGCGAGACGCGGCGAGGCGCGGATGTCTGGCAGGACGAGGTTGTCCTGCTTGTCAACGGAGGCCATGCCCAAGTCTTCGGCCAGGTTCATCGTAAAGTCGCGCAGGTAGCACAGGCTCTCGGCCCTGGCACCGCATGCCCACATGAACTTGAGGTGCGAGTAGATCACGGCGGGCGGCGCTTTCGGCCCGGCGAGCGGCGAGTCCAGCGCATGCACCTCGGGCCCAAGGAGCGAGTTGAGCGTCTTTTCTGCGAGCACCATGCGTCCCGACTTGCGGCACAAGTTCGCAAACTTGATCCACGTGTCCATGTCGTCGGCGGGCGTCAACACAATGCTCCGAACACTCAGGATGCGTTGCCATACCTCCACATCTAGCTCACAGCCCTGCAGCCGCTTCATCCAGATCGTCCGCATCGTTGCCTGGCGGTCGGGCTGCTCCGCATAGTCCAGTTTGTAGGCTAGAGCCTCTTCGAGCTCGGACAGCATCTG